>Ga0272446_1006387_pt1 | contig 12318 bp, 11 predicted proteins | sample YNPCB0061_FD_194587 | JGI IMG/M metagenome (GOLD analysis project Ga0272446, IMG submission 194587) | Hot spring microbial mat communities from Yellowstone National Park, WY, United States - YNP-CB-006-1 | ecosystem: Environmental > Aquatic > Thermal springs > Hot (42-90C) > Sediment | place... | reverse complement strand
TGTGGTCCGAGTTCGGGAACCCTTCTCGTAGAGCGGGAAAGCGCAGCGCATCCCGCCTTCCGGGCGCGATTGACCGCTTCATAGCCATGACTCTCCGGCAGTGGTTCAGAGTGACAACCCCGCGCTGACGCTCGGGGCTCGGATACAATGAATCTTATTTTCATGGTTCGCAGATGACTTTTGTAAGCAATGACAATTACCAGGATTGATCCCCGCCGCCTGGCCTTTGATATCGACGGCGTGGTGGCCGACATCATGACCACCTTCATCCAGTTGGCCAAGGAGCGCTATGGGCTGCACCACCTGGATTACAACGATATCGTCGATTTCGATCTGGCCCGCTGCCTGAAGATGGACGAAGCCATCATTGGGGAGATTCTGGAGCTGCTGTTATATCAGCCGGAAACGTTGGCAATCGCTCCCCTGCCGGAGGCGTTGCCCACCCTGACCAGACTGGCCCAGGAGCAACCGCTCCTGTTTGTCACCGCCCGGGATCGGGCCGAACCCATCGCCGCCTGGCTGGCCCAACAGCTGCCAGCCGTGCCGCCCCAGGACCTGCGGATCATTGCCACCGGCGATCCCGATGCCAAACTGCTTTATCTCCAGGAGCATAATATCCGATATTTTGTTGAAGACCGTTTGGAAACCTGTTTTCACCTGGCCCGGTCCGGCATTCAGCCCCTGGTCTTTGACCAGCCCTGGAACCGGCGGCCCCATGCCTTTCCCATCGTCTACAGTTGGCGGGATCTGGCCAACCTCATTTTTGGGGCGTAAGTTTTCCGCTTTCCGGGAAAAGACGTCAGGTTGGCGGCTGACTGATGAGTCAGGGGGGCAAGGGTTATTTCTTCTTCATTGCCATGACCTGGGGATCACCTGCAAACCATGAAGATAAAGGTTGTTGCCCGGGGGCTAGCTTGGGCGGGCACGGAGGCCAGCCCCACTAAATAAAGTTTTTTTCTGGAAACCGAAAACCGGAAACCTTATTTTCTCACCATCTTGCTCAGGGAGGCTCTATGCCCACCCCAGCCGGCGCTCAGGTTTACGTGGTCGTCCACGGGCATTTCTATCAACCACCCCGGGAGAATCCCTGGATCGAAGAGATCGAATTGGAGGAGAGTGCTTATCCCTTCCCCAATTGGAACGCCCGCATCACCCGGGAGTGTTATACGCCCAACACCTGCGCCCGTATCCGGGACGAGCAGCTCCGGGTGCTCGATATCGTCAATAATTTTGAATACCTGAATTTCAACCTGGGTCCCACCCTCATTTCCTGGCTGGCCGCCCAGGCGCCGGTGACCTATGAACGGATCGTGGCTGCCGATGCCGAAAGCTGCTCCCGTCTGGGGTTCGGCAACGCCATTGCCCAGGCTTATAATCATATCATCCTGCCGTTGGCCAACGCCCGGGATCGGCAGACGGAGATCCTCTGGGGGCTGCAGGACTTCCGGCAACGATTCGGCCGGCCGGCCGAGGCCATGTGGCTGCCGGAGACGGCAGTCAATCTGGAGGTCCTCCGAGACCTGGCGGCCCAGGGTCTGAAGTATGTCATCCTGTCGCCCTGGCAGGCCCGCCGGGTCCGCCCCCTGCGGGGCGGTCCGTGGCAGGATGTCAGCAACGGCAGCATTGATACCACCCAGGCTTATCGTTGTTTTCTGGGTCAGGGGACAGCCACCGGCCCGCATTCTTATATTGATACCTTCTTTTACGACGGCCAGACCGCGGCGGAACTCAGTTTCGGCGATCTATTAAGTGACAGCGGCCGTTTTTTGCAGCATCTGGGGGCAAAATTGCGTCCCGAGCGGCCCGGCCCGCAGCTGCTGTCGGTGGCCACTGACGGCGAGACCTTCGGCCATCACAAGGCCTTTGGGGAAATGGGGCTGGCCTACGCCCTCTCTACCCTCTGCCCCCAGCGGGGCTGGGTGGTGACAAACTATCGGGCCTTTCTGGAACTGCAGCCGCCCCGCGCTGAGGTGGAAATCTCTTTGGGGCCCGAAGGCAAGGGCAGCTCCTGGAGCTGCGCCCATGGCGTCGGCCGCTGGGAAAAGGATTGCGGCTGCCAGACCGGCGGTGGGCCGGGCTGGAACCAGAAATGGCGCCAACCCCTGCGACAGGCCTTTGATTTCCTCAATGATAAACTCGCCCAGATCTATATCCAGGAGGGCGGCCGCTACCTGACGGATCCCTGGGCAGCCCGCAATGATTACATCGAGGTGATCTTAGATCGCAGCCCCGCCTCCCGGGCGGCCTTTTTCCAGCGCCACGGCACCCCTGGACTGACATCGGCCGATCAGGTGCAGGCCCTGCAGCTTCTGGAGATGCAGCGCCACGTCCTGCTGATGTATACCAGCTGCGGTTGGTTTTTTTCGGACCTCTCCGGCCTGGAGACCCTGCAGGTCATGAAGTATGCGGCCCGGGCCCTGCAGTTGGGACAGAGGTTCACCCGGGAGAACCTGGAAGAGCCGTTTCTGGCCATCCTGGCCGAGGCCAAAAGTAATATCCCGGCAATGGGCAACGGCCGGGATCTTTACCTCAAGAAGGTGAAACCGGCCGTCATTACCTACCCCAAACTGGTGAACCATTTCAGCATCACCCTCCTCAATGATCCGGAGCGGCGGCCGGCCCCGGCGATTTTCCACTATCGGCCAGAACTGCTGCAGTATGAGGAAAAAAGCCAGGGCGGCCTGGAACTGGCCTGCGGCCGGGTGCGGCTGACCAGCGGTATTACCCAGGAAACCCATACCTTGGGATATGCTACCCTGTTTCTGGGGAGTTATCTTTATCGGACGCAGGTCAAAGAGGAGCAGGGCGACGCCGATTTTGCCGCCATGGTGGACCTGCTGTTCCGGACGCTGACAGAATCCCCGGAAAATATTGCCACGGTGATGGCCGACTATTTCCAAGGGGCCTATTATTCCGTGCATGATATGTTCAAAAAGGAAAAACGGGAGATCCTGCGCCAATCACTAGAGAAAGTCCAGGAAGAGACGGAACTTGAACTGGGACGCGGCTTTCGGGAAGTCCAACCGGTGCTCTACACCATGGCCCGAGAAGGCTATGTCATCCCCCGGCTCTTCAACCTGGCAGCCTTCACGACACTGCGCCGCACCATTCGGGAGATCGTGGCGGCCTGGCAGGGACAGGAGCCGGACCGGCAGCTGAAACGGGAGCTGGCCGAAGTTCAGGAAATTGCCAAGACCTTAAACATCCACCTGCAGGACGACCCCATCGGCCTGACCCTGGCCGGTCTGGTGGAACATCGCCTGCAGGCCTTGAGCAGAGATTTCGCCCTGCCCCAGGCCCAGGCCGCCCTGGCCACCCTGACGCTCTGCCAACAGCTGCCCGTGGTGGTGGACCTCATGGAGTCTCAAAACCTGTTTTTTTATCTGATGGCCGAGCACGGCGGCAGCCTGGCCCACCCCGGCAAACGGCGCCAGCCCGAGGTGCAGGAGTTCGTCCGCGTCCTCCTGAACTTAGCCGTCGGGCTGAATTTCCAGCCGGCCCGGTATGAAAAACTCCTGTCGGGCAAATGAGTCTGATATGTCCCAAGACTATGATATCACCATCGATCCGGAGGCCAACATCCTCTACCAGAAGTGCCAGGACGTGGACCCGGCCCTCTGGCAGCGCCTGGCAGCCGCCGACCCGCAGGAAGTCTGCCGACGCACCACCGCCCGCTGGCAGGCTGACGCCTACCGTCTGCCGTTTTGCCACCGGGAACTGGTGGTGCTGCCGCAGGTCAAAACCATCCTGCTTGACGGCCAGCCGGACCGGGAAGCGGAATTTCAGCTCTGTTTAACGGCGCTCCTCTTTCTCCTGGAGGTAGACACGGCCCTGTTGCCCTCCCGTCAGGTCAGCCCCAGGGAATATAAAGGCGGCGTGACCTTTTTCCAGGGCCCCCATGCCCTGCCCACCGCCCGTCTGGAAGAACGCTTCGGCGCTGATCGGCTGCTTTTCCTGGCCGCCGGCCGGCGGCTGGGAGGCACCGAGATTGCCCAAGGAGACGCGGGCCTGGCCCTGACGCCGTTTCCACACCTCGTTGTCGAAGTCATCCTGTGGCTGGGCGACGAGGAATTCCCGCCCCAGGTCGTCTTCACCCTGCCAGCCGCCCTGGAGCGCTTCTGGGCCCTCGACGGTATCTGGGCCCTCCTCAATGTGGTCAGCCGGGAACTGTGGCGGGCGGTTTGAGGAGGGGTCAGGGGTCAGGGGTCAGGGGCCAGGAAAAAAATGGGTGCCCTGCCGTGTAGCCAACCCTTGCCAAACCTCCTTACATTTTCGGTTTCAAGCTCACTTCGCAGCCATCTTTTCCAGCAACTTGCCCACGATCGCATCGCTCACCGTATACGGATCGGTCTTGCGCGCGGCAATATCCATGAGGACTTCTTCCAACGGCACCTCGGCCAATAAGCGGGGCAGGATGGTGTCTCTGATGCCTTGCAGGATGAGGTCCAGGAGTTCCTGGCGCAGGCGGGGGGCCAGCCGCTGGGCCAGGTAGCGGCCGCCATCCCGGTGCAGGAAATCCCGGTGGGCCAAGACGGCCTCCATCAGCTCGGGCACCCCGATATTGATCGGTGCTTCCGTCCGAAAGACCTGGGGCCGCCAGCCGTCGCCGCCGGCCCCAGCCTGGCGCAGGTCGATCATGGTGACCAGGTCCTGGAAGGTCCGATCGGCCCCCTCCCGGTCTGCTTTGTTGACCACAAACAGATCGCCGATCTCCAGGATGCCGGCCTTGATGGCCTGGATGTCATCGCCCAGGCCGGGGACGGTAACCACAATGGTGGTATGGGCCGCATGGACAATATCCACCTCATCCTGCCCTACCCCCACCGTCTCCACCAAAATGAAATCCTTGCCCATGGCGTCCAGGACGTTGATGACGGCCCGGGCCGAGGCGGTGAGGCCGCCGAAATGCCCCCGGGTGGCCAGGGAGCGGATAAAGACCCCCTCATCCGTGGCATGCCGCTGCATGCGGATGCGATCCCCCAGAATGGCCCCGCCGGAAAAGGGGCTGGTGGGGTCCACCGCCACCACCCCAACCGTAAAACCCTGCCGCCGGAGATAATGGATCATCTGATCAGTGAGGGTGCTCTTGCCCACCCCCGGTGAACCGGTAATCCCCACCACATGGGCCCGGCCGGTGTAAGGATAAAGCTGCTTGAGCACCTCCCGGGCCTGGGGCTCACCTTCGTCCAACTCCCGCAGCAACCGGGCCGTAGCCCGGATATCGCCCTGTCGTATCTGCGCAATAATGTCCATTCGCCCACTCCACTCAGTTCCTGGCTGGGATCCCGGCGCCGCGCCCGGTGGAGCGCGGCCGGGGCTTAAACCCTCAGGGATATGGTTCATGCTTATCAATTCTGGCCGGAAAAGTCAAAAAACTTTGAAAAAACCGGGCCGGCCGGAAAGGATAGGCAGTTTGGGGCTCCCAGGCCCGCTGATCTGCACCCATGAGGGAGTTTCATGGTCATCATAAGCAGGTTGAAAATTTATTCTAGACGTTTAAAAAAAACACAAAACGATGTTTCATTATCTGAACTCCATAACACCTTAATATTCTTGATAATAATTATCTTTGAGAAAAAGATGTTCATCATTTTGAACATGGGCTTTCGGGCGCAAAATAATTTCTTCTGATAAATCAAATAATTATATTTTGGCATAAAGTTTGCTTACCTAAAAGGTAACCAATCGAGGTTCACGATGGTGGCATATGCGCAGAAAGGAGGTGCCAGACGGAATCCGAAAAAAACAACTAAGCGTTTGCAAAATTAATCCAAGAAAAGGAGAGAAAATGAAGAAAATTACCTTGTTAGCACTGGTTTTACTCTTAGTGGGCCTGGTGGCCGGCGTCAAGGCGGCCGATTATTTCACGGTCGGTTCAATTGACGACTTCAATTTTTACAATGAAGAAGTCTATAAAACCGGCCAAGCCATTGTCGAAAACTTCAACAACGACAAGATTAATACCCCCGGCCTGACCATCACCGAAGTGGGCGGGGCAGGCACCTTCAAACTGGGCTATTACGAAAACATTGTTGACAAAGACGTCAATCTACCGGCTGGCCGTTATCAGGTCTATAATTATGCCGGTGGCATGAACGGGTTCGGCGGCTGGTTCGACCTGGCTGGTCCGGGTGGCCCGGGCAGCAGCATCGACGTCTATGTTGGCGCCACTTTTGTGGGCAACATTCCGAATACCTATGCCGGCCAGTTCTGGGGCTTCTTTTCCAACATCGGCCCCTTCACGTCGGTGACCTTTGTGGAAGGTCCGGGATCTGCCCAAGAGACCTATCAGGTCGTCGACCTGGCCATCTGCCCGGCCGTGCCCGTGCCGGCCTCCCTGCTGCTCCTGGGCTCCGGTGTCCTGGGTCTGGTGGGCATCGGCATCCGGAGAAAACTCTAAATACCTGACCTGAGCGGCCAGATTGTCGCTCCCATTGTGGCAGGGCCCCCTTTCGGGCTCTGCCTTTTTTGTTTTTCCCATTGCCAAGAGATTTGGCTAATCGCTCCCTCACCCTCGTTATTGTTGATTTGAAACCACCCATAAAAAATCCCCCTAAATCCCCCTTTAGAAAAGGGGGACTTTTTTTTAGCCGGAGGAAACCTTGCGACGCAAAATATTGTCCTTACGGGCCGCTGGCGAGATCACGGGCCGATACCGAAGGGGTGGCATGGGTCTGCCGGAATCTTGGGCCGCCGCCAGCCAAGGGGTTTTGGCCCGCTTCACTTCGGCCAGGGCGATTTCCGGAGTGTCGCCAAAGGCAGTACTGGACTCCAGGTCGAGAATATCGGCCATAGAGCCGCCGTCGTCCTCAATGTAAATAATGTTGCTGGAGGATAAGAATAGTTCTGCTGTTACAATAACTCGGGAAAGATCATCTGTTTATTTCCCCCCTTTACCATGGAGAATGAGAATAGTTCGCCTACTCCAATAACGCCGATAAGATCTTCTGTTTATTCCCCCCTTTTCTAATGGAGAATGAGAATAGCTCTGCTGCTCCAATAACGCCGATAAGATCATCTTTTTATTCCCCCCTTTTCTAAAGGGGGGTTAGGGGGGATTTTTAAATGTTCTAATATATGCTCCAAAACTCCTTCGATATTGGTAAGGACTTCCCTATCCGAAAACCTCAAAACAGTTAAACCTAACCTGTTGAAAAAAGCCTCTCGGATTTTTAAATCCCCCTAAATCCCCCTTTCGAAAAGGGGGACTTTTTTCTTAGCCGGAGGAAACCTTGCGACGAATTGCCTTTACTTATAAAAGTCACCCGCAAAGCATGAAAATGCAGGGTTGTCGTGTATGGCCAGGCTGGGCGGGCGCGGAGGCACGCCCCACGAACAAAGATCTAATGAAAAGCCTCTCGGATTTTCAAATCCCCCTAAATCCCCCTTTAGAAAAGGGGGACTTGAAAAAGGATACTCTCTTTTTCCCCCTTTTTTATACTCTCTTTTCCCCCCTTTTTTAAAGGGGGGTTAGGGGGGATTTTAAGACCTTGCCATTTTTCCACTTCCCAGATTTATCAGCAGTTACCTTGAGCCTCGCCCCGACGCTATCGCTGCCTTCCCCCGAAAAATCCCTTGACAACTCCCCCCCGCCTTGCTACAAAATGAGCATGTTCAACTCATTGCACATATCCTTTTGGGGCTGGTGGTTTCCTGGCGGAACCCCGGCGCCCTGACATCATCTGATTAACCGCCGCGGGTTCCTGAGGGGGGCCTGCGGCTTGTTTTTCTTTCACCCTGGCCGTGGGCTTCCCCCACGGCCTTTTTCGTGGCGGCAGGAGGGAAGGTCATGCTCATTGTTATGGAAAAGGAGGCCAGCGACGAGGACATCCTCGGCGTGGTGGCCAAGATCGAGGCCCTGGGCTATGTGGCCCAACCCATCCCGGGGGGGGAGCGCACCGCCATCGGCATCCTGCGCAATCCCGGCCCGGTGGACCCGGCCCTGTTCGTGGACCTGCCGGGGGTGCAGGAGGCCATCCCTGTCTCCCGGCCTTATAAGTTGGTGAGCCGGGAGATGAAGCGGGCCGATACCATCGTCGAGGTGGCCGGAGGCGTCAAGATCGGCGGCGGCCACTTTGTGGTCATGGCCGGACCCTGCGCGGTGGAGAGTGAAACCCAGGCCCTGACCATTGCCCGGGCGGTGCAGGCCGCCGGGGCACAGATCTTCCGAGGCGGCGCCTTTAAACCCCGGACCTCGCCGTACAGCTACCAGGGACTCGAGGAGGAGGGTCTGAAAATCCTGGCCCAGGTCCGGGCCGCCACGGGTCTTCCGGTCGTCACCGAGGCCATTGACCACCATTCCCTGGACCTGGTGGAGGAGTATGCGGACATCATCCAGATCGGCGCCCGCAACATGCAGAACTTTTCCCTGCTGCGCCGGGCCGGCCAGGCCCGCAAACCGGTGCTGCTGAAGCGGGGCATGTCGGCGACGTTGGAGGAATTTTTCATGGCCGCGGAGTACATCCTCTCGGAGGGCAACACCCAGGTCATCCTCTGTGAACGGGGGGTGCGGGGCATCGGCAGCCACGCCCGCAATACCCTGGATCTGGCCGCCATCCCCTTTGTGAAACGGGAGAGCCACCTGCCCATCATCGCCGACCCCAGCCACGCGGCCGGCCGACGCCTCCTGGTGCCGCCCCTGGCCCGGGGCGCGGTGGCCGTGGGCGCCGACGGCCTCATGATCGAGGTGCACCATGATCCGGCCCACGCCCTCTCGGACGGGCCCCAATCCCTCTACCCGGAACAGTTCGCCACCCTCATGCAGGAGATCGCCGCGCTGCGGCCGGGGCAATGGTTATGAAGGTTATCCCCGTCAACCTGCCCGGTCAGGACCGTTCCTACCAGATTGTCCTGGATGCCGGCGGCCGGCAGCGCCTGGGAGACTATCTCTCTCAGCTCCTGCCCGGCCGCCGGCTGTGGCTGGTGAGCGACACCCTGGTGGCCCGTCTCTATGGCCAGGAGATAGTGGATCATCTCAGGGCTCAGGGCTTTCAGGTCGAGCTCCTCACGGTGGCCCGGGGCGAGCGGAGCAAATCCTGGCCGGTGGCCGCCCGCCTCATCCAGCAGTTGTTGGCCCAGGGCACCGATCGGGGCAGCGCCCTGCTGGCCCTGGGGGGCGGCGTGGTGGGCGATCTCACCGGCTTCGTGGCCGCCCTCTTTATGCGGGGCATTCCGGTGGTCCAGGTGCCCACCACATTGCTGGCCATGGTGGATGCCAGCATCGGCGGCAAGACGGCCATCAACCTGCCGGCCGGCAAGAACCTGGTGGGCGCCTTCCAGCAACCGAGCCTGGTCCTCATCGACCCGGAGTTTCTCCTGACCCTGCCCGCCCGGGAGCGGCGCCAGGGCCTGGCGGAGGTGGTCAAGGCCGGCTTTATCCGGGATCAGGGGCTCCTGGAGCTGCTGGCTGGCCCCGGTAGGCGGCTCTTTGGGGATCGGCGGTTAACAGACCGGGACCTGCTCCTGGAGATCGTCGGCCGGGCTGCGGCCATCAAGGCGACGGTGGTGGCCGCCGATGAAAGGGAGGGCGATCTGCGGCGGATCCTGAACTTCGGCCACACCCTAGGCCACGCCCTGGAGAAGGCCGCCCACTTTCGATTGCCCCACGGGGAGGCCGTGGCCGTGGGCATGGCCGCGGCCCTGGACCTGTCGGCGGCCCTCACCGGCCTGCCAACCAGCGCAGCCCGGGAGGGGAAAGAGCTTCTCACCGCCCTGGGCCTGCCCACCCTGGCGCCGCCCCTGCCCGAGGCTGAAGTCCTCCAGGCTCTCCGGGTGGATAAAAAGAAACAGGGGCAGCACTTGGTTTTTGTGCTTCTGCGCCGCTTCGGGGAGGCCCTGGTGCAGCCGGACGTGCCGGTGGCTCTGGTGGCAGAGTGGCTGGCGCATAACCGGAGGACATAAAAATTAATTGAACCAAGCTGATATGCCTATTTTTATGATAAAGAACCTGCAAAAAAAACTTCAAACAATGGGGCGGGCCTCCGTGCCCGCCGCAAAAAGACCCGGTTCCCAATCGCCAGCTTGGGAACCCCTCTTGAACCTGGCAGCATGCCAATCAGGTCAGGCTTGGGCGGGCGCGGAGGCCCGCCCCACTAAAAATAAAAGCTTTTTTCAAAGATAGATCTCATGGTAAAGCCTCTGGATCAAGAAGCCCCCTCTTGCTACCGGCGACGTCTCCCCCACTGGCGGCAGAACCATGCGGTATACTTCGTCACTTGGCGTTTGCATTCCCAACAACCCCTTCTCGAACCGTTGGAAAGAGACGTGGTTGTTTCGGCACTGCACCATTTTGACCGGCTCCGTTATCAATTATTGGCTTATGTGGTTATGGATGATCATATCCATCTTATTGTTGCACCCAACGATGGTTTCTCATTAGAAATTTTGGTGCACTCTTGGAAATCTTTTCTAGCCAACCAGTTACAGCGCCGGTTTGCTCGGCGAGGCACCATCTGGCAGGATGAATATTTCGACCGCATTATCCGCCATGAAAAAGAATTTTTAGAAAAACTTCAATATATTTGCAACAATCCGCAAAAAAGATGGCCAGACATTGAAGATTATCCTTGGATTGGCTGGAGGTTGATGGAAGATTAAAAAATTACATCCCAGGTATTACTGCAGTGGCTGACACCATTAACCAAGAGTCTTTTCAACAAGAATCTTTTTAACAGTGGGGCGGGCCTCCGTGCCCGCCGAACAAAAAAACCGGTTCCCAAGCGTCAGCTTGGGAACCACTCTTGAACCTGGCAGCATGCCAATCAGGTCAGGCTTGGGCGGGCGCGGAGGCCCGCCCCACGAAAAATGAAGAAGAATGAATCGGATTCTGTTGCCTGTTACACACGGGTCTATGGAAATGCAGAGAGAGAGTATCCGTTCAACCAAACCCGGCCGCGTCTATCCCGTCTCTCTGGGCTGTGCCAAAAACCGGGTGGATACGGAGATGATGTTGGCCCTGCTGGAAGGGGCCGGGTGGCAGATCACCGCTGATCCGGCCGCGGCCGACCTCCTGTTAGTAAACACCTGTGGCTTCCTGGCCTCGGCCAGCCAGGAGGCCATTGACACCATCCTGGAGTTGGCGGCCCAGAAGCAGGCCCGCCCCGGCGTGCGGCTGGTGGTGGCCGGCTGTCTGGTGCAGCGCTACCAACAGGAGTTGCCGGGACTGTTGCCGGAAGTGGATCTGTTTGTGGGGGTCAATGATTTCCCGGACCTGCCGGCCCTGTTGGCGGCCGGGCCGGAGGTGGGCAGCGACCACCTGGCCTGCCGGCGCCCGTGGCTGGATTACAAAGAGGTCTGGCCCCGGCGTCTGACAACGCCGTTTTACAGCGCCTATCTGAAGATTGCCGAAGGCTGCAGCCACCGCTGCACGTATTGCACCATTCCGGCCATCCGGGGGCCGTACCGCAGCCGACCGCTGGCCACAGTAGTAGCCGAAGCCCGGGAGTTGGCATCTCGGGGGGTGATTGAACTCAACCTGGTGGCCCAGGACACCACGGCCTATGGCCGGGACCTGACGGACCGACCCCTGCTGCCGGAGCTATTGGCAGAGTTGGCCACCATCGAGGGCCTGCGCTGGCTCCGGGTGCTCTATGGCCATCCCAGCGGCGTGACGCCGGAGCTGCTCCGCGTTATGGCGGCGACGCCGCAGGTCATCCCGTATTTTGATCTGCCTCTGCAGCATGTCAACGACCGCCTGCTGCGCCGCATGGGGCGAAACTACACGCAGGCCCAGGTTCGGGAATTAGTGGCGCAGATCCGCCAGACTCTGCCCGCGGCAACGCTGCGGACCTCGCTCATCGTTGGCTTTCCCGGAGAAACCCCGGAGGAGTTGGAGGAACTCGGTGCAGTGCTTACCGAGCTGGCCCTGGATCATGTGGGCGTCTTTGCCTTTCAGCCGGAGGAAGGCACGGCGGCGGCCCGTTTGCCGGAGCAGGTGCCCGCGGCCGAGGCCAACCGGCGGGCCCGGCGGGTGAGGGCCCTGCAGGCCCGGATTGCCCGACAGAAATTGCGGCAGTTCAGGGGCAAGGTGGTGGACGTGCTGGTGGAGGGATATTGCGAGGAGACCGACCTGCTCCTGCAAGGCCGACTGCCCGGCCAGGCCCCGGAGGTGGACGGCCGGGTCCTGATCACGGCCGGCCACGGTGCCGTCGGTACCATCCAGCCGGTTAAAATCACCAAAACCCATACCTATGACCTGGTGGGAGAACTGGTCGCTACCAAACCCCGCTGAAGCATTTGGTAAGACCGGCGCCTTTTCCAGCCCGCGGCGATAGCTGACCTGTTTGTGCCTTTTTTTCTGAAATACTTGCAAAGACCCTG
>Ga0272446_1006386_pt1 | contig 12318 bp, 13 predicted proteins | sample YNPCB0061_FD_194587 | JGI IMG/M metagenome (GOLD analysis project Ga0272446, IMG submission 194587) | Hot spring microbial mat communities from Yellowstone National Park, WY, United States - YNP-CB-006-1 | ecosystem: Environmental > Aquatic > Thermal springs > Hot (42-90C) > Sediment | place... | reverse complement strand
GTTTCCCCTTTGAAAAAGGGGGTGAGGGGGATTTAGCGGAAAAGGGAACATAAAAGGGGACAGGTCAATTATCCAATTTTGTGAAAAAATGAATTTATGTTTGTTTTTAATTTAGTTTTAATTGACAGTTAAAAAAAGCTAAGCTATATTTTTAGCAAGCAAGAAAAAAACGAAGGGGGGTTTTTATGAAAAAAGCAGCTATAAATGGCTTTGGTAGAATTGGTAGAATTTTGCTTCGCACCTTTCAGGAAAAGTCGGGACTTGATATTGTAGCTATCTCTAACAGAACGGCAGATCCTGCTATCCTCGCTCATCTTTTAAAATATGACTCAATTCACGGCACTTTCAAAGGTGAAATCAAGGCTACAAAGGAAAGCATTATTATTAATGGAAAGGAAATTCCTGTTTTTCCTGCTGCAGATGTCACAAAACTGCCTTGGAAAGACTTAGGCGTTGATGTTCTTCTTGAATGTTCTGGTAAGTATCGTGATGCAAAAGAGGCCGCTAAACATATCGAAGCAGGTGCAAAAAAAGTGCTTATTTCCGCTCCTGCAAAGGGTGTTGATGCTACTTTGTTATATGGTGTTAATCACGAAAACTACTCTTCTGATAAACACAATGTTATTTCTGCAGCATCATGCACAACCACATGTCTCGCAACAATTTGTAAGCCACTTATCAAAAAGGTTACTGTGGAAAAGGGTATTATGACTACTGTTCATTCTTATACAAATGATCAGAAGATACTTGACGGTTCTCACAAAGATTTAAGAAGGGCTCGTGCCGCTGCATTATCCATTATTCCTACGACAACTGGTGCTGCAACTGCGGTTGGCGAAGTGTTGCCTGAGTTAAAAGGTAAGCTTGATGGTATCGCTTTGAGGGTGCCAACTGCCAATGTTTCTGTTGTTGACTTAACTGTCAAGGTTGCAAAAGAAACGTCTAAAGACGAGATTAACGCCATTTTTAAAGAGGCAGCAAACGGAGAGTTTTCAGGGCTTTTAAGATATTGTGATGAACCTCTTGTTTCCTGTGACTTTAACGGCGACTCCCATTCAGCGATTTTTGACTCTTTATCAACATACGTAGTTGGCGATCTTGTTAAGATTATTGCTTGGTATGACAATGAGTGGGGTTATTCTTGCAGGATGCGTGACCTCGCAATCTATATAGCTGATAAAACGCTATAAAACTTGAGGAGGCTCTTTAATGGCTATAAAGAGGGTTGACGAATTTGATTTTAATAACAAACGTGTTTTTATCCGTGTTGATTTTAATGTTCCTATGGACGAAAATCTTAATATAACGGATGATAGGCGTTTAAAAGCTGCTCTCCCTACTATAAAACACGTCATTTCTCATGGTGGCAAGGCAATTTTAGCCTCTCACTTAGGCAAACCAAAAGGACAGGTTATTGAAAAACTGTCACTTAAACCCATTGTCAAACAGCTTTCCGAATTACTGGGCTTTGAGGTGAAACTTGCCCCTGACTGTATTGGGCCTGAAGTAAGTAAACTTGTTGATGAATTAAAGCCTGGTGAAGTTATTGTTCTCGAAAATCTACGTTTTCACATTGGCGAAGAAAAAAATCATCCTGACTTTGCAAAAGCACTTGCTGAACTCTGCGATATATACATTAATGACGCCTTTGGGGCTGCTCACAGGTCACATGCTTCGATAACAGGTATTACTGAATATGTTAAAGACGTAGGAGCTGGTTTTCTCTTAAATAATGAGGCAAAGTATTTAGGCAAGCTCATTGGTCACCCAGAGAAGCCTTTTTTGGTTATACTTGGTGGAGTAAAGGTTTCTGACAAAATTGGTGTAATTGAGCAGTTACTTAATGTAGGCGATGTGTTTTTGGTGGGTGGTGCAATGGCAACAACTTTCTTAAAGGCTCAAGGCTATGATGTTGGCTTATCAAAGTTTGAGGCTGACAAATTAGATTTAGCCACAGAGATTCTGAACAAGGCAAAGGAGAAGAACAAATCTTTTATACTACCTCTTGATGTGGTTGTTACTTCTGACTTAAAGTCGGGTCAGGGCGAAAATGTTACCATTGACAGGGTGCCACCTGACAAAATGATTGTTGATATTGGAATGTTCACTACAAAGGTATTTTGTTATGAAATAACACAGGCAAAGACTGTTTTTTGGAATGGTCCGTTGGGTGCCTTTGAAAATCCACCCTTTGACACAGCCACTTTTTCCGTAGCAAAATGTATTGCAATGCAAAATGGTCTTGTGTCTGTTGTAGGTGGCGGAGATTCTGCTGCGGCAGCCCAAAAAAGTGGTTACGCAGAAAAGTTTACGCACGTTAGCACAGGTGGTGGTGCTACCCTTGAATTTTTAGAAGGTGGCACTTTACCCGGCATTAAAGCCCTTGATAGGTACTGATATGAAATACCTGATTGTTGCTAACTGGAAGATGAACATGACGCTTCCAGAACTCAGAAATTACGTCGCTGCTATTAAGCAGGCTGAGATTTTTAAAAAAAGGGTTGTTGCAATTGCACCACCCTTTACTTTACTGTTTCCACTTTTTCACATGTTGGAAGGAACAGATTTTAAAATTGCAGCCCAAAACATGTTTTTTGAGGAAAAGGGTGCTTTCACAGGAGAAGTTTCCCCTAAACATCTTTTAGATGCCCATGTTGATTATGTGATTATCGGACACTCAGAAAGAAGAAAAATTTTTTCTGAAGATGACATTACAATTGCAAAAAAGTTGAAAGCTGCTATTAAAAATAATTTAAAACCAATTTTTTGTGTCGGCGAAACACTTGAGGAACGCCAAAGTAATAAAACTTTTGATGTCATTCTTTCACAAGTAGATGTTGGTCTATCCCTTTTAAACCAAAACGATATTGAAAACGTCATTTTTGCTTATGAGCCTGTTTGGGCTATAGGTACAGGACTAAACGCAACCCCAGAACAGGCAGAGGAAGTTCATCTTGCAATAAAAGAGTTTTTACAAAAAAAGTATTTTAAATCTTTGGCACAAAGTGTTAAAATACTGTACGGTGGAAGTGTAACTCCCGATAATGTTTCTTCATTAATGTCGATGCCCGATATTAATGGTGCGTTGGTCGGTGGAGCGTCGCTCAAACCTGAATCTTTTTTGCAGATAATAAATTTTAAGGAGTTAAAATAATGGTTGGTTTTGTGATTTTTTTGCATGTAGTTGCTTCGTTGTTACTAATTTTTATTGTTCTGTTACAAACAGGTAAAGGGGCAGAGATGGGTGCGGTGTTTGGCTCTGCATCATCATCTGTTTTTGGTCCTACAGGTCCTGCAAATGTTTTGACTAAAATTACTATCGGGGCTGTAGTGGTTTTTGTGTTTACATCGCTTTTTTTAACATACAATTTTTCTAAATCCCCAACAAAGAGTATTGTTCCTGCGAAAACGGCTCCCAAAAGTATGCCCACACCTACACAGCCAGTTCCACAACAGCAGCCCGGTACTCAAGAAAAGAAGTGATGGGGTCATTAACTCTCCCTCAACAACAGAACTATCAAATTAGTAAAGAAAGGGCTTTAAAAGCTATTGAATCACTTGATCTTAAAGCCCTTTCTGATAAAACAGCTGCCGTAATACAGAATGATTATCTACTACTAAACTTCTTCCGTTGGCAGATTAAGTACCATCCCCAGAACCGTTCATTAGAAATCCCTAAGGAAATTTACTCTAAATCTACGGAAGGGCTTATTTTGCATTATCTTGCATACTCAAAAGGCGTAAAACCTAAGGGTGACTGGATTAACTTTTATCAGATTAAAGATGCCTCTCTTTATCTACCTGTTTTCAACAAAAGAACGATAAATATCATCCAACTAAAAGTTAAAAATTCTACTCAATTTGTCGATAAGTGCACACTTCTTGGTGGCGAAAGGTATGAGTTTACCTCTTCTGCTACCGCATTTAAATTTGATGCCTTTCCCCTTGTGCCATTACTTCTTGTTTACTTTGAAGGGGATGAGGACATACCTTCAGAGCTTAAATTTATGTTTGATTCTTCTATAATTCACAACCTATCTGCTGAGGATGTTGTCGTAACTTCTCAATTTTTATCCTTACAATTTTTAAAACTTTAATGAACATGAAGTCTATTTTTAAAACACAACTTGTAAACGAACCTTATAATGACCCCTGTGTTTATGTACAGCTTTTTGGAAGGAAGGAATGTTTTTTAATCGATTTGGGAGACATCTCAAGACTTCCAACAAAAAAAATCCTTAGGATTTCAAGAATTTTCGTTTCCCATACACACATGGACCACTTTTTTGGCTTTGACACTGTCTTAAGACTTTTTCTTGGTAAGACTGAGCCTTTACACATATATGGTCCGAAGAACATTATTAAAAATGTGAAAGGCAAGTTGGCTGGTTACACATGGAATCTTATTAAAGAGTACCCTCTAAACATTTATGTTCACGAAGTGAAAAAAAACACGATCACAACCGCCCTTTTTTCAGCATCAAAATCCTTAAGAATTGAATATATCGGTGTAGAAGAAATTTCTAACAACATCATCTATGAGGATGACGAACTTGTTGTTAAGACACTGATTTTAAATCACAAGGTGCCTGTTTTAAGCTTTCTGCTTGAGGAAAAGATTAGAATTAATGTCAGAAAAGATGTTCTAAAACAACTTAATCTTGAACCAGGGCCATGGTTGAACGCCTTAAAAAGAGGTTATCTCACTGGTGAATTACCTCAGCAAGATGCTGTCATTTATAGTCGTGACAACAAAAACTCTTTTACTTACAAAGAACTACTAAATAAACTTTTATTGATTAAAGAGGGCGAAAAAATCCTGTATATAACGGATATAAAATTTTCAAAAAGAGACCTTGCTAAAATAACACGTTTCACTAATGAGCCTGACATCCTTTATTGTGAAGCCTTTTTTCTTTCAGATGATATTGATAGGGCAAAAGATAGATACCACCTCACCGCATCACAAACAAACACCATTGCTAAATCACTTAACGCAAAAAAACTTGTCATTTTTCACTTTTCACCAAGATATAAAGGAAACTTCAAGAAAATCTACGAAGAGGCATACGCTGGAATTGAAGAAAAAACAGGGTCGGCATAACCGACCCCCCATGTAAAAACTACTTTTTCTCTGGAGCTGGTGCTGGTGCAGGAGCTGGTGCTGCCTTAGAAGTACTCTGCTGCTGAACTGCTGGTGCTGGTGCTGGTGCAGGAGCTGGTGCTTCTTCTTTTTTCTGACAAGCTACCAATGCAAATGTAGCAACCAAAATTGCCAATACAGACGATGCGATAAACTTTTTCATTTTACGTTTCACCTCCTTTATTTTAATTTACTGCTACTCACAAAAAATTATAGGCCAGCAACTACGTAAAGTTACTGACCTATCTTTTTATTTCCTTGTTAAAGGTTTTACTTCTTTTCCCCGCCTTGAGAAAAGATGTTTCCACACTTAATATCACCCTTTACCTGTTCGTGAACCTTCGCACGGATGACATTAATCAAAAAATCATAGGCGCCTTCTTTGTCCTTATCCTCGTATATAGCTTCTAAACTCTGCTGCTCTTTTTCGTCTAATATAATGGTTGCCTTCATTATGTAACCTCCTTAAAAATGATTTTTTACTTCATTTCCCTTCTATCTGCCATATCAAAGAGCTTTCTCTCTTTCTTCTGGTGGATTCCAAGAGCCTCTCTCTTTTTGTTTATATGGTCTATCATCATAGCTGCCTGTTTGGATGCCTCTACTGCAAAGCCCCACTTCCCACCCAAATCCTGCTCGATTTCGTTAAACATATAGTTGTGGAACTTTGTGCCTTCGATTGTTGGGAACGTAACGCCAAAAACTGTGAAAACACCTGAAGTAACAAAATACTGACCAATTGCAATCGCCTTTTCACTCATATACTCTGGAGCAGCACCTGCAGCAGGAACATCAGCTAAGTCTTCGCCAAGTCCACCTTCTGCGATTACGTTGCAGAGGGCAACAAGTATCCTACTGTTATCAACACATGAGCCCGAGTGGAGCACTGGAGGAATACCAACAGCTTCACAAACTTCTCTAAGACCTGCACCTGCATACTTAAATGCTGCCTCTGGAGTCATAAAACCAGCCTTACCACATGCAGTTGCAGAACAACCTGTCTGGACCACAAGTATATCATTTGCAAGTAACTCTTCCACAAGTGCCAGATGAATTGCATCATGTTTTACTCTTGGGTTATTACATCCAACGACACCTGCAACGCCCCTTATCCTGCCATTAATGATGTTGTCGTTCAATGGACGGAAGGAACTCCTAAAGGAACCACCTAACATATACTCAATGGATTCATTACCAAAACCAACAACTAAATCCTGAGTTTTCTTAGGTATAAACACCTTATCTTTAATTCTCTTTGGGAAATTGTCACAAGCCTGACGTATTATCTTTTTTGCTCCGTTAAGCGGATCGTCCTCATGGAACTCCATGTGCACGGAATCTGTGATTTTACAACGTGAATTTGTGGTTATAAGGGAGGTATGGTAGCATTTTGCAACCTCTACAAGCCCTTGCATTATGCACTGGACATCAACGACCATTGCTTCTACCGCACCAGTAACTATTGCAGCCTCTGTCTGCATAAAGTTTCCACCGTATTTAACACCATGTCTTACGAGAAGTTCCGCACCAGAACAACACATACCAACAACATTAATACCATTTGCGCCTTTGGATTTCGCATAGTTAACAAGTTCGGGATCTTGAGCCACTGCGAGAATTGCCTCTGCAAGAACAGGCTCGTGTCCATGAATTATGATATTAACCATATCTTCTTTCAAAACACCCAAGTCAATTTCTGACTTTACAGGCTTCTGTGTTCCAAACATAATATCCTGAAGGTCAGATGCAAACATGGAGCCACCCCAACCATCGACCATAGACGTTCTTGCTGCGGCAAGTATAATGTTTTTGTAATCCTGGTCAACACCCATGTGAGTTCTGTGCATAAGCTCCATTATTTCTCTCTGAACACCCCTTGGCATAACCCCCATCTTTCTCCAGATTTCCTGCCTTTTCTTTGGCGCCCATTTGATATGGGGAAGTTCACCCTCCTGCTGGGTAAAGGCTTTTAAATAGAGTTCGCCAATTTCTATTGCAATGTCTTTTGTAGAACGACCTTCTGTTGGTATGCCATGTCTCTTTGCAACAGCAAGTAGTTTTTTCTCGTCCTTAATCTCGTAACCCTGCACCTCACCTTTCGCTGCTGCGAGGAATACATAGGTTGTAGTCAAGGCATGGTCGCTGTGGGCTGCTGCACCTGATGCAACCATCCTTGCAAAGTTTCTTGCTTGTATTGTGTTTATATCAGCACCACAAACACCTAAACCGCTTCCATCTTTTGGATTTAACCTGCATGGTCCCATAAAGCAATGTTTACAACACGCAGAAACTGCACCAATAGGACAAGCCTTTACCTTCTCTGCCCTATCAAAAGCCGTTTCTACCCCCTCTTTTGTTGCCTTCTCTAACAACTCTGAAGTTGTCGGAGATACTGTTTTTGGATGTTCCGCCATAAATTCCCCCTTTTATTTATGTTTTTATAATTAGCCTAAACTCGTTTTAACATACAAAACTATATTACAATCTACGACTATGTCAAGCAAAATATTAACCCATGACATAATTTTTGCAAATTATTCTAATCATACTACAAAAGCTGAAAAAAAGAAAAACATTTTTTGTTTGCTTTTTTATCATAGGCGGGAATTAGTCAGAATATAAAATCTTATGTCTTAAACAGCCATTTTCCTTTGAATAAAGTTTAAGTGGAGCTGAGCGGGATCGAACCGCCGACCTCTTGAATGCCATTCAAGCGCTCTCCCAAACTGAGCTACAGCCCCAACTTAGTATAAATGATATAACTTGACTTCCACTTTAGTCAAGCTTTTTGTAATTTTTGATAAAATTTGCAATACTTCTATCGTAGCCTTTTTCAATATCTTTCGGGAAAAAGCAAGCGGGTAACTCTCCGTTTCTTCTGTGGTAATGCAGACAGTCACAGCATCTCAATTTTTTTGAGCATGGCTCATAACTACAATTGCAAAACTGCTTATTTCTTTCCTTTTGCGGACACTCCATCACTTGCACCTCCTAACATTTTTATTTTATATGGTGGCAATCAAAAAAACTTCTCAACGCCAATATTTAAGGAGCTTTAATTGCTGACTATTATATTATTTTTTCGATCAGAAAATCAAAAAAACTTGACAAAAATGGCTTTATCAAATAGATTATTTACCTATGATGAAAAAGATATTAATTGCTGTGTTAGTGTTAGCCTTGTCTACACCTTTATTTTCAACGAAAGCCTATGCAAGAGGTGCAGCTGCTGGTGGTGACGTGATATTCACAGACACCTTGTATGGTGCAGCTATTGGAGGTTTGATAGGCGTTGCTGCCTATGCCGTTGATAATGATGACTTTGGTAAGAAGATTGGTGCTGGAGTTATCATTGGCAGTATTCTGGGACTTACTTACGGAGTTTATGAGACGAAAAGTTTCGTAGAATACAAAAACGGCAAGGCATACGTTGGCATTCCAACACCAGAAGTTGAAAATAAAGGCAAAGAGACAATCTATAAGGTTTCTCTCTTTAAGGCAGAATTTAAATAGTCTAAAAAGCCGAAGTGGTGGAACTGGCAGACACGCTATCTTGAGGGGGTAGTGGTGATGAACCGTGCGGGTTCGAGTCCCGCCTTCGGCATTCTATCTTACATAACGTTGTAAGGGTCTATATCGTAGTAAATCCTGATTTTGTCTTGTCTTGATATTTCTTTTTTGAGCAGTCTGACGAGAGCGATGAGTTGTTGGTATTTCTTTGATTTCACATAAATTTGATAACGATACCATCCTGCCTCTTTGTAAACTGGTGCGGGCTGTGGTGGATAACATAAGATAGCCTCTATGCCCGATTCTTTAATCTTTTTAAAGACATCTTCCGCAGCCATCATAGCCTTCTTTTCATCAAAGGATGCAATCTTTATGATTAGAAGTCTAACAAATGGTGGAAATGATGTAGCCTTTCTTGACTCTATTTCGTATTTATAAAAACTTTCATAATCATCATTTATGGCAAAATTGATAGATGGTGCCTCTGGAAAACTTGTCTGGATTATCACCTTCCCCTCTTTTTCTCTACCCGCCCTACCGAATACCTGTGTCAATATTTGAAAAGAGCGTTCTTGTGCCCTGAAATCGGGCATAGAAAGCCCCTGCTCACCCAAAAGGACGCCAACCAATGTGAGATTTGGCATGTGGTGCCCCTTTGCCATAATCTGTGTTGCCACAATAATGTTATAGGTGCCATCTAAGATTGACGTCAAATGTTTTTTAAAAAAACTGCCCGACTCAACGTCATCTCTATCAATTTTAAACACCTTTGCTTCAGGAAACCTGACTTCTAAAAGCTCTTTAATCCTTTCTGTTCCAGCACCAAAAAAGGAAAGTTGTGGATTATTACAGTAGGGGCACAGGTTTATCGCCCTATATGTTTTGCCACAACGGTGACAACTTAAAAGATTTTTCTTTCTATGCCATGTTAATGGTACCGTACAATGCTGACACTCTATAAATTTTTTACAGAATTCGCAATAAATGTAAGGTATGTAACCCCTTCTGTTGATAAAAATCATCGATTGAAGACCCCTTTTCAAATTTTCGTCCAATGCAGACAGGAGGGTTGGAGAGAAAAAGCCATCTTGCATCTTTTCTTCCTTAGTGTTGACGACAACCGTTTCGACCTTTTGAGGTGAAAACCTCCTTGATAATCTGTGTAAACAGGTTTTTTCCTTATTTGCTCCGTAATAGGTTTCCACAGACGGTGTAGCAGAAGAAAGTATTACAGGATGCGACAAAATTTTACTTCTCATTACTGCCATATCTCTTGCGTTGTAAGGGAACTGACCTTCGTGTTTATAACTGCCATCGTGTTCTTCATCAACGATAATCAGCCCCACATTTAAAAAAGGTAAAAATATCGCAGACCTTGTACCTATAAGAAGGCATGCCCTTTCGTTTAAACTAATAAGCGTCTGCCATCTGAAGTTTTTATTGACACTGCTGTGCCATACGAATATCTGGCTGCTATCCAAAAGTGATGATGCCCTCATAAATATATAAGGCACCAAAGAAATCTCTGGCACCATGTAAAGGACACTCTTCCCTGATTTTACGACTTCAGCCGCTATCTCTAATAACAACTCTGTCTTTCCTGAACCCGTTTTGCCAAAGAAGATGTGCTTTATCCCGTGTCCCAACGTCTCCAAAACATTTTCTTTTATACTAAGCTGCTCATCTGTAAAAGAAAACTGCCTTTTTTCTACGATATCAAGAAAGTTTATCGATGAAAGTTTGGTTTTTTTCAGCTTTATTTCTGTTTTGGTGTCTATTAAACCTTTCTCTTTAAGTTTCTTTATTTCTTTGGCAGACAAATGGGGGAAAAGTTTTCGTAGATGTTTTTGGACATCGGTATCAATAGCACACTCATCAATTTTCTCTTCAATTTTAAATCCTCCTAAATTGGGGAAGGCTGATTTTAAGACCATTCCCAAAGATACACAATAATAGGAGGCTGCAAAGTTGTAAAATTTCAGTAGCTTTTCGTCAAAAAAAGGAGAAAGAGGGGAGACGTGGTGAATGAACTGAATATTAATATCCTGCATTTCTGGAGGCAGGACATCAGTAAGCTCTACTACAAAACCAGGATAGCAGCGATTTTTAACAAAAACAAAAACAAGCTTTCCAATCTTAAGCTCTTCTGATTGACAGCTATCAGCTACTCTATAAATCAGTAGTTTTGGAATGTTCGTAAGTGGAGAAACAATAGCAAAGGATGACACGTTTACTATTATAAATTAATGGCATTTTTTTTAAAATAGATTATGTTAATTGCAATACAACCTTGCGGATGTTTTTTGTTTTTTTTTAATCTATCTAATGATATTCTAAGGTTAAAGAGTGTTTTAAGTCTCATTTATGGGGTTTTTTTATGAAAAAGTTAGTGGCTCTTTACGGCAGTCCACGACGTGATGGGAATTCTGCAAAACTTTTAAAATCCTTTCTTGAAGGTATCAAAGAAAGCAACATTTATGAAGTTACAGAGCTTTTTTTGAGAGATTTAAATATAAGCCCTTGCTTGGAGATATACAAATGCAAAACAGACGGTATCTGTGCAATCAACGATAAATTTCAGGAGATTTACAGCTTGATTGATAATGCGGACTGCATCGCTCTTGCTTCACCTGTTATGTTTTATGCAGTTTCTGCACACACAAAAATTTTTATGGATCGTTGCCAAGCCTTTTGGTCAAGAAAGTACTATTTAAACATCAGGTCTAAAGAAAAAAAGGGGCTTTTTTTTGGAGTGGGGGCAACTAAGGGACAAAAGCTTTTTGACGGCATACTTATGAACGTAAAATATTTTTTTGACGCCCTTGATGCAAAATTAGTAGAGACGTTACTTGTAAGAGGTGCAGACGAAAAAGATGACATTTTAAAACAACCGGAGATGCTTGAACGTGCAAAAGAAATCGGAAGGTCTTTACTATAAAGTTTTTTCATTCCTTTTTTTATCAGCAATATTTTTTTTCTTAAGACTTGACACCTTCAAATACGTTTATGACAGCGTTGTCATAAAACTGATCGATCCTGATAGCTACTACCATTTAAGACGCATTCTATACACGATAAATAACTACCCTAAAATGCTCAACTTTGATAACTTTTTGTCTTACCCTTTGGGAGACTACGTTCCCTGGCCTCCACTTTTTGACTTTATATCAGCAACATTGGCTATAATTCTTAAAAATATTAATTTTGTCCTTCCTGCACTGGATATGTTTTATTTTTTTCTCGGATTTTCCATCATCTATTTCTGTTTACAAAAAGAGTTTGGTTTTATCCCTGCCGTTACTACAGCCTTTTTCCTCGCAACGACTGGCATTTTAAGAGTTTACACTTCTTTCGGCAGATTAGATCATCACGCCCTTGAACTGCTTATAATTACAGCTTGCTACGCCTCTTTTTTCGCTTACTACAAAAATAAAGGCATCTTCTTTCTACTTTTACTCACTGCTACAATACTCGCAGCCTTTTTTAACTGGCCAGGAAGTGTTATTTACTTTCCGCCTATGGTCGTTTTTGTTTTTTACAAACTATACAGGAAAGACGCCGATCCTCAGATATTTAAAGGTTTATTTGTTGCGTTCCATATAACTGCTATTTTAATCGCCATTTATTTAAGATTTACAAAAACAACAGATTACCCTCCCTAAAAA
>Ga0272446_1006385_pt1 | contig 12320 bp, 7 predicted proteins | sample YNPCB0061_FD_194587 | JGI IMG/M metagenome (GOLD analysis project Ga0272446, IMG submission 194587) | Hot spring microbial mat communities from Yellowstone National Park, WY, United States - YNP-CB-006-1 | ecosystem: Environmental > Aquatic > Thermal springs > Hot (42-90C) > Sediment | place... | reverse complement strand
TAGTGATCGAGGATGTAAACGTCAAAGGGATGCTCGCGAACGAGAGACTCGCCCGCGCCATCTCTGACGTGGGTTTTGGGATGTTGCGCTCGCAGCTGGAATACAAGGCGAAACGCTACGGAACGCGGTTGGTTATTGCTGATCGCTGGTATCCAAGCAGCCGACTGTGCTCCATCTGTGGTTGGAAGAACGAGGCGCTGACATTGAGAGACCGAAAATGGGTGTGTGCTCAATGTGGTACGCACCACGACCGCGACCTCAATGCAGCGCTGAACCTGAAGCGGCTGGCAACCGAAACTGCCCTACCCGTGGCGAGTCCGACCAGCAATGGCGGCGCTGCGTCGGGGACCGTCCCCGCCGTAGTCGGGAAAGTCACGCCTGTCAGAGACGACGGTGGTCAACAAGACACGTCGGGGCAGGAAGAGAACCGTGCGCACCTTTGCGCACTTTCTTGATAGCAGGAGTGTACTAATGGCCCGTGTTGGTATTTATGGCGCGACTGGTTATACCGGGATCGAGCTGATCAACGTGCTCTCCCGCCATCCAGGGGTTGAGATCGGCTTTGCAACCGCCCGCTCGGCGGCTGGGCAGCTTCTGAGCGAGGTGTTCCCCATCATCAGTGATCTGCGGCTGGCAGCGGTCGATGAGGTCGATCCGGCAACGGTTGATCTCGTCTTTACCTGTCTTCCCCATAATACCCCTGAGTTGATTCCAATCGTTCAACGTGCCCTTGCGGCAGGTGCAAAGGTCGTCGATTTTTCAGACACGTTCCGCATCAGCGATCCGCAGGTCTACGCGGCACGGCGTGGGAAGGAACATCCGGCGCCAGAGTTGCTTGCCCAGGCGGTGTACGGGTTGCCAGAGTTACACCGTGAGCGGATTCGGCAGGCGCAGTTGGTTGCCAATACCGGTTGTTACCCGTTGACCGTCATTCTACCGTTGGCGCCGTTGGTACGTGCCGAGCTACTCGCCGATTCGACAGTTATTGTCGATAGTAAGTCGGGGGTTTCCGGCGCTGGTCGCTCGCTGGCGCTGAAGACACATTTCGGCGAGACACACGAGACGTTTAGTGCCTACAATGTTGGGCGCGTGCATCGGCATCTGGCCGAGATGGAGCAGGAGACCGGTTTGCACATTATCTTTGCACCGCATTTACTGCCGGTTTTCCGTGGCATTCTTTCGACGATTTATGTCAATCTAAAACCCGACGTAGACGATGCGACGTTGGCGGCAGTGTTTGCCGACACCTATCGTCACGAGCCGTTCATTCACGTATTGCCGACGGGTCGTCTCCCTGAGCTGCGTCATGTGCAGTATACGAACCATCTGGTCATCGGTCATCAGATGGTCGAACCAGGTCGAGCCATTCTGGTTGCGGTGGTCGACAATCTGCGTAAGGGCGCTGCCGGGCAGGCAGTACAGAATATGAACCTGATGCTTGGCTTCCCAGAGACAATGGGGCTGGTGTAGCGAGAGGAGAACGAGAGCGTGAAGAGAAGAGGCAAGATCAATCCTGCCTCTTCTCTTCATTTAGAGCATGTCCAAAATATCTTGTTGCAGGAGAAGGTAGGATCGGTTCACGAGCGTCCACCTATCGTTGAATGGCAACAGTTGTCCCGGAAGGGCGCAGTGCTGCTGTGCCTCTACGGTGCCTGCGCGCCAATGACATTCTGGGGCGATGATCATCGGTGCACAGCAGCGTCATCCCGCTCGTCAGGGTACATCTGTCGGAGTACCGCCATACTCGTCCAACAGAGCACGCACCGTAGAAGAAGCAGGGATTATGTCAACGCTTTTTCCGTCTCGCGGTCGAAGATGTGCATCTTCTCCATATCGAATACCACTTCCATCGTATGGCCGGTGCGGGCGCTTGAGCGTGGATCGAAACGACCGATAAACTCTTTGCCGCTGTTTTCAACGTAGGCGTAGATTTCTGATCCCATTGGCTCGACGACGTTGACGGCGGCGCGCACCTTGGCCCGCTCATCAACGCCACGCGGTACGAAGTGGGCATCGTGCAGGTCTTCAGGGCGAATGCCGAAATAGACGGTCTTACCAACGTGGCTGCTCACGTGATCGAGCTTGCTGGATGGTACGGGCAGAACAAACTCTTTCCCTACAACAACACTGACACCGCCATCAGTCCGCTCAAGGCGCGCCTCGAAGAAGTTCATCGCCGGGCTACCGATAAAGCCGGCCACAAACATATTTGCCGGATGGTCGTAGAGGTTCTGAGGCGTGTCAATCTGCTGCAAGATACCGTCACGCATCACCGCAATGCGCGATCCCATCGTCATAGCCTCGGTTTGGTCGTGAGTCACATAGATGAAAGTCGTCTTAAGGCGCTGGTGAAGTTTGCTGATCTCGGCGCGGGTCTGCACACGCAGCTTGGCATCAAGGTTCGAGAGCGGTTCGTCCATCAAGAAGACGGCGGGATCGCGCACGATAGCCCGTCCCAACGCCACACGCTGGCGCTGACCACCGGAGAGTGCCTTGGGCTTACGGTCGAGCAAGTGGCCGATGCTGAGCATTTCCGCCGCCTCTTTCACCCGCCGGTCAATTTCGGCTTTGGGCACACGCCGCAATTTGAGACCGAACGCCATGTTATCGTAGACGCTCATGTGAGGGTAGAGCGCATACGACTGAAAGACCATCGCAATGTCGCGATCCTTCGGTGGTACATCGGTCACATCACGGTCGCCGATGAAGATACGACCTTCAGTGATCTCTTCCAACCCGGCCAGGCAGCGGAGAGCGGTTGACTTACCGCATCCTGATGGGCCAACCAGCACCAGAAACTCACCGTCGGCAATGTCGAGATCGAGATTCTTGAGGACGGTTACGTCGCCGAAGCGCTTCCAGACGTGATCGAACTTAATCGAGGCCATGTAATTTCTCCTTTTCCGAAAATATATGCTCAACCGCTCATCGGTGAGGGGGCAGCGGTCGAGTGACGAATGATCAGACGCAGCGGCAGCAGGGTGACCGCCGGTACGGGACGCCGTTCGATCTGCGCGATCAGATGGCGGGCAATGGTGGTACCAAGTTCGCGCCGTGGGGCGCGCAGCGTTGTAAGCGGAGGATAGGTATGGGCCGCCAGCGGGAGATCGTCACAACCAACAACTGAGACATGCACGCCGACGGTCAGACCGGCGTCGCGGATCGCGTGCATAGCTCCGAAGGCAAGGGTATCGGAAGCGGCCAACACTGCGGTTGGTGGATGACGCAGTGTGAGCAATTCTTGCATCGCCGCAACCCCATCGGTCTCACTACTCCCGGCTTCGATAACCAATGCCGCATCACGACGCAGCCCAGCGGCATGGAGAGCAGAGAGATAGCCGGTGTAGAACGGTTCACTCATTGAAAGATCAGAGGGAAAGTTGATCAGCGCAATGCGGCGATGACCAAGGCGGGTGAGATGATGGATCGCCTGCTCGGCGCCGGCGTGCAGATCAAAGCCCACCACCGGACAAGCGACACCCGATGTCGGTGATCCAATTGCAATCACCGGCACCCCGGCATCGGCGAAGAGTGCTGGCCGCTCATCGTCACGACGGAGATCAACGATGATCAGGCCATCGACTCGCCCGCTGCGCACGAGACGCAGCGCCAGCTCCTCTTCCGATTCGGTAGCCGTCGGAGCAGCGATCAACAGACAATACCCGGCAGCAGTTGCTGCTTCACTGACCCCAGCCAGCATTTCGGCGGTTCCTGGATCAGCCAGGCGTCCGGCAATGCCAGGGGCAACCACGCCGATGGTATGCGAACGGGTGCGGAGGGCGCGGGCACTATGGTTCGGTTGATAGCCCAGCTCGGCAACAGCCGCAAGGACACGGGCACGGGTTGCTTCGCTCACCACACCGGTGCCGTTCAGGACATACGAGACGGTCGCGGTCGAGACTTGCGCACGGCGGGCAACGTCTTTGATCGTAGCCACGGCCCTGATGCTCCGTAGTTAAACGATTAAGCAGTTAAACGATTAAGTGGAGTATAGCACTCATCTGTGCGGTTGTCAAGGCGCGATATTCACCGAAGATCAGGGACACGATAGCGCCAGGGGGCTAGAGGTACAGCAGCACCGGAAGGCCAGAGGCGCGGCAGCCCCAATGGTCAAGGGCGCGGCAGGCACGGCAGCACCGGTGGAATAGCGATGCAGCAGCGCTGTGCCCCTACTCCGTTTATAATTCATAGGTATACTGGTTTTTCCTGCAAGCTTTACGGCGTGAGGCGCTTTATGAAGAATTGGCAGATCGCTGCTCTTTTCATGATCATTGGGCTAGTGCTGTGGCTATCGCCTGCATCAACGATGGCGCAATCGCCAGCCAGCCTGACCGGTATTGTGACTTACCGTGAGCGGGTGCGTCTTCCAGCCGATGCGCTGGTTGTTCTACAAATTGCCGAAGTTACGCCTGCCGGCACCGGTGGACGGGTCATTGTCGAACAAACTTTCGCAACTGGCGGCGCCCAACCTCCATTTCGCTTTAACCTCTCCTACGATCCGTCAATTATTGATGCCGGTCGCGTCTACACGCTGCAAGGACGTATTATATCCGGTGGACGTACGCTGTTTACGACTGCCAGTCTGATTCCGGTCATTACGGGTAACGCACCAAGGAGTGATATTCAGGTCGTGATGGGCGCCGTGCGGGGGGCAACGCTTCCCCCTGCCGGAAGTGAACTCTGGTTAATTGGCGTAGCCCTCATTCTGGGCACCCTTGGGACTGTCATGCACGTAGTACGATTAGCCTGGCGACGGTGAAGGAGCTGACGAGAATAAAGAAACCAGGAGCGGAACATGGCGCACACAACTATTACCCTCGTCTTTCGGGCAGCACCGCAACACGGAGCCGGTCCGGCAGCGGTAGAAGCTATTGGCCGACAGATTGTGTCAGAACTGATCAACCAACATCAACGAGTCACACCAGTCTATGATGGAACGCGCGGCGGTAGCCAGTATCAGTGGCTGGTCGACGCCGCACAATCGCTGCTGCCGTTTGCCACGCTGGCCCTGACAGTTGCCCAACTCTTGAACGAGATACGAAAGCTCAAGCGTGAAGCTAACCATCCTGCCAGCCTCCCCCCGATCGTCGTAGTTGTCACTTACGACAATAGTACATGTACCCTGCCGCCCGACAGTGATCAGGCGTTGTTGGAACGGTTATTGAGTGAGGCGTTGCCTGACCCGATTGACCCAGACCGCTTGCGCATTGAGGTGCAGATCGGTGCGCCGCCCCCGCCAGCACCGCCCTGGCAAGAGGGATAAACTGCTCGATTGTGTAGGCAATGGCACCGTTTGTAATATGCAAACTATTCAAATATAATACCGAAAACCAGCGCATTGGTAGCCGCATCGCCGACTTGCTGATCTATGACTAAACGCGCCCTTATTATTGGGGTCAACAGATCGGAAAACGACCCAACCTTTGTTGCCCTGCGTAGCGCTGAACGTGATGCGAATGATCTGGCGAGCGCACTGCACGACTGCGGTTTCGCGGTGCAATCGCTGATCGGGCAACAGGCGACGACGGCTGCCATCCGCGAGGCTGTTGCCAGATTGCGACGGCAGGCTGGCAGCGAGAGTGATCTCTTCATAGCCTTTTCTGGTCACGGGGCCTGGATTCCGGTGGCTGGACACCCCGATGGTACGACCTTCCTGGTCAGTGCCGATTACGAGAGCGAGATCGCTACCGACGACCCCAACTACTACCTCTCCCTCGACTGGTGGTATACCCAGTTGCTCGCCTGGGATAAGCCGCGCAGTGTGGTACTGTTGCTCGATTGCTGCTTTGCCGGTAATGTCGCACATGCCGCCGAGCGGCGATCTATCGGCGATGCGATTGAACAGCACTTTCGCGGCGTCACCGTTCCAACCGGACGCCTGCGCGCCTATCTGGCGGCAACTGTACCAGGCGAGAAAGCCTACGAAGATGACCGTGGCGGGTGGTTGACGCAGAGAGTGGTGGCGTGTCTGCGCGATAAAGACTGTTCCGCTGATGGGATGCTCACCGTGCCGGTGTTGATCGATGCGGTGAAAAAGCAACACTCCGCACATTTCCATCCCTTTGCCGAGTACAGAGGCGATTACCACTGGGTGCTTGCCGATCACCGCGAAGCCCGGCGAGTGGCACGGGAGAAGCAGCAGGCTGAGCAACGGCGCGCCGAGGCGCAACAGCGACTCAAACGCTGGCAGTCACCGCACAGCAGTGCTCGCCGCAACGAGCTGCTGCACGGCTTCGTCGGCAGAGTGGAAGAATTAGCGCAACTGTCGGATGAAATCGAAAAGCTGCGTGCCAGCGGTGGCTATTTGCTGGTGACCGGCGTCGCTGGCCAGGGCAAGAGCAGCATCCTGGCCAAACTGATCAAACACCGCGAGCCTGAACCAACCCCCGCCTACTTCATCCGCTTCACTCCTGGGCCTTCGGAACAGGCTGCGCTGCTCGGCCATCTGATCGCCGAACTGCTGACCCTGGCCGAGCGCGAGGACGATGCGCCGACCTACCTGCCCGACGGCGACAATGTGGTGGCATTGCGCAACAGTTTTGAGACGCTGCTGAGCAATCTCGCCGCCGAACGTCCGCTGACGCTGGTGATTGACGGGCTAGACCAGATTGAACCCGATCAGAGGATCGGACAGCGCGATCTGAGCTTCCTGCCCGAACAGCTCCCATCCAACGTAGTATTGGTGATCGGTACCCGTCCCGACGACACGCTGAAGCCGCTCAAACTGCGCACCCCACACCGCGAATACCGCCTGCCGCCGCTGAGTGAGGCAGATTTCGCCGTCCTCCTGCGTGATCGCGGCGTGACGCTGAGCGCGCATGAGCAATCGGAACTCTACCAGGCTCTGAACGGCAACGCCTTCGATCTGGCATTTCTGGCGCAGGAGATACGCCAGACACCACACACTGAAATCGCCGCGTTGCTCCAGCGGGTCATTGCCAATCCACGCGACCTGTTCACGCCAACACTGGACCGGTTGCAGCGCGACTGGAACCTGTGGGAGAAGGTGTTGCGCCCCCTGCTGGGCACCTTGCTGGCTGCCCAGGAGCCGCTCAGCCGCGACGCTCTGCGCGGCATCATCGGCGAAACTCAGGATCGCATGCTGACAGCCATCGAGCGTCTGGGGGGCCTGCTCGGCGTGCGCGACGCTCATGGCCAGCCGCGGTACAGCCTGATCCACCTGAAACTGATCGACTACCTGCGCACACACATGTTTGCTACCGACGATCTGATCGACGTCCACGCGAAGATTGCTGCGTGGTGCAGTCGTGATCTGGCGCATCTCTGGCAACCAACAACCGATCTTGCCGAACAGGAACGGCGCATCTACGGGCAAACCCACCTGGTCACGCATCTGGTGGCGGCGCAGAAGTATGATGACGTCTGGCGTCTGTTAGACGCCGATGAGTACGGTGCAGCGAAGCGGCGGGCCGACCCCAGTCTGCGAGCGTACATTACCGACCTTGACCGGGTGCGGCAGGCAATGGCAGATGCGTCGAATCGCAATCGGCAGCAGATTGCAGTATGGCTGGCGCGGGTCTGGCGCTACAGCCTGTTTCGGGTCAGCCTGACGAGCAGCGTTGACCGGTGGCCGACGGAACTGTTCACCGCGCTGGTAGCGTTGGGGCAGGGCGCCGAAGCGCGTGATCGGGCCGAGTTGCTAAGCGATCCGCGAAAACGGGCAACAGTGCTGACCGCAGTGGGGCGGGCGTTGCTAAAACGCGACGCTGCCGGCGGCCTGGCGGCGCTCCGTCGCGCCCGCGCCGCCACTGAGGCGATTGCCGACCCCCGCGAGCGCGCCGAGGCCCTGGGCGAGCTGGCGCAGGCGCTGGCGCACGCGGGGCAGTGGGCAGATGCCCGCGCCGTCGCCGAGACGATTGCCGACCCCCGCGAGCGCGCCGAAGCGCTGCGGGAGGTGGCAGGCGCGCTGGCGCGGGCGGGTGATACCCAGGCGGCGCAGGCGACCTTTGCCACCGCCCGCGCCGTCGCCGAGACGATTGCCGACCCCCGCGAGCGCGCCGAGGCCCTGGGCGAGCTGGCGCAGGCGCTGGCGCACGCGGGGCAGTGGGCAGATGCCCGCGCCGTCGCCGAGACGATTGCCGACCCTGACGAGCGCGCCGAAGCGCTGCGGGAGGTGGCAGGCGCGCTGGCGCGGGCGGGTGATACCCAGGCGGCGCAGGCGACCTTTGCCACCGCCCGCGCCGTCGCCGAGACGATTGCCGACCCCAGAAAGCGCGCCTGGGCCCTGCGCGCCCTGGCGCAGGCGCTGGCGGCAGCGGGGCAGTGGGAGGACGCCCGGCAGACTGCCGATGCGATTGCCGACCCCAGAAAGCGCGCCTGGGCCCTGCGCGCCCTGGCGCAGGCGCTGGCGGCAGCGGGGCAGTGGGAGGACGCCCGGCAGACTGCCGATGCGATTGCCGACCCTGACGAGCGCGCCGAGGCCCTGCGCGCCCTGGCGCAGGCGCTGGCGGCAGCGGGGCAGTGGGAGGACGCCCGGCAGACTGCCGATGCGATTGCCGACCCTGACGAGCGCGCCGAGGCCCTGGGCGAGCTGGCGCAGGCGCTGGCGGCAGCGGGGCAGTGGGAGGACGCCCGGCAGACTGCCGATGCGATTGCCGAACCCGAAAAGCGCGTCTGGTTCCTGGTCGCCCTGGCGTGGGCGCTGGCGGCAGCGGGTGATGACGTAGCAGCCCGACAGACCTTCGCCGCCGCCCGGCAGACTGCCGATGCGATTGCCTACTCCTCTTTGTGCGCCTGGACCCTGGGCAAGCTGGCGCAGGCGCTGGCGCACGCGGGGCAGTGGGCGGATGCCCAACAGACCTTCGCCGCCGCCCGGCAGAGCGCCGAGGCGATTGCCGACCCCGAAAAGCGCGCCGTGGCCCTGGGCGAGCTGGCGCAGGCGCTGGCGCACGCGGGGCAGTGGGAGGACGCCCGGCAGACTGCCGATGCGATTGCCGACCCCTCTTGGCGCGCCGTGGCCCTGGGCGAGCTGGCGCAGGCGCTGGCGCACGCGGGGCAGTGGGAGGACGCCCGGCAGACTGCCGATGCGATTGCCGACCCCTCTTGGCGCGCCGTGGCCCTGGGCGAGCTGGCGCAGGCGCTGGCGGCAGCGGGCGATGACGCCGCAGCCCGACAGACCTTCGCCGCCGCCCGGCAGAGCGCCAAGGCGATTGCCGACCCCTCTTGGCGCGCCTCCTGGGCCCTGGGCGAGCTGGCGCAGGCGCTGGCGGCAGCGGGGCAGTGGGAGGACGCCCGGCAGACTGCCGATGCGATTGCCGACCCCTCTTGGCGCGCCGTGGCCCTGGGCGAGCTGGCGCAGGCGCTGGCGCACGCGTGGCAGTGGGCGGATGCCCGGCAGACCGCCGATGCGATTGCCGACCCCCGCGAGCGCGCCTGGGCCCTAGGTAAGCTGGCGCAGGCGCTGGCGCACGCGTGGCAGTGGGCGGATGCCCGGCAGACCGCCGATGCGATTGCCGACCCCCGCGAGCGCGCCTGGGCCCTAGGTAAGCTGGCGCAGGCGCTGGCGCACGCGTGGCAGTGGGCGGATGCCCAACAGACCTTCGCCGCCGCCCGGCAGACTGCCGAGGAGATTGCCGACCCTGACGAGCGCGCCTGGGCCCTGGTCGCCCTGGCGCAGGCGCTGGCGGCAGCGGGGCAGTGGGAGGACGCCCGGCAGACTGCCGATGCGATTGCCGACTCCTCTTGGCGCGCCTGGCCCTGGGTCGCCCTGGCGCAGGCGCAGGCGCTAGCGGAAGCGGGGCAGTGGGCAGACGCCCGCGCTGCTGCCGATGCGATTGCCGACCCTGACGAGCGCGCCTGGGCCCTGCGCGCCCTGGCGCAGGCGCTGGCGCTAGCGGAAGCGGGGCAGTGGGCAGACGCCCGCGCTGCTGCCGATGCGATTGACTCCCCTTATCTACGCGCCGAGGCCCTGCGCGCCCTGGCGCAGGCGCTGGCGGCATCGGGCGATGACGTAGCAGCCCGACAGACCTTCGCCGCCGCCCGGCAGACTGCCGATGCGATTGACTCCCCTTATCTACGCGCCGAGGCCCTGCGCGCCCTGGCGCAGGCGCTGGCGGCAGTAGGCAATGACGCCGCAGTCCGACAGAACTTCGCCGCCGCCCGGCAGAGCGCCGAGGCGATTGCCGACCTCCGCGAGCGCGCCGAGGCCCTGTGCGCCCTGGCGCAGGCGTTGATCCGCGCCGGTCAGATTGATGACGCCATGGCGCTGCTGGTCAGCGCATGGGCGCAGGCGCAAACTGTTAATGAGTTGACGACACTGTTTGTGGTTGATAGCTCGTTGCTGCGCACGTATCCGACGCTAGGCGGCGATCTGCTGGCAGCGTTTGGCTGGGTGGAGCAGGTGGTGCGTACCGCTTGATCCATCGCGTGCGCTGTTCACACCCTCGGCGCGTAAGTGGATTCTGGCTGTTGATTTCAGTCAGTTCACAAACCATCTCAGCCGCGATGAGTAGTAGCCGGCAGCGCCGGACTCTACCTACTCCATCTTCCCTCTCATTTCTACCCCGCTATGCTCGTTTCACTCCGCTGCAGATTCTGGTATCATCAGAGCGGGTTCTGATCGAGTACGGAGCCGGACTCTAGCTTGACTTCTAGTACGCGATAGTGTAGCATGGTGCTCATGGAAAACACCATGCGCACAGGGAAAGCCGCAACACTCCTTGGTGTCTCGGTCAAGACGTTGCAGCGTTGGGAACGCGAAGGAAGGCTGATTCCGGTGGCCCGAACGGACAGCAACCGCCGTCTCTCCCCTGAGACGCAAATCCGTGAGTTCATCGGTTTGCGGCAGGCGAACCATGCGCCAACCACGCCGGTCGCCTCCTGTCGGGTATCGCGTGCGGCACAGAAGCCGGACCTGGCGAATCAGCGCAACGTGCTGGAAGCGGTCGTGGTGGCGACGGGATTGGCGGGGGTCGAGTGTATCGAGGAAGTGGGCGGCGGGTTGAACGTCACGCGCAAGCGGTTGCTGGCCCGTATGGACGAGATCGGGCGACGGGACGTCACGATGCTGATCCTCGCGCACCGGGACCGCCTCACCCGTTTCGGCGTTGCGTGGTTCGAACATGACGCCAAAACCCATGGCTGCGACGTGCTGGTGCTCACCCAGGAACGGCTGTCTCCCGAACCGGAAATGGGGCACGACGTGATGACCATCGTGCACGGTTGTTCGTCTCGGCGATACGGTTTGAGAAACTATCGAAAAAAGTTGGACGAAGCGCTAAAACAGGATGCGAGTCATGAGTAATGCCAAGAAGGCCAAACGATGCAACTAACCCACAAGATCGCCCTTTGTCCGACTCCTGAGCAAATCGACTACTTCAAGCGTGCCTGCGGCACGGCCCGGCGCGTCTGGAACTGGGCGCTCAATGAATGGAACAAACAATACGCAGCAGGCGGCAAGCCGAACGCCATGGCGCTCAAAAAGCAGTTCAACGCCATCAAATACACCGACCCACAGTGGCTCGATGAGAACGGACGGCCTTGGTTGCGAGACATTCACCGGGACGCACACGCCCAGCCGTTTGCCCATCTCGCCAAAGCCTGGGAAAGATTCTTCACTGATCTCAAGGCTGGCAAAGAGGCGCACGCACCGCGCTTCAAGAAAAAGGGGCGTTGCCGCGACAGCTTTTATGTTGCCAACGACAAGTTCCGTCTGGACGGCAAGACGATCCGTCTGCCCAAGATCGGCGACGTCGCCATGACCGAGGAACTGCGCTTCAAAGGAAAGATACTGGGCGCGACGGTCTCGCGCACGGCGGATCGTTGGTTTGTGGCAATACAGGTCGAAGTGCCCGATGCGCAATGCTATCGGCGTCGCACCTCCCATGAGGTCAATGGCATCGACTTGGGCGTTAAGGCTGCCGCAACGATCTCCAGCGGCGAAGTCATCGAAGCGCCAAAGCCGCTCAAAGCGGCGCTGCGTCGCCTCAAGATTCGCGGTCGGCGTCTCAGCCGCAAGCTGGAAGCCGCCAAAGAGATGGCGGGGTTTGGACGCCATGCCTGCCTGCCCAAAGGAACGCGCCTGCCGGTCTCGAACAACCGGCAAAAGTCCGCTGCGACATTGGCAAGGCTCTACGCCCGCCTTGCCAATCTCCGAGCGGACTTTACTCATAAGCTCACGACCCGACTCTGCCGCGAAAACCAAGCGTTCGTGATCGAGGATGGAAACGTCAAAGGGATGCTCGCGAACGAGAAGCTCGCTCGCGCCATCGCTGACGTGGGTTTTGGGATGTTGCGCTCGCAGGTGGAATACAAGGCGAAACGCTACGGAACGCGGTTGGTTATTGCTGATCGCTGGTATC
>Ga0272446_1006384_pt1 | contig 12321 bp, 9 predicted proteins | sample YNPCB0061_FD_194587 | JGI IMG/M metagenome (GOLD analysis project Ga0272446, IMG submission 194587) | Hot spring microbial mat communities from Yellowstone National Park, WY, United States - YNP-CB-006-1 | ecosystem: Environmental > Aquatic > Thermal springs > Hot (42-90C) > Sediment | place... | reverse complement strand
GACCTGCTGAAGCTGCACCTGTACAACACGGCGAGCCTGCAGTTCTCCCGCGGCTGCCCGTACCGGTGCGACTTCTGCGACATCATCGTGATGTTCGGCCGGCGCCCGCGCATGAAGAGTCCGGAGCAGATCGGCCGCGAGCTGGACGCGCTGCGCGCGCAGGGCGTGCGCCAGGTGTTCTTCGTCGACGACAACCTGATCGGCAACCGCGCGCAGGCCAAGGCGCTGCTGCGCTTCCTCGCCGAGTATCAGCGGCGCCACCGCTGGCGTTTCGGTTTCGGCACCGAGGTATCGGTGAACATCGCCCGCGACGAAGAGCTGCTGCGGCTGATGCGCGAGGCCAACTTCGGCTGGGTCTTCATCGGCATCGAGACGCCGGACGAGGCGACGTTGAAGGCAAGCGGCAAGACGCAGAACGTCGGCATCGACCTGCTGGGCGCGCTGCGGACGACCTACCGCCACGGCATCGACGTGCTGGGCGGTTTCATCGTCGGTTTCGACGACGACAACCTCGAATCCTTCGAGCGCCAGCGCCGTTTCATCCTCGAATCGGGCATCCAGGCAGCGATGGTCGGACTCCTGACCGCGCTGCCGCGCACGCCGCTTTATGCGCGGCTGAAGCAGGAAGGGCGGCTGATCGAGGACGCGCACGACGGCGACAACACCCGGCTCGGCACCAACGTCATTCCCAAACGCATGCCGTACGACGCAATGCTCGACGCCTACCGGCAGATGTACCGGCAACTGCTGACCGATGGCGGCATCGCGAGCCGCATCCGCGCCAAGCTGCGCTGGCTGCGCGCGCCGGTGTACCGCAGCGAGTACGCGCCAGCCGACAAGCTGCGCATCACGCTGCGGCTGCTCGCCAAGGGCATCCTGCCCGGCGGGCCGCGCCGCTGGCTCGCCTTCCTGCGCACGCTGCCGCTCGCCGCGCCGCGCCGGCTGCCGGTGGTGCTGTCGGACTGGATCATGGGGCTGTCGATGCAATCGTTCGTGCGGCGGCGCTTCGGCTCCGACGCGGTCGAGCCGACGCGACTCGAGCGGCGCGTACGGTCCTTGCGGCGCGCAGCGGCGCGCCATGTCGAGGCGGGCCGGGTGGCGCTGGCGTGGCGGCCCGGCCCGCCACGGCTCGATCTGGCGCTTTCGGGTCCGGTCGACGCGCGCTTTTTCGCGCGCATCGCGCCGCGGCTGGAGCGGCTGCTGCGCCACACGCAGTCGACGCTGACGCTGCGCATCGAGGCACTGCAAGCGCAGCACACCGCGGACCTGCAGCGGCTGCTCGCCCGGCTCGCCCGCTTCGGCGACCGCATTTCGGTCGTCGTGCACGAATCGCTACGGTCGCGGCTAGCGATCGACTCGTCGGTGTTCGATCTGGTGCTTGCGCCGCGCGGCGAGTAGTCGAAGCGCCGCCGGCGCGTCTGGACGCGGACTGCGCGGCAGCGCCGCTGCGGCTTCGACGCACAATGTCGCCTTCGCCGTTCGTTCATCGGAGAACACAGTGAACAAGGAACTGTTCGACAAGGGATTGCAGACGCGCCGCGAAGTGCTCGGCGCCGAACACGTCGACGCCGCGATCCGCAACGCCGACGATTTCAACCGGCCGATGCAGGAACTGGTCACCCAGTACTGCTGGGGCGAGGTCTGGAACCGCCCCGGCCTCGACCGCCGCACGCGCAGCCTGCTGAACCTGGCGATGCTCACCGCGCTGAACCGCCCGCACGAACTGAAGCTGCACGTGCGCGGCGCGCTGAACAACGGCGTCACCAAGGACGAAGTGCGTGAAGTCCTGCTGCAGGCCGCGATCTACTGCGGCGTGCCGGCGGCGATCGACGGGTTTCGCGTCGCGCGCGAGGCGTTCAAGGAAGCGGGCGTCTGACGCCCGCAGGCGCCGCCCGCCAGGGCACGGGGCCGCTGCGGCGATAATCCGCGTTTCCGCAACGAATTCGCCGCGTCCCGCCCGTTCTTCCGAGCGGTCGGCCGCGCCGCACGAGGGATTGAATGGCTCTGAAATGCGGCATCGTCGGCCTGCCGAACGTGGGCAAGTCGACGCTGTTCAACGCGCTGACCAAGGCCGGCATCGCGGCCGAGAACTATCCGTTCTGCACGATCGAGCCGAACGTCGGCATCGTCGAGGTGCCCGATCCGAGGCTGGCGGCGCTGGCGGCGATCGCCAAGCCCGAGCGCGTGATCCCCGCCACCGTCGAGTTCGTCGACATCGCCGGCCTGGTGGCGGGCGCGTCCAAAGGCGAAGGACTCGGCAACCAGTTCCTCGCCAACATTCGCGAGTGCGACGCCATCGCGCACATCGTGCGCTGTTTCGAGGATCCGAACGTCGTTCACGTCGCCGGCAGGATCGACCCGGTTTCGGACATCGAAGTGATCAACACCGAACTTGCACTCGCCGACCTGCAGACGGTCGACAAGCAGCTCGCAAAGTGGAGCAAGGTCGCGAAAAGCGGCGGCGACAAGGAGGCGCAGCGACTCGTCGCCGCACTGGAGAGACTCGCGCCGGCGCTGAACGAAGCGCGACCCGCGCGCAGCGTCGACCTGTACGAGGAGGAAAAGGCGGTGCTGCGGCCGCTGTTTCTGCTGACGATGAAGCCGACGATGTACGTCGCCAACGTCGAGGAGCACGGCTTCGAGAACAATCCGCTGCTGGAGAAAGTTCGCGCGTACGCTGCGAAAGAAGGCGCGCCGGTGGTCGCGGTGTGCGCGAAAGTCGAAGCGGAGATCGCGGACCTTTCGGAGGAGGACAAGCAGGTCTTCCTCGCCGACATGGGCATGACCGAGCCGGGCCTCGCCCGCGTGATCCGCGCCGCCTACGCGCTGCTCGGATTGCAGACGTTTTTCACCGCCGGGCCGAAGGAAGTGCGCGCATGGACCGTTCGCAAGGGGGCGACCGCGCCGCAGGCGGCGGGCGTCATCCACACGGATTTCGAGAAAGGCTTCATCCGCGCCGAGACGATCGCCTTCGACGACTACGTCAAATACAAGGGCGAAGCGGGCGCGAAGGAAGCGGGCAAGATGCGCCTCGAAGGCAAGGATTACGTCGTGGCCGACGGCGACGTCATGCACTTCCGGTTCAACGTCTAACAAGCGCACGTAGCGCGCTGCGACCATCGCGCCTGCTCTCAGGTGGCGGGCGAAGCAGTGGCGATGGGGCTCTGACCGCGGCGCGCTGCGCGTCGCGTGCGGCGCGGTGTGCGCCGGATCGAGGCGGACGCGCGCGCCGCCCGTGCGGCGCGAGGCACGCAGGCTGAGCCGCCCGCACGGGCGATCGGGTAAGGTTGCCGCCTGCATCATCCCGCTTCGGCCCATCGATCCACGCATGAACGAGACCGCCGCACGCCAGGTACTGCTGCTGCGCGCGTTCGAGACGACGCCGAGCTCCGGCTGGAGCGACGACGATCGCGCCTGGGCAAGCCGCGCCGCCGCGCAGATCGAAGGCGCGGACGCGCCGCTCGAGCGGTTGGTCGCGCGGCGAGCGGCGCTCGCGATCGAGCGGCTCGCAAGCCGCGATCGCAACGTCGCGCGCGCGCTGCGCGCGTTGACGTGGCGCCCGTGGGTCGGTATGGCGATCGCGCTGCTCGCGTTCGCCGCCGGCGCGGCGGTGGACGCGATCGGGCCGGCGCAGCGCGTCAATCTGCTCGCGCCGCCGCTGGCGGCGCTGCTCGTGTGGAACCTCGCCGTGTACGCCTTGATCGCGGCGCGCGGGGCGCTCGGCCTCTTCGTCGCGCGCGCGCGCGATCTCGGCCCGCTGGCGCGCTCGGTTGCGCGCGCGCTGCATCGTCACGCACCCGCCGCGCTGTCGCCGCCGCTGGCGGTGTTCGTCGCCGACTGGGGGCGCGCGTCGGCACCGCTGATCGCCGCGCGCGTCGGCCGCGTGCTGCACGTGGCCGCGATCGCGGCCGCACTCGGCATGCTCGCCGGCATGTACCTGCGCGGACTCGTGCTCGAATACCGTGCCGGCTGGGAAAGCACCTTTCTCGACGCCGCCGCCGCGCACGCCATCCTGTCGGCCGTGCTGGCGCCGGCGGTGGCGGCGACCGGCATCGCGCTGCCCGACGCGGCGGCCTTCGAGGCGTTGCGCTTTTCCGCCGGCGGCGGAGCCGACGCCGCGCCCTGGCTCAATCTGTTCGCGGTGACCGTGGCGCTCGTCGTGATCGTGCCGCGGCTGCTGCTGGCGGCGGGCAACCGCTGGCTCGAAGCGCGGCTGCAGAACCGCTTTCCGCTGCGCTTGGACGATGCGTATTTCTGCAACCTCGGTCGCGCGCTGCGCGACGAACCGGCCATCGTGCGCGTTGCGCCCTACGCCGTGCAGCTTTCGCCGCAGGCCACACTGCATTTGAACGCGATCTTCGCGCAGGCGCTCGGCGCGCGCACCGCGCTCGCGATCGCGCCGGTGACCGCGTTCGGCGCCGAAGACGACGTCGATGTCGCCGCGTTGGCCGGAGAGGCCACGCTCGTCGTGCCGCTGTTTGCGGCCACCGCCACGCCCGAGCCGCAAAACCACGGCGCCTTCGTCGACAGGCTGGCCGGCGCGGCGCGCAACGCGCAAGGGCTGGCGCTCGTCGACGAATCGGCGTTCAGGCGGCAGTTCGGCGGCGGCGAGCGACTGGCCGAGCGGCGCGCGCTGTGGCAGCGCACGCTCGCCGAGCGGCGCGTGCCGGTCGTGTTCGTCGATCTGGAGCAGCCCGATCTCGCAGCGGCCGTGTCCGCGTTGCGGGAGGCGGTGCCATGAGCGAGGCGCCGCAGACGATCGCGCTGGCGCTGGTGTCGCATACCAACGTCGGCAAGACCACCCTCGCCCGCACGCTGCTCGGGCGCGACATCGGCGAGGTGCGCGACGCGCCGCACGTGACCGAACGCGCCGAGCGCTACACGCTGCTCGAAACCGCCGCGGGCGACGCGCTGCTGCTCTGGGACACGCCGGGCTTCGGCGACAGCGTGCGTCTGGCGAAGCGTCTGGCGCAGGCCGGCAATCCGATCGGCTGGTTCCTGACCGAAGTCTGGGACCGCTTTCGCGACCGGCCGTTCTGGTCGACGCAGCAGGCGGTGCGCGCGGTGCTCGAGCATGCCGACGTGGTGCTGTATCTGGTCAACGCCGCGGAAACCCCCGAGCAGGCGGGCTATCTCGCGCCCGAGCTGCGCGTGCTGGCCTTGCTCGGCAAACCGGTGCTGGTGCTGCTCAATCAGCTCGGCGCGCCGCGTCCGCGCGAAGATGAAAACGCCGAGATCGACCGCTGGCGGCTGCACTTCTCGACCGCGCCGATCGTTCGCGCGGTGATCCCGCTGGACGCGTTCGCGCGCTGCTGGGTGCAGGAGATCACGCTGCTGGATCTCGTCGAGTCCGCACTGCCCGAGGCGAAGCGCGCGCCGTTCGCGCGCCTGCGCGCGGAGTGGATCGTGCGCCGGCGTGCGCGCTTCGAGCAGTCGATCGACGTGCTGGCGCGCCGCATCGCGCGGGCAGCGCTCGACCGCGAGCCGATCGAAGACGCCGGCCTCCGCGGGCGGCTGCGCGAGGTCGGCGCCGCGCTGGGCGTGGCGCGTGAAGGCGACGAAGCGCCGCGCGAGAAGGCGATGCGCAAGCTCGCCGAACGGCTCGCCGCGGACATCCGCGCCGGCACCGACCGGCTGATCGCGCTGCACGATCTCGCGGGACAGGCGACCGACGACGTGCTCGCGCGGCTGGCCGAACACTACGCCGTGAAACAGCGCGCCAGCGAAGGCAAGGCCGCGCTGATCGGCGGCATGGTCACCGGCGCACTGACCGGGTTGAAGGCGGATCTCGCCACCGGCGGACTGTCGTTCGGCGCCGGGCTGCTCGCCGGCGGCTTGCTCGGCGCGCTGGGTGCGGCGGGCTTGGCGCGCGGCTACAACCTGGTGCGCGATCTGGACACCTCGTTCGTCGCGTGGAGCGACGAGGCGCTGCACGATTTCGCGATCAACGCGCTGCTCGGCTACCTGGCGGTGGCGCACTACGGCCGCGGCCGCGGCGACTTCAAGCAGTCCGAATCGCCGCCGTTCTGGCGCGACGTGGTCGTTGCCGTGGTCGAAGCGCATCGCGCCGAGTTCGCCGCGTGCTGGGCGCGACGCGCAAAGGCCGACGCACAAGCACTCGCCACCGCGCTGCATCCGCTGCTGGCGGCCTGCGCGCGCGACGTGCTGCAAAAGCTTTACCCGGACGCAGCGCGGGCGCTCGGTTGAGCCGGCCGAGCGCTATCCAACTGCGACACCACCGCCGCGGATGTCGACGTCTTTGCTGCGAGGGGCGGTTTCGTCATCCCGGCCTCGGCCGTGAGCCTGGGGAGGGATCTTGGCCTGAGCAATGGTCGAGATTCCTCGCCTTCGGCTCGGAATGACGATAGGTGTGGGGCTCGGGGTAAGCCGAGTCGAGCCGGCTCGATGTGATCGCCCATCCGGGGCTCACGGCCAACTTCGATGCCGCCAAGGCCGCCTCACTTGCGATCGCGCTGCTCGACTGGAAGGCGCACGGCCGCGACTACGCCGCGGCGATGGTCGAGGTTGGCGCGGCGCTCGCCGCAGCGCTCGCCCGCGAAGGACTGCCGGTCTATGCGGCCGAGCGCGGCGCCGCGGCGGTCAGAACGATGAGCATGGAAAGGTCGGGCGTCGTGCTTGGCGGCACCCGTTCGCTCCCGGCGCGGCATTGGCCTCAATCGGGCGATAATCGTCGCCATGAATTCAACGCAGCTCGATCGAGACGAGGCGGTCAGACGTCTGGCGGCGTCGGCGGCCGAGATCCGGGCACTCGGGGTCGAGCGCCTCGCGCTGTTCGGATCGGTTCTGCGCGGCGAGGCCGGACCCGACAGCGATGTCGATCTGCTCGTGCAGTTCTCTCCGGGCGCCAAGACTTATGAGCGCTTCCTGGCCCTGTCCGAGCTGCTCGAAGAGCGCCTGGGTCGGCGGGTGGAACTCGTTACGACCGAGGCGCTCTCGCCGTTCATCGGGCCTCGGATCCTGGCCGACGCGCAGGATGTCCTTCGAGCCGCGTGACTATCTCCGCCACATCCTGGTAGAGGCGGATTACCTGCTCGCGCTGTCGGTGGGCCTGACCCGGGAACGCTTCCTTTCGGACGAGACACTCCGGCGGGCGTTCGTGCGCAGCCTCGAAATCGTCGGAGAGGCGGCGAAGAAGGTGCCAGAGGAGTTCCGTGCGCGGTACCCGACGGTCGAGTGGCGGGCGATGGCCGGCATGCGCGACCGGCTGATTCACGACTACTTCGGCGTGGACTACGAACTCGTGTGAGACGTCGTCCAGAATCGGATTCCCGGTTTACGCCGGCAGGTCGCTTCGATGATCGACGAATAGGAAGGCGGCGCAATCGCCGCGGCGACCGCAGACGCCGACGCCGATGCGCTGGCGGGCGAGGTGGCGGCGTTCCGCAGAGCGCGGCAGACGCTGCGATACGTGCGCTGAGCGCGGGAGGCTGTGCAAGGCGTCGCGGCCGCGGCAGCGCTGGATGACTCGTTGGGGTACTTCTGCGCTCGGCCGCCGTAGACGCGGGCATGCGCGGGTCATATCCTTGCGCGAGGCGTCGCTTGCCCCAAGGCGAACGGCGGTACGGAAACGACGTGAGCGGGACCAAGAGCGCGATCCGAGGCCACCGCAGATCGGCGGCACCAGCGCGCGGGATATGCATCAGGCCAACGTGCAAGCAGACGAATTCATTGATGTTTTTCAGCCGGTGCGCAGCCGGGATGGGGCGCACAACGCGGCCTGGATCAACGGACAGATGCGCCCCATATCGCGTTAGCCGTACGGGGAAGGCGAGCATGACCCTTGGTCAGATAGTCGCGGACTTCGCGTTCGGCATGATGCACGCTGACGCACGGCGACCCGTAGCCGTCAACATCCGGTCGAAGCAACAGTTTCAGCCGGGCATCGGGCCGCACTCCGAGGCTCAGACCGTTGAGCTTGTGTTGACCGAGCTGACAACGCTTAAGTCCAATCTCTACGCGGGAAGGGTGGGCCTCGCGGTGCCGTATCCCGAGCTGCCGCGGCAAAAGTGCGATCTCTGTCTTGGACGGCCGCAGGCCTGGGATTGGGCGGTCGAGGTGAAGATGCTTCGAATCTTGGGAGACAACGGAAAGGCCAACGACAACATCCTGATGCACATCTTCTCACCCTATCCCGCGCACCGCAGCGCCGTCACAGACTGCTCGAAACTCGCGGCGACGTCGCTGGCTTCCAAGCGCGCAATTCTCATCTACGGCTACGACGCCAAAGGCTGGCCTCTCGACCCCGCAATCGACGCTTTCGAGGTGCTGGCGTCTCGCCAAGTTCGTCTGGGCACGCGGCAGCGCGCAGACTTCTCCGGGCTGGTGCACCCGGTACACGCCTCTGGTCGAGTCTATGGCTGGGAGATACAGAACAGACCGAATGACGGCTAACAACGGCATGCAGCGGACGACGCTTCGCGCCGCGGCTGATGCTGGGCGTTAGCTGCATGAGAGGGCAAGCGTGAAGATCGCGATCCTCGGTTGGGGATCCCTCCTGTGGGATAACCGCCCAGAGTTCGATCAGTGGCACGAGCCGTGGCAGTACGATGGACCGACATTGAAGCTCGAGTTTTCACGGATCTCCGAATCCCGCCTGAATGCCCTCACTCTGGTAATCGACGAGGCCAACGGCGCTCCGACCTGCGTGGCATGGTGCCTCAGCAAGCGTACCAATCCGGGTGACGCCGTCTGCGATCTTCGCTGCCGTGAAGGTACGACGCTACGAAACATCGGAAGAATCGATGTCGCCCAACAAGCAAAGTCCCGAGATCACGCCGCAGTTCAAGATGCCATCGCATGCTGGGCTAGGGAGAAATGCCTCGACGCTGTTGTCTGGACAGCCCTCGAGAGCAATTTTCAACAAAAGACTGGGCAGCAGTTTTCGGTGGGTGCAGCTCTTCGTCATCTCAAGGGCCTGACAGCTGAGGGCAAAGCGATGGCGGCGGAGTATGTATGGCGCGCCCCTGACTTTGTTCGCACACCATTGCGTACTGCACTCGAAGGAGAGCCGTGGTTTTCGCAAGCAAGCAGCTAACTCTGCGCTGGAGCGGACGCGCTTCGCGCGCCGTTGAAGGCAGCGTTAAGCATCCGGGCAAGCTCCGCCCCGGTTTCGCCCACACTTTTTGAGATTCAAATGCGCAGAGTCACCGGACTCGGCGGCATCTTTTTCACGGCAAAGGACCCGAAGGCCCTTTGTGCTTGGTACAAGGCGCACTTGGGCATCGATGTCCCGGAATGGGGTGGCACTGCGTTCACCTGGACCGACGCTGAAGGCAACCCGACCAAGGGAACCACCGTTTGGTCGATCGGGCCGGCAGATGGCGATCACTTCGCCCCGAGCAAGTCCTCGTTCATGATCAACTACCGTGTCGAAGACCTGGCTTCCCTGCTCAAGGCGCTGCGCGACGAGGGTTGCAATGTGCTGGAAAAGACGGACGACTCCGAGTACGGGAAGTTCGGCTGGGTGATTGATCCAGAGGGCAACAAGGTTGAACTTTGGCAGCCCCCCCGAAGGGCAGTGAGTCTGCGCGCACCGCTGCGGCGACCAGCCCCTCACCGGCCGGATATGGGCTCCCTCCGAGAGGGAAGCGGCTGACCGATCGTTTCGCCGCGGGTCACGAGCCCGCAGCCGTATGGCCGGCATCCGATGTGGGTTCGATGGGGTCGTGTCGGCTCGGAATCTGACACCGAGCGCCAGTCGCAAGCGGCGGCGAATGCGGGCTTTCGGGATGCGCGGCTTCGCGGCGCCGAAAGGCGCGCGGCTCACTTCGACGCGGACCTGGACACACCGGCGCTGCGCTCGATTTGCGCGACGAACCGGCGTTCCGAAAAGCCGGCGATGAAGCACAGCGCGAGCGCAAGCGCCGGCGTGACGTTGCCGAGGTTGATCAGCCCGGACTGCAAAAAAAGCACGATCGGCACCGCCGCTGCGGCGCCCACGAAAGGCCGTGCGACGGTGATCCAGCGGCTCCAGCGCGGCTCCGGCGGGCCCGCGGCCGGGTCCGGGCGCACGGCGCCGAACGCCACGCTCAGCAGTCCACCGAAGAAGCCCAGCAGCACGCCGGTGACGAGCACCATCGCCAGCGTGACCTCGACGTTCTCGTTCATCAGCCATTCGAATCCGCCGGCGAGCGCCCAGACCGTGAAGAACACGACGGATGCGACGAACAGCGCCAGCAGTGCCGGCGCCTGCCGCCGCACGATCTCGATCGCGTAGCGGCGATCCTGCCGCGCTTCGTGCACGCTTTTCATCAGCGCCTGCAGCGCGGCCGCCGACGGCACCCGCCCGCCCGCCGCGTCCGCGAGCGCGTCGGCCGCGGCGCGGCGCCAGTCATCGAGCCGCGCGCGCGCTTCGGCAAGGTACACGGCAAAGGCCGCCGCGCGCGCGTTCTCGTCCATCGCCAGCGCGAGCTCGCGCTCGATCTGCAACATGCAGTCGTACGCGACGAAGTGCGATCCGCGCGCGGCCGCAGCGCGCGCCCGGCCGTGCAGATCGCGGCAGCGTGCGAGCATCGCCAGTACTTCGGGAGACAAGTCGCCCGGCCGCTGCTGGACCGCGCCAATCGCGCGCGCCGAGTCGAGCAGCGCCGCTTCGAGGCGGGCGGCTTGCGGCTCGCGCGGCGGCGCGGGATCGACCGCGTTCATGAGTTCGGCGGATCGCGCCTCCTCGTTGTTTGTCATTTCCTTGCTCCGGCAGCATGTCGTTCGAGTGGGATAATTCTCACACGCTGCGGCACGGAGCGAGGAGCGAGCGATGCTCAAGAAGATCCTGATCGGCGTCGGCGTGGTCGTCGCCCTGCTGGTCGTCGGCGCGGTCGCCCTCGTCGCCTTCGTCGACGTCAACGCGTACAAGCCGCAGATCGAGGCTTACGTCAAGGACCGCTACCAGCGGCGGCTTTCGATCGAAGGCGACCTCGCTCTGTCGGTATTCCCGCGTATCGCGCTCGCGCTGCCGAAAACCACGCTTTCGAACCGCGGCGGCGACCGCATCGCGGCAAGCCTCGACGGGGCGCGCGTGAGTGTGGCGCTGCTGCCGCTGCTGCGCAAGGAGATCGTCGTCGACACGGTGCGCATCGACGGCCTGAAGGCCACGGTCGAGCGCCGGCGCGACGGCACCACGAGCATCGACGACCTGATCAAGCCCGCCGGCGACCAGCCCGCCGCGCCCGCACAGCCCGGCGCCCCGGCGAAGTTCGAAATCGGCGGCGTGGAACTCGCCAACGCCGAGCTGACGTTCAACGACCTGCAGGCGGGCAACACGATCGCGCTCTCGAAGCTGGAACTCAAGACCGGCCGCATCGCACCGCAGGGCCGCACGCCGGTCACGTTTTCGACCAACTTCTCCTCGACCAAACCCGCGGCGCAGGGCGAGGCGCGGGTCAAGGGCGACCTCGACATCGACCTCGTCAAGAACGCCTTCGGCGCGCAGGACCTCGAGGCCTTCGTCAAGGGCACGATCGACAAGCGGGTCGTCGACGTCACCGCCAAGCTCGGCCAGGCGAAATACGACGCCGCCGGTGGCGCGATCAGCGTCACCAAGCTCGACGCCACCGCGAAAGGAACCTTCGGCACCGTCGCGCTCGAAGAAAGCCGCGTGCTGGCGCCGGCGCTCGCGTTCGATCCGGTGCGCAAGGTGCTTTCGGTCGGCGGGCTCGACGTCGCGGCGAAGGGCAAGCTCGGCGCCGACGCGTTCGAGGCTCGGCTCGCGGCGCCGCGCGTCGAAGTCGACGAGAACAAGGCGAGCGGCGAGCGGATTCAGGCGAACGTCAAGCTCGTCGCCGCCGCAGCGACCGCGCCCGGCGTCGAGGCGAAGCTCGTGCTCGAAGGCATCAGCGGCAACGCCAAGCAGCTTGCGATCGGCAAACTCGCGGTCGACGGAACGCTGCAGCAGGGCGCGCGCCGCGTCGTCGTCGCGCTGGCAAGCCCCGCCACGGCGAGCATCGACGCGCAGACCTTCGCGTTCGCGAAGCTCGCCGGCAACGTCGACGTCGAGGATCCGGCGATCCCGCAGAAGACCGTCAAGCTGCCGATCACCGGCGCTTTGGCGATCGACGCGAAGAAGGAGGTCGTCGACGCGCGCTTCACGACGAAGTTCGACGAAACCACACTTGCGACCGAGTTCGGCGTGCGCGGCTTCGCGGCCCCGCGCATCACATTCGACGCGGGCGCCGACAAGCTCGACATCGACCGCTACTTCCCGCCGGCGAAGCCCGGCCCCGGCAACGACAGCGCCGATCCGCGCGAGGACCCGAAGGTCGATCTGTCTGCGCTGAAAGACCTGAACGTCGCCGGCGAGGCGCG
>Ga0272446_1006383_pt1 | contig 12321 bp, 11 predicted proteins | sample YNPCB0061_FD_194587 | JGI IMG/M metagenome (GOLD analysis project Ga0272446, IMG submission 194587) | Hot spring microbial mat communities from Yellowstone National Park, WY, United States - YNP-CB-006-1 | ecosystem: Environmental > Aquatic > Thermal springs > Hot (42-90C) > Sediment | place... | reverse complement strand
CCCCGCGGCAGGCATCTGCGTCAGCGGGCAGCGTGCTCGTAGGCAGCAAGGTCGGTTGAATTGTCGTCCACGCCGGCGACGTCCAGCCGCGGCTGGGCGTCGGGTGGAGCGTCCGGGTCGGCGCTCAGGCGACCCGCAGCGGCCGCCGCGATGACGCGGCGCAGCGCGTCCAGGCCTTCGCCGGTGATGGCGCTGGCGAAGACGCGCGGGCGCCGCACGCCCGGGTGCACTTCGACCCAGTCGGCCGCCTCACGCGGGCGCTGCGAGGCCTCGAGCAGGTCGCACTTGTTGCAGACCCAGACCTGCGGCACGGCGCCGGCGCCGATTTCCTCGAGCACGCGCTCGACCTCGGCGCGCTGTTCGAGGGCATTCGGGCTGGCCACGTCCATCACGTGCAGCAGCAGGTCGGCATCGGCGGCCTCCTGCAAGGTGGCTTCGAAGGCCTCGACCAGCTTGTGCGGCAGGTCGCGGATGAAGCCCACGGTGTCGGACAGCGACACCGAGCAGCCGGCATCGGCCAGCCACAGCGAGCGCGTGGTGGTGTCGAGCGTGGCGAACAGCTGGTCGGCGGCGTAGGCGCGCGCCTTGACAAGCGCGTTGAACAGCGTCGACTTGCCGGCATTGGTGTAGCCGACGAGCGAGACGCGGAAGGTGCCGCGCCGCTCGCGCGCCTTGCGCTGCGTGCCGCGCTGGCGCTTGACCTTCTCGAGCCGTTCCTTCACCGACTTGATGCGCTCGCCGATCATGCGGCGATCGAGCTCGATCTGCGCCTCGCCGGGGCCGCCGCGGGTCCCGATGCCGCCACGCTGGCGTTCCAGGTGGGACCAGCGCCGCACCAGCCGCGTGGCCTGGTACTGCAGCCGCGCCAGCTCGACCTGCAGCTTGCCCTCGTGGCTCTGCGCGCGGTCGGCGAAGATATCGAGGATCAGCGCCGTGCGATCGGCCACCGGCACGCCCAGATGGCGTTCGAGGTTGCGCTGCTGCGCCGGGCTCAGCGCCTGGTCGAAGATGACCCCATGGGCGGCGGTCTCGGCCACCAGCTGCTTGATCTCGTCGGCCTTGCCGCTGCCGACGAAGAGCGCCGGGTCGGGCGACCTGCGGCGCGCCAGCACGCGCGCGACCGCCACGTCGCCGGCCGAGGCGGCCAGCAGCGCCAGTTCATCGAGGCTGGGGTCGAAGGGCGCGGAGCCGCCCAGATCCACACCGACCAGCACGGCCCGGGTGGCGGTGTTGTCGGCGGGGGTGCTCGTCGCGGTGGCGGGGCTCAAGGCGGCGTCGAAGGGGGCGGCGCAGCGCGTCAGGCGGCGTCCGGGGTCTCGTTGGGGTGGAAATTCACCGCGCGGCCCGGCACCACGGTGGAGATCGCGTGCTTGTAGACCATCTGCGTGACGGTGTTGCGCAGCAGGACCACATACTGGTCGAAGGACTCGATGTGACCCTGCAGCTTGATGCCGTTGACGAGGTAGATCGACACCGGAATGTGCTCCTTGCGCAGCAGATTCAGGAAGGGATCTTGCAGGAGTTGGCCTTTGTTGCTCACGATATGCTCCGTGATGTAAATACGACGCCGCTCACGTTATCACACGGGATCGCTGCGGGGCCAATCGGCCCCACAAAGCCCCGCCAGGGGCGCCGACAGGGTCCGCGCGGTGTTCAGGCCTCGTCGAAGGGGTTGCGGCCACTGCGCATCTCGATGCGCAAGGGGGTGCCGACCAGCTTGAAATGCTCACGGAAGCGGCCTTCCAGGTAGCGCTTGTAGGCGTCGGTCACGTGCTCGAGGTTGTTGCCGTGGATGACCACGCGCGGCGGGTTCATGCCACCCTGGTGGGCATATCGCAGCTTGGGGCGAAAGCGCCCGGCGCGGCGAGGCTCCTGGCGTTCGACGGCCTCGCGCACCAGCCGGGTCAGCACCGGCGTCGGCATCTTGATCGTCGCCGAGGAATGCGCCTGCAGGATGGCCTTCCAGACGGCGCTCAGGCCCTGGCGCCTGATCGCCGAGATGCGCAGGATGGGCGCGAATTTCAGGAAGGCCAGCCGGGACTCGACCGAGCGTTCCAGCGCCGCGCGCTGGTAGTCGTCGGTGGCGTCCCACTTGTTGATCGCCACCACCACCGCCCGGCCACTGTCCAGGATATAGCCGGCGATGTGCGCATCCTGGTCGCTCACGCCCTGGGTGGCGTCGATCAGCAGCAGCACCACGTTGGCGTCGGCGATGGCCTGCAGCGTCTTGACGACCGAGAATTTTTCGACCGCCTCGAACACCCTGCCCTTGCGGCGCAGGCCGGCAGTGTCGATCAGTTCGAAGCGGCGTCCTTCGCGCTCGAAGGGCACGTGGATGGCATCGCGCGTGGTGCCGGGCTGGTCGAAGGCGACCAGGCGCTCCTCACCCAGCCAGGCGTTGATCAGCGTCGACTTGCCGACGTTCGGCCGGCCGGCCACTGCCAGGCGGATGACGCCGTCGGGCCCTGCTTCGGCGCCCTCCTCGTCCTCGGGCCCGAAAACATGGTCGGCCAGCGCCGCCTCGAGCAGGCTGCGGATGCCCTGGCCATGGGCGGCCGACACCGGATGCGGCTCGCCGATGCCCAGTTCGTGGAATTCGGCCAGCAGCGGCGAGTCGGTCATGCCCTCGGCCTTGTTGACCGCCAGCACGACCTTCTTGCCACAACTGCGCAGGTAGCGCGCGATGTCGTGGTCCTGCCCCGAGAGCCCGGCGCGCAGGTCGGTGACGAAGACCACGGCATCGGCCTCGGCCACCGCCTGGCGCGTCTGCTTGGCCATCTCGGCGACCACGCCGCTGGGCTTGTCGGGTTCGAAGCCGCCGGTGTCGACGACGATGAATTCGCGCTGGCCCAGGTGCGCGTCGCCATAGTGGCGGTCACGCGTGAGGCCGGCGAAGTCGGCGACGATGGCGTCGCGCGACTTGGTGATGCGGTTGAACAGCGTCGACTTGCCGACGTTGGGTCGCCCGACGAGCGCGATGACGGGCTTCATGGATCGTGTCTTCAGTTGGGGCGGAAGGCGAACAGGCCGCCGGCGCGCGTGGTCACCAGCAGCGTCGTGCCCGCCAGCACCGGCGTGCCGATCACCGGCTTGCCGTCGGTGGGCAGGCGCAGTTGCAGGCTGCCGTCGGCGGCCGCGAGGAAGTGCACCTGACCTTCGCGGTCGCCGAACACCACCGACGGGCCGACCGCCAGCGCGCCGCTCAGGCCGCGGTGCAGCAGCCGTTCGTTGGTCCAGGCCAGTTCGCCGTTGGTCGCGTTCCAGGCGGTCAGGCGGTCGCTGGCGTCGCCGCCGAAGATGCGCTGGGCATTGCCGCCGACGGCGTTCACACCGCCCGTGTTGCGCGACCACAGCAGCACATGGCGCGCCAGGTCGACGCAGCCGACAGCGTTCTGGAAGGCTCGCATGCAGACGCGGTCGCCCTGGCGCACCGCCGGGCCGATCAGGTCGGCCAGCCGCTCGACCTCGTTCGAGCCGCGCGGGGTGGACACGGCCACGTCCCAGTTGACAGTGCCTCGCAGCGGGTCGAGCGCCAGCAGGCGCCCCCCCTGCCCGACCACCACCTGGTTGCGCGCGGCCATCAGCACGCCGGCCTGCGCCAGCGTGAGCGCGTCGCCCGGGCGCTGGAAGGTCCAGAGACGGCGGCCGTCCAGTGCATCGAAGGCATGCACGCTGCGGTCGACGGCGAGCACGAAGACGCGTTCGCCGGCCACCAGCGGCGCCGTGACCACGCGCGCCGGCACGCGCTGCTTCCAGCGCACCTGGGCGCCTTCGAAGGTGACGACCTCGTTGTCGCGCGTGACGACGGCGCTGAAACGGCCGTCGCTGCCCACCCCGGCGGTCAGCGCGGCACCGGCCTGGGCGCGCCAGACTTCGGCGCCGGTCTCGGCATTCAGCGCCACCACGGTGCCGTTGGACGCTGCGGCGATGAACTGCCCGTTGCGCACGGCGACGGCGAGCGGAAAGTCGATGCTGCCGATGCTGGCCGACCACACCTGGCGGCCGGCGATGCTGGGCGTGTAGGCCTCGAGCGGCGTCGGCTTGGGTTTGTCGGTCGACGAACAGGCGGCCAGCAGCGCCGACAGCACCAGCGCCGGCAGCGCCCGCCCCGATCGCAGCATGCGTCCTGCGCCTGGACTCATCGGCTGGCCCCCGACGCCGCGGCGGCGGCCGCTTTCGGGTTGCCGCCCAGCGACACCAGCTTGGCCTCGACCAGGCGGCGGTAATCGAGCTTCTGGTCCATCGCCGCCCAGGCCGCTTCGAAGGCCGCACGGGCCTCGTCACGCTTGCCCTGGGCCAGCAGGATGTCGCCCCGGCGGTCGGCCACCAGCGCCTCGAAGGTCGGCGACTTGGCCTCGGCCAGCTGCGCCAGCGCCTGGTCGTACTGCTTGGCTTGGAGCAGCAGCCCGGCCAGCCGCAAGCGCGCGACGGTGCGGTATTCGTCCTCGGCGGCGTTGGCGGCCACCCAGGCCAGCGTGGATCTGGCGGCGTCGGACTGCCCCTTTTCGAACTGCGCCTTGGCGGCGGCCAAGCCGCCCTGCTGGGCGAAGGCGGTGCGTGGGAAGCGCTCCTTCAGGTCGTTGAAGACGCGCCCGGCCTTGTCGGCATCGCCGGCGAGTACGGCGCGGTCGAGTTCCTCGAACATCGCCCCCGCCTTGGCGGCCTGGTCACGCTGCCACCAGTTCCAGCCGTTCCAGCCGGCGAAGGCGCCGAGCGCCAGGATCAGCACCCAGGTGATCAGGTTGCCGTACTGCTTCCAGAACGCCTTGAGGGCGTCGAGCTGTTCCTGCTCCTGCAGGTCGAGGGAGGTGGCCATGCGAAATGGATCGGGAAGGATGTCGGCAGACAGGGGTTGCGATCGGAAAACCGTCGATTATGCGTGGAGCAGTTCGGCGGCCCAGTGGCTTTCAGCGCCCAGCGCGCGCGCCGTCTGCGCCGCGGCGGCGTCGCGCAGCGGCTTCACCGCGACCTCGCCGCGCGCCAGCTCGTCGGCGCCGAAGACCAGCGCGTAGCGCGCGCCGCTGGCATCGGCCTTCTTGAACTGCGATTTCATGCTGCCCGGGCCGTCCTTGCCGGCCGCGTGCAGCAGCACGCTGACGCCGGCCGCGCGCAGCGCCTCGACGCAGACCACGGCGCTCGGCAAGGCCGCCGCGTCGGGCACGATGGCGTAGGCCACCGGCGGCACCGGCGGCGGTGCCAGGCCTTCCTGCTGCAGCAGGTCGAGCACGCGCTCGATGCCCATGCCCCAGCCCACGGCCGGCGCCGGCTTGCCGCCGATCAGCTCGAACAGGCCGTCGTAGCGCCCGCCGCCGCAGATCGTGCCCTGGGCGCCGAGCTTGTCGGTGACCCACTCGAAGACGGTGAGGTTGTAGTAGTCCATGCCGCGCACCAGTCGCGGGTTGATGCGGTAGGTCTGACCCACCGCATCCAGCACGGCGCGTACGGCGTCGAAATGCTTGAGCGAGGCCTCGCCGAGGTAGCTCATCAGCTGCGGCGCGCCCTCCACCAGCGGCTGCATGGCCGGATTCTTGGTGTCGAGGATGCGCAGCGGGTTGCTGTGCAGGCGCCGCTTGGCATCGGCATCGAGCTGGTCCTGGTGCGCCTGCAGGTAGTCGATCAGTGCCTGCCGGTGCGCGCGGCGTTCCTCGGGCTGGCCCAGGCTGTTGAGCTCGAGCCGCACGTCGGCCAGGCCAAGGTCGCGCCACAGCGTGCGCGCCATCAGGATCACCTCGGCATCGACATCGGGGCCGCCATGGCCCAGGGCCTCGACGCCGACCTGGTGGAACTGGCGGTAGCGGCCACGCTGCGGCCTCTCGTGACGGAACATCGGGCCGATGTAGAAGAGGCGCTTGCCGCCTTCGTACAGCATCGAGTGCTCGATGGCCGCACGCACGACGCCGGCGGTGCCTTCCGGACGCAGCGTCAGCGGGTCGCCGTTCATGCTGTCGACGAAGGAATACATCTCCTTCTCGACGATGTCGGTCACCTCGCCGAGGCCGCGTACGAACAGCGGCGTCGGCTCGACGATGGGCACGCGCACGTTCTGGTAGCCGTAGCGGCGCATCAGGGCGCGCACCTTGTCTTCGAACCACTCCCAGCGCCCGGACTCGGGCGGCAGGATGTCGTTCATGCCTTTGACGGCTTGGATGGGATCAGCCATGGTCTGCAGGGGATCGGTGTAATCGGGAGCGCCGGCGCGACGCCGGCAGCAGGCCGGCGACAAGGCGCCGACCGGTCAGCAAAGGACGGACGCAGGGTGCCGCGCGTCAATGCGCGGCGGTGACGCTGCCGAAACGGCGCTCGATGTAGCCCTCGACGATGCGGTGGAACTCCTGCGCGATGCCATCGCCGCGCAGCGTCATCGCCTTCTGGCCGTCGATGAAGACCGGCGCCGCCGGCGCCTCGCCGGTGCCGGGCAGGCTGATGCCGATGTCGGCATGCTTGCTCTCGCCGGGCCCGTTGACGATGCAGCCCATGACGGCGATCTTGAGGTTCTCGACGCCGGGATAGCGGGCCCGCCAGACCGGCATCATGGCGCGCAGGTGGTCGTCGATCTGCTTGGCCAGTTCCTGGAACACCGTGCTGGTGGTGCGGCCGCAGCCGGGGCAGGCGGTGACGCTGGGGTTGAAGGCGCGCAGGCCCAGCGACTGCAGGATCTCGAGCGCGACCACCACCTCCTGCGTGCGCGCCTCGCCAGGCTGCGGCGTCAGGCTGACGCGGATGGTGTCGCCGATGCCTTCCTGCAGCAGCAGGCCCAGCGCCACCGCCGAGGCCACCGTGCCCTTGGTGCCCATGCCGGCTTCGGTCAGGCCCAGGTGCAGCGCGTAATCGCAGCGCTCGGCCAGGGCGCGATAGACGGCCACCAGGTCCTGCACGCCGCTGACCTTGCAGCTGATGATGATCTGGTTCGGATCCAGCCCGAGTTCGCGTGCATCGTCGGCCGACATGAGCGCCGACTGCACCAGCGCCGCATACATCACCTGCTTGGCGTCCCAGGGCTCGGCGCGCTTGGCGTTGGCGTCCATCAGCGAGGCCAGCAGCTCCTGGTCCAGGCTGCCCCAGTTGACGCCGATGCGGACGCATTTGTCCAGCCGCGCCGCCACCTCGACCATCTGTGCAAACTGGCGGTCCTTCTTGTCGCCCTTGCCGACGTTGCCGGGGTTGATGCGGTATTTGGACAGCGCCTGGGCCATCGCGGGGAAGTCGGTCAGCAGGCGGTGGCCGTTGTAGTGGAAGTCGCCGACCAGCGGCACGTCGATGCCCATGCGGTCGAGCTGGTCGCGGATGTGCGGCACCGCGGCCGCCGCCTCGGGCGTATTGACGGTGATGCGCACCAGTTCCGACCCGGCCAGCGCCAGCTCCTTGACCTGGATCGCCGTCTCGATGACGTCGACGGTGTCGGTGTTGGTCATCGACTGCACGCGCACCGGCGCGTCGCCGCCGACCGTGACCACGTGCGAGCCCCAGACCACGCGCGCCTGGCGCGAACGGCGTGGCGCGGGTGCGGCGGCGGCGATGGGGGTGTCGGAGAGGTCGTTCATCGGTCGGGCGGGCCTGCGGTCGATCAGCGCAACTCGAGCCGCGCCACGTTGACGCGAGTGTAGGGGCCGAGATCGACCGCCTGCCCGCGGAAGGTCACCGAAGTGCCGCCGGCGTTGCCGATGCGCACGCGCAGCGGTGGCAGGCCATCGATGGTCGCCGTCTCGCCGGCACGCAGCACCCGCGAGAAGACGATCCGGTCCTGCGCATCGACCACCTCGATCCAGCTGTCGCCCGTGGCCCGCAGGCCCAGCAGCCCAGCGCCGGGTGGCGACGCGGGCGCGGATGCCGCGGCAACCGCCGCGACAGGCGCCGGCGCCGGAGCGGCCGCCACCGCCGGTGCGGCCATGGGCATGTTGGCCGGCGCGCTGGCGGCTGCCGGCGCTGCGTCGGATGCCGGCGGCGATGCCGCCGAGGCTGTCGCTGCCGGGGCGCTGGCCGTCGCGCTTGCTGCAGGCCCGCCGGCCTGCGGCACGGCCGATGCCGCGGGCATCGGCGCCGATGCCGCCGGCAGCGCGGCGGATGGCGCCGGGGTCATGCCGTCGAACAGGTCCGCCGGCAGCATGCCCACCACCACCGCCGCCAGCAACAGCAGGCCGCCTGCCCAGAACATCGGCTTGCTGGCCCAGGTCAGGCCCGCGCCATCACCACGCGACGGCCGTTCCTGAAACGGCGCGTTCAGCCGGCCCATCGCCCCTTCGAGCGGCAGTGCCTCGACCTGCGGCAGCAGGGCCAGCACCGGTCGCGGGTCGATCTTGAGCGAGCGGCACACCGACTGGGCCAGCGCCCGTGCAAAGGTCAGGTTCGGCAGTTCGTCGTAGCGGTCCTGCTCCAGGGCCTGCAGCTTGGCCGGCGCCACCTTGATGGTGGCGGCCAGCACCGCGACGTGCAGGCCTTCGCGTTCGCGCGCAGCCTTCAGCAGCGCACCGGCACTTCGCGGTGGCTCGGGCGCCCCGCGGCCGGCGCCGTCGGGCCCCTCGATCTCGGGCAAGGGTTCAGTCATCGAACTGGCCGCGCAACAGCCGCTGGACCTCGGGCGAATCGGGGAAGCGTTCGCGCAGCTGGCGCGAGAAATCGGTCACGCCCGGCATGTTGCCCAGGCGGCGCTCGATGCGCGCGGCCAGCCAAAGGGTCTGCGCGTTGGACTGTTCGGCCTGGCTGTTGATGCGGCGCACGTAGAAACGCGCGCGCTCGTAGTCGCCCCGCTGGTACAGCACCTCGGCGAACGCGAAGGCGATGGCCGGGTTGGCCGGATCGAGTTCGAAGGCCCGGCTCAGATGGCGCTCGGCCTCGGCCCAGCGTCCGGCTCGCGCCTGGCAGACCCCACGGGCCATCAGCGTGCGCGGGCCGTCGGCATACTGCGGTGCGGCCAGCGCGGCATTGAACTGTGCCTCGGCGTCGTCGAAGCGGCGCTGCTGGCACAGGAACCAACCGTAGTTGTGCAGCGTGTCGCCGTCGCGCGGCGCCAGCTGCAGGGCGCGCTGGAAACTCTGCTCGGCCAGCGGCAGCTCGCCCAGGCTCGCATAGACCAGGCCGCGCAGGTTGAAGGCCTCGGCCAGGTTGGGCTTGGCGGCCAGCGCCAGCTTGATCTCGTCGAGCGCGGTGGTCGGCTGCCCGCGGGCGAAATAGGCCGATGCCAGTTCGAGCCGCACGCGCGCGCGCCGCTCGGCGCTGGACTGGTCGGAGTCGGTGCGGATCTCGCCGTCGGCGCCCGTCGGCGGCGCCGCACAACCGCCGAGCAGCAGCGCCAGACCCAGCAGCAACGCGCCACAACCTCGCAGCAGCAGGGCATTCATGCACGCACCCCGTTGCCAGCGTCGGCGTGAATGGGGATCACCTCGCGCCGGCGCAGCAGCCGCTCGCGCGCATTCGTACGGTCGCTCACCTCGCCCGCCAGCTGCCCGCAGGCGGCGTCGATGTCGTCGCCACGCGTCTTGCGGATGGTGGTCACCAGTCCGGCATCCTGCAGCTGTCGGGCGAAGGCCTGCACACGCTCGCGCGGCGATCGCTTCAGGCCCGATTCGGGGAAGGGGTTGAAGGGGATCAGGTTGATCTTGCAGGGGATGCGCAACCCGGGCACCGTGCTCGGGCCGCGGCCGTTGACGAGGTCGATCAGCTCGCGCGCCTGTTCGGGGCCGTCGTTGACGCCGTCGAGCATGCAGTATTCGAAGGTGATGAAGTCGCGCGGCGCGCGCTCCAGGTAGCGGTGGCAGGCCTGCATCAGGTCGGCCAGGTCGTGCTTGCGGTTGAGCGGCACCAGCGCGTCGCGCAGCGGGTTGTTGGCGGCGTGCAGCGACACCGCCAGCGCCACCGGACAGTCCTCGCGCAGGCGGTCGATCAGGCGCGTCATGCCCGAGGTCGACACCGTGACGCGCCGTCGCGATAGGCCATAGCCGTGGTCGTCGAGCATCACCTTCAGCGCCGGCACCAGCGCCGCGTAGTTCTGCAGCGGCTCGCCCATGCCCATCATCACCACGTTGGTGATGGCACGTTCGCCCGCGGGCAGGTTCAGCTGGCGACGCAGCGTGTGCTCGGCGTGCCAGAGCTGCGCCAGGATCTCGCCCGTGGACAGGTTGCGGCTGAAGCCCTGATGACCGGTGGAGCAGAAGCGGCAGCCCACCGCGCAGCCAGCCTGCGAGCTGATGCACAGCGTGCCGCGGTCGTCCTCGGGGATGAACACCGTCTCGACGGCGTTGCCGCCGCCGACGTCGAACAGCCACTTGACGGTGCCGTCGGCCGACCGGTGTTCACTGATCGGCACCAGCGGCCGCACCTCGCAACGGCCGGCCAGCTTTTCGCGCAGCGAGCGCGCGAGGTCAGTCATGCGCTCGAAGTCGCGCTCGCCCTTCTGGTGGATCCAGCGGAACAGCTGCACCGCGCGGAAACGCTTCTCGCCGAGCTCGGCGCACCACGCTGCCAGCCCGTCGAGGTCGACGTCGAGCAGGTTGACAGTGGTCATGTCGATGCGCCGCGGCGGGGCAGCTGCGGGACCAGCCGTCAGCGGCTGTAGATGTTCATGCCGGGAAAGAAGAAGGCCACCTCGACGGCGGCCGTCTCGGGCGCGTCGGAGCCGTGCACCGCGTTGGCGTCGATGCTGTCGGCGAAATCGGCGCGGATGGTGCCCTTCTCGGCCTTCTTCGGGTCGGTGGCGCCCATCAGCTCGCGGTTCTTGGCGATCGCGCCTTCACCTTCCAGCACCTGGATCATCACCGGGCCCGAGGTCATGAAATTGACGAGATCGTTGAAGAAGGGACGCGCCTTGTGCACGGCATAGAAGGCCTCGGCCTCGCCGCGCGACAGGTGGGCCATGCGGGCCGCGACGATCTTCAGACCGGCGCCTTCGAAGCGCGCATAGATCTGGCCGATGAGGTTCTTAGCCACGGCATCGGGCTTGATGATCGACAGGGTGCGTTCGACGGCCATGTGGATTCTCCTGGTGCTTGCTTAAAAAACCTTGAATTCTAGCCTGCGGGCGGTGACTTGCCGGTGTTTCAACGACCTTGGCCACCACCGTCGCCCCGTCCGCCGCGCGGACCACCGGGACCGGAACCACCGCCACCCCGCTTGCCACCGCGGCCGCCCCCCCTGCCGCCTTTGCTCCCCTTGCCGCGGAAGGCGTCGACGCCGATGTAGCCGACCGCCGTCTGCATCGGATCGGGTTGGCGCTGACCACCGCCCGGGCCACCGGCACCGCGGCCGCCGGGTCGACCGCCTCGGCCGCCGCCACTCTTCTGCACGAATCGCCTGTCGTAGGTCTGCTGCAGCGGATTGGGAATCGGGCCGTCCTCGCTGAGTTCGCGCCGGGGCGCACGTGCCTGCTGCAGCGCCCGCTTGTCGTAGGTCTGCTGCAAGGGGTTGGGGATGGGGCCGTCGTCGCCGTATTCGCGCTTCGGAGCCCGCGCCTGCTGGATGGCGCGCTTGTCGTAGGTCTGCTGCAGCGGGTTGGGGATGTTCAACGGCAGGTCGTCGTCGATCTCCAGCCGCGCACTGCGGTCGGGCCGGGGCCCGCGGTCGCCTCCGCGGTCGGGCGCCACGTCGCGACGGCCGTCACGGTTCTTGCCGCCGCGGCGGCCGCGCCTGCCGCGTGCGCCGCCCTCGCCTTCGGGCCCCGCCGCTTCGCGCGGACGGTCGGTGCCGGTCAGCCGGCGCAGCGCCCTGACGTCGGGCTCGGGCAGGTCGACCCAGACGCCGCGCCTGAGGCCGCGCGGCAGCACCACGCAGCCGTAGCGGATGCGGATCAGACGGCTGACGGCATGGCCGACCGCCTCGAACAGGCGACGCACCTCGCGATGGCGGCCCTCGGTGATGACGACGCGGTACCAGTGGTTGACGCCCTCGCCGCCGCCGTCCTCGATGCTCTTGAAGGAGGCGCGCTGGCCGTCGATCTCGACGCCCTCGAGCAGGCGCTGGCGCTGATCGTCGTCGAGCACGCCGAGCGAGCGCACGGCGTACTCGCGCTCGACGCCGAAGCGCGGGTGCATCAGCTGGTTGGCCAGTTCGCCCGAGTTGGTGAACAGCAGCAGGCCTTCGGTGTTGATGTCCAGCCGGCCCACCGACTGCCACTTGCCGTGCGGCAGCCTGGGCAGGCGGCGGAACACCGTCGGCCGGTGCTGCGGGTCGTCGTGGGTGACGACCTCGCCGACCGGCTTGTGGTAGGCCAGCACACGCGGCGGCGGCGGTGCGATGCGGACCTTGATGGGCTTGCCGTTGACCGCGATGCGGTCGCCGAAGGAGATGCGCTGGCCCGTGTGCGCCGGCTCGCCGTTGACGGTGACACGGCCT
>Ga0272446_1006382_pt1 | contig 12321 bp, 9 predicted proteins | sample YNPCB0061_FD_194587 | JGI IMG/M metagenome (GOLD analysis project Ga0272446, IMG submission 194587) | Hot spring microbial mat communities from Yellowstone National Park, WY, United States - YNP-CB-006-1 | ecosystem: Environmental > Aquatic > Thermal springs > Hot (42-90C) > Sediment | place... | reverse complement strand
TGCACATTCTCGACGGGCTGATCGGGGTCTACGAGGGCGGGCCGGGCTCGTGGAACCGCTCTTGGGCGACCTGGCGACACAAGGGGCTATTCTTCGCCACCGACCCAGTCGCGCTGGATCACGTCTGCTGGGACATCATCGACACCAAGCGCGCCGAGGAAGGCTGGCCGCCCGTGGAACGCATGGGCTGGATGCAGCAACCCGACTACGCCCAGGCCGCCAGCAGCGTCGCGCCGCTGGCCGGTACGCATCCGCTGGCTGCCGTCCCGTTGCTGGCCGGCACCATCAACCGCATGGAAGCTCGCAACACCGAGGTGTTCAACCTGCGTCAGCCCGACCATGTGATGCACGCCGGCATGCTCGGACTGGGAGTCTTCGATCGCGACCGCATCACCTATCGCAGCATCCTGCTCGACGGTTAAGTCCCAACGTGAAGTAGAGCAACGCGCCGAGCAGGATGAAGCCCACGCCGGTCAGTGCCTCGATGGGCTGGGCGGTGAACATGTTGAGCAGCACGAAGCCGGGCAACAGCACATACAGGGCCGGCACCCACGGATAGCCCGGACAGCGATAGACCCGCTCGGCGTTCGGCAGCAATTGACGGAAGCGGAAGATGGCCAGCACGGCTAACGTCTCGAAGATAACGGCACCGAACATGGCGAAGTTGGTCAGCAGATCGAAAGGCGAGGTGGTGGTCAGAGCTTGCAGGTCGGTCAGGACGGCGACGGCCAGCACCTGCAACGAGGCCCAGATGGCGAACACTCCGATGGCGATAGCCGGCGTTCGGTAGAGGACGTGGATGCTGGCCAAGGTGGTGGGAGCGAGTCGATCCTCGCCCATCGCCACCAGCAGGCGCGGGCCGACCAGCAGATTGCCGTTGAGCGAGCCGAACACCGACAGCAGAATGGCCGCCGATACCGCCGCCCCGCCCAGTGGGCCGAGCAGTTCCAGAGCGAACACTGCCGCCACTGGGCGATCTTTGAGGCCGGCCATCTCCGAACCGCTCAGGACGAGGTAGTAGGCCAGATTGACGCTGCAATACAGCAGCACGAGCAACCCCACGCCCAGGAGCAAAGCCAACGGCAGATTGCGTTGCGGATTGCGCACCTCGCCGGCGATCGGCGCAAGGTTCATCCAGCCGTGGTAGGCCCACAACACGCTGAGAAACGCCGTCGCCAGTCCGCTAAGCGTCAGTCCGCCCAGAGCGGTTGGCCAGATGGGGTGCAAGTGGTCTACCGAGGGCAGGCGCGAACTGGACAGGCTGTCTGGCCAGGTGAGGAACAGCCAGGGCACTAGAGCGATGCTGAGCAGCGAGCCGACCTTGACCAGTGTCACGATGACCTGCAATCCACCTCCCAGGCGAACACCACGGATGTTGACCAGACCTAGGCCGAGCAACACGCCGATGGTCAGCAATCGCTGTCCCCAAGCAGCCAGGTTGGTGCCGCTGGGCAGGCCGAGCAACCGCTGCACCGAGTCGTTGGCGACCAGTTCGGCGACCGACTCGGCAAAGATGGTCGCCAAAGCGGCCAACGAGGCGGAGCGAATGATCCAGAACTCGACCCAGCCCCACAGGAAGCCGGCCAGTCGTCCATAGGCTTCGCGGAGGAAAACGTAGTTGCCGCCCGTGCGCGGAAACAGAGCGGCCACCTCGGCGTAGGCCAGTGCCCCAAGCAGGGTCAGCAGACCGCCTACCACCCACACAAGCAACACAACACCGGAATAGGGCACCGCCTCGGCGATGGCCTGGGGTTTCTTGAACACGCCCGAGCCAATGACCGTACCCACCACGATGGCGGTGGCGGTGGTCACGCCCAGAACGCGCGGCAAAGAAGAGGAGCTGCCCTCGTGCGGAGAATGGTGTCCAGAATTTGCTGACATCGACGCTCTCTCTCGGAGAGGACATGGTGGTTTGGTGTGCCGACTCCCGTATCGCTTGCGAGTCGCAGAGGACGATGACAGCGATCTGCTCAGGATTGTATCCGAATCGAGCCGACCCGCCAGAGGCTCGCCTACTGTGGCGAGCCATCCCGATGAGAAGGGCGGATGCGCGTTACCTCCACAGGTTAGCTCACCGCCCCCCCATCGACCACCAGCACCTGCCCGGTGACGTAGCGAGCCGCATCGCTGAGCAGAAACACCGCCACCCCAGCAATATCGTCGGGCTGGCCGTGCCGGCCCAGCGGGGTTCGCGCCATCAGTTGGGCATAAGTGGTGGCATCTTGCAACAACGCCTGGGCGAACCGCGTCTCGACCAGGCCCGGAGCGATGGCATTGACACGCACGCCCGATGGCCCCAGTTCGCGAGCCAGGGCACGCATCAATCCTAGTAGGCCGGCCTTGCTCACGCTGTAAGCTCCCAGCCCAGGCATCGGCTCCAGACCGGCTACCGAGGCCATGAACACCAGACTGCCCCGACCGCGCGGCACCATCCGCAATGCGGCCGCCCGCGCCGTCAGCAACGCCCCCGTCAGGTTCACATCGAGGATCTTTTTCCACGCCTCCAGGTCGATGTCGATCAGCGGCCCCATCACCGGATTGGTCGCCGCGTTGATTACCACGCCATCGACTGTCCGACCCGCCGCGTCCAGAGCGGCAAACAGCCCCTCTATCGCTCCTGGATCGCCCTGATGGCACACCTCGCCGTGCGCCCGGGCACCGGCCGCTTGCAGCGTAGCGACGGCCTCCTTGAGCGTGTCGGCTTTACGGCCAGTGAGCGTCACCTCGGCTCCACGAGCGGCCAGGGCCATCGCCACCGCTAGGCCGATGCCCCGGCTGGCTCCCGTTACCACGATGTGCTGCCCCGTCAGGTCGAACGGATTGCTCTTGGACATGCTGGACACCTCCGATACCTCTTCACCATGACTCGGTCGTCAGATAGGCCCGCAGTATCGGCTCAAGCGACCGTCTCGCAGCCGTTCTCCGCCAGTATCACTACATGTCCCCACTGTTCGAACAAATGGCTCGCTACTTCCTGGTTAGCTAGCACGTCCGCGGCGGCAATGCTTGCAAAGGAGATCCGCCTGTCAGCCCCACTGACTCACTCGTCGATCGACTCGCTCTCCGGAGAATCCAACGCGACACGTACAAGGCAGATCGAAGTCCACATCTCGGCATCGTTGGGAAAGCGGAGCAACAGAGCTTGGCCGCGCTGCTCCAGCACGGTCGCAGGGATGTAGCGCAGGTCGCGGTCGATGCGCGCTTGCACGATGGTGCCGGCCGGGAATTGCAAGGGACTCAAGTCCTCCTGCAACACCACCGCGCGATCGCCGTCGTCGAACTGAAGCTCGATCTGGTCATCCTCGTTGCCGCAGACCACTCCGGGATACCACCAGATGCGTTCGCCCGGCCATTTGGCCAACACACGGTCACCGATCTTCGCCATGAGCCATTCTCCGCAACAAGCCGATCTCTACTCAGTATCTCCTATCGCTCCTCGTGGGTACAGAGAGAAATCTGGCGGGCTTCAGCAGCGAGTGGGCGTAATGGGCCGCCGCGGCTGAATCAGCTTGGCGATCAGAGCCGTCCAACCCGTCTGATGCGAAGCACCGACTCCTCGTCCCGTATCGCCATCGAAATACTCATAGAAGAGAATATAATCGCGGAAGTGCGGATCGGTCTGCTCCTTGACAGAAGTGCCGAAGACGGCGCGTCGGCCCTGCTCGTCGCGGAGAAACAGGCGCGTCAACCGCCGGGTCAGTTCCTCGGCCACTTGCAAAATGGTGACGAAGTGGCCCGAGCCGGTCGGACATTCGATCTTGAAATCGTCGCCGAAGTAGTGGTGGAACTTTTGCAGGCTCTCGATGATGAGATAGTTGACGGGCATCCAGATCGGCCCGCGCCAGTTGGAGTTGCCGCCAAACATGGCCGAATCCGACTCAGCGGGCTGGTAGCTGACGCATAGTTTCTGGCCGTTGATGTGCAGGAGGAACGGTTCGTCACGATGCCGACGCGACAGGGAGCGAATGCCATAAGGAGAAAGGAACTCGCTTTCATCGAGCAGGCGACGCAGTAGGCGTTTCATGCGATGGCCGCGCAACAGCGACAGCAACCGTCGGTCGCCCAGGCCGGGTTCGTGCCAGCGCGATACCAAGCGAGCCAGTTCGGGACGATTGGCCAAGAACCACTCCATGCGTTCGCGAAAGGCTGGCACACAGGCTAGGCACTCCGGCTCCAGCGTCTCGACAGCGAACAACGGCACCAGTCCTACCATCGACCGTACTCGCAGCGGCACGATCTTGCCGTCGGGCAAATTGAGATGATCGTAGTAGAAACTGTCTGTCTCATCCCACAGGCCAATGCCCGTTTCGCGACCGCCCAGGTTGGTCATGGCCTCGGCGATCTCCAGGAAATGCTCGAAAAACTTGCTGGCGATGTCCTGATAGACCCAGTTGTAGCGGGCCAGTTCCAGGGCGATGCGCATCATGTTCAGGCAGTACATGGCCATCCACGAGGTGGCATCGGCCTGATCGAGCAACGCGCCGTTGGGCAATCGCTGATTGCGATCGAACACGCCGATGTTGTCCATGCCCAGGAAGCCGCCCTGGAAGAGGTTGCGGCCATGAGTGTCTTTGCGATTGACCCACCAGGTGAAGTTGAGCAGCAGCTTGTGAAAGATCCGTTCCAGAAAGGGCAGATCGCCCTTGCCGTTTTTCTGTCGGCGATCGATCTGATAGACGCGCCAACTCGCCCAGGCGTGAACCGGAGGATTCACATCGTTGAAGTTCCATTCGTAGGCCGGCAACTCGCCGTTGGGGTGCATGTAGTATTCGCGTGTCAACAGCAGCAGTTGATTCTTGGCGAACTCGGCATCGATCAGGGCGAAAGGGAGCATGTGAAACGCCAGATCCCAGGCGGCATACCAGGGGTATTCCCACTTATCGGGCATCGAGATGATGTCGGCGTTGCTGAGATGTCGCCAGTCGCTATTACGACCCTCGCGGCGGCTGCGCGGCGGAGCCGGGTAGGTGGGATCGCCGTCGAGCCACTCCTTGATGTCGTAGTAATAGAACTGCTTCGTCCAGATCAGTCCAGCCAGTGCCTGCCGCTGCACCAGTCGGGCATCGGCATCAGAAATTTCCGCTTCGAGTTCGGTATAGAACTCGTCGGCTTCGGCGTTGCGGCGGGCCAAGATGGCGTTGAAATCGACGAAGGCCGAGGACTTTTCGTCCAGGCACAACCGTCCGCGACAACGCACCTGACCACCTGCGGGCACTTGCCAGGTGTACCATCCAGCGGCCTTGGTGCCTTGCCAATCGGGATTTACGGCGTCCTCGTGCCCGTAGATGATGCGGTCGTGGAAACCGTCCTTGTAGTAATGGCCCGGCTGTGCGGGCGTGTCGTACAATCGTGGCGCATTGGTTTCGTTGTCAGTGAAGAGCAACTGTGGCTGGCCGTCCAAATGCAGCACGCGGCGGCCTAGACGGGGATGTTCGAGGTGAAGGCGGTCGGCCTCCTCCTCGGCCCACAAACGCGGTCGCGGCGCATTGATCCGCCATGACCAGGTGTTGCGGAACCACGCCTGCAACAGCAGATGCAACGTCGCGGTGGTCTTACCTCGATTGTGAACGGTCACTTGCCAGAGTATGTCCTCGGGATCTGCCTTGGCATATTCGACGAACACATCGAAGTAGGCATCGTCATCGAACAGGCCGGTATCGAGCAACTCAAACTCTGGCTCGTGTCGGCTTCGTCGCGAGTTCTCGTCCACCAGTCGGGCATAGGGAAACTCGCGCTGCGGATACTTGTAGAGCATTCGCAAATAGCTGTGCGTGGGCGTGGCATCGAGGTAGTAGTACAGTTCCTTGACATCCTCGCCGTGATTGCCCTGGTGATTGGTCAGGCCGAACAGTCGTTCCTTGAGGATGGGATCTTGCCCGTTCCACAGGGCAATGCCCAGGCACAGCAATTGCCGATCATCGCTGAAGCCGGCGATGCCGTCTTCGCCCCAGCGGTAGGCGCGAGTGGGGGCGATCAGATGCGGGAAGTATCGCCAGGCATCGCCGTCGGCACTATAGTCCTCGCGAACCGTGCCCCACTGACGTTCGGACAGATACGGCCCCCAGCGATACCAGCCGACATGGCGAGTGTGTTCTTCTTCCAACCGCCGTTTTTCCACACTCATGCCAGCCCCCAGGGAAAACGTGATACCCTGTAACGGATGTAGTGGGGCAATCGCGACTGTCAAGAGTACGAACAAAACTCCCCCCGCTAACGCGGGGTCGCTTAGGCCGCTCCTCCCGTGCGGGCCGGCCGCTCTAGTGTGGCATCGTCGGGGTGCCACAGCGACACCCCTAGCCGAGCGCGTTCCATCAGCACCGCCACCTTTTCTGCCGTGCCCGGCAGAGCATTCGTCGGCTGAGCTGCCAGGCGAATCTTGCCCACGAAATCGCTCACTCCACGGCGAGCGTACTTGCTCGTCGAGGGATACTGGTCACGCACGCCGGGCGTGTAGTAGCACGACCAGCACAGCCCACGCGGACGATTGGAACGCACCTTTTGACAGTGACGGCACAACATGGTTGATTCCCCTACCTGTTCTTGAGTCGTTGGATTCGCTAGTAGTTGGTCTCACGCTGCCATCGCCGAGAGCCGCGGTTGCACTTCGTGGATCTGGCTTAGGAGTTGCCAGCGGTAGATTCGGCCATCGGCCCGGCTGACGATCTCGCCCAGCACTTCGCCACGTCGGCTCCAGGCGATCAGGGCCTTAAGAACCACGTCGGGCGGTATCGTGTTCGCTCGCCGCCAGACACGCTGTCGGCCGTCGAGCAGGATGTCGCCGCTGTAGCGCGGCCCCTGGTAAACGCGGATAACCTTCCGGCCTTTTCGGATGCTTGTCTTCATGGTCGCTGTCGTCCCTCCAATGCCCCTTGGCCTAATCAGGCCGCCGCCATCTCGCTAGTGCTGTCGAAGTCGAAATCGCAGTCGTCCAGCCGACGAATCGCCAGGGCCCGGTTGACCTCGGCGAGCAGTTCGCGACGCATTTGCTGGCGAGGCGTTTCGTCGTACCAGTTGAGGAACCAACGGCAGCCGGCCGGCTCACCCAGGCGACGATCGATCTCGTAGCACATCCGCGCGAAGTACTCCTCGACCTCCGCTACCGTCTCCAACCCGTCGCCCTGCCAGCCCGTCCAACTCACCGCACAGCAGCCCTCGACCGGCCAGTCCTGCACGCACTGCAACGGCGGCGGTGAAGTCGTCGCTCCTTGCAACAATCGGGCATCATCCGTCTGCAATGCCCGCTGCAACGCCTGCAACCCCTCCAGCGACACCAGCGGCTCCACCCCGTCTCGCCATACCTTCCGCCAGCTTTCCATCGTCGTCTCCTTGTCGTCGTCTTCGCTCCGCCGTCGTCTCTCTCCCCGTGAGGTTCTCTCCAAGTCCTCTATGGTGAGTATACGGATGTATATGTATATGGTCAACTGTTTTTGTTTGATTTTTGGCAGTTTTTTTGGCATAAATCGCATTTAATAGACATTCATTGAGTTGATTGGCGAGAAAAATGCACTTTATTAGACAGCCGATGAGTACCGTCGGCGGCTGGAAATTGCAACCAAACGACGAAACCCCGCTCGCGCCAACGGCGTGAACGGGGGCTGAGGGGAGAGCAGCGAGCTAAGAGCGGCTCAGTCGATGTTCAGTGTGCCGCGATGGATCTGGCCGGCGCGGAGGATGTAGAAGCGAAGCGGCGAGAAGGAGTGCCGGTCGGCGTGGTTGAGGACGTATAGCACGTTGTCCAGCGACAGGATCTCCCATTGATGCAGGCCGATCAGGATGTCGCCCTGACGCAGGCCAGCTCGGGCGGCCGGACTGCCGTCACGCACCTCGCTAATAAGCAGGCCACCGTGCAACTGGGGAAAAGCTCGGGTCACCTCCGCCACATTGGTCAGGGTCTGGAGATTCACTCCGAGTTGTCGCCAGATCTGAGCGGCGTTGCCCTCGGGAGTGCTAGAGGCGGCCACGGCCGTCGTCGTGTTCGGGACGGCTTCCAGAGTCAACTGGCGAACGAATTGTTCCTGCCGAGCCAGCCCCATTGCACTTTCGCGATCGCCTCGACGAACGACCACTTCGACCCTGGTTCCCGACTCGCGTTCTAGCAGACCACGCTCCACGTCCAAAGTCGAACTAATCTTCACATCGCCCATCTGCACTAGGACATCGCCCTTACGCAGCCCAGCTCGCTCAGCCGATCCGCTCACCCGCTCAATCACTACTTTTCGTGTGCTGGCCAAGCTAGCACCTGCAGCACGAGCCTCGGGGTACAACTCGTCGCGTAGCTCCAGACCAACGGTCGCTACACCGTTGCTCTGACGCACCGTCGCTAGCATTTTGCCCGCCACGCGAATCATGCTGTCCACCGGGATGGCAAAGCCGATCCCCTGCGCCCCGGCACGAATCGCCACATTCACGCCAACCAGATCGCCATCGAGGTTGATGAGCGGCCCGCCACTGTTGCCAGGGTTGATCGCCGCATCCGTCTGAATCAACCCACGATAACGGATGTCCTTGTTCAAACTCACATCCCGACCGATGGCCGACACGATGCCCACCGTGACGGTGTGATCGTAGCCGTAGGCGTTGCCGACCGCGACCACGGTTTCGCCGACCTCTAGATCGCGGACAGTACCCAGAGACATGATGGGCAAAGGCTGTTTGGGATTAACCTTGATTAGAGCCAGATCCGACTCGACCTCACGGGCCAGCACGCGAGCAGGCAGCGTGGTGCCATCCGCCAGCCGCACCCGCAGTAGCGATACCTCATCGACGACGTGCTGATTGGTGACGATGTAGCCACGCGGATCGATCAAGATGCCGGTGCCCATGCCGTTGATACGGTTTTGCGAGGGAGTGAGGTTGAACAACTCATCGACTCCGCCGGCTCGCACGGTGCGTTCGGAATGGATGTTGACGACGGCTTCCTTGACCTTCCGCACTACGTTGGCTACAGGCGAGTAGCGAGCCGAACTCCCAGCGTGAACGCTAGGAACTCGACCTTCGGCAATAGGTCTAACCGGCAAGTCGGCGGCACGGCTGTCCGAGAGGTTGCCGAGGGAGCCGGCCATCAGTAGCAGACTGGCTACAGCCGACCGAATAAGCAAGAACCGATGCATGCTCATGACGCCTCTCGCGCATACGCAGGAGTCAGAAAGAGGAAAAAAGAACCACAGGGACTCCGCCCCGATGCGATCCTTTTGCAGGTCGTGACACCTGTATCCCATCGACCGCCGCGTCTTCTGGGCTGGATAAGCGAATTGGCCGCCAAGGCATTTGCTCCGTTGCGGAGGTACAGCCACAGCGACCGCACCGAGAACACTCGCTAGCGCAATCGTGCCTGTCAGACCGAATGTGCCGACCAGCGCGACCCTGGCGGATGGTGGCTGACGGCAATAGACCACTAGCAGACTCTGCGCGTGCAGAAGCGTGTGCATCCCACCAACGAGAGGAGATTCCGCACATGGGGCAGACCAGCCGAATGGCTCAGATCCTCGCGATGCTCGAGGACAACCCCAATGACTCGTTCTTGCGCTACGCCCTAGCGATGGAACACCAAAGCGTAGGACAGGACGATCAGGCTCTAGCCCAGTTGCGTGAGTTGATTCAGCGTGATGCGAGCTATGTCCCCGCCTATCTTCAGGCCGGTCAGATCCTCGTCCGCCTCGGCGAATCCGAACAGGCCTGCCAGATCCTCGAAGCGGGCATTCGCATAGCTCGCCAAGCCAACGATGCCCATGCCGCCGGCGAAATGAGCGGATTGCTCAGTACGCTGCGGTGAGAAAAGCGAGCCGCCCCGCGTTAGCGGGCGGAGCAAGCCCACGGTGTGATGACTCCACCCGCTGACGCGAGGTGGCTCGCTACTCTACCCGCTGACGAGAGGTGGCTCGCTACTCCACCCGCTGACGCAAGCTGGCTCACTAGCGAGCCGCCCCGCGTTAGCGGGCGGAGCTTCTCTCTCAGCGTGGGTGAGCGGTCAGCACCACCCGCAGGTTTCCGCCAGTGAACTCGATCTTGCCGGTGCGGTGATCCATGCTCAAGGTGTGGAAGAACATGCCCTGCGGCAAATTCTCCGCATCGTACCAGCGTTTGCCCGATCGCTTGGCGATGGCGGTCGCGGTGTGCTTCATGACCCACTGCCGGATCGGCGGCGGGTTCTGATACTGGTAGCGGGCCGTGAATAGCATCACAGGCAACTCGTCGAACAGACTCAGGATCAAGTGCTGGTTCTTGACTTCGTTTTGCCACTGGAGTTTGCCGGTGGCCCGGTTGAAGGCGTAGACCTCGCCGTTGACCGGGATCGACCGCAAGCCCGAGCCGGGCTGGACGTTCGGCTGCACGCCGCCCTGGAAGGGGCCGATGTTCGGATCGGCCGGGCCGTTGACCGCCAGGTAGAAAGCATCCTGATCGGCCAGCAGATGCACGGCCAAGGCACCCGCCAGATCGCGCGGGTTGATCTTGGTCGTTAACACTTCCTTGCGTTCGAGCAGATCGATGACATGGACGCTGCCATCGGGTTCGATCACCCCGCCCAGACGGGCATCCTCGGAATTGAGGATCAAGGTGCCGGCTGGGTAGGTCTGCCGCCACAAATCCTTGCCGTCGAACAGATCCACCAGCCGCAGCGTCAGGGCGTTCTTGGCATCCAGCGACGAGGTCAGCAGGGTGCGGCCCTGTTGCCGGATGCGCCGGTCGTAGTGTTTGGAGAAGTCGGGCACGGTGTTGACCAACACGCCATCGTAGGCCCGAAACACCCGCGTGCCCGCCGCACTGCCGTCGGGATTCAGATGGACGACGTACAGATGCTGCTCGTCGCCAAAGAACGCCGACCGCGAGTTGACATCGCTCCGCTTCCACAGCACCCGACCGGAGAGCGGATCGACAGCAACCAATTCGTCGCGCATCGGCAGGCAGACAATGCCGCCCGTCAACACGCCCATCTCACCCAGCCGCTGCGTCCAGCCGTCGATGTACAGCAACTGGATGCTGTTGTCACGCGGGTCGATGGTCAGCGATTGATAAGTCGGCATGGTTCCGGTCGAACCGGGCAGGCTCGACAGGTTCTTTTCCCAGATCACTCGACCGCGAGGACTGAGCGGATCGATGGCGAAGACCATGTGACCCAGTTGCAGAATCACCAGATGGCCCAGGCTCTGGAAGTTGAACTTGACGCGATGCCCTTGATTGTTGGCCTGAGCGATCTGCTGGAACTGTGTCTGCGTCAGCCGCAATCGCCAGCGTTCCTCGCCGGTGCTGCTGTCGATCAGTTTCAAATTGTGCGGCCACTCGAACGTCAGAGCCAACTTGTGGCGAGTGAAGAAGGGCAACGGCTCGCCGGCGTGGCCGAACTGATACTGCATCACGGACACGGGGAAGTTGCCCGGAGTCTCCGAGAAGCGTAGATCGGCCCGGTTGGGCAGGATGTAGCGGCTGGTCTGATCGAGGTAGGGCAGGAATCGCTTGTCGGTGGCCAATTCGTCGAGGTATTCCTTGCCCGTCTTGCCGTCGATGCGGATGGCACCGAACCGTTCGCCGAGTTGGCGATAGTAGTAGGCGGCATCCTCGAGCAAGCCCTTACGAGTGTTCAGCCGGGCTAGAGCCTCGATGGCTCGAGCCGCTACCTCTGGTTGCTCCACCTCGCTGCGCAGGAGGTGCAGTTGTTGCTCGGCTTCGAGCAGCGAGTTGATGTCGGTGTCTTCCATGAGGCGTTCGGCCAGAGCCAGGCGGGCTTCCCGACCGACTCCGAACAACGAGCCGAACAGGGCCACGAAGCGGCGCAACTCGTCCAATGGCACCGCACGCGATTCGCGTAGGCGGTTCCAGCGAGCAACGATGCGCTCTTCGAGCTGCTTTTTCTGCTCGGCATCGCGAGCATTGCGAACCATCGCCGCAATGCGTCCCTGTGCCCACACATCGGGAGCGGCTTGGACGGCCGGCTCATCCACCACCTGGATCAGTTCCTTGCCTTCGTTGCCCAGTTCCAGATAGCGGTCGAATGCCTCGACCAGCCGATTCTGGGCCTCGCGGCCCTTGCCGACTAGGCATAGGAAATTGGCTCGTCGTCGCCGGGACTCGGCTTCACGAGCGGCGCGTTCTGTGCCGGTTGTGTCGCCTAGATCGACCTTGCACAACTCTTCGTACTCGGTCAAGAACTCTTCGGCCCGGTTGAAGTCGCGTTGCAGATACTCGGTGAGTGCCTCGTAGAGTTTGTCGCGTGTCTTCTGCCGCACTGCAGCACTGGGGTTGTTGCGCAGAGCGAGGCGGAAGTCGGCAATGGCACCGGCTAGGTCGCCTTTGTCCAGCAGATAGTCGCCCCGTTCCGACAGAGCC
>Ga0272446_1006381_pt1 | contig 12324 bp, 8 predicted proteins | sample YNPCB0061_FD_194587 | JGI IMG/M metagenome (GOLD analysis project Ga0272446, IMG submission 194587) | Hot spring microbial mat communities from Yellowstone National Park, WY, United States - YNP-CB-006-1 | ecosystem: Environmental > Aquatic > Thermal springs > Hot (42-90C) > Sediment | place... | reverse complement strand
CGAGCACCGCAATCCGATCCGAGATGCTCATCACCATGGCCATGTCGTGTTCGATGAGCACGATGGTCAGACCCAGGTCGTCGCGCAGCTTGCGCACGCGTACCTTAAGGTCTTCGGTCTCCTGCTCGTTCATCCCCGCCGCCGGTTCATCCAGAAAAAGCAGCTTGGGTTCCAGGGCCAGAGCCCGGGCGATCTCGAGCCGCCGCTGCTCCCCATACGAAAGCCCGGAGGCCAGCTCTTCGGCCCGCTTGTCCAGGTTCAAGTAGGCCAGCAGTTCCATGGCCCGCGCTTTGGCTTTTCGTTCGGTCAGGTGAAACCGGGGGGTATGCAACAGGACATCGAAGTAGGTCTGATGGGTGAGGCTATGGTGCCCCACTAAAACGTTTTCCAGCACCGTCATGGCCTTAAACAAGCGGATGTTCTGGAAGGTGCGGCCAATACCGGTGCGCGCTACTTTATCCGGTGAATAGCCGGTGATGTCCTGGCCGAAAAAGACCACCCGCCCGGTGTCGGGCTTATAAATTCCGGTCAGCAGGTTGAAGAAGGTGGTCTTGCCAGCCCCGTTGGGGCCGATCACCGAGAAAATTTCCTTGGGCCGCACCTGTAGGCTCACGTCGTTGACGGCCACCAACCCGCCGAACTTTTTGGTGGCGTTTTGTACGTCCAGGGCCAACTCGCTCATTTGCCACCGCCTTCTTTGGCTTCCTGACGGGCTTCTTGTAGCTCGGCTTTATGCCTTTGCTCGGGTATAAGCCCTTCGGGTCTAAAAATCATCATTAGAATCAGAATCAAACCGAACACCAGACGCTCGTATTTTGCGGGGTTGAGCTGGGGGGGCAGGTTGGCCATGTTAAAGCCCAAAATGGTGACCCCGGTCTGCCGCCAGGTGTTCAGCAGGTCGGAGAAATCCTTGAGGATGCCGATGTTGAGCACCGTGACGGCAGCAGCGCCCACCACCGCTCCGCCAATGGAACCCATGCCACCCAGAATTACGAAAGCCAGAATGTTAATTGAGGCTTGCAGGGTAAAGGACTCGGGGCTCACAAAGGTTTGTTTGGCGGCGAAAACCGCGCCCATGGCGCCGGAAAAAGCAGCACCGGTGGCGAAAGCCAGCAGCTTGGTGGGCAAAAGTGGAATGCCCATGGCCTTGGCGGCGATCTCGTCCTCGCGGATGGCCACCCAGGCCCGCCCAAAGCGCGAGTTGGCCAGCCGGATGTTGACCAGAACCACAATGCCAATCACCAGCAGCACCAACAAGTAGAAGAAGAACGAGTAGGCGATGGGCTCGTCGATAGGGCGCCCATACAGGCGTTCGGCGCCGATGGCCCGCAAGAATTCGGTAAGCGGTCCCACCTCAGGACGATTAACCGGTGTAATGCCTTGGGGGCCGTTGGTAATGTTGATGGGCTTGTCGAGGTTGTTGGCAAAAACCCGTACCACCTCGCCCAGGCCCAAGGTAACGATAGCCAGATAGTCGCCCCGCAGCCGCAGGGCGGGGAGGCCAATAAGTACCCCGGTAATGGCCGCGGTAATGACGGCCAGGGCCATAAACAGGTACAGGTAATTGCCCGGCAGGCCCGCAGCAGGAAAGCCGGCGATAAACTGGGAGGCCTGCGGTGAGCCAAAAATGCCCCAGGTATAGGCCCCAATGGCAAAAAAGGCCGCAAAGCCCAGATCCAAGAGCCCGGCTTGCCCTACCACCACATTCAGGCCCAGCGCCAGCGCGGCAAAAATTCCAATCTGGATGCCCAGCTCAAACAAGAACGAGTTGGTCAGGCCGGCAATGGGTACCGCGATAAACAGGATGGCTGCCCCCAGGGCGATGCGCACCAGACTGCTCAGATTGGGCAGCAAAAAGGCCGCTACGAGCACGGCCAAAAGGCCGTAGAAGGCCAGCTTGTCGCTGGGGTTCAGCCGAAGCAGGATGGTGAGCACCAAAGCCAAGACGGCCAGCAGACCTGAACGCCAGGCGGTAGGTATTTTGCCCAGGCTTACCAGACCTACCGATACCAGCAAGGCCAGGTTGGTCAGCCCGTTTTGGGGTACCAGCAAAGCCCCCAGAATGGAAAGGGCCGTGAAGGCGAGGGTGAAAGGAAAAATAAACTGGCTCATACCTTTTCACTCACATTCTGACCAAAGATGCCCTGTGGTCTGAAGAGCAACAGCAAAACCAGGGTTAGGAAGGCGAACACATCCTTGTATTCGGTGCCAAAGTTGCCATTGGTTAGGAAGGGTAGAAAAGTGCCCGAGAGGGTCTCGAGCTGTCCTAGAATAAGCCCCCCAACCATAGCGCCGGGGATGTTGCCAATTCCACCCAGAACAGCCGAGGTAAAGGCTTTTAGTCCAGGCAACACCCCTGAGTATGGGGTTACATTGGTGTACAGCAAGCCGAACAGAACCCCAGCCACCCCGCCCAGCGAACCGCCAACAAGGAAGGTGCGCGAGATGATGGTGTCGGGGTTGATGCCCATGAGTGCGGCGGTTTGCATATCCTGCGAAACGGCCCGAATGGCTTTGCCAAGCTTGGTGCGGTTAACCAGGTAGGTCAGTCCGATGAGCATCAGGATAGAGACCACGATGATGATGATGCCCTTGACCTGAATGTTGGTTTGCAGGGGTAACTCGAACACGACGTTGAGGGCATCGTAGGTTCGGTACTGCATGTTGAACTCGTTATGCCGTACGGCCGCATAAATACGGGTTAGGTCTTGCAGCAAGAACGAGACCCCGATGGCGGTAATCATGGGCACCAGGATGTTTTTGCTGCCCCGCTTGCGCAGGGGCCGGTAAGCGAAGCGCTCCACCAGCGTGGCCATAAGGCCTGATCCTGCCGCGGCAAAAGCCAGGGCGACCAGCAAGAGCAAAAAGGGGTTGGAAATTACGGGCGCTTCGGGGTTGCCCCAGAAGCGGAAGACCTCGAGGCCAATCACCGCTCCGATCATGAAAACTTCGGAATGTGCAAAGTTAATCAGCCCCAGCACCCCGTAAACCATGGTATAGCCCAGGGCCACCATGGCATAGACAAATCCCAACAGCAGACCTTCGAGCAAGGTTTGCGGCAGGATGGCAAGTAGATCTGCAACCGTCAAGTAAACCTCCTAGCCTTTAAGATTATACGAACCCACGCATATAAACTCATTGAAGCGCGTGCTCTTTTCCAGATAAGCCTGCCAGAGTATATCGGTTGCAAACAAACCTGACAACAGGGCATATCAAAAAATAAAAAACTGACTCTTGAGTCAGTTTTTTGATTTTTTCCCACAAAACCACGCAAAGCTGCATAAAAAGAAGGCTCCCGCGGATGCGGGAGCCTCTATCGCACTCTTCACGGGTTCAATGTTTATGAAGAGCGCTCTATTGAGTAAAGCTTACTGGCGAGCGGCTGGGGGCGCGAACTGAATCACGCGCAGCACTTCGCCGGGGTATTTGGCTTCCTTCATGCCCACGATGTAGTAGTCGGAGAGCTTGCGATCTCCCTTGCTATCGAACTCGATGCGACCGGTCAGGCCGTCCAGCTTGACCTCGCGTACCGCGCGGGCCACTTGTTCGCGGGTGGGTTTGCGGCCGTTGTTGGCCTTGATGGCAGCCTCGAGGGCAGCCAGAATCACGTTGGCCGCGTCGTAGGCGTACACGGCATAGGCCTCGGGGTCTTTGCCGAACTTGGCCTTGTAGCGCTGGGCAAAGGCGGCGGCCTTGGGCAGGGTGCTGATGGGGCCAGCGGTGGTGGTGAACAGCACACCCTTCGAAGCGCTACCGGCAATCTTGACCAGGTCGGAAGCGTCCAGACCGTCGCCGCCCATGAAGGTAGCGGTGATGCCACGCTCACGCATCTGCTTGACCAGCACGCCACCCTTGTCGTAGATGCCACCGTAGTAGACCAGGTCGGGGCGTTGGGCGCGCATCTGCAGGATGAGGGGCTGGAAGTTGGAGGCTTCCTCGGTGCCTACCAGGGCCACTACGTTAGCACCCAGCTCCCTGGCGCGGGCCGCGAAGGCTTCGGCCAGGCCCTGGCCGTAGGGGGTTTTGTCGTGGATCACAAACAGGCGGTTTTTCCTGAGCACCTTCACGGCGTACTCGGCACCCACCGGGCCCTGCACGTCGTCGCGCCCGCAGATGCGGTTGACGCTCAAGTAACCGCGGTCGGTAACGCGGGGGTTGGTGTTGGCGGGGGAGACCATGACCAGGTTGGTGTCTTTGTAAATCTCCGAGGCGGGAATGGCCACACCCGAGTTTAGGTGGCCCACGATGCCCAGCAGGTCGGGGTCGTTAACGATACGGCGAGCTACCGCCACACCCACATCCGGGGTGGCCTGGTCATCTTGAGGACTGAACTGCAGCTGGAAGCCAAGCTGCTGGAAGCGGGCCTGGGCATCCTCTATGGCCATCTGGGCACCCTGCTGGATGGCGGTACCCAGACCGGACTGGGGCCCGGACAGGGGCGAGACCGAAGCGATCTTGATGACGTTGGACTGGGCCGAGGCCACACCCAGGGCCAATACGCCCAGCGCTAGAATTGCGAGCTTTTTCATGCCGATTCCTCCTAAAGAACAAAAACTTAGCCGTGATGGCTGGCCTATTCTACCCAGCCCACACCAAGGTGTGTCAATGTGGGCGGTTATTTTTCCAGCCATTTTGAGGGTACACAATTTTGCTGAAACTGCAACAGGGGTAGCGGCCTTTGCAGCTCTAAAGACTGAAGCCATCAGTCTTTAGCTGGAGCGGGACTGACTGGCTGCATGATTTTGCGCAACCCTGCACTACCCCCGCTGTATCTTGACGCGACGGCGTTAAGTTGCGCCAGGGTAGATTGGCAAAACCCGCGGAATGAGTCTATGCGTACCTGGCGCAATTCCTAAAGCGACCCTTCGGAACAGCATCTTGCATTTCAACATATGGAGATACTTAGTATTCGGCCAGGTACTGATCAAGTTCCCATTGGTGAACTGCGATCCGGTAGGAGTCCCATTCCACCTGCTTGGCATTGAGGAAATCTTTGTATAACTGCTCGCCCAGTGCGGCCCGGACGACCCGGTTCTTTTGCAGGGCCTCGAGGGCTTCGCGCAGGGTTCTGGGCATCTCGCTGACGCGGTACTTGCGCCTGTCCCGTACCGAAAGCTCGTATACGTCGCGTTCGATGGGGGGTGGGGGGGTCAGGTTGCTTTCGATACCCTCGAGGCCCGCGCCCAAAATCACCGCCAGGGCCAGGTAGGGGTTGCAGGAGGGGTCGGGGAGGCGAAACTCGGCCCGGGTGCCCCTGCCACGCCGTTTGGGAACCCGGATCATGGCGCTGCGGTGCGAAACCGACCAGGCCACACTGGTGGGGGCTTCGTATCCCGGGGTCAGGCGCTTGTAGGAGTTGACCAGCGGGTTGGTGATGGCGGCCATGCCCTCGGCGTGCTCGAAGAGGCCAGCGATGAATTGTAGGGCGGTTTTGGATAGCTGATGGGGCCAGACCTCGAGCTTCCCCCTGGGCTCATAAAAAGCATTCTCACTATTTTTGAACAGCGACAGGTGGAAGTGCAGGCCTGAGCCATTAATGCCAGCAATGGGCTTGGGCATGAAGGTGGCGTGAAGCCCGTGGTTGATGGCAATGCGCTTGGCCACAAACTTAAAGGTGGTCAGGTTGTCGGCAGCCTGGAGAGCGTCGGTGTACTTGAAGTCAATTTCGTGCTGGCCAGGGGCGCCTTCATGGTGGGCGGCCTCGAGCTGCAACCCCAGTGCTACCAGCATGTCTACCATATCCCGGCGGGCCTCCTCACCCCTGTCGGTGGGGGCCAGGTCAAAGTAGCCTGCCCGGTCGTAGGTGTGAATGGTCGGGCTGCCTTCGGGGCTGCGATTAAACAAGAAAAATTCCACTTCGCTGCCCACGAAGAGGTTGTCGAAACCTTTTTTCTGGGCTCGTTCGACCTGCCGCTTGAGCACCTGGCGAGGGTCACCCTCAAAAGGTTTGCCATCGGGGTAAGCAATATCGCAGATTAAGCGAGCTACGGCACCTTTGGTGGTGGGCTCTAGTTCTCTTGGATAGACCACAAAAGTGTTGTAATCCGGCTTCAAGAGCATGTCCGACTCTTCGACCTCGGTGCGGCCAAAGCCCTCAATGGAGGAACCATCGAACATAATCTCGCCGTCTAAAGCCTTCTCAAACTGATTAATCGGGAGTTCAACTACTTTGTTGATGCCCAAAATGTCGGTGAACTGCAAGCGCAGGAAGCGTACCCGATGGTCTTTTAGCTCTTGCAGAATATCCTGCTTGGTTCGTGCCATGTGTTTAGCATACCGGTATTGCCCAGGCCTTTGGCAGGCCTTTCTCGCTTCCTAGCCGGTTGGCTGCTTCAGGAAGCCGTGGGCACAGGTCTGGTGGGGCTTATATGAACCCCACCAGAAGCTTTTTGTTTAGGGCAGGTCAAAACCAACCGGATGCGAGAGCAGCTCTTGGCGCAGCTTCAGGTGGGGGCCCCAGCAAAAAGACATTTTTTATGATTAGGACTTACGCAGTTGAACGTTGGCAAAACCATAGGTTATCTCCTCACTTCAGCCCGTCGGAATCGACTTTTACTGACGTTGTGGGCTTCTTGTTTCTGGAATCGTTATACCTTGTAAACGCAGGCACGTTAGGATTCGGGTAAATGCCGTTCTGTGCGCGATTTTATCGATCTTGTTCCCCCCAAATCCTCACTCAAGTGCGTAACTCCTAATGATTTGCATTAAGGAAATTTTCAATCCCTCTCAGTTAAAGGGCGCACCTAGCCACTATCATTGGGCCGTTTGTGGCGTTTTGCCAGTAGGAGGCAATATGAAAAAAACCGTGTTGGCAGTAATAGCTTCGCTGGGTATCGGCAGTGCCGCTTTAGCCGATGGCTTTTCCATCACCGGAAACCTGCAGTTTCTGCCCGAATTTGGGGTGGTGGGTGGCCAGTTCATAACCCCTTACCGCACCTACCGGGGTACGGCGCTTAACTACACCTTCAACCTGACCGAAAACTTCCTGGCTGGCGCTAGCCTGCGCCCAGGATTTTTTGCAGGCCAGCTGGTGCTGGCAAGCCGCGCTGGCCTGGTGGGGGTTACCAAGCTGAATGAATCTAGTACCGGCTATGTGGAGGGGGCCATCCGCTTTGGCTCCAACCAGATTATGGTGCCTGGCCCTTTCAGTTTCGATTTTGATGCGGGTGGGGAAATCTTCATCACGCAGCGGGTTGCTGATGCCGCGGTGCTCTATGGGGGTGCAGGCCTGGATGCCACCCTGGTGGTTGTGCCATCGGTCTCGCTGAACGCAGCAGCCAATGCTTATGCCGGCCTCAAGCTGGAACTCAGCCGCGACATCAATGCCTATCTGGAAGGGGGCCTGCGCTATCCTTTCGGCCTCAGTCTGGGCTACGACGTAACCGCTTCGCTTTACTACACCGTGGTGCGCGGCGTGCGGCTTGGTGTGTATGGGGGCTATACCAACGTTAGCGGCGTGGCGGGCGCCTGGAAGCTGGGGATTGCCGGTGAGTGGACCGAAAAACCCGAGACCTTGGGCACGCCCGGTAACTACCTGCCCTGAGATGGGCTTGCCTAATGGGCCTGCCTCCCAAGTGGGAGGCAGTTTTTGTTAACGCTGGGCCATGCGGTAGACGGTGCCGCGGTGGTCAATTACATACAGCTCGCCGGCGGCGTCTTCGCCAAAGGAACTGATGTTCAGGTCGGTTTTGAGAACTTCCCGGCTCTGCCAGCGGTCGCCCTGGGGTGTAGCAGCCCAGATGCGCCCACTCACGTAATCGCCATAGAAGTAAGTGCCTCTGAAGGCCGGCATGGCGTTACCCCGGTAGCGGTACCCCCCGGTAATGGAGCGGCCCTGGTCGTGGGTGTAGGTCAGCACGGGCATAACCAGACCTTCGCGGTTGCAGTTTTGCGGAGGATTGAAGCAGCGGTCACCTTCCATGATGCGCCAGCCGTAGTTCTCGCCTCCCTTACTGTTTGCGGGCTGAAAGTTTACCTCTTCCACGGCATTCTGACCCACATCGGCGATCCACATGTCGCCGGTCTGGCGGTCGAAGCTGAAGCGCCAGGGGTTGCGCCAGCCATAGGACCAAATTTCACTGCGACGCCCAGCCAGCACAGGATTGTCGGCGGGGATGGCGTAGGCCCTGTTGCCCTCACTGCGGTTTACCTCGAGGCGCAGGATTTTGCCCAGCAAGGTGTCGAGCCGCTGCCCGGCGTTGAGTGGGTCGCCGCCCGAACCTCCGTCACCCATGCCAATGTACAGCATGCCATCCGGACCAAAGGCGATCATACCGCCGTTGTGGTTGGCATAGGGCTGTTCAACGGTAAGAAAAATTTGGGCAGAGCCAGCCTCGGCACGGTTGCCATTGGCGCGATAGCGGGCGATTACGGTGTTGCCATTGCGGTTGGTGTAATTGATAAAGAAGAGGTTGTTCTGACGAAAGTCGGGATGAAAAGCCAGCCCCAGCAGACCCCGTTCACCACAGCAAGAAACCAGGTTGCTCACATCCAGGAACGGCTCGGCCAGCAGCCGCCCATTCTGCCAGATGCGGATGGTGCCGCCTTGCTCGAGGATAAAAAGCCGCCCGGTGTCGTCGGGTGCGTAGGTCAGAAACAACGGGCGGCTGAGGTTGTTGGCGATTGGAACCAGGTTGATGGATTGGGCAGAAGCCAGGCCAAGCCACAGCAGGGCAAACCAGACCATCTTTCGCATAAGCCCAGTGTAGCCCGGCCTTTTCTGAGGCCGATGTGTGTGGACTACAAGTTTCCTGGCCGACTGGTGCTGCGCTTGCTGCCTAGAGCTGGTCCTCGAGCTGCCAGACCTGCCCTCCAAATAAGCTAATCAGGTACAGCTCGCCTTGCTCGTCTTCGCCGAAGGAGGCCAGGCCCGTCCCGGCAGAGCCAATCTCGGTTTTGCGTGTCCAGGTGCCGTTTACCAGGCGCAGGCTCCAGAGGTGGCCGGAGCCGAAGTCGGTGAAAAAATAGCGGCCCCGCATACGGGGGAAGCGCGAACCCCGGTAAACATATCCCCCCGTAACCGAGTAACCATCGCTGCGCCCATAGGCGTGTACGGGCGGGGTCAGGCTGGCGCTGCTGCAGCCAGGGGGAATGCTGTTGTCGTAGCAGTGGTTGCCCTCCATGATTTTCCAGCCGTAGTTAAGGCCCTTGCCGCCGCCGGGGCCCAGGCTTATTTCTTCCTGGGTGCCCTGACCCACGTCGCCAATCCAGAGGTCGCCGGTTTGCCGGTCGAAGCTGGCCCGCCAGGGGTTGCGCAGGCCCAGGGCCCAGAGTTCCGAAACCCGCCCGCCCAGGCTGGGGTTATCTGCAGGAATGCGGTAGTTGAGGCCTGTTTCGCTGCCGTTGACGTCGAGGCGCAGCACCTTGCCCAGCATGTGGCGGTTCCCATCCTGGGGAAGGAGGCGCTGGGCATAGTTTTCTGGATCGCCCCCAGAACCCCCGTCGCCCAGGGGGATATAGAGCATTTTGTCGGGGCCAAAGCCCAGCCAGCCAGCATTGTGGTTATCGTAGGGCTGGTCTACGCTCAGAACGACCTGCTCGGTGCTGGGGTCGGCTAGCTTGGTGCTGCGGTTGGCGCTGTAGCGGGCAATGATGGTGTCGCCAGAGGTGTTGGTGTAGTTCACATAAAAAAAGCCGTTGTTGCGGTAGTTGGGATGGAAGGCCAGGCCCAGCAGGCCTTGCTCACCGCCCTTGGCGGTTTTTCCGGTGATGTCGAGGAAGGGCTGTGTGCGCAGGGTGCGGCCCTCAATGATGCGTATTCGACCGGCTTTTTCCACCACGTATAGATCGCCGCTACCATCCCCGGCATGCGTCAGGTAAAGCGGCTGGGTCAGACCGGAGGAAACAACCAGTTTCAGATGAAGCTGCGGCTCGCCCGCAGGAGGCGGGTTGGGATTGGGAGGCATGTCCTGACAGCCAACCGCCACGGTTACCAGAAAAGCTGCTAAATAGCGCATAAACCCTCCTTCGCGCACGCATACTTGTGGGCGGGTTATGCAACAAGGCTATCCGGGCGGGCTGAGGGTTTGCTGAAAAAAGCTTCAAGCTCGAGCCACCAAAAGCAATACCAGGAAGAAGCTTGAAGACGAAGCCGCAGCAGGAACACCGGGAAACCAAAGGCCGCACTGTCCTCCGCAACCTAAGGGCTGGCCGGGTGTTTCAAGATGGAGCTCCCTCACCCAAAGCACCCACAAGGAGGAGCGCCCACACCCAGTCGGCTTTTAGAAGGCTTCGGGGGTTCATACCACACGCGGCTTTGACAAAGCCAGGATGCTGCAGATTAAAGTGATAGCCACACGCACTAGGGTGCGTGACTTGGCTTTGACGAGCCGGTATAGAATAACCTGGCAGTTTAGCAGAGGAGGAACCATGCGTCGTAGAGATGTACTCAAAGCAGGCTTGGTTAGCGGAGCAGCCCTGGCCGGATTGACCCGGGCCCAGGGCGGCAACTTTACCATGACCATCGTCCATATCAACGATACCCATGCCCGGCTCGAGCCCACCGGCGGTCTGACCCTGGGGGGGCAGGCAAACCAGCGCCTCGGTGGCTTTGCTCGAGTGATTTCACTTTTTGACCGGTTGCGCGGTACGGCTACCAACCCCTTGTTTTTGCATGCAGGCGATGTGTTCCAGGGCACCCTCTACTTCAATCAGTACCAGGGGCTGGCCGATCGGCACCTTTTGCACCGCATGGGCATCCGGGCTATGGCCCCCGGCAACCACGAGTACAACTTGGGGCCCGATGGGCTGGCCAACTTTTTGAATGGGGTGCGCTTCCCGGTGGTCTCGGCCAATACCGATGTCTCGAGGGAACCCAAGCTGGCGGGGCGCATTAAGCCCTACGCGGTGGTGAGTGTGGGAGGACAGCAGGTGGGTATCATTGGCCTCACCACCCCCGAAACCTCTATCCTCTCGAGCCCCGGCCCCAACGTCCGCTTTACCGACCCGGTTCCGGCTACCCAGCAAGCCGTGGTGGAGCTCTTGGCTCGAGGCGTGAAGTACATTGTGGTGCTCTCGCACCTGGGCTATCTGCAAGACCAGGAGCTGGCCCGCAAGGTAACGGGCGTGCAGGTGATTGTGGGTGGCCACAGCCATACCCTACTGGGCCAGACCCCCTTCCCAGAGCTGCGCCCGGGCGGGGCCTACCCCACCATCATCAAGAACCCCGAGAACAAAGATGTGCTGGTGGTGCAGGCCTGGGAGTGGGCCAAGGTGGTGGGTCGCCTGCAGGTTACCTTCAACGAGCGGGGTGAGCTGGTGGCCCACCAGGGCCAGGTAATCCCCATGACCGCCAACCTGCCCGAAGACCGCTTCGCCCTCGACGCCATTGCCGCCTATGGTCTGCCCATCGCGGCACTGCGGGCCCAGGTGGTTTCCAGGGCAGCCGTAGCACTCAACGGTGAGCGCAACGACGTGCGCCGCCGCGAGACCAACCTGGCCAACCTGATTGCCGATGCGATGCTGTGGAAAACCCGTCAGGCTGGTACTACCATTGCGCTGCAAAACGGTGGGGGCATTCGGGCCACCATCCCAGCAGGTAACATTACGGTGGGGCAGGTGAACGAGGTGCTGCCTTTTGGCAACACCCTGACGGTGCTCGATCTCAAAGGCAGCGAAATTCTGGCTGCGCTGGAAAACGGCGTTTCCCAGTGGGAGCAGATTGCGGGCCGTTTCCTGTCGGGGGTGGCGGGTATCCGCTATACCTTCGATCTGGCTCGTCCGGCAGGAAGCCGGGTTACCCAGGTTCAGGTTCAGACCCCCACGGGCTTCCAACCCCTCGACCCGGGCGCCACCTACCGCGTGGTGACCAACAGCTTTATCGCTGGCGGCGGCGACGGCTTTGCTGTCTTGCGCGATGCCAAAGGCTTCCGGGTGGATACGGGCTTTAGCGATGCTGAAGTGCTGATTGAGTACCTGCGTACCCAGCCTTCCTGGGAGCCGCGCCTGGAGAACCGTATTACCATCCTCAACGAGCCCCGGGGCCAGCGCTGGGAAGGGCCCTTCTACGTGGACAGCTTTTTACGGGTAAGGGTCTAGGCACCCCCGTTTTCTATAGCAGGTTGCCTGTCGGTTGCACGACCACGGGCAACCTGCATTTTTCGCAGCCTTCGATATTTGTACCACTACTGCCAGCGGCAAAAAAAGCTGGAGCCGCCCTTTTCCTGACTGGGCCTGTACCATGAAGACCGCTCTAATACCGGTAGGAGTTACGCACTTGAGTGAGGATTTGGGGAGAACAAGATCGATAAAATCGCGTACAGAACAGCATTTACCCGAATCCTAAGGTGCCTGCGTTTACAAGGTATAACGATTCCAGAAACAAGA
>Ga0272446_1006380_pt1 | contig 12327 bp, 9 predicted proteins | sample YNPCB0061_FD_194587 | JGI IMG/M metagenome (GOLD analysis project Ga0272446, IMG submission 194587) | Hot spring microbial mat communities from Yellowstone National Park, WY, United States - YNP-CB-006-1 | ecosystem: Environmental > Aquatic > Thermal springs > Hot (42-90C) > Sediment | place... | reverse complement strand
CTGCCGCGCTGGTCCAGCAGCACGCCCCTGATGAGTCGCGGGCCTATAACCAGTTGCTGGTCAACGCGGCCTACGCGGCGGCTGAGGCGGTGAAGGAGGGTGGCTTCCTCGGTATCGGCGGCAAGAAGGTGACCGCCGAGGAGCAGGCGGTGATCGACTCGCTCACCGCGGCCCTGGGCTTGTAGAGGCGGCACCCATTCACTTCGCAAAGGCCTGTCAGCGCTGCCAGCGTTGACAGGTCTTGACAACGATTATCACGAGGACCGTCTATGCGCACCGTTGCGCGTCTGCTGGCGTTGCTGATCGCCCTGCTGGCGGGGGTGACGCTCGGGGTCAGGCCGGTGCAGGCCCAGGATGTCAGCGTCTCGCCTGATATCGGGCCGCCCGGCACGACGTTTACATTCAGCACTGGCGGCTTCGCGCCCAACGAGATCGTGACCGTGACCTTCCGTACGCCCTCGGGGCGAACGATCCGTTTTGCCGACAGCGCCGGGTTCGATATCAGACTCTTTGCCGACCGTGGCGGGCGGGTCACCTGGAGCTATACCACCGCCCGTGACGCAGAGTCGGGCGTGTATATCGCCGAGGCGAGCAATGTCGGCCAGCGGGTGCAGCGGCGCCTCGGCTTCGTGGTGCAGGCCGGGGCCACGCCACAGGAAACGGCGCCACCGGCGCCGACCGGCAGTGTGAAGGTCCGGCCCGCGATCGGCCCGCCGGGGCAGTTGTTCGTCTTCCGCACCGCCGGCTTCACCCCGGCCGAGCGGGTAGGCATCTGGCTGCACTCGCCGGACGGGAGCATCTCCACCCTGACGCTCGACATCAGTGGGCGTGGCGAGTACTTCGCCGATCGCACCGGCGCGCTGGAGTGGGTAGTGGGCACGAAGGCCGAGACGCCCGATGGGCGCTATGTGGCCGTGGCGGTGGGCACGGTCAGCGGTGAGACGCGCATCGCCGACTTCACGGTGGACCGGCGCGCCGGCCAGAGCGCCCCCGAGCCAACCAACAACGCCTCGGTCACGCCGCTCAGCGGTCCCCCCGGCACCAGGTTCGCCTTCACGGCCTCGGGCTTCTTTCCGCTGGAGGGCGTCGGGATCTGGATCCACCGGCCCGACGGGCGCATCGCCACGATCAGCGCGGATGGCGCTGCAGTGCAGGCCGATGCCTTAGGTGTCGCTCGCTGGAGCATCACCGCGGGACAGAACCTGGCTGACGGGGTCTACGCCATGGTCGCCGAGGGCATCACCAGTACCCAGGTGCGGGTGGTGCGTTTTGAGATACGACGCCAGCCATAGTTCACGGTGTCGCTATAGTCGGCTATGACCTATCAGTACAGCCACTCCTCAATGTGGTAGAGCGCCACGGGCGGCCGGCCGCCCGTGGCGGCGCGCGCCCCGGCTTTAAGCTCGGCCAGCTGGGCGTCGAGGGCGGCGGCTGAGAGCGGCCTCAGGCCAAGCGTATCGGCCTGGCGGGCGTAGTCGCCATCCTCGGGGATGATCAGCGGCGAAATGTAGACCAGGTCGCCCTGGTCGAGGTTCATCGCCGAAAGGGCCGCAAGCGAGCGAGCCACGTGGCGGTGGGCCAGGTCGGCCCCGCCTGCGCCGGCCAGCAGGATGATGCCCACGTGGATCCCCGCGGCCTTGATCCGTTCGACGATAGTGATCGCCTGCTGGGGTGAGCCAGGCTTGTTGAGCAGCCGAAAGACCGCATCGTCGCCGCTCTCCAGGCCGATGTAAAGCCGCCGCAGCCCGTAGGAGCGCAACTCGGCGTACTGCTCGGCAGTCTTCTGCTCGGCGCCGAAGATGTCCAGGAAGCCGTACAGATGGCGGCGCTGCTCACCCTCCGCCGCGGGGAAGGCGCCATCGATGACCTCCAGCAGCGCGCGCAGGCGCGGCTGGGGGATGATCAGCGCGTTGGCGTCAGCCAGAAAGATCGAGCGTCGCAGCCCGAGCCCCCGGCCAAGGAAGGCCCTGACCTGCGCGATATGCTCCTGCAGCGCCGCCGGCGACTTGATGCGGAAGCGCCGGTCGCGATAGAAGCTGCAGAAGCTACAGCGGTTCCAGCTGCAGCCCTCGGTCACCTGGAGCACCAGGGCGCGGTACTGGTCGGGCGGCACAATGCTGACCGGGCGGTAGATGGTCTGGAAGCGCTGCCGTTCGGCGGCCACCCGGGCTTCGTCCCAGCTCAGGATGAGCGCCAGCCAGTCGCGCACGTCTGCCGGCAGCATGGCCGCGATCCGGCCGCTGATGCGTGTCAGCCGGGCACGGACGGCTTCGCGCAGCTCGGCGCCTTCGGCAGGCGTGAGGAGCCGCCGTAGCTTTGGCGCGGGCGGGCTGACGACCTTGAGCAGAATGTCGCCCGAGAGGCCAAAGCGATAGTTCTTGCCATCGAGGAAGCAGCTTACGGGCCGGCCCTCGCGGTCGAAGACAAAGGTTGCGCAGAGGTTATCCGAGATCGTCAGCGTCCAGGGCTGCACGTTCAGGTAGATGGTGCCGAGCTCGGGCGTGGTGAGCACGAGCGGCGTGGTCGATGGCTCCACTGCTGTGCTGGAGGTCACGGCTATGGGATCATTCATGCTCGTCCTCCTGCCTGCAGACTCATGCACGAGCATAGCGTATCGTCCGACCGGTGCGCGTAACGAAATCTTTACGCCGGGTGAGGATGTGACAGGGTCGGTCTGGATGCTGACAAGCTGGACAGCCTGTGCTATAATAGCCCCGCAACTGACCGACCGGTCGGTCATTCAGGAGGAGCTACGAGCCATGAGCGTTCAGGATGCACGTCGGCGCAATCAGGTGCTGGGGGTGCTGTTTGTTGGCGTCTTGATGGCGGCGCTGGACATTGCGATCGTCGGGCCAGCGCTCCCTGCGATCCAGCGGGCCTTCGGGGTGGGTGAGAAGGCGCTGTCCTGGGTCTTTTCACTCTATGTGCTGGGCAACCTGGTGGGCACGCCGCTGCTGGCCGGGCTTTCGGATCGCTTCGGGCGGCGCTCGATCTACGTCGTGAGTATCAGCGGCTTTGCGCTGGGCTCCCTGCTGGTTGCGCTGGCGCCGGGCTTCGGCTGGCTGCTGGTGGGGCGCCTGGTGCAGGGCATGAGCGCGGGCGGCATCTTTCCGGTGGCCAGCGCCGTGATCGGCGATACCTTCCCGCCTGAGCAGCGTGGCGGGGCGCTGGGGTTGATCGGGGCGGTATTTGGCATCGCGTTTTTGATCGGGCCGATCCTGGGCGGGCTCCTGCTGCTGTTGGGCTGGCAGTGGCTCTTCCTGATCAACCTGCCGATCGCCGCGCTGCTGATCGCACTGAGCCTGCGCCTGCTGCCGACGGCGGGGAGCGCGCTCGAGGCGCCCTTCGACTGGGCCGGCACCCTCGTGCTGGGCGCGCTGCTGGCCGGGCTGGCCTATGGGCTGACCGAACTCGACCCGGCGCGGCTTCAGGCCGGACAACTGGCGCCGTTGACGCTGGCGGCGCTGGTCGTGGCGCTGGCCCTCCTGCCGCTCTTTGTCTGGCTCGAGCGGCGGGTGCCGGCGCCCATCTTGCAGCCGGCGCTGTTCCGCTCGCGGCAGATCTGGATCGTCGCGGCGCTGGCGATTGGTGCTGGCATCGCCGAAGCCTCGATCGTCTTTGTACCGGCGCTGCTCACCGCGGCCCACGGGGTCAGCAGTTCGACCGCCAGTTTCATGCTGCTGCCGGTGGTGCTGGCCATGGCCGTCGGCTCGCCGATCTCCGGGCGGCTGCTTGACCGCATGGGCTCGCGCCTGGTGGTCACGGGCGGCACACTGCTGGCGAGCCTGGGGCTGGCACTGCTCGGCCTATTTCCGGCCAGCTTGCTGTTCTTCTACCTCGCGTCGCTCCTGCTCGGCCTGGGCCTGGCGGTGCTGCTCGGCGCGGCGCTGCGCTACATCCTGCTCAACGAAACCGGGCCGAGCGAGCGGGCGGCGGCCCAGGGCCTGCTGACCGTCACGATGGGCGTTGGCCAGTTGCTGGGCGCGGTGGTCGTAGGGGTCATCGCAGCCAGCGCGGCAGACACGATCGCCGGCTACGGACGGGCCTTTCTGGCGATCGGCCTGGTGATGGCGCTGCTGATCCTGGCGGCGCTGGGCTTGCGCGGGCAGGCCGCCGAGCGGGCGCAGGCGCTGGCCGCGAGCGCACAGGCTGGCCAGTGAACGCCCCGGGCGACACGGTACGCGAGCGGATCATCGCCGAGGCGACCCGGCTGATCGTCGCGTATGGCTATGACGGGGTGGCGATGCGCGAGATCGCGGCGGCGGTCGGCATCTCCAAGCCAGGGCTCTACTACCACTTTCGCGACAAGGAGGATCTGCTGGAGGCGGTGCTGACCCACTGGATTGCCGAGACCGAGGCGCTGGTGGCGGAGGCGCGGCGCGCGCCGGATACCCGTGGCCGCCTGACGACCCTGGTGCGCGGGCTCTTCGCCCAGGCGCCGACCCAGCGAGCGCTGATCCGCCTGGGCACCCAGGATCTGCCGCGCCTGCGCGAGGATGTGCGGGCCACCATCCGGCGCTGTTACGCGGGCGGCTTCCTGGAGCCGATCGAAGCGATCATCCGCGAGGGCGTCGAGCGCGGCGACCTACGCCCGGTCGACCCGCACATCGTTACCTGGCTCCTGCTCGGGATGCTCTACCCCTTCTTCCACACCGACCACCCGAGCGGCGACCTGGCCGGTGCGGCGACCGCGACGCTGATCGTGGACACGCTGCTCGACGGCATCGGGGCGCGCGCGTGACCGTTGCTCCACACCTCCACAGCTCCACACCTCCACATAGCCGGTCTGGAGCGCTGTGGAGCTGAAGGCCAGATTGTCAAGCGAGTTTGCAGCTGGCCTCAGGCTATGCTGGCGGCGCCCAGCCGCAGCCCCAGGGCGGCGTAGCCGGTATGCATCACGCTGGCTGTCTGCTGGAGCAGGTTGGTTTGCTCGTCGGCCATGGCCAGCAACTGGTGCTGCAGTGGGCACCCCTCGCCATAGGCGCCGTTCAGCTGAGCCCATTTCGGCAGCACATCGTGCTCGATCCACTGCCAGCGGTCGGCGGTATTGGTGATGCTGCGCGTGCCAAGCAGGACGGCCAGCGGGCCGAAGTAGGCGCTGAACGAGGGCTGCTCGAGCATCCCCACGGCGCCCTCAAAGGCCAGCCAGGAGCCGAGGGAGGCCAGCCGCCGTCCCAGGTCGGACATACGCTCCATGTAGGGCGGCAGGATGGTCATCTGCTCGTGGCGCAGCATAGTGACCGCCCCCTGGTCGATCAGGATACGGCCGGCGTCATACGTTGAGGGGTGGCACAGCTTCTGAACGCCCTCGTCGAGCAGGCGGAAGGCATCGCGGAGCTGGGCATCCTCGGCGTCGGTGAGACAGGCCTCGACCGCCGCGAGGCCGCCGCGGATGTAGGCCAGATGGGCCCAGCCGGTATCGCGGAAGATCGCCTCATTCGCCTGCCGGATCAGCTCCAGGTCCTGCCGCAGCTGATGGGTCGCCGTATCGTGGGCGCTGATCGGGACGAACAGCGCGATGTCGAGCCCGCGCCCATAGACATCGCGCAGCAGTTCGAGCAGGCCCGGCTCCTGGTGGAGGGTGGCGTGCGCGGGGCGGAGCGCATCGTGAGGCGCGTCGATCATCTCCATAAGCGCCAGGCCGATCCCGACCTGGGCCGAGGCGAAGGCGGCCATCCCGGCCCATTTGAAGAGCCAGGGCTCTTGCAGGTACCAGCGGGCGTACCGCGCGGTAATGGCCCGGTTGCGGGCGATTGGACTGGTCGCTGGCGGGAGCTGGCGCTCGAGGATAACGTGCCACTGATCTCGGGTCGGCATGATCGTCTCCGGCACAAATCCAGGCGATACACGGAAGCACGCTTCGCTGAGTGATGGGGTCTATTATACCAGCCCTGGGCGGCGCCGCTGCGCTGCCGCCGGCGCGGCGACGATCGTGCGTTCTGTCGGCACAGCTTCTGCCGTGGGGGCGATCGGCAGTGCGGCGCCGACCTTCGGCACCAGGGCGATGTTCTCGATCACCGGGCGCTCGCGGGCGTCCGGCTCAGCAACAACTGGCAACCGGACGGCGGGATCGCCCAGGATGACGTACGCACGCGCATCGTTGTTGGCCGTCCACAGGCCGGCCACCTCCAGATCATCGGGGGGCATCCCGAACTTAATGTCTTCGAGCCTGGTCCTGAGGTCGGTGGAGAGCTCGGCGTACCGATAGTTGAAGTATTCCACGGCAGCGCCGACGGGGTAGCCGTTCATGATGCGCTTCAGCGTCGACTCGAAGACATCCAGCTGGGCGCCGGCGCGCTGCCACATAAAGGAATAGCCCCATGCGCGCTCGACGTGCCCGATGGTTGCCAGTGCGCCGCCGCGCGGATGGCCGAGCAGGCGCTGCGGTAACCTGGCGACAAAGGCATGGGGTGCGGTGGCAACCGGTTCTCGGAAAGCCTGGTGGGCAACGTCGTCCAGGCGCGGTGTGCCGGCGCCATAGCACGCGAAGTGGAAGCTGATCAGTCCCAGCAGGCGCGCGTCTGACGCGATGTCCTGGCCGGAGAAGTAGAAATCTTCAGGGATGGCCGTGCCCCAATCACGCGGACCTGGCCAGTCCTGGCAGAGCAGCGCCCCCTGGGCTGGTAGCTGGCGTGGGTCGCCATTGGGGAAGCCCATGCCGTGACTGGCGGTAAACAGCAGCGCTGGCGTCTCATCGCCACCCAGCAGGTGGCCCAGGTGGGCCTTGGTCGCCTGACCTTCGCCGATCCGGCGGCTGATCTTCCAGTCTTGCTCGGTGCCCAGTCGATCGGCAGGTGGGCCGACCAGCTGGCCGGCACTCAACGCCGTGGCCGTATCGTTGCGGTTCTGCACGCCAAAGAAGACTGCCTTGCGCGGCAGCGCAAGCTGCCCGGTCTCGGCCATCACCACGCTGCGGGCATACTGTGCGTACTCCTCAAGCGTAGCGAAGTAAATGCGTCCCACCGCATACTGCACATCAAGCTGGTACTGAAAACGATAGGGGATCGTCTCAGGATCGCCGACGATCAGCAGGTAGTAGGGCACCCGATCCGGATCGGCCGGCCCCGGACCGACGCCATGGCGGGCGAGGAACTCGACCTTGGACTCGCCTGGCCGATTCGTGCACGATGGGCATCCCGTGCGCCGCCTTGTGTCGCGAGATGTGCTACCTGGTCAGTCAGCTCTTGGAGCTATCCCCCGGTCATCCGCCCTCTCAGGTGGAGGGTTTTTGGGAGGTGTGCCCCCAGGCCCCGCATACCCCACCCCCCTACCCCCTCCCCTGCCAGGGGAGGGGGCCAGAATCTGGCGTTGCGGTGCGCCAGCGAAGCTGGCGCACCGCAACGCCAACAACATACCCCCCTCTCCCAGGCTGGGAGAGGGGGGGAGGGGGGTGAGGGCACGCAGCGCATCAGGACGCCATCCGCCAGAAACGCTACCCCTGAAAGCGGTCATCCGCCCCCTTTGCCCCCAGGATCTCTTCCAGCATTGCCCCGGCCCGCTCGCGCCCGTGGGCCATCAGGCCCATGATGTGCTCGCGGCTGCGGTCGAGCTTCGAGGCCGGGTCGAGCCCCGCGCTGACCGTGTCGGCCATGGCGAACTCGTGGATGCTGATCTGGCGTTTGGTCGGGTCGTTCAGGAGCTTTTTCGCGATCAGCTCGTTGAAGGTGCGGATCGAGCGGAGTTCCTGGTTAAGCGAGAGGTTGCCGGCGAGTTCGTTGCGGCGGTCCTCGATGTCGGCTACCGTGGTCGGCTCGCGGGCGCGTTCCTGTGGATTGATGCGGATCACCCAGATCTGTTCGGGCTTCTGGTCCGGCTCGACCCCCGAGACAAACTCGCGCACCGGCGGATTCTGCGAGAAGAGCCCGTCCCAGTAGACCTCGTCGCCGATACGAACGGCCTGAAAGGTCTGGGGCAGCGCCGCCGAGGCCAGCGCCGCCTCGACGCTGATCTCGCCCCGCCACGAGTCGAAGGCTTTGAAGTCACCCTTGCGCACCGCGACCGCGCCGATCAGCAGGCGCGGTCTCACGCCGGAGCCCTGTATGAGCTGGTCGAAGGCGACGTGTTTGCTGAGCAGGTACTCCAGATCGACGAACTCGCGGCGCGGGGCCAGGGTCTCGAGCAGCCGGGTGGTGAAGACGGCCTGGGGCGAGTAGGGTGTGGTCCTGAATTCGGGCAGCAGGCCGTTGCCCTGCAAACGCGCGCTGTTGACCACCAGCCCGTTCCAGGCGATCTCGCCCGGCAGTTGCGCCGTGTTGTCCTGCCAGAACGCTTCGAGACGCTCGATGGTTTGCGCGACCGTCCACGTGCCCGCGTGCTGGCGTACCAGCCCGTCCCAGGCCAGCAGGGCGCAGAGGGCGCCCCCCGAGGTGCCGCTGATCTGGCTGATGACGAACCTGCCCGCCGCCTCGCGCAGCAGCACCTGCAGCACCCCGGCGGTAAAGGCGGTCTGGCTGCCGCCGCCCTGGCAGGCGATGGCAATCCGTGGGCCCGTGTGAGCTATGTCTGGCATGGCCTGGCTCCTTATTCATCTGTGGCGGGCCGGAGACCCGCGTACCCAGGTGTGCCAGCAGGATCGTGCAACGCCATACAGGCGTGGTCTACTCGACGAGCGTAGTGTGGCGCGCCGGATCGGGTGCGGCCTGCTCCGCGCGCGCCAGTTCTTCCTCGCGGACGTGAATGGCTCCGCTGATGGGCAGCAGTGGTTCCTCGATACGGTGCTGGCGGGCGTTGAGCCCGGCCAGACGTCATGCGCGCCCCTCCCATTCGATCGGGGCGACCGACCGCGAGGGGCGCTTCGTCGAAACGTCCCTCGCGGCGCGCATATCATCGGATAATCACCGGCAGGTAGACCCGGTTCCAACTCGCCTGGGCCTGCTGTGCGGCGTCTTCGGCCTCGGCGGCGCGCAGGGCTTCCAGGTATGGCGTCAGATCGGTATCGAGCGGGGCGGCGGCGAGGTCGTCCACCTCGGCCGCCAGACCGGCCGGCAGGGTGCCGGTGGCCTGTGCCACCAGCAGCGCGAAGCTCAGCACGATCTCGCTGGCGGTGAAGTTGCAGTGCCCGAAGCGGGGTATCGGGACCACCGTCACCCGCCCGGCCCCCTCGGGACGGGCCTTCAGCCAGTAGCGCAGGCTCTGCTCGAAGAGCACGACTTCGTCCTGGGTCGTGTGGGGCATGACGATCGGGATGCGCGCTCTGCCGCTGGTCTCGTAGTTCGCGCGGATAACGCTCAGCGCCGCCGGGCTGGCGCGGAAACGGGCGACACCCAGGTTCAGCCGCAGGTCGTTGCTGGAGCCCCAGTACCAGCGGGTCATGTTGTCGAAGGGGTTCCCGCCAAGCCGCTGCTCAGCGTCCGCGGCGGAGAGGGCGCTGTAGCGCATCACCGACTGGATGGTGGTGAGTGGCGGATTCGCAGCCTGGAGATCCAGCGGCGCCCTGGTGACCGAGATGAGTTGCCGCGCGGCGGAGGGATTGGCCAGCACGGCGCGCGCAACAGCCGGGCCGTAGCTGGTGTTCCACGCATCCGACGTCGGTGTCAGTTCCTGCGCAGGCGCCAGCGTGCCGGGGAAGAAATAATCGAAGACCACGCGGAAATCGCCCCAGTAGTTCACGTGACGCCGGAAGTCGCCGACGATGCCGCAGGCGGCCAGGGCGCCCGCGAATGTGTCGGGGTGCCGCTCGGCCAGCAGGGTGGCGATCAGGCCGCCCATAGACGCCCCGGTAATGTAGACCCGACCCCGGTAGGGCTGACCGGTGGATGCCTGATAGCCATCCTTGAAGACCGCCAGCAGTGCGAGCAGATCCTGCTGCGCCTGGGGCACCACCAGGCCATTTTCGGCGTAGGTGGTGGCGGCGAAGGCGTAGCCCAGGCGCTGCACCAGCTCTGGCAAGGCGATCGGCGGATCGCCCGGCAGTTCATCCTGGAAGGTCAGCGGGTCGCCGCGGAGCACGTAGCCGTGGGCCCAGAGCACCAGGTCGCCGTTCCAGCCGCTCGTGGGGACGCAGATCCTGGACTGTGCCCCGCTCGATAGCGCGCCCTCAACGCATGCTCCGGGAACCGGGGGGACAGGCGCGACGGGCGCCGCCCGGGTGGGGCGGATTCCGCCAGCGCCGGCGATCAGGGCAACCAGGAGCGTAACCAGCACCACCCATCGCGAACGCATACGCTACCTCCTTCCGTATCAGCCGCACGGACCGTTCACCACGCAACGTCGCGTCATGCCGTCGCGCAGCGCCGTCGGGGAGGCGCAATGCTTGCGGCGGGCATGGGGGCGCGGGGAACCCGGTTGTCCCATAGTCACGTCAGGTCCTGTTGGCGGGGTACGCACCGCCGGTAAGGGCATGGACAACCCGGGTTCCCCATTGAAGACATGGTTTCGCGGTGCGACCGTTCCTGGTCACCGTTGGGTGGCGGTGCAGGGGGCGCAGCGCTCAGCGATCCCGTTGGTCCACCCGTGGCGGGGGCGCGCCCTGGCGCAACCAGCAGGAGTCTGCCGCCCGTGGCGGGGGCGTAGGGAGGCGCAGCCTCCCCGCCAACGGTAACAGAGGGGGTGAACCATGTCTTCGATCAGCATGCCCAGTATAGCACTGCCCGACAGCACGTCAATAACAATGATAAAGCGTAGTTTAATCAGCATTTAAACCTTAATTTACCAAAACATCATCTTCTGGTCGTACGATAGCCTGCGTACCAGGCACGTAGAGGACAGCGCGACGGGGTTGAGCCGTGTGGTTGCCAGGGGGCAACGCGGTGTGCCTCCAGGTTCGAGGACGCCAGCGCCGACCAGGCGCTGGTGGCTTGCCCTGTCGCACGAAAAGGAGGCCAGGGATGCTTCAGCGTGTCGCGTTCCATCATCGGTGGCTGTTGCTCGTGGTCGTGCTTCTCCTGGCGCTGGCGGCCCTGCCCGCTGCCGCGCCCGTCGCTCAGGCGCAGACGGCCCCCTATGTGGAGTTGCGCGGCTGGGCCGTGCTGCCCGCCGACACCTTCGCCGCTGGCCCGCCCGCGGGCTATGCCATTGGCCCGGCGAATGGTCGCCAACCACCCTTCGCCCAGCAGCCGGTGCAAGGCTTCAGCGCCGTGCTGCCCCTCTGGAACGGCAACTGGCTCGGGCTCTCCGACAACGGCTTCGGCGCCAAAGGCAACAGCCCCGACTACCGGCTGCGCTGGTATGAAATCAAGGCTGATTTCAGCCGCGGTAGTGTGGGCGTCGTTGGGTACACCGAGATGAGCGATCCGAACCGGCTGGTGCCCTTTCCCATCGTCAACGGCAACGGCGACCGGGTACTCACCGGCGCTGATTTTGATCCCGAGTCCTTCCGCCAGGCCCCCGACGGCACGTTCTGGGTCGGCGATGAGTTTGGTCCCTTCCTGTTGCATCTCGATGCCCAGGGCCGCCTGCTCGAGCCGCCCTATCCCACGCCCGTCCCCCCCGCGCTACGGCCCTTCGCCCGCGGGCTTGCGGTGGTGAAATCCCCCGAACATCCCGACTTCGTGGCCCTACCCACGCCCGAGGCGCGTCGCGCCGCCGCCAATCTGCCCACCAGCCGCGGTTTCGAGGGCATGGCCCTGAATGCCAGCGGCACCCGTCTCTACCCGCTGCTCGAAGGGCCGCTCTTCGACGACCCGGTGCGCAACCGCCTGCTCCTGCGCGAGTTCGACCTGGCAACCAGACAGTACACCGACCGGATCTGGTTCTACCCGATGGAGGCGCCCAACCATGCCATCGGCGAACTGACCGCGATCAACGACCGCGAGTTTCTGGTCATCGAGCGTGATGGCGGCGAAGGTCCCACCGCGCTCTTCAAGCGCATCTACCTGGTGAGCCTCGACCGGGTGAGCGAGGGCGGCCTGCTGCAGAAGGAACTCGTGGTGGACCTGATGCAGATCGCCGACCCGAACAAGCTCACCCGGGCCGAAGCAGGCGCCTTCGGCTTTGGCCCGATCTTCAAGTTCCCCTTCGTTACCATTGAGGCTGTCTATCCGGTAGATAGCCGCACGCTGCTGGTGCTCAACGACAACAACTACCCCTTCAGCGCGGGCCGGCGCCCGGGCCTGGCCCCCGATGATAACGAGTTCATCCTGGTGTATCTGCCGAAGAGCTTGAATCTGAAGCGAGGGTAGCTGTGTGGTTGGGGCGAAGACACCTCTTCGCCCTAACCACAATACCTTTTTCAGATAAGCGCTTCGCCCCCTCCCCAGCCCTCCTTTCAGGGGTAGCGTTTCTGGCGGATGGCGTCCTGATGCGCTGCGTGCCCTCACCCCCCTCCCCCCCCTCTCCCAGCCTGGGAGAGGGGGGTATGTTGTTGGCGTTGCGGTGCGCCAGCGAAGC
>Ga0272446_1006379_pt1 | contig 12330 bp, 10 predicted proteins | sample YNPCB0061_FD_194587 | JGI IMG/M metagenome (GOLD analysis project Ga0272446, IMG submission 194587) | Hot spring microbial mat communities from Yellowstone National Park, WY, United States - YNP-CB-006-1 | ecosystem: Environmental > Aquatic > Thermal springs > Hot (42-90C) > Sediment | place... | reverse complement strand
CCGGGCAAGGTCCTTGCGTTGCGCCTTGTTTTAAGTAATTCGCAAGCTCTGATTCTTTGACTTCGAGTAATTTATTGTTGAAACAAATTTTGACCATTTTTTCCGGACAAGGTCCTTGTGTTGCACCTTGTTTTAAGTAATTCGCAAGCTCCGATTCTTTGACTTCGAGTACTTTTCCATCGAAACAAATTTTGACCATTTTTTCCGGGCAAGGTCCTTGCGTTGCGCCTTGTTTTAAGTAATTCGCAAGCTCCGATTCTTTGACTTCCATTACTTTATAGTTGAAACAAATTTTGACCAATTTTTCGGAACAAGGTCCTTGCGTTGCACCTTGTTTTAAGTAATTCGCAAGCTCTGATTCTTTGACTTCGAGTACTTTTCCATCGAAACAAATTTTGACCATTTTTTCCGGGCAAGGTCCTTGCGTTGCACCTTGTTTTAAGTAATTTGCAAGCTCCGATTCTTTGACTTCGAGTACTTTATTGTTGAAACAAATTTTGACCATTTTTTCCGGGCAAGGTCCTTGCGTTGCACCTTTTTTCAAGTAATTCGCAAGCTCCGATTCTTTGACTTCGAGTACTTTATTGTTGAAACAAATTTTGACCAATTTTTCAGGATATTGAGAACATTGCAGAGTTATTTCATCGGAGGCAACTTGACCGTTGCGAGTTACTTTAATTAGAAAGGTGTTAATACCAGGATGCAAATTAACATTCAATTGAACCGTTCCTTCTTTTGAATCAAAGAAGTACAAATGTCTTGGAATAATTTGGTCGTTATGAGTCACTAAGATATCGTTTAACGAAAGCACATTTTCAGTTTTTGCTATTAAAATAGTTTTACAAGTTCCTAAAAATTGAGTTTGTTCTGGTTGAGTTATTTCTACATTTGGAAGAGGAATTATGGGAATATTGTTATTGACGATGTTTGTTTTTGTATATCCATAATTACCGAGCCCTAAAAAGAAGCCTAGTGAAGTATAGTGATATTTATCGTTACCTTTTCTGACATTGATATTGTGACCGTCGAACTTATCTGTAAAGGGGAAAGCAAGCTTATATTCCCATACTAAATCAACATTTCTAAAAATTTCAAAACCTAAACCTATACCAACGGTAGGAGTAAAACTAGTTTGTTTAGAAAGAAAGGTTTCATACTCATAATCTCTGAGTAAATTTAAATCGGTTTTGATATCAGTTGAATTAAGAAGAGGTTGGTAATCGTATTGAAGACCCAATAAATTTCTATGGTCAGCAGTAGTTTTAAAGGAATTAAAACCCAGAGAACCGTATCCAAAAAGAATGATTTTATGATTGGATCTAAGACGATTCGCTCTTATTAAGGCTTCTAATGAACCTTCATGATAGTTTGTTTTATTATTGAGGAAAACAGGAAGATTGCGAAAATTGGGATTAGGAAACCCGATATTACCATTGATTGCATCTACGGTTAAATCACCTGTAAAAGGTTTTAAATCTCTTCCATAAGTCCACCCTTTAACATAATGTGGTCTTAATGAAAAACTTAGAAGATTGGTTTCATTTTCAAAAAATGAAAATTCAATACCAGAACTAAAACCGGGTCCGCATTTCTTTTTTATATCAGCAGTTTGCCATGTAACCCCACCGTCTAAAAAAAACTTTACCGGGCTTCTATACTTGTTATAAATTTCTTGCGAAAGTACTTTTATTTGAAAAAGTAAAAGCAGAAAAAAGAAATAATGTTTCATAATAAAATTTTTTTAATTCATAGCATAATTTGTACCGTTTTTTAATCTCAATAAATAAATATTTTTTGGGAGAACAGAAATGATTTTGTCTAAAAAGGTTAAAAATCAACTAAGAGAAGAATAAAACTATAAGCAAAAATGCTTGGGATACCTCTCCATTTTTGTTTCTCCCTGATTTTTTAGATTGTATAGGAACAAACTTTATAAATTAACTTATCAATTAGCAAAGAAGATAATTTTCGTTTTATTGTTGAGCAAAACCAATAACGAAAGGAAAAATGTTTTAAATTTGCGAAACCGTTTGCCATAATGCAAGTTCAACAAGAGGTAAGACAAGTATTTGTTTCAAAAAACCATAATTATAAGTGGATAGATGTAGTTTATCCCGATAGAAAACTATTAGAAAAATTAGCAGATGACTATGAATTACACGAAACCTCAGTAGAAGACTGTTTAGATCCAGAACATTTACCCAAAATTGAATTTATAGAAGATACTATTTTTATTATTGCCCGGTCTTATGATAATCTTGCTACTCCTCAAAGTGACACTGTTCAAGAACTTACAAGAAAATTAGCCATATTTATTGGTTCTGATTTTTTTCTAACTATTCATCGAATTGACCAAGATTTTTTTATTAAGATTATAAATGAATGGCAAAATAAAACGGAAAGTAATGATGAAGAAGAATTTCATAAAACCAGTAAAGATAATTTGATTATCCAATTATTGAATGAAGTAGTGCTTAGTTATGAAAAAGCTATTAAAGATGCAGATTTGTTAGTAGACAAATTTGAAATTCGTATTTTTTCTGTTCATTCAGACCCAACCTTGATACAAGAACTTTACTATTTTAAAAGAAAAGTTACAGTTATTAGAAAAATGTTACGGCAAACACAAGATATTGTTAGGATACTTCGTGCTAAATTAGACCATAGTAACCCTGCATTTCAAGATTTAAAAGAGTCCATCGATGAACTTCTTTTTTTAACCGATGAACTCATGGAAGACAGTAACAACCTCATCAGCATTCATATTTCATTAGCTTCTCACAAAACTAATGAAGTGGTAAAAGTTTTAACTTTGTTTTCTGTTTTCTTTTTACCGATTACTTTTATTGTAGGAGTTTACGGCATGAACTTTAAATATATGCCTGAATTAGAACACCCATGGGGTTATCCTTTAACTTGGCTTACTATGATTATGGTGGTTTTAATCATTTTCGTTTGGTTTAAAAGAAAAGGATGGATGTAAAAAACTTATGGTTTTATTCAATTTTTGTCATCACTTTTGGTGTGGCATTAGCATTTCTTTATTTCTATGGTTACTACATGAGTTTTGTTATTCTTAATTATCATCGATATTCATTGGCTGATTTTTACTTTTCAAAAATCACTCATCTCGGTGATGGTATCACTTTTACCGCTATTTTTTACTTAATGTATGGAAAAAATGATATACCTAAAACTTTAAGTTTGATTATTTGTTTAATTTTTTCTTCTTTCATTGTTCATTTATTAAAAAATTTTGTATTTGATGATTGGTTTAGACCTTTGGTAGTTTTTGGTAATCAAATAGTAAATCATATCAAAGGATACGAAGCATACGGAAAAAGTTTTCCATCAGGGCATTCAACTGCAATTTTTACTACTTTATTTTGCATAGTTCAATGGAAAAATTGGAATAAAATTTTCCAAATCCTATGGATTTTCATCGGTTTATCTGCTGGATACTCAAGAATTTATTTAGGTGTTCATTTTCTAGGGGATGTATTAATGGGTATTTTTATTGCCTTGGTGACAAGTCATTTATTGTTTAATTTTTTTTCTAATCGTTTATTTTTTTTAAAAGATAATTTATCTATAAAAAAATTGATGATGATAATCAGTGTGCTTTCTTTGGTAGTGATTTTTTTGTTAAGGGTAATATTTCAATTAAATTTTTAGTTGATTATCAATGAATTAAAAAAAAATTATTTGATTTTTGTTGCAAGTAAAAAAAAACATAGTAATTTTGCGTCTCAATATTGCGGAGTGGAGCAGAGGTAGCTCGTTGGGCTCATAACCCAAAGGTCGTTGGTTCGATTCCAACCTCCGCTACAAAAGTTAAAACTGTAACACTTTGTTGCAGTTTTTTTATTTAATGGTATTTATAGTTACAATTCATGTTGTTGTTTAAAAAAAGCAAGCAGAGATGCTTGTGATACTATGAGCGTGAGGGAAGGAAGGTTCAGCCCGACCCGCAGCACGCAGTGCAAGGAGCACGCCCTCAATTGTATCTAAATAAACATTCTCTTAAAAACCGTAATAATCTAAATAGTAATGATGATTGCTCTTCTTTCTCTTAATACCTTAAAGTTGTATAATACCCTGCGAAAAGCAAGGAACAGACAAAACGTAAATTGAAAAAAAAAATGATTAAATGAAAATTTTAATAGCCTTTGGGCGGATCTTTTTCAGGAATTTGTATGGAGCCCGGAATACCAATCAAAGGAAATTCTTTTCTTAATGGAAAGTACTCAAAATCTTCGGGCATGTAAATACGTCTTAAATCGGGATGCCCAACAAAAATAATTCCCAACATATCGTACTGTTCTCTCTCATACCAGTTAGCAGAAGGCCAAATATCAGTAACAGTAGGTACTTCGGGTTTTTCTTCGGGTAATTTAGTTTTTATACGTAAACGTGAGTTAGTAGATAAATTGTAAACGTTATAAGATATTTCAAATCTATCACCATCTTCGTAAAGATCTGTTGCAACAATATCTACAAGATAATCAAAGCCTTGTTGAGTTTTTAAATCAGATAGAAAACTATGTAAACCTTGAAGTTTCACAATAAAAGTTACTTCACCGGCATATTCTTTTACTTCGATTATATTTTGTTCTTGGGCGGATTTAATTTTTTCTAAGTAGTTACCCATTGTAATTTCTTGTTTCAAGTTGCAATATTAAAAAAACATTTTTTTAATTCCAAAAAGTTCATAAAACTTTTATGACATAAGGAAAAAAATAGGGACAGTAAAATAATGGGCACGCCCAAAATTTCTTTTTTTCTAATTAGTTTATGATTAATCGTTTTTAACTGTAATTTCGTGTATATTTGCGAAATGTTTGAGAATTTACTGGTTGCTTTTCATACTTTGGGCTGTAAATTAAACTTTTCGGAAACTTCTGCTTTAATTCGACAATTTGAGAACAAAAAGTTTCAGATAACTTCTTTTGATTCTTTTGCAGATGTTTACGTAATTAACACTTGTTCGGTAACTGAGAATGCAGATAAAGAATGTCATAAATTAGTTCGGAAAGTAATGAGGCAAAATCCTCATGCGTATGTTATTATAACTGGATGCTATGCTCAATTAAAACCTACTGAAATTCAACAAATCTCAGGTGTAGATTTGGTACTCGGTGCAAAAGAAAAATTTCATTTATTTGATTACATTCAAGATTTTCATAAAAGAGATTATGGGCATAGTTTTGTGGGCGGATTAGAAGATTTAAATGAATTTAAGCCTTCTTTTTCTTCTGATGAAAGAACACGTGCTTTTTTAAAAGTTCAAGATGGTTGTGATTATCCATGTACTTACTGTACCATACCACTCGCAAGAGGAAAGAGTCGTAGCCCTTATATTCAACAAGTTATTGAACAAGCTCAAAGGATAATTGATAAAGGACATCATGAAATTGTTTTAACCGGTGTCAATGTTGGAGACTTTCATAATGATAAAAAAGAAACTTTCTTTGATTTATTGCAAGAATTGGAAAAATTATCGATGAAAAGAATTCGAATTTCTTCCATTGAACCGAATTTATTGACAGATGAAATCATAGAATTTGTTGCTCATTCAAAGGTTTTTATGCCTCATTTTCATATCCCACTTCAAAGTGGAAGTTCTAAAATTTTACGTTTGATGAAAAGACGTTATAAAAAAGAACTTTACGAGCAAAGAGTTCAAAAAATCAAAGATTTGCTTCCTCATGCTTGCATTGGTGTAGATGTTATCGTTGGTTTCCCGAATGAAACGGATGAAGATTTCCAAGAAACTTATCAATTTTTACACGAATTACCCATAAGTTATTTACATGTTTTTAGTTATTCCTCCCGAGAAAACACTCTTGCTGCTAAAATGGATAATCAAGTTTCTAATGAAATTAAAAATCTTAGGAGTAAAATTTTGAGAAATTTATCAGAAAAGAAAAAACATCAATTTGCTGCGGACTTTTTAAATTTGGAAAAAGAAATTCTTTTAGAAAATAAAATTCAAAATGGAATGAGAATGGGGCATACTGATAATTATTTGAAAGTTTGGATACCCTTAGACGAGAGCGAAGGATTTATCAAGGTTAAACTTGCTCAGCATATTGGTAGTGATGAATTTTTAGGGGAAGTTATCCACAATGGAAACATAATGGAAAATAAATTGTTAAATTTTATATAGTTTTATGGAAACTGGTATCTTACACACCCATCATTTGATTGTAGTCGTTTATACTTTGTTTGTTGCACTTAATTTTATAGTTGTAGTAGCAAAAAGAAGAAATGCTTTATTAGCAATTAAAGCTAAAACACGAATGATTAGAGTTATTTTTGAGATTTTACTATTAGGAACAGGAATTTTTCTGATGTTTAAATCACCTGCGGGATTTTCAAATTATATAGTAATGAAGTGTGTTGTGCTGATATTAGGAATTGTTTTCTTTATTATTGGTACAAAAAAAATGCAAGCCATTTTTATGTTTTTGTCATTATTATGTTTTGTTTATAGTTATCTATTAAGTACTACACGAGATATTTTCTTAAAACCCGAGGAAATGCGAGTTCATGAAGCCTATTTAAATGCACCCGAGCACAGTAAAGGAAAAGAAATCTATGAAATAGCTTGTTTAAGGTGTCATGGCTTTGATGGAAAAGCAGGTTATAGAAAAGCAAAAAATTTAACTGAAAGTCCATTAAATGAGGAAGCCATTGCTACTTTTATCAAAATGGGAAAAGGAGTTATGCCCTCTTATTCTTACATGAAAGAAGAGGAAATTAAGGTTTTAGTACATTATGTAAAAAGTTTAAAAGAAAAACAATATCAATGATATCCATGAAGGCTGTAATTCCTGTTGCAGGTGCGGGGACACATATGAGACCTCATACGCATACACAACCAAAGCCTCTTATTCCTGTTGCTGGTGAACCTATTTTAAGTCATATCATAAAAAAACTTCATTTATCAGGCATCAAAGATTTTATTTTTGTGATTGGTTATTTAGGTGACAAAATTAAATCATTTATAGAAAGCCAATTCAAAGGTGTAATTAATTACGAATTTGTTGTACAAGAACCGAGATTGGGCTTAGCTCATGCGATTTATTTATGTAAAAATTTGTTAATTAATGAAAAAGAATTTATCATTTCTTTAGGTGATATTATCGTAGATGTTGATTTTCAAGAAATTATAAATTTTCCTTATAATGTTATCACTTTACACCCCGTAAATAACCCTTGCGAATATGGCATCGCAGTGATTAATGAACAAAATCAAGTGATTCATTTAGCCGAGAAACCAAAAATCCCAAAGGGCAATTTAGCATTAGTAGGTATCTACAAAATAAAAAATATTCCCATTTTTTTTGAAGGTGTTGAACAAATATTAAAAACTAAGGAACAAGGTGAATATCATTTGACCGATGTTCTTATGGAAATGATTAAAAATCAAGAAACTATTTATGGTTTCAAAGTAAATAATTGGTATGACTGCGGAAAAAAAGAAGCCTTGCTTCAATCGAATCGTTTATTAATGAAAAATCTGCCTACCTTTTCTCAACCTATACACATCAATTCCGTGATTATACCACCGGTGAGTATTCATCATTCCGTGATAATTGAAGATTCTATTATCGGACCTCACGTTGCAATCGGTGAAAATGCGATTATTAAAAAATCGATTATAGAAGATGCAATTATTGGTTCCTTTGCTACGTTGGATAGAATCATTTTAAAAAATTCTATTGTTGGAAATGACTCGAGCCTAAAAGGACGTTCTCAATCGGTTAATATTGGAGATAGTACAGAAATTAATTTTAATGATTAAATTTAATCGCTGGTTTTTGTTTTAAAATAAAAATCAAAAAGTGTTACTATTCAGGGCTTGCCCCTTGCACAGCGTGCAACTCCCTTCCCTCCTATTAGGAGGGATATAGGGAGGTTGCTCTGCAATCCTTTGCTCGGTGTACCACCTCCCAAAGGCAGTGCCGCCTTTGCCCCTCCTAACATTGGAGGGGTGTCCGAAGGACGGGGTGGTTTCGCCGCCCTACGCATCCCTCATGCTTATAGTTTCACAACCATCCCTAATGGTAGTTTTATTTTTTATCTATCTGATTATATTAGTTACAAATACAAAAAAGTTAAAAGGCATTAAGTTTTTTCAATAAAAAACTTATATATTTTTGCAAAAAACCTTAGTTTTATGAGACTTATAAGTAATTTTTTGTCTAAATTACAATTACCCTATCCTATTGAAACCTTAGTGTTTTTTAGGGTTACTTTCGGTTTATTAATGTTGTTTTCTTTATTACGTTTTTTTTACAAAGGTTGGATTACCGAACTTTATATTGAGCCACAATATTTTTTTTCTTACTACGGATTAGAATGGATTAAGCCGTTTTCAAGTCCTTATATTTATTTTTTGTTCGGGATATGTGCAATAAGTGCATTGTTCATTGCAATAGGAATGTTTTATCGAATAAGTACATGGGTTTTCTTTTTAACCTTTACTTATATTGAATTAATGGACAAAGCCAATTACTTAAACCATTATTATTTGGTAAGCATGTTGAGTTTTTTATTGATTTTTTTGCCGGCAAACCGAGCTTATTCTATTGATGTGAAATTATTTCCTAACATTTTCAGGAAGGAAGTTCCTTATTACATGGTACTAATATTGAAACTACAAATTGTTTCGGTTTATTTTTTTGGAGGATTATGTAAAATAAAATATGACTGGCTTTTTCTTGCCCAGCCATTAAAAATTTGGTTGTCTAGTTCAAGTCATTGGTTTTTGATAGGTCCAATATTTGCCCAAGAATGGGCTGCGTATTTATTTTCTTGGGGAGCTATGTTGATGGATTTAAGTTTACCTTTTCTTCTTTTTAAGAAAAAAACGAGAGTTTTCGGTTTTACTGTCGCTTGTATTTTTCATTTATTAACCCATTTACTTTTTTATATTGGAATGTTTCCTTTTATCATGACAGCCAGTATTTTAATTTTTTTAGAACCGGAAACACACCAAAAAATTCTTCAATTTTTTGGATTTCATCTAATGAATCCCAAAGAAGAGCTAGTATCATATTCTGTTCGACCCTATTTTTTTCGATTTTTTCAATTTTTTTTACCTATTTTTGTAATACTTCAAATTTTCCTACCTTTTAGATTTTTGTTATATCCTGGAAATATGCTTTGGACAGAAGAGGGATTTCGATTTGCTTGGCACATTATGCTAATAGAAAAAGCGGGTCATTTAGAATATGTAATTAAAGAACCCAAAACTCAAAAACAATGGATTGAACACCCATCAGATTACTTAACACGTAATCAGGTCAAACAACTATCTACACAACCGGATATGATTTTAGAATTTGCTCATTATCTTTATCATAAATACAAAAAAGAAGGCAAAGAAGTGGAAGTTTATGCGGATAGTCATTGTTCGTTGAATGGTAGGCTCTCACAAGTTTATGTTCTTCCGAATGTAAATTTAGCAAAAAAAAAGTATACTCCTTTTCAAGCATTTGATTGGATAAAACCTTTGGAAGAATAAAAGGTGAAGAGTGAACTATAAACGAGAAAGTAAATCTGTTTTTTTATCTTCGTACTCGATAAGAGAAATTTTTCCGTCCATAAATTTTTGGTGGAGCATATCAATGGTAGCCATGATTTCATCGCGGAGTTCAAGCCATGCAATAGCTTCTTTAGAATACTGCGAATAATCTTTTTTTTCTACCAAAATGGGAATATTATCTGCACGAGGCACATCAATAATAGCATTAAAAACATTTTCTAATAAAGCTGCTGCCTCAGCATTTTGGCATTTAATTTTATTAGAAGTAAGTCTTCCTCCTTGGTTTACATCCACTTGAACAAATTTATCTCCTTTTACGGCTCCTTTTACATCTTCTAAACGAATTACTCCACCTTCAAAATAGCATAAAGTAGGTGTAAACACAACAGCACCACTGCTTAATAAACCACTGTATAAATGACAAGCAATTACTTCTGCTGCTTGAATTTTTGAATTCGATGCTAATGCTCGACTTAATTTATTCGCAGGCATATTAGGTTTAACAAAAAAGCCAAGTTTTTCATCATAAGGAAATTTTCTTTGTATAACTTCAGTGAAATCTTTCATAACCCATTTATTTTGTAATTTTTAAACTGATATCTAAGCTTCTAAAAGAGTGAGTCAAAGCACCGCAAGAAATGTAATCTACTCCTGTTAATGCTTTTGATCTTATGTTTTCTAAGGTGATATTTCCTGAGGCTTCTGTTATACAGTTTTTATTTATAATTTGTACAGCTTCTTTCATCATCTCTACGGACATATTGTCCAACATAATTATATCCGGAATACCCGTTTCCAATGCAAGGCGAACTTCTTCAATGGTTCTTGTTTCTACTTCAATTTTTAAGTTTAATTGATGGGTTAATAAATACTGTTTAGCTCTTTGTAAAGCTTGAATTATTCCGCCACAAAAATCTATATGATTGTCTTTAATCATTATTAAATCGTAAAGACCCATTCGATGGTTTTGACCGCCGCCTATTTTTACCGCCCATTTTTCTAACAATCTTACAGAAGGTGTAGTTTTTCTTGTATCTAATAATTTGCAAGGCAAATCTTTTATTAACTCAGATATTTGGTGAGTTTGTGTAGCAATACCACTCATTCTTTGCATTCCATTCAATACGATTCTTTCAGCTTTTAAAATATTAGCTGCATTCCCATGAACATAAAAAGCTATATCACCGTAATGAACTATATCTCCGTCTTTTCTCAGAATTTCAAGTTCTAAATGGGTGTCTATAAAATGAAAAACTTTTTTAGCGTATTCAATACCGGCTAAAATTCCATGATCTTTAATTAAACATTTTGCTGATGCGGTTTGGTTTTCGGGAATGGTAGCCATTGTGGTATGGTCACCATCTTTGATATCTTCATCAAAAGCATTTTTGATAATTCGGTATAAATCTGGGTGATTGACAAAATCAATAGTCATGATAGAAACACTTTTTGGTTAATGGTATAAATTTTGTTCAACAATTCTTGGCTTAAAGCTTCATAATTTTCATTTTCCATGAGGTATTGAAGGATATTTTCGGTAGCAATATTACCGGTGAGGTCATTTTTAGCCATTGGACAGCCGCCATAGCCTTTCCATGCACCATCAAACCTTCTGCATCCAGCCTTGTAGGCTGCGTCAATTTTTAATCTCCATTCATCAGGAACTGAATGAAAATGAGCACCAAACTCAATATCAGGATACAAAGGAATAAGTTCTTTGAATATCCTGTCAATATCTTCAGGTTTAGCGGAACCAATGGTATCGGAAAGTGCAAGAATTTTTATACCTAAACCAGCCATTTTATCAACCCATTTTTTTAAAATATCTAAGTTCCAATCTTCACCATAAGGATTTCCAAAAGCCATTGACAAATAAACCACTAAGGTTTGGTTGGCATTTTGAGTAATACTTAAAATTTCTTTTAATTGAAACCATGAATCATCAATAGATTTATTGGTGTTTCGTAATTGAAACTGTTCAGAAATTGAAAAAGGGAAACCTTGATAAGCAATTTTATTAGAATATTGAGCGGCTTGTTCAGCACCTTTTGTATTGGCGATAATAGCTAAAAGTTTGGTATTTGTATGAGAAATATCTAAATTTTGAATAACCTCGTGAGCATCTTTCATTTGAGGAATAGCTTTTGGAGAAACAAAACTTATGCAGTCTAAGGTATCAAAATTAGCGGCAAGTAAAGTTTGAAGGTACTGAATTTTTAGTTCGGTAGGAATCCAATGGGTAATGCCTTGCATAGCGTCTCTTGGGCATTCAACAATTTTAGATTTCATCTCTATGGTGAATAAAAGGTTTTCTGTTATAAATGATTTCTTGAATGGCAGGTCCGATGTATCTCATAATTTTAGAGGCACTTACACCTTCAATACCGTAGAGATTGGCAACAATATCTCCAGCTTTTGCATGAAAAGCGACCCCCATAATAGCAGATTGCTTCAAAGAATATCCTTGGGCAACGAACCCAGCGATTACACCGGTTAATACATCACCTGAACCCGCAGTAGCCATACCTGCGTTACCCGTTCCATTGATGTAAACAGAACCCTCTGGCGTAGCCACAATTGTACCAGCACCTTTTAAAACAATAATCACATTTTTTTCTTTAGCAAATTGCATAGTGTACTCAAGTCTTTTACTTTGAATATCCGAAACTTTTAATAATCGAGACATTTCACCAGGGTGAGGAGTTAAAATGGTGTTATTGGGAACATGTTCCCAAAGTTCAGGGTGGTCAGATAAAATGTTTATAGCATCAGCA
>Ga0272446_1006378_pt1 | contig 12331 bp, 10 predicted proteins | sample YNPCB0061_FD_194587 | JGI IMG/M metagenome (GOLD analysis project Ga0272446, IMG submission 194587) | Hot spring microbial mat communities from Yellowstone National Park, WY, United States - YNP-CB-006-1 | ecosystem: Environmental > Aquatic > Thermal springs > Hot (42-90C) > Sediment | place... | reverse complement strand
ATCTGGGGTGCGCAGGCGGTGGGTCGGGTGTATGGGGCCTTGTTTTCGGCAAACATCCCGGCTGCACTGGCACCGCTGCTGGCCGGGATGCTTTACGACCGTACGGGAAGTTTTCTACCGAGTACGATCCTCTTGGCCATCCTGCTGTGCATCGCCTTTGCCCTGACCACCGTGCGCTCTGCCCTCCTGGATGAGCGTCATTCGTAAATCTTTTCGTCTTCGGCATAGGCCTCTTCCGCATCCGCCTCGAAATCCCGCATGCTCTTCGAGGCAAGCGTCTTCATGCATTCCCGATACCATTCATGGGCGATGATCATGGCCATCACCTCGCTCGTGCCCGTCCAGATGGTGGCCAGGCGGATGTCCCGGTAGATCCGTTCCAATGGAAAGACGTTCGTATAGCCAATGCCGCCCACGACCTGCATGGCGTTGTGCACGACCTTCTGACAGGCTTCGGTGATGAATTTCTTGGACTCCGAAATCATGCGTCGGGTCCGGTTCATCTCGACACCTGCATCCACGGCCCGACAGGTCGTGTATCCGATCGAACGGGCCGCATCGAGCAAAGTGGCTGCCTCGGCCACCTGAAAGCTGACCCCTTGGAAGGTGTTGATCGTCTGACCGAAGGCCTTTCGCCGCGTCGTGTAGCGGGTGGCGATTTCGAGCGCCACCCGGGCCGAACCGATCGTCATGATGGCCGTCCCCAAGCGCTCGGGAATCATCATCGTGTTGAAGACGTCGTAAGCGCCGTTTACCCGGCCCACGACGTTTTCCTTGGGCACCTTGACGTTTCGAAAGATCAGCCGCGCCGTTCCTCCTCCCCGGCAACCCATCAGGTTGTAGAGGTATTTCGTTTCGACACCGGGTCCCCTGTCCACGATGAAGGCCGTGATCGCATCCTGGGGTTTGGCATGGGGATCGAAATTCGTTCGGGCATAGACGAGAAAGAAATCGGCTCCCTCCCCGCCTACGATGAACCGTTTCTGTCCGTTCAGCAGAAAATGATCCCCCATGTCTTCGGCCTTCGATGTCGCGCCGAAGAAATCCGAACCTCCCCGAGGCTCGGTCAAACATTCGGCTGCAAACAACTCCCCGCGCAACAGGGGCCGGACATATTTCTCCTTCTGCGCGTCCGTTCCGTGCCGAATGATGGCATCGCATACGAGCTCGGCCCCGACACCGAACACACAGGCGAACTCATAGCCGATGGTGCCGACCTCCTCCATGACGATCCCCGTCGAGACCCAATCGAGCCCTCTGCCGCCCCATTGCTTCGGATAACGGCATCCCATCAGGTTCCGCCGGGCAGCTTCCCGAAGGAATTCTTTGGGAAACTTGATGATGTCCTTGTCCATATCGAGAACCATCTGTCGGGGGACCCAACGGATGAAGTCTCGTACTTCGTCCCTCAATTTCTTCTGTTCATCGGTCATCAGAAAGTCGTACATGATTGGTCTCCATAAGCCGGTTAGCGGTTGCTGACGGGGGAAGAGGTTGTTTCTCGGTTTTCCTCACCCCCCTGCGGTGACGACGATTGACCGGCGGCCACTGCGATGCCGACAAGGATGGCCGCTTCTCCGATCAACTCCATCCCGGAGGGAATTTCCCGAAGAAGGAAGATGGCGAGGATGGTCGAGCCGATGGGCTCTCCCAGCAAGGTGATGGAAACGAAGGATGCCGGCAGATGCCCCAGCGCCCAGTTGAAGGTGCTGTGACCCAGCAGCTGCGGCACCAGGGCCAAGGCGATCATCCACCCATACGTTTCCGCCGGATAACCGAAAAGCGGCAGCCTGGCAACACCCACAAACAACAGCATCACGAGGGCGGCAGCGCCATACACGATAAAAATATAGGGGACCAGAGAAAGGCTTGCCCTGAGCTTGCGTCCGATCAGCAAATATCCGGCTGCCGCCCATGCACCGCAAAGCGCCAGAAAATTCCCCCACAGGGGATTCTTCCCGGAAACGACGGCTGCACTTTGACCCAAGGCCACGACCATCCCCCCGGCCATGGCGATGATCATCCCGATCCACACCCCCGGCGCCGCCCGCTCCCTGAGCAGAAGAGGAGAGACGATCGCCACCCACAGGGGGATGGTCGAAACGAGAACCACCGAACCGGCCACTGTCGTGTATTCCAGCGAGGAAATCCAAGTGGCGAAATGAAGCGCCAGAAAGACCCCGGAGAACAGGCCCAGACCGATTTCCTTGGAAGACAGACCGGAGAGTTCCCTTCGATGTCTTGCCAAAACAACCGGGGCAAGCACCAGGGTCGCAATCGTCAGCCGAAAGGCCGCAATGACGAGAGACGGCGCTTGCTCTTGTGCGAAACGAATGAAAATGGAAGCCGTGGATACGGCCAGAATGCCGACAAAGATCGCCGAACCGACCCAGAAAGCCGATGGTTTCATGCCCATGATCTCTGCATCGAATCCCTTCCTGTTGAAAAAGCGACAAGATCTGTGCTTGTTCTCTCTCCGAACGAAACCGCCCCTCCCTACCACTCGACGTCATCGAATTCAACCGCAAAGAGCCACAGGCGCAGCCCATCGGCATTTCACGATGGTCGTCGCCACCCCCTGCAATGAAAATGGGCCGGAAAACACTGCCGACCGCCCACGATTCGGAATTGCTTTTGACAGCAGCCGGTGAAGGTGATAGGTAGAAGGAACCAGCAACCGCCCGGAAATCATCTGGAAACCGACATGCCCATCCATCTCCCGAGCTGGGGACAGAACCGTATTTACACACTTCTTTTGTACACCAACGCCGTGATGTTCGGCCTATGTCTTCTGATGGACCCGTTTCATGTGAATGTCACCTGGAACCCTTTTCAATTCCTGACCCCGTCGGATCGGGTGTTGGTGATGATGGGTGCAACCGGCACCCTTCCCATCGACCGTCTGCACCGGTGGTGGTCGCTTTTGGCGGCCAATTACCTCCACGGCAGCCTGATGCATCTGCTGTTCAACATGGCCGCCCAGCGTCAGCTCGTCTTCCTCGTTGTCGACGCGTTCGGGCCGGCCCGGATGATCGTGATCTTCACCTTCAGCGGCATTATCGGCTTTCTCGTTTCCTATTATGCCGGCATCGTCCTGACCATCGGTGCGTCTGCCGGGCTGTGCGGCTTGATGGGCGCCTGCATGTCCCTGGCGCTGCAGGTGGGAGGTGACGGAGGCCGCCTGCTGCTTCGCCAGATCGGTGCCTGGGCGATCGGAATTTTCGTCTTCGGTCTTCTGGTTCCGGGCATCAACAACTGGGGGCATGCCGGTGGAATGGCCGGCGGATACCTGCTGGCCTGGCTCACCGGGTATCGCATGCAGCGATCGGAATCGGCCATGGAAACCTGGCTTGCTTGGCTCTGCATCGTGTTGACCGCAGTCACCTTGTTTTATGCCGTCATTTCGACCTTGCTTTACAGGCTTGGCGGCTGAACCGCCAAGCGGCCTTCCGGAGGAGAACATGGATACCCGGCAATACATCATCGACAATTTGTCCCTCGGTGAATCCTGGAGAATGTTCCGGATCATCGGTGAATTCGTGGAAGGGATCGAAACCCTGCACAAGATCGGTCCGGCAGTCAGCATTTTCGGCTCCGCCCGGGTGAAACCGGAAGAAGAGACCTACAAAAGGGCCGAAGCCCTGGGCGCGGCCTTTGCCAAGCAGAAGATCGCCGTCATCACCGGTGGCGGCGGAGGCGTCATGGAGGCGGCCAACAAAGGAGCGGCGGAGGCAGGCGGTGTTTCGGTCGGCATGAACATCCATCTGCCCTTCGAGCAGAAACCGAATCCCTATGCCAACGTTCAAATCGAATTCAAATACTTCTTCATCCGAAAGGTCATGTTCGTCAAGTATGCCATGGCATACATCGTTCTGCCCGGAGGCTTCGGAACACTCGACGAACTCTTCGAAGCGGTCACCCTCATTCAGACCCGGCGCATCAAGCCGTTCCCCGTCATTCTCATGGGATCGGATTACTGGAACGGCCTGTTGCAGTGGATCAAGAAACACCTCTTGGCCGAAAAACGGATCTCCCCGGAAGACATGGAAATCCTCCAGGTCATGGACGATCCCGATGCCGTCGTCAAGCTGGTGCAGAAGCTGGTGATCCTATAAAGGAGATGACAGGCCTTTCCTCTGGCTGAGCCCCCGGCCATCGTTTCGTCGAACGTCGCATGTGCGCCTTTCACCCCTCGAATTCGGATGGCAACCGCCCATGTCCCCTCGATCCTTACATCACTTCCTGTGCCTGGTGGATTTTTCAACCCTCTCCCACCATGGTCTCGCCATCGGCGCCGAGTTGGCCCGGCGCTGGAAAGCATCCCTCAGCGCCTTTCACGGGGTCAACCTGCCGGGCGATGTGGTGTATGGATCCGATTATTCCTACAGCCGGCCGAAACAACAGCGGCTGCTGCAGGAAGCCCGGGATCGGATGGCCTCCTTCCTGAAGGATTTCCCGAATGTTGCCGGACGCATCGCCGAAGGCGAACCGGTAGAATCACTCTGCGCCCTCACGCAACAAGAACCGGTCGATCTGGTGGTCGTCACCACCCGGCACATGTACGGTATCCGGCGCTGGATCAGCGGCAATCTCATCGAACGGCTGATCCGCCATATCGACGCTCCGGTGCTCATCGTCGGCTGTCATCCCCGAAGAAGCGGGCAGAGACGTCTCGACTTAAGGCATATCACCGCCGTCACGTTGCCGGACAAACGGCATCACCGATTGATCTCGACGGCCATCCACATTGCCAAGGAGTTCGAATCAAGCCTCGAGCTGCTGCACCTATTGGAAACGCCTCTCGATATCGAATCCGAACCCTACGAAACCGCTCAGGCCCATCTCGAGCGAACCATCAGGAAAGGACTGAAAGAAACGGCGATCCGCCTTGGCGCAGATCCGGATCGCATCCAGACAACCGTTTTGGAAGGCGCCCCAACGACGGTTCTGCCGGATTTCCTCGATCGGACATCGCCAGGGCTTGTCGTCGTCGGAGTCCGCAGGGGCATTCCCCTGAAACCGGCCGTGATCGGTTCCACCACAGAGACCATCGTCCGCCGCTGCGGCAGCTGTGTGTTGACACTTCCCATTTCCTGAAGCAGAAACGGCCCCCTCATGAGCGAGATTGTCGTATTCCACGATCTGCGGTTCTGTCACCACGATCCGGGAGACGATCATCCGGAGAACGCCAAGCGGATCCAGGCCGTCGAAAAGGCCCTCGATCCCTTGCGCGAGCGCATCCCCATCGAACCCGGCCGTCTCATCGAACCGGCGGACCTCGAACGGTTGCACAGCCCGGCATACATCCGCTTCGTACAGGAGAGCGCCAACCGGGAACGGACCGCTCTCTCATCGGACACCTTCGCCTCCGCAGCCACCTACGAAACGGCCCTTCTGGCGGCAGGAACCGCTCAGGCGGCCGTCGAAGCCGTTTTGCAAGGCGCTTGCCGCAGCAGCTTCGCTCTGGTCCGCCCGCCGGGACATCACGCCGAATTCGGTCGATCGATGGGCTATTGCGTGTTCAACAACACGGCCCTTGCCGCAGATCATGCCCTGAATCGCTTCGGTCTCGAGCGGATCCTTGTCCTCGACTGGGACGTTCATCATGGAAACGGCACCCAGCATCTGTTCGAGGCCGACCCCCGCGTGCTGGTCTTCTCGGTCCATCAGAGCCCGTTGTTTCCAGGGACGGGCCATCTGACGGAAGTCGGCATAGGCAAGGCAGAAGGATTCACCGTCAACGTTCCCCTGCCCAAAGGATGCTCGAACAGCGATTATGCCCTCGTCTTCGACCGGATGATCACGCCGCTCACCCATGCCTTCCGGCCGGAACTCATTCTCGTTTCCGCCGGATTCGACGCCCATTTCCGGGACCCACTGGGTGGAATGCGGGTGGATGCCGAAGGATTCGCCGAAATGACCCGATCGGTCATGGCGCTCGCCGAAGAGGTGTGCTGCGGGCGGCTGGCGCTCATTCTGGAGGGCGGATACGATCTCGACGCCTTGAGGGAGAGTGTCGGCGCCGTCTTGATGCAGTTGTGCAGATCCGATGTTCCCGCTTCGACCGACCGCATGCCGATTCCGGTATCCGGAACCTTCCGGAAGATCTGGAAACGGTTCTGTGCCGTGCACGGCCTCTTCTGGAAATGTTTCGCCGCATAGGGGACTGGTCGCCCCGGAAAGGAGGAGCCCATGGACAAGATTCGTATCATGGAGGCTTCGGTCCGAAAATGGGAGGACATCATCGCCGGAAAATCCTCCGATGGCGGCGTCCTCGATTGCCCGCCCTGTCGCATCTTCTATTTCTTCCGCTGCATGGGATGCCCGATCGCTCAATACACCGGGCACAAGTTCTGCGTCGGCTCCCCTTATCCGGACTGGTACTGGCACCACATCGAGGCACACGACAAGGTCTTCCGGAGGATTTACTGTCCCACCTGTCTGCAATACGCCGAAGCCATGCGGGACTTCATGAAGGATATCGTTCGGGACCTGCGCAGAAAGCAGGAATCGAAACGGAAAGGCCGGAGTTGAACGACGATGCCGCCTGAGCTCTGGTCGTTGTGGTTTCTCCGGATCGCATGGCTTCAGGCCGCCCTGTTCGTATCGGGCGGGTGGCTCCTGTTTCGGGCATCGGGACGCACCATCGCAGAAGCGACGCTCTATGCGCTGATGACAAGCTGCCTGCTCTTCCGACTGGGGGCTCAATCCAGCCTGCTGCTCCAGCATCTCTGGCCACTGTGGCTGACGCATGCTTTCGGAAATGCGGCGGCAGGGTATGCCCTGTGGCGACATCGACGGGTGTTCACCGAATCCGTCGAATTCTCCCTCCGATTCTTTCGGCAGCATCCGCTCACCCTGAGCATGGCCGCAGGCGGGATACTGTTCCGATGCCTTCTGTCCTCCGTAAGAACGCCGGGATGGTTTCCCTTTGACGTCAGTGCGCGCTTTCTGAGCCCCCCTGATGCAGGAGCAAGCCTTCTCACTCTCTGGATACAGGCCACCCTGATGCCGATCGATTTCATGGCCTATCTGGCCATCGGCTTCGGCGTGTATGCCCTTTCGCGGCGCCATGCCTGGCCGCCTGCGGCCCTTTCGGCCATGATCACCGCCCTGAGCCTCGCCCGCTGGGCCCACCCGCCCATGGCATCCGCCTTCGAAATGGAAATCACCGCAGCGGGGCTTTTGGCCTTGACCGCCCTCTACCGGTTTCTCGAACATCCATCCAGCGACGACGGCCTGATCCTGGGAATTGCCGTCTTCGGCTGTTCATCGGATTTTCCGATGGGATGGCTGTTTCCGTCCGTCATGACCGGGCTTGCACTTTTTCTGATCCAACGCCGTCACGGCTGGCATCACCTGATCGACCTCATCGTGCGGCGCAAGTGGGTGGTACTGATGTGCATCGGTTTTTTGGGGGTCAGCATGCCGCTATGGCGGCATCATGGGGGGGATTTCATCGAGCAGGATGTGATGGTGATGCACGAAAACCGGGATGGGGTCCGGGGAGCGATCCACAATGCCGTCCGCTATGGACTTCAGGCGGCCTATATCGAACCTGTCCGCCATGAAGGTTTCCAGCCTGCAGGGGAATTGTGGAAAAGCCTGCTCGAGCGGGCATATGAGTCCGTCTGCCGGATCCTCCTGCGCACAGCCGATGGCCCGATGCCGTGGATGACGTCGGGCTATGGCCCGCTCATCTTGTTTCTCGTCCTTCCCTCGTGGGCCTATTCGCTGACAAAGGCTTCCAGACGACTGAGAAGTGTGGCCTCAGCCATGGTCTTCTACGCATCTCTGCTGTGCCTGGTTCCGGCATGGAATCCGAAACACCTCTATCTTCTTTCCCCTCTGGTCGCCGTCTGCTGCGTCATGGTGGCCTTCTTTCTTCCTCCCTGGCGGTTTACCAGGACAGGGCAGCAGTTGTTTCACCTGGTATGCCTGCTCCTCTGGGCCTACAGCCTGGCGGATGTGGCCTTGCTCCCATAGCGCCTGAACGAACGTCTCGTGTGTTACCCCGATTTTCGGTCGAGCGTACGGTACTGAATGGCCTCGAACACGTGATCGGTTTCGATGTCGGCCTTCCCTTCGAGGTCTGCGATGGTGCGGGCGATCTTGAGCACCCGGTTGAAGGCCCGGGCCGAGAGGCCCAACCGATCGATGGCCCTTTCCATGAGGGCGATGCCTTCGGTGCTGAGCCTGCAGTGCTTGCGGATGAGGCGGCTTCCCATGTGGGCGTTGCAGTGAATGGTGGTATTGCGGAAGCGTTCGAGTTGGACGGCTCGGGCCGCACAGACCCGGTTGCGGATGGTTTCCGAAGTCTCTGCGTCGAAGCCGCCGCTCATCAGCTTCTTGTAGGGGACGGCAGGCACTTCGATGTGGATGTCGATGCGGTCGATGAGCGGCCCGGAAATGCGGGATCGGTAGCGCTGAATCTGGTGGGCCGAACACTTGCATTCGTGTTTCGGATCCGACAAATAACCGCAGGGGCAGGGATTCATGGCCGCCACCAGCATGAACCGGGCCGGATAGGTGATGGCCATGGACGCCCGGGATATGGTGACTTTCTCGTCTTCGAGGGGCTGGCGCAGGACTTCGAGGACATGCTTCTTGAATTCGGGAAGCTCGTCCAGAAAGAGCACGCCGTTGGTGGCGATACTCACCTCTCCGGGCCTCGGGTAATGGCCGCCGCCGATGAGCCCGGCATCCGAAATGGTGTGATGGGGGGACCGGAAGGGGCGGGTGGTGATCAAGGCCTGATCCTTGGGCAACATGCCCGCCACACTGAAAATCTTGGTCGTTTCGATGGCCTCCTCGAACCCGAGGGGGGGCAGAATCGTGGGAAGCCGCTTGGCGAGCATGGTTTTTCCGGAACCGGGGGGACCGACCATGAGGACGTTGTGCCCGCCGGAAGCCGCTATCTCGAGCGCCCGCTTGGCATGTTCCTGGCCCATCACCTCGGCGAAATCCACCCCATAGGGATCATGCCTTGCAAACAGCGGATCGATGTCCGTTCGGACCGGTTCGATGGCCTCGTTTCCCCGAAGATATTCGATGGCCTGGATCAAGTTCCGTACCGGAATCACGTCGAGTCCGGATACCACCGATGCCTCCAGTCGGTTCTCGTAGGGAACGAGGATGCCGCGATACCCGGCCGAACGGGCCGCAATGGCCATGGGAAGGGATCCGTTGACCGGTTTGATCCGACCATCCAGGGCGAGCTCTCCCAGAACCAAAAAACCGTCGACCCGTTCCTGGTGGATGAGCCGGGTGGCCGCCAGAATTCCCAGCGCGATGGGAAGATCGAACCCCGTGCCTTCCTTTTTGATGTTGGCCGGAGCCAGGTTGACCGTGATCCGATCGTCGGGGAAAACGTATCCCGAATTCTGGATGGCGGATTTCACCCGCTCCTTGCTCTCCTTGACGGCGGCCTCGGGCAGTCCGACAGTGGCGAAGCTGGGCAAGCCGTTGGTCAGATCGACCTCGACCTCGATGATGTAGGCATCGATGCCGATGACGGCGCTGCTGAAGATGCGGGCAAGCACTCGGCGCTTCCTCCATCCGGAAAAATGAAAGGCGAAGATGCAACGCGAAGGGTCATCCGGCTGCAGCAAACACCGCAGCCACCATGGCCCGAGCCTCCTGCTGCAGCATCGCCAAATGCTCCTTTCCCTTGAAGCTTTCCGCGTAAATCTTGTAGACGTTTTCGGTTCCGCTGGGCCTTGCCGCAAACCAGCCGTTTTCGGTGACGACCTTGAGCCCTCCGATCGGCTGCTCGTTTCCAGGCGCCCGGGTGAGTTTGGCCAGGATGGGCTCTCCGGCAAGCTCCCGCGCGGAAACGGCATCAGGAGAAAGCGACAGCAGGGCGGCCTTTTGCGCCGGGGATGCCTTCTCGTCGATGCGCTCATAGACCGGGCTGCCGAGACGTCCTCGAAGCGCCTCGTAGTGAAGGCTCGGGGTTTTCCCCGTTACGGCGAGGATTTCCGCTGCCAGCAGATCCAAAACGATCCCGTCCTTGTCCGTGGTCCAGACCTCCCCGTTTCTTCGCAGCAGGGTCGCACCCGCGCTTTCTTCGCCGCAGAACCCGAAGGCGCCCGATAGCAGGCCGTCCACAAACCACTTGAATCCGACCGGAACCTCGACGACGGCTCGGCCCAAATCTGCGGCCACTCGGTCGATCATGGCGCTGCTGACCAAGGTTTTTCCGATGGCGGTCGAGCCCTTCCACAGCGGTCGGTTTCGGAACAGATAGTCGATGCACACGGCCAGAAAGGGGTTGGGAGCCATCAGCCCGGCATCCGGCGTGACAATCCCGTGGCGATCCACATCCGGATCATTCCCGAAAGCCAGGTCCATGTCGCCTTTCATGCCGATCAGCCGCTGCATGGCATGGGGAGAGGAGCAGTCCATGCGGATCTTGCCATCCTTGTCCACGGTCATGAACAAAAAAGTAGGATCGACCACCGGGTTCACCACCCGAATGTCCAACCCATACCGATCGGCGATGACATCCCAGTAGCGCACCGCAGCCCCGCCCATGGGGTCCACCCCCAATCGAAGCCCCGCCTTCCGGATGGCCGCCATGTCGATGACGCTTTCAAGATCGCCGACATAGGCGGAGATGTAGTCGTAGGGCTGCACGAAACCGGAGGCAAGCGCCTTTTCCCAAGACATCCTCCGCACGCAGGACTGCGGATTCCCGAGCAAGTCGTTGGCCCGGTTCTCGATCCATCGGGTGACAGCAGTCTCTGCAGGCCCACCGTGGGGCGGGTTGTACTTGAAGCCCCCGTCTTCGGGGGGATTGTGGGAAGGCGTGATGACGATGCCGTCCGCCTTGCCGGACGACGGACTTCGGCTGCGGTTCCAGCACAGGACGGCATGGGAAACGACGGGGGTGGGGGTGTAGCCGAAGCCTTCCTGCACGACCACCGATACGCCGTTTGCTGCAAGCACCTCCACGGCCGTTCGGAAGCTCGGCTCGGACAGGGCATGGGTATCCTTCCCCAGAAACAGCGGCCCTTCGATGTGTTGCGCTCTTCGGTATTCACAGATCGCCTGGGTGATACAGGCGATGTGGTCTTCGTTGAATTGGTGGTAAAAAGAAGACCCTCGATGGCCCGATGTGCCGAAGGCCACCCGATGAGCGGGTTGCTGAGGATCGGGATGCAGGGTGTAGTAGGCGCTGATCAGCGCCGGAACGTCGATGCGCAAGCTTTCGGGAGCCGGTTTTCCGGCAAGTTCATGCACACCCATGGAGATGGCCTTCCTTTCTCGGTATTCGATACCGATCGGTCAATGGAGGGATTCCTGAAGCCGGGCAGCCACCCGATCGATGAACCCTTCGGTCGTTTGAAACCCTTCTGGTTTCGGATCCATCAGCGGAACCAGATCCTTGGTGACGATGCCCGATTCGATGCACGAGAGCACGGCGGCTTCGAGCCTGTCTGCAAATGCGGCCACATCCGGCGTTCCGTCGAGCTCGGCCCGCTTGCGGATGGCCCCCGTCCAGGCGAAAATGGAGGCGACCGAATTCGTGCTGGTCGGGTTGCCTTTCAGGTGTTCGTAGTAATGGCGGCGCACCGTCCCGTGGGCTGCCTCGAATTCGAAGAGCCCGTCCGGAGACACCAGTACCGAGGTCATCATCCCGAGGCTTCCGAACCCCGAAGCCACCACGTCCGAGAAGACGTCCCCGTCGTAGTTGCTGAGCGCCCACAGAAAGCCGCCTTCGTGTTTCATGATCTGGGCCGCCGCATCGTCGATCAAGAAATACCGATACGAAACGCCTGCCTCGGCGAGTTCCTGACGCCGGGAGGCGATTTCCTCCGCAAAGACATTCCTGAAAAACGCATGATAGGTCTTGCTGATCGTATCCTTCATGGAAAACCAGAGATCGATGTGCTCGTTCAGGGCATAGGTGATGCAGGACCGGGCAAAGGAGCGAATGGACGCCTCCATATTGTGGATGCCCATCACCACGCCTGTCCCCTCGAAGCGATGAACCGGAATGCGGGTGACGAACCCATCTTCGTCGGTATGGACCAGTTCCACGAGCCCCGGACGATTGACCTTCATCTCCACCGATTTGTAGATGTCGCCGTAGGCATGGCGGCCGATGACGATGGGCTTCTTCCAGGAAGAGACGGCGGGTCGGATGTTGCTGACGAGGATGGGTTTTCGAAACACCGTCCCATCCAGGATGGATCGAATCCGGCCGTTCGGGGAAGGCCAGGCTTTCTTGAGCCCGTATTCCGTCACCCGTTCGGCATCCGGGGTGATGGTGGCACATTTGACACCGACCCCGTATCGTCGAATGGCATGGGCCGCCTCGAGGGTC
>Ga0272446_1006377_pt1 | contig 12334 bp, 5 predicted proteins | sample YNPCB0061_FD_194587 | JGI IMG/M metagenome (GOLD analysis project Ga0272446, IMG submission 194587) | Hot spring microbial mat communities from Yellowstone National Park, WY, United States - YNP-CB-006-1 | ecosystem: Environmental > Aquatic > Thermal springs > Hot (42-90C) > Sediment | place... | reverse complement strand
GGTTCAGTGGTGGTTGTAGGTGGTTGGTTCATACAGAGCTGCGGCGGGGTTCAAAACCCCGCCGCAGCAAACCGCCGGCGCCACACCGAACCCGTCCCCGGAGGGGCATAAACAGGACGGAAGTTGGCGAACCTGGACTGAGAAGAACAAATCCCATGCGACCCAGATTCACCGAGCGCGGACGGTCTCTATCGGCCTTCACCCTCATCGAGTTGCTGGTGGTGATCGCGATCATAGCCATCTTGGCGGGGCTGCTTTTGCCAGCGCTGGCAAAGGCCAAACGCAAGGCGTATTTGACGACCTGCATCTCGAACCTCCGGCAACTCGGCATCGCCAACGCGCTCTATCTTGCCGACTTCAATGACCTCTTCCCGTTCACGCACCACGGCTGGCCCACGCTGCCGTTCATTGACGTCCTGAAGCTCACGGACGCTTACATCAGCACAAACAACCGGAGTTTCTACCGGTGTCCGACAGACCGAGGTCTGGGCTGGAACTTCGAGATCGCGCCGGTGCTGAACATCCCCACCAACAGCCTGCCATTCCCCTGCTCCTACGTTTACTACCAGCAGTTCTATACCGACGACCACGTCACGACGATCATGCAGCGCATGGCGACCGAGGTCACCTTCCCCACGCGCAAGGCCATGCGTGCGTGCTTTGCCAGCGTGCCGGGCAAGTTCTTCGACGTGACCTCGGCCCAACGGCGGAGCTACGGGGGGCACGGGCCGGAGGGGATGTCGCTGCTCTTCGTGGACAGCCATAGCCAGTTTGCAGCATGGAGGCAGTTGCAGCCCACGAGCTACAACGGCACGGATCCGGTTTACAATTTCGACTGGACCGCCGGCGGCTTGAAGGGTGCCGACTTGAGGTAAGGACAGCGAGACAGGGGGTTTGCCGCAACCCTGGTAACCGTACTGGTTGCTCCAAGGCCGCCGGACACGGCGCGGACCGCGAAGGTGCCGGGCTCGACGGAGTCTCGCCCCACCGTAAGTTGCCCCGGCCGGGACGCAGCCCGGCCCTACCGGATTGCGCCACGCCGCCCCGCCGACGGCCCGGAGCGCCGGCGTCTTCGCCGGCTTTGAGCTTCGCGCTTCTGGCACGCCCTGCGAGTGGGAAACCCGACGGCAACTGAAGGACGGCACGACCTCGCCCCAGAGCGCCGGCAAGCCGGCGCACTCCATACGCTTCGCGATTCGCCAGACGCCCGCACCGCGCGCCAGCGTGTGGAGTGCGGCAGCTTGCGGCCGCTTTCGGCACCGGGTGGAACGGCCTACCAGGCCGTTGTCGGCGGCAAATTGCCGCCGACCCGATTCGGGGAGCGCATGTGCCCCCGCGTGCCGCCGAAGGCACCCCGCCGTCGGCTTCGGAGCGCCGGTGTCCTCGCCGGCTTTGAGCGGAGTGCCTTCGGAAGTAGGGTGTTACAGCGTTGGCCCCGCTCACTTGGGGTTCCGCCCAGACGCCCGGCCTGCGCCGGGTTCACCGTCGAGCGGTTCGGGCCCCCTCAACTTTTTTCATTTTTTTTCACTTGGCCATATACTTTTTTCCCGCCGTTTACGCATATACAAAGTGTATGAGTCTTACAACGCACAAAAAACCCGAAGACAACATGAACTCCAACTCAACTCGCTTGTCCACCCGCCCGATGGTGGGTCCGGCAAATCCTCGTGCCATTCCACGCGCCCGGCACCGCCCGCCCGGGCCGGTCCCCCGCGCGCTGGCCTGGCTGGCTGGCGGCCTCCTCTTGATTGGCGCCGGGTCGGCCCCGGCCGCGGCGGAAGGGCCGACCGAGACCGATCCGGCGCCCCGCTTGCCGCGTCCGGACCTGCTTGAAGACCAGGACCTTACCTTGCACGAGGTCTTCCAGTGGAACTCCCGGCCGCCCGGGCTCTACGGCACCCGGTCCTTGACGCGGCCCGGCGAAACTCCCGCCGCCCGCGGGCGCGCCGGGGTGGGGCTGCACGCCGACAGCCTGCCGCCGGCCGACACGCAGCCCGAGCCGACGGTGGTGGACGTGATGTTTCTGTACACGCCCCAGGCGGTGATCGGCGAGGGCAGCGAGGAAGGCCTCCGGCGCCGGGTCCTGAAAGCGGTGGAGAACTTCAATTTCTACCTCACCAACAGCCGGGTCAACGTGCACATCCAGCCGGTGTTTATCGGGCTCGTCAACTATGCCGAGTCCGGCAGCTCGGAGCTCGATATGAGACGGCTGGTCAACGGCATCGAAGGTCTCGAACAGGCGCCCACGCTGCGCAACGATTACAAGGCGGACCTCGTCTGCTTGATCACCGAGCGTGGGGACGACTACTCGGCTTGGGAACTCACCATTCCAGAGAGCGGTCCCGAGACCGGTTTCTTGGGGGTGCAACGTGTTTTTCTGACGATGCCCAGCGAAAGCGAAAGTGGGGCGCTGGCCAAAGCGTTGGGACACCTCCTGGGGGTTGAACGCGACCGCGAGCATGCAGTTTTAGGCAACCCGGAACACCCATATTACCGGGCACGCCAGCCGTACATTTGGGGCCATCGTTTCGAGGTCGAGGGCGTCACCTACGTGGACATCATGGGTTACCCGCCGGGCGTCGTGCTCCCCTATTTCAGCAATCCCCGGCTGGACCTGGACGGCGTGCCGCTGGGCGTGCCCGCCGAGCAGCCGTACCCCTCGGATGGCGCGCGCACCATCAATGAAATCGCCCCTTACGTGGCCCGGTATCGCATCGCGCGCAGCCGGATTGAATTCACCTCGCCCCGCGTCTTTGGCCAGGAACGGCCCGGGCAGGAATCCCGGGTCGTCGTGGGGCTGCGCCGCACCGGCGACCTGGACACCAGCACGCGCGTCAACGTGGTGTTCGAGGCCACCAGCGTGGCGAAGGCGGGTCTGGACTACCTCCGCCCCGTTTCGACCTGGGTGAGCTTCGAGACCAATCAGGCCGCCGCGGAACTGAGTTTCGAGATTCTCGCGGATGACCTGGTGGAGGGCGAAGAAACCCTGCGGCTGCGCCTCACCGGGCCGCAGGGCGACCACGGCCTCGGCGCGCAGAGTGTTTGTGAGGTGTCCATTCGCGACGCGGACGTGCCGCTCGAATTTGCGCAGCTCGAGTTTCCTGACGGCCCGCTCACCGTGCAGGAGACGGCGGGCGAGGCGCGGGTGCGGGTGCGGTATCCATACCCCTATCCGCCCCCGGACGTTCAGCCGCCGTTGACGGTGCCCTATCGCACCGCGGACGGCACGGCCGTGGCCGGTCAGGACTATCAGGCGGTTGCGGGCACGCTGGTTCTGGCCCACGCCGACGCGGCGACCGAGTGGAACCTCTCCATTCCGCTGCTGCCCCGGCCGGAGCCGGGGCCGGACCGGAGTTTCACGCTGATCGTGGGCACGCGCACCAACACCGTGCGGATCGTGGACGCGCAGCGTCCCGGCGCCCTGGTGGGGACGCCCGGCGACAGCCTGAATCTGGAAGGGGTGGTCCACGGCGCGCTGGCACGGGGCGATGGCCGGCTGTTGGTGTGGGGCAACTTTTCCCTCCCCGGCGCCGAAGCCCGTCATGGACTGGCCCTGCTGACCCGCGACGGCACCGTGGACCCGACCTTCCGTCTGCCGGAACTGTGGCCCGGCCACCGGTCCTTCGCGGAACTGGGGCGCTATGCGCCCCGCCCCTTCATTAACTCGGTGAAGTTACAGCCCGACGGCAAGCTGGTGCTGGCCGGCAACTTCTCGCGGGTCAACGGCCAGCCACGCTACTACCTGCTGCGGCTGCACCCCGACGGCTCGGTGGATGAGAGCTTCGGCCGCGAATTGCGCTTCGACGGCCTCGTGTGGGACCTGGTGATTCAGCCCGATGGCCGGATCGTGGTGGGCGGCGAGTTTACGCACATCAACGACCAGCCTCGCCCGTACATTGCCCGGTTGTTGCCCGATGGCACGCCGGACGATAGTTTCCAGCCCAACGGCGGCCCGACCAGCAGCTCGACGGTGACCATCGCGACGCTCGACCTCCAGCCCGACGGGCGCATCCTGATGGGGGGCTCTTTCCAACAGGTAGATGGCCAGCCCATGCGGAACCTCGCCCGGCTGAATCCGGACGGCACCTTCGACCCCACGTTCCAACTGCGCAACGGCGCGTCCGGCATGGTCAATCGCATCCGGCAGCAGCCCGATGGCCGGATTGTCGTCAGCGGCTTTTTCGACACCCTCGGCAACCGCAGCTACCCAAGGCTCGGGCGGCTCCTGGCCGACGGCACGCCCGACCCCGACTTCCGCATGCCCCGGCCCAACGCTGAGGTCTGGAACATCGTCTGCCTCCCCGACGGCCGTCTGTTGATCAGCGGCTGGTTCACCACCATCGCCGGTCAAAACCGGCGCTCTCTGGCCGTGCTGCAGGCCGACGGAACGCTGGACCCGACGGTGGACTTCGGTACAAGCGTGGAAGGCTTCCCGGGGCCTTGGGGAACCCCCGTCTTTGCGGATGGCTCGGTGTATCTGGTCGGGCAATTCCAGAAGTTCAACGGCCTGCCGGCCGCCAGCATGGCCCGGCTGCACCTGGGCGAACTGGCGCCGCGCCTGGCCGCGCCGCGCCTGGCTGACGGACAGATGATTCTCCCGGTGCAGGGATTGCCGGGCGGCACCTACGCGGTGGAGGCCAGCGCGGACCTGGCACACTGGGAGCCGGTGGGCCAGGTGCGGCTGGAAGGCTACGAGACCACCGGCACTGTCCGCGTTCCCGCCACCGGTGCGGCGGGGTTCTTCCGCAGCCGGCGGGTGGAGTAAGGGGTGCGGCTGACCGGCCAAGAGTCCCTTGGCGAAAGGACACCCCCGCGATGCACGGAATCGACAACAGCCCCGGGGCCAGCGCGCCGGTGCGCGGAGCGGCCGGGAGGGCGGTCGGTGGGATTTTCGACTCCCGCCGCCGGCCCCGGAGCGCCGGCGTCCTCGCCGGCTTTGGGCTGCAAGTGACGCAGGTAGGGCGCCGCTGCGCCAGCGCCGCTCGGCCGCGCCGCAGCGCGGCCCTACCGAAAGCGCTGCTCATCCGGCCGCAGACCGCGACGGTGTTGGGTTCGACGGAGTCTCGCCCCACCGGAGACTGCCCCGGCCGTTGGCGCCCGGAACTTCTCCCCCGGTGCGGCGGGGTTTTGCCGGCCGTCAGCCGGCACCCCGCCCAGCCCCGCAAATCGCGCGTCCGGGATTCGCCAGACCGCCGCCGGGTGCTACTTTCGGGGCGAGCCCGGATTGCCATGCCCAACACCGCCCGCCTCCTCGAACGCGTCCAGGCCGGCGACGCACTGGCCGCGCGCGAACTGTTGCCGGCGGTCTATGATGAACTGCGCCGCCTGGCCCGCCTAAAAATGGCCGCCGTACCGCCCGGACACACCCTCCAACCCACGGCCCTGGTTCACGAAGCCTGGCTGCGCCTGGCCGGCCAGGAAGGCGCCCGGTTCGAGAGTCGCACCCACTTCTTCACGGCCGCCGCCGAGGCCATGCGGCGCATCCTCATCGAGCGCGCCCGGCGTCGCCTGGCAGCCAAGCGCGGCGGCGCCCAACTCGACGCCCAACTCGAGGACGTGGAGAAGATCGAAATTCCGCAGCCAGCGGCCGACGATACCCGCTTGCTCGCCGTCCACGAGGCGCTCGAAAAATTCGCCGCCCTGGCCCCCCGCAAGGCCGAGCTGGTCAAACTGCGCTACTTCGTCGGCATGACCTTCGAAGAAGCGGCCGAAGCCCTGGGCATCGCCGTGCCCACGGCCAAGCAATGGTGGGCCTACGCGCGCGCCTGGCTCACCGTCGAACTATCCGGGGATACCCGGTTTTTCTAGCCGGCGACATACTTTTCACCCGCCGCTGACGCATGTTCGAGCATATGGACCAGAAAGCCCCGGCTTCCGCCGCAGATGCGCAACGGGAAGCCGCCCTCTTCGCCGCCGCCCTCGAGCGGCCGCCCGCCGAGCGTGCTGCGTTTCTCGACGGGGCCTGCCACGGCGACCCCGCCCTGCGCGCCCGGCTCGAGGCCTTGCTGGCGGCACATGAGCACCCTGCAGCGCTCTTGGACGCGCCGGGCGACGCGCCCCGGCCTGAGCCCGGGCTCCGGTTCACCGACGAGCCGGCCGAAGACGCCGTGGGCCAGACCATCGGCCGCTACAAGCTGCTGGAGAAAATTGGCGAAGGCGGCTGCGGCGTGGTGTATGTGGCCGAGCAGACCGCGCCGGTGCGGCGGCGCGTGGCGCTGAAGGTCATCAAGCTGGGCATGGACACCAAGGCCGTCGTCGCGCGCTTCGAGGCCGAGCGGCAGGCCCTGGCGATGATGGATCATCCGAACATCGCCAAGGTGCTGGATGCGGGGACGACCGAGACGGGGCGTCCCTATTTTGTGATGGAACTGGTGCGGGGGATCAAGATCACCGACTACTGCGACCAGGCCAATCTCAGCACCAAGGAACGGCTGGACCTGTTCATCAAGGTCTGCCAGGCCATCCAGCACGCGCACCAGAAGGGGATCATCCACCGCGACATCAAGCCCTCGAACATTCTCGTGACGCTGCACGACGGCGTGCCGGTGCCCAAGGTGATTGATTTCGGCATTGCCAAGGCGACGGAGGGACGGCTGACGGACGCGACGGTTTATACGCAGTTGCACCAGTTCATCGGCACGCCGGCGTACATGAGTCCGGAGCAGGCGGAGATGAGCGGGTTGGACGTGGACACGCGCTCGGACATCTACAGCTTGGGCGTGCTGCTCTACGAACTGCTGACCGGCAGCACGCCGTTCGATCCAAAGGAACTGCTGTCGCAGGGTCTCGACGCGATGCGCAAGACGATTCGGGAGAAGGAGCCGGTGCGTCCGAGCACGCGGCTGGCAACGCTCGGGGCGGACCAGCTCACCACCACCGCGAAGCGCCGCTCAGTAGAGGCGCCCAAACTCATCCATCAGCTCCGGGGCGACCTGGACTGGATCGTGATGAAGTGCCTGGAGAAGGACCGCGCCCGCCGCTACGAGACGGCCAACGGGCTGGCGGCGGACCTCAAACGCTTCTTGAACAACGAGCCGGTGGTCGCCCGGCCGCCTTCGACCGCCTATCGGCTCCAGAAGGCGTTTCGCCGGAACAAGGTCGTCTTCACGGCGGCCGCCGCCGTGGTGATGGCGTTGGTGCTGGGTTTGGGAACGAGCCTTTGGCAGACCACAGTGGCCACGCACGAGCGGGCGGCGGCGCTGGCGGAGCGGAACAAGGCCATCGAGACACGGAAGCTCGCGGAGGAGGCGCGCCAACGGGCCGACGAAGAACGCGCCCGGGCCGAGGCCAGCGAGCAAGTGGCGCAACGCTCGCTCTACACGGCCAACCTGAACCTGGCGCAGCAAGCCTGGGAACAAAACAATGTGGGGCGGGTGCGCCAGTTGCTCGAGGAAACCGCCAACTACCCGGACCGCGGCTTTGAATGGTATTTTTGGCAGCGCCAGACCCACCTCGAACTCAAGACCCTGCGCGGACATATTGGCCCGGTAAATTCGGTGGCCTTCTCCCCGGATGGCCAATGGATTCTCACCGGCAGTGGCGATGGGACGGCCAAGGTCTGGGACGCCTCGACTGGCCAGGAACGCCTCACCCTCAAAGGTCATGGCGCTGGGATCCTGTCCGTGGCCTTTTCCCCGGATGGCCGGCGGATTTTCACCGGCAGTGGCGATGGGACGGCCAAGGTCTGGGACGTCTCCACTGGCCAGGAACGCCTCACCCTCAAAGGCCATAGCGATTCGGTCACGTCTGTGGCCTTCTCTCCGGATGGCCAACGGATTCTTACTGGCAGTGGCGATCAGACGGCCAAGGTTTGGGACGCCTCGACCGGCCAGGAACGCCTCACCCTCAAGGGCCACGGTGCTTGGATCTACTCTGCGGTCTTTTCCCCGGATGGCCAACGGATTCTCACCGGCAGTTTTGATCAGACGGCCAAGGTCTGGGACGCCTCGAGCGGCCAGGAACGCCTCACCCTCAAAGGCCATAGCGATAGGGTCACGTCCGTGGCCTTCTCTCCGGATGGCCAACGGATTCTCACCGGCAGTTTTGATCAGACGGCCAAGGTTTGGGACGCCTCGACCGGCCAGGAACGCCTCACCCTCAAAGGCCATAGCGATGCGATCTGGTCCGTGGCCTTCTCCCCGGATGGCCAACGGATTCTCACCGGCAGTCGGGATCAGACGGCCAAGGTTTGGGACGCCTCGACTGGCCAGGAACGCCTCACCCTCAAAGGCCATAGCGCTCTGATCCGGTCCGTGGCCTTCTCCCCGGATGGCCAACGGATTCTCACCGGCAGTGGCGATCAGACGGCCAAGGTCTGGGACGCCTCCACTGGTCAGGGCCGCCTCACCTTCAAAGGCCATAGTGCTTGGATCTGGTCCGTGGCGTTCTCCCCGGATAGCCGGCGGATTCTCACCGGCAGCGCCGATCAGACGGCGAAGGTTTGGGACGCCTTCACTGGCCAGGAACGCCTCACCCTCAAAGGTCATGGCGCTGCGATCTGGTCCGTGGCCTTCTCCCCGGATGGCCAAGGGATTCTCACCGGCAGTTTTGATCAGACGGCCAAGGTCTGGGACGCCTCCACTGGTCAAGAACGGCTCACCCTCAAAGGCCATCGCAACTCGGTCACGTCCGTGGCCTTCTCCCCGGATGGCCAAGGGATTCTCACCGGCAGTTTTGATCAGACGGCCAAGATTTGGGACGCCTCGAGCGGCCAGGAACGCCTCACCCTCAAGGGCCATAGTGCTGCGATCCGGCCTGCGACCTTTTCCCCGGATGGCCGGCGGATTCTCACCGGCAGTGCTGATGGGACGACCAAGGTGTGGGACGCTTCCAGTGGCCAGGAACTCCTCACCCTCAAAGGCCATGGCGCTCCAATCCCGTCCGTAGCCTTCTCCCCGGATGGCCGGCGGATTCTCACCGGCAGTTTTGATCAGACGGCCAAGGTCTGGGACGCCTCGAGCGGCCAGGAACTCCTCACCCTCAAAGGCCATAGCGATGCGATCTGGTCCGTGGCCTTCTCCCCGGATGGCCGGCGGATTCTCACCGGCAGTGCTGATGGGACGACCAAGGTGTGGGACGCTTCCAGTGGCCAGGAACTCCTCACCCTCAAAGGTCATGGCGCTGCGATCTGGTCCGTGGCCTTCTCCCCGGATGGCCAACGGATTCTCACCGCCGGTGAGGATGGGACGGCCATAATTTGGGAGGCGGCCACCCCCGAGCAGGTGGCGGCTTGGGAGCAGGAGGAACGTGCGGCCATGGAGCGCTTGGCAGTTTTACGCCAGGAGCGCGCCGCGGCCCTCGAACGCGAGCGGACCGTGCGCGCCCAAGACCCCGGGGCCATCCAGCGCTGGCTGGTGCTGGCCCCCATCCGCTTTGACGGCAACCAAGGCGCCGCTGCGTTGGACCAGGAACAGGTTCCCCACGAAGCCGGCCTTCGTCCCGCCGCGGGCCAACGAATCCGAATGGGGGACACGGAGCGGACCTGGATCGCCGTCGAACAGCAGGATTACGTGTTCGATTTCAACCAGGTCGTGGGAGCCGAGACTTCGTGGAGCGTGGCCTATGCGGTCTGTTATGTCCGGCTGACGGCGGACCAAACCGGGCTGGTGATGAAGGTGGGCAGCGATGATCAAGCCAAAGTTTACCTCGATGGCAAGGAAGCCTACCGCCAGGCGGTGGCACGGTCATACAGGCCCGATCAAGATGCGATGGCGGGCCTGGACTTGAAGGCGGGCCTCCACGTCGTGGTGTTCAAGGTCGTCAACGAAACGGGGGGTTGGCAGGGGTCCATTCGCTTCACCGACCGCGACGGCCAACCCGTCCCGGGACTTCGGGTCACGCTCGATCCGGGCGACGAACCCCTCGCCACGCCATGAATCCTTTCCATCGGCAACGGCGTGCCCGCGCCGGGTGTTGACCGAAATTACGTGAAGAGCCTCGCGCGACTGGACCGCGTCGCGGGAAAACGCGGGATTCGACACAAGGCGGACAAAGCCGGTTTCGGTAAGCGGACAGGCCGCCCAGCCGCGCCCACGAAGCCGCGCAAACCACTTCACCGCCCGCCGAGCGCGCCGCTTTTCTGGACGGCACCCGCCACGGCGACCCTGCCCCGCGCGCTTGGCTCGAGGTCTTGCTGGCGGCGCACGAGCAGCCGGTGACGCTCCTGGTCACGCCGGCCGACACGCCCCGGCCCGAGTAACGCCGAGTGCAACCCGGCGCCGAAAAGCCCCTGATTAACCGCGCTATTTGCACCACCGCCCGCCGGCCGGCCCGGGTAATGCCGTTGGCGGCGAAAAACCCGCTACGGGCAGGCCCGCGGGCGTTGCAGTCCCGGTTCCGCATTTGCCAACGGCGCCGCGGCATGGTGCAGTTTCACGCCATGAACTGCCTTCGCTTTGCCCTGGGATTGGTCGTGACACTCGGGGTGGCCTCCGTCCCGGCGGCCGCGCCGCCACGGGCGTTGCGCGCCGCGCTCGAGTCCATTACCGCCGCGGACTTGTTGCGGCACACCACGGTCCTGGCCTCCGACGAATTCGAGGGCCGCGCCCCCGGCACGCCGGGCGAGGAGAAGACCGTGACCTACCTGGCGCGAGAATTCGCCCGGTTGGGCCTGGAGCCGGGCAATCCCGACGGCACTTGGTTCCAGGCGGTGCCGCTGGTGGGGCTGACGGTGCGCGCGCGGCATTTCGAGTACACGGCCGGCTCGCAAGTGGTCCGCCCGGCCATGCCCGACGCCGCGGTGATCTGGACCAAGCGCTTTGCGCCCGAGGTCCGGGTGGAGGACAGCGAGGTGGTGTTTGTCGGCTACGGCGTGGTGGCGCCCGAATACGGCTGGGACGATTACAAGGGCCTGGACGTGCGCGGCAAGACGCTGCTCATGCTCATCAACGACCCCGCCGTGCCGGACCCGCGCGACCCCGCGCAACTGGACCCGCGCTTCTTCCAGGGCCGGGCGATGACCTACTACGGCCGCTGGACCTACAAATACGAGATTGCCGCCGAGAAAGGCGCCGCTGCGGCGCTCATCATCCACGAAGATGGCCCGGCGGGTTACCCGTGGTCGGTCGTGGCCGAGAGCAACACCCGCGAAGCCTTCGACCTGGCCCGGGCGGATGGCAACCAGAGTCGCGCCGCCATCGAGGGCTGGGTCACGCGCGCACAAGGGCAGGCCCTCTGCGCCGCCGCGGGCTTGGACCTGGAGGCGCTCAAGCGCGCCGCCGTGCGACCGGATTTCCGGCCCGTGCCGCTGGGCGTGCGCGCCCGTTTCGCCGTGAGCCAGACGATGCGCGAGGTGCAATCCCGCAACGTTATCGCCCGCCTGCCCGGCGCCGACCCGCGTCGCCGCCACGAATACGTGGTGCTCACGGCGCACTGGGACCACCTGGGGCGCGATCCCGGGCTGGAGGGCGACCAGATTTACAACGGCGCCTTTGACAACGCCACCGGCGTGGCCGCGTTGCTCGAAGTGGCCGAAGCCGCCGTCCGCCTCAAGCGCCGCCCCGCGCGCACCCTGCTCTTCCTCGCCGTCACCGCCGAGGAAAAGGGCCTGCTCGGCGCGGCCCACTATGCCGCGCACCCGCTCTACCCGCTCGAGCGCACCGTGGCGAATCTCAACGTGGACGGCATGAACCCCTGGGGACGCACCCGCGATGTCGAGGTCATCGGCCGCGGCCAGACCACCTTGGACGAAGTGCTCGAGCGGGCGGCCGCCGGCCAGGGGCGCGTGGTCAAACCCGATTCCGAGCCCGAGAAAGGCCGGTTCTACCGCTCCGACCACTTCGAGTTCGCCAAGCGGGGCGTGCCCGCGCTGTACCTCAAGGCGGGCGTGGACTACGTGGGCCGGCCGCCGGACTACGGTCCCGCCAAGGTCCGAGAATACCTGCTCCACCATTACCACCGCGTGAGCGACGAGGTGCAGCCGGACTGGGACCTGAGCGGCGCGGTCGAGGACACCCGCCTGTTGTTCTTCGTGGCCTGGGAAGTGGCGCAGGCCCGGACCTGGCCGGCTTGGAAGCCGGGCAGCGAATTCAAGGCCCGCCGCGAAGCGCAACTCCACGCCTTGGGCAGCCCTTGATTTTCGCCCGCTTTGCCTTGGTTCCAATGCCGGGGGCGGTAAACTGCAGTGCGGCGTACTCCCATCATGGTGATTGCTTTGCCTTGGTTCCAATGCCGGGGGCGGTAAACTGTAGAGCGGGCTGTCAGTGATCTGGTCGCTGCTTTGCCTTGGTTCCAATGCCGGGGGCGGTAAACTGCCGGCCTCATCCGCCACACCCTCACCACCGCTTTGCCTTGGTTCCAATGCCGGGGGCGGTAAACTGCCGGCCTCATCCGCCAC
>Ga0272446_1006376_pt1 | contig 12337 bp, 9 predicted proteins | sample YNPCB0061_FD_194587 | JGI IMG/M metagenome (GOLD analysis project Ga0272446, IMG submission 194587) | Hot spring microbial mat communities from Yellowstone National Park, WY, United States - YNP-CB-006-1 | ecosystem: Environmental > Aquatic > Thermal springs > Hot (42-90C) > Sediment | place... | reverse complement strand
GTTTGCGATGCACTACGAGGGCGGGGCGAAGCCCCGCCCTCGTAAAAATACATGTATACCTTCGTAAAAACCTATAAATATCCTAAAAAGAAGTGTTTTTTTACCTCATTTTACCTTGTGGGCGGGTGGGCGGGTAAACCCGATAACCCCATAAAAAACACTTCTTTTGCGTTAGGCATGCGGAGGGCATGCGTGCTTGCACGCATGGTGCGTTGCACCGAAGCGACAGCGTAGCCCGTAGCACGCCGACTGCACCGCGCAGCAAGCAGGAACGCCCAAAATAACTTTATTTAACATCAATTAGCCTAATTTTGAACCTCTTTACTTGTTTTTACGTTTTTGCTCTATATTTGTGCAACTATTATGCAAGTTACGATTGACCAAAATTCAGGATTTTGCTTTGGCGTACTCTATGCTATCCAAATGGCAGAAGACGAACTCGAAGAAAATGGACAGCTATACTGTTTGGGGGATATTGTTCATAACAACAAAGAAATAGAACGACTAACTGAAAAAGGATTAAAAATTATTAACCATGAAGAACTTAAACAGTTGAAAAATACTACAGTACTTATCCGCGCACACGGAGAACCCCCCGAAACCTACAAAATTGCCATAGAAAACAATCTTACATTGATAGACGCTTCTTGTCCTGTGGTATTAAAACTACAACATAGAGTAAAAACCGCCTTTGATTTAGGTACTCAAATCCTGATTTATGGAGAACCCGGACATGCAGAAGTAAACGGCTTGCTTGGACAAACAAAAAATCAAGCCATAGTTATTAAAAACATACAAGATTTAGATAAAATAGATTTTTCCCGTCCTGTTACCTTGTTTAGCCAAACTACAAAAAGTACAAAAGAATTTTACGAGATTGCGGAAGAAATCAAAAAAAGGCAAGCCGAGTTCAAAGCTAATGACACAATATGCAGACAAGTTTCCAATAGAGATGTTCAATTGCGCGAATTTGCCCAAAAATTTGATGTGATTATTTTTGTATCAGGCAAAAAAAGTTCCAACGGAAAAGTACTGCATAAAGTATGTGAAAGCGTGAACCCCCGAAGTTACTTTATTTCAGAAGTTGAAGAGCTACGCCCCGAATGGTTTGAAAACTGCCAAACCGTAGGTGTATGTGGGGCTACCTCTACCCCCATGTGGTTAATGGAAGAAGTTGCAGATAGTATACGCAGTCAAAATTTTGTTCCCGTATCTTGAAAAATTAAACCATACAAATACTTTCACATTATTTTCATATTTTTGTACCATGTATATGGTTGTATACTAAAAAATGCAAATATTGCGATTTGATTCTCCACTACCATAGACCACAAAACCATGAAAAAAGTACATTTTATTTCTATTGGTGGCAGTGCTATGCACAATATTGCTATTGCAATGCATAAACTCGGCTACATCATTACAGGTTCTGATGATGAAATCTACAACCCTGCCAAAGACAAACTTGCCCAAGAAGGTTTGCTTCCTGAAAAAACAGGATGGTTTCCCGAAAAAATTACTCCTGAATTAGACTTTGTTATTCTGGGCATGCACGCAAAACCAGATAATCCTGAACTCATACGCGCCCAAGAACTAGGAATAAAAATATATTCCTACCCAGAATTTATTTATGAGTTTAGTAAAAATAAACACAGGGTAGTGATTGCAGGCAGTCATGGGAAAACAACCACAACAGCAATGGTTATTCATGTACTTCACCACTGCGGCAGAAAATTTGACTATTTAATCGGAGGTGAAGTAAAAGGTTTAGCTAATTCCTGCCATTTATCCGAAGATAATTACATGATTATCATAGAAGGAGATGAATATCCCGCAAGTTGTTTGGATAAACGCCCTAAAATGCGCATCTACCAACCCCATATTCTGTCTATATCTGGTTTGGCTTGGGACCATGCTAATGTATATCCTACCGAAGAAATCTACTTACAACAGTTCAGAGATACCGTACAAGCACAAGTAAGAGGCACAAATTTAATCCTCAATGCAGACGACAAGAAAACAAAAAAATTAGAAGAACTTCATGTAAAAGACAGTCATGTTATACTATATGAAACGCCAAAATACAAAGTAAAAGATAACGTATATCACTACTTTTTAGATGATGAAGACGTGCCTACCAAACTAATAGGAAAGCACAACATGAGTAATATAGAAGCCGCATATAAAATATGTAGAAAACTATCTGTTCCTCCCGAAGAATTTGCAAAAGCTATCTCAACCTTTGAAGGTGCAGGAAAAAGATTAGAGAAAATTTATCAATCAGAAAATATAGTTGTTTATAGAGATTTTGCACACGCACCCTCGAAGGTAAATGCCAGTGTTGACGCAGTTTATGAACTGTATCATCGTACCTCATGGAGTTTTACCCAGGGACATGATATTGTCGCTGTATTGGAACTGCATACATTCAGCAGTTTATCTAAAAATTATCTCCCTCAGTATGAAGACAGTTTAAAGCAGGCAGACCATAAAATTGTATATGTAAGTGATGCAGTTCTTGCAAAAAAAGGAGAAACATTAACCGATATATTTATTCAGGACGCTTTTGGGGACAGAAAAATTCAGATATGCCGAACTCCCGAACAACTCAAACAAACACTTCAACAAATAACTGCACAAAAAATAGCGTATCTTTTTATGTCATCAGGCACTTTTGACAATACAGATGTGCTTTCACTCATACAAAAATAACCTCTTACTTTTTTGTATATTCACAACAACTTTGTATTTTTGAACAAATTTTAGAATTAAATTATGGCACTTCAAATATCATCAGATTGTATATCTTGCGGCGCATGCGAACCCGAATGCCCGAATACTGCAATTTATTCAGGAGGAACAGAATTTGAATACTTTGGCAAAAAATTCGAAGCGTTAGCTTCAGATATTTTTTATATTGTACCTGAAAAATGTACAGAATGTATCGGTTTTCATGAAGAATCCCAATGTGCGGCAGTATGTCCTGTGGACGCTTGTATTCCCGACCCTGAATTTCCTGAAGACCGCTCTCAACTTTTAGCTAAAAAAGTTCATCTTCACGGTTCGTAAAATACCTCCTTTTTATTTTGCAATGACCCTTAAAGTTGCGTTAAAACTTTTTGGGTCATTTTTATACGAAGAATCAATAAAAAAAATAAATCCTAAACAACTTCAATATAAGAATTTGTATTTTTTAAGAATTTTTAGGTTGAATAAATAACACCATACTATTTCATGCTACAAAACATTGATTTACAAGCGACTGCAAAACCAAAAATGTAATACTTATTTTTCAATTTAATATAAGACACATAAAGTTAACGTATTCCTAATACTGAATTATCAGTGTGGATACAACTTTGTCCCATTATGAACAAACAAAATATCCTTTGCTTGCTTTTCCTGTGGATAGCTTTTACTGTATTTTCTCAAAGTTTGACACAAATCAGTAGTATTACCTTAGGTCCTTACAATACTTCTTCTGCTGAAATTGCCGCTTATGACTCTGCTACCAAAAAACTCTTTGTTATCAATGGCAACTTAAACAGTTTGAACATTATCAGTATTACAAATCCCGCTTCACCTATTATATTAGACACCTTGTACATGACTGCCTATGGAAGCAGCGCTAACAGCGTAGCGGTTAAAAATGGTATTGTGGCTGTATCTGTTACAGCGACTAATCCACAAGACAGCGGTTATGTGGTGTTTTTTAATACCGCAGGAACTTTCTTGAAAGCCCTCAAAGTAGGTGCTATGCCTGATATGATCTGCTTTACCCCTGACGGAAACTATGTATTAACCGCCAACGAAGGCGAACCTAACGATGCCTATACCATAGACCCCGAAGGTTCTATTTCTATCATCAATATATCAGGAGGAATTGCGTCTACTACACAAGCCAATGTAAAATTTGCCAACTTCAATCATTTTAATTTATCCAGTTTAGACCCTTCTATCCGTATCTTCGGACCTGGTGCTACGATTGCCCAAGATTTAGAACCAGAATACATCACTGTAGATGCCAACAGTTTGTATGCTTATGTAACCTGTCAGGAAAATAATGCCATTGCCAAGGTGCATATTCCAACAGATAGCGTAGTTGCTTTGTATGGATTAGGTTTCAAAGACCACAGCCAGCCTAATAAAGGTCTTGATGCTTCCGATAATAATGGATATATTTACATTGCTCCTCGCCCTGTAAAAGGCATGTATCAGCCTGATGCAATTGCTTCTTATACCTACATGGGTCAAACGTATTTGGTTACTGCCAATGAAGGAGATGCAAGAGAGTACTCAGGGTTCAGTGAAGTACAACGTGTCAAAAACTTGACCTTGAATACTACTGCTTTTCCTACTGCCACCATGCTCAAAAATGACAGTGTGATAGGCAGATTAAATGTAACGACTACACTGGGTAATGGTTCTATGGGTTATACTGAATTATACTCTTTTGGCGCGAGGTCTTTCTCTATCTGGAACAGTTCAGGGGTTATGGTATATGACAGCAATGATGATTTTGAGCAAAAAACCGCACAAATGTACCCCAACTACTTTAATTGTAATCATAACGGAAGCAATAACAACCGCAAAACCCGCAGTGATGACAAAGGTCCCGAACCCGAAGGCGTAGCTATTGGTAAAGTAGGGGGTCATGTATATGCCTTTATAGGTTTGGAACGTATTGGCGGAGTAATGGTCTACGATATTACCAATCCTAATGCACCTGTATTTATGGAGTATTACAATCCACGCAATTTTGCACATGCTCCTAATTCTGGATTAGCAGGAGATTTAGGTGTGGAAGGTGTTTTGTTTATTCCTGCTTCTGCCAGCCCTAACGGTCAAAACTTATTGGTATTAGCTAATGAAATAAGCGGAAACGTTTCTATTCATACATTTAATGCTCCGGTTTCTGTACAAGATGAAGTTTCAACAAATACCCTGAATACAGTTCGTATTTATCCTAATCCGAATATAGGAAGTTTCTTTGTTGAAAAACAAAGTACAGAACCTGCACTTTTGGAAATGTATGATTTAGCAGGTAAAAATGTGTATTCTCATACAATTACCAACAATACTGCACAAATCAACACTGATTTAAGTAAAGGTACGTATATTGTTACTGTAAAAGAGCAAAACAATGTACAATATCAACGAGTGATAATAGACTAAAATATCATATATTGAATGTAAGCAGGGAGGTTTTAGGCTTCCCTGTTTTTTATTTTGGCGTATTAAATGAAATAGTTTTCAGGGCGTTCCTGCTGCGCAGTCGGCGTGCTACGGGCTACGCTATCGCTTCGGTGCGATGCACCATGCGTGCAAGCACGCATGCCCTCCGCATGCCTAACGCAAAAGAAGTGTTTTTTGTGGGGTTTTGGGGTTTACCCGCCCACCCGCCCCCGAGTTCAAATGAGGTAAAAAACACTTCTTTTTTATATTCTGTGCGTGTTTTTGCGAGGGCGGGGCGAAGCCCCGCCCTCGCAGTTATTCGTTAATTATCTGAAAACCATACCATATCTAATAAACTAAAAGCACTATTTTACCTTGTTTTCTGCGTGAGGGATAGCAGCGAAAAGCCCGCAGCAGGCGTTAGCCTGTGAGGACTTGCAGCAAATAGCCCGACCCGTAGCAGAAGGGCATCTGCCCTACCTGCGAAGGGACACGCCCAAATCAAAAAACTAAACTATTTATCTAAAATTTTATTTTAATTCCTTCTTTGTCCCTATGGTATTTACCAAATTCTTGAATTAAAGAAAGTTGTTTTGTAGTCATTACAGCCCCTTCCACGCATACTCTATCACCTCTATTGTCCATCACACATTGACCGCATACACCAAAACCACATTTCATATATCGCTCCATAGAAAGTTGCCCTTCAATTTTGTGTTTCTGGCATATCTGATAGACACTGTACAACATCATCTCAGGACCGCAAGCAAATACCTGATGTATGTGATGTTTTTGTAAAATTTTTTCCAAAAGTTCAGTATTGTAACTTTTATGACCCATAGAACCGTCGTCAGTAGCAATATGCAAAAAACTTTTTGGCAACGCACTGATTTGATTGAGATATAAAAGATGCTGTTTACTTTTTGCACCTACTATAAAATGAATAACACAATTCGTTTCCAATGCTTTTTGTGCCAAAAAATACATAGGTGCGGCGCCATATCCTCCTGCTACTAATGCCAGAGTAGTTTCTGGTTTCCACGAATACATTGTACCATAAGCACCTCTAACGCCTATTTTATCTCCTTTTTTATATTGAAACAGTTTTTTAGTAAATTCTCCAATAGCAAAAAATGTAATTTTAAGCGTTTTACCATTATCTTCTGCCACAGAAAAAGGCTTTTCATCTATACCAGGTAGCCAAATATTTACAAACTGCCCCGGTTTGGCATTCAGGGATATATCTAAGGTAAAAGTTTTTACATTTTCTGTTTCCTGAATTACTTCCAATATCTCTGTCATTACAGGTACATCTATACGGTTAAACAATTCAGGTATGGTAACTCGCTTTTCAAACATACAGCAAAAGTACACAAAAGAAACTTTTATACAGTAAAAACACTTATTATAATTATGAAAATTGTATTAGCTGGTTGCACAGGGTTTATTGGTAAACCGCTCACAAAGTACCTTTTGGATAAGGGACACGAAATTACCTCGTTAGTAAGAAAAAATGACCCATCTCTCCCCCAAAACGTAAAACAAGTACTATGGAATGGCAAAGACCAAGGGGAATGGAGTAAAGAAATAGATGGAAGTGATGCCGTAGTAAATTTATCGGGGGCAGGCATTGCAGATAAAAAATGGAGCGATGAACGGAAAAAACTTTTGGTAGAAAGTCGTGTAAACAGTGCAAATGCCATAAAAACAGCTATTCAAAACGCAACAAATAGACCCAAAGTATGGATAAATGCCTCCGCAGTGGGTTATTATGGTAATTTACCCAACGAAATTGCCACAGAGAACACTCCCGCAGGTAAAGACTTTCTTGCAGATACCTGCCGATTATGGGAAGAAGCCACAAAAGGTGGTGAGAACTTAACCCGTTTGGTGATTATCAGAATTGGAGTGGTTTTAGAAAAAGATGGGGGAGCATTACCCAAAATGGCGATGCCTTTCAAAATGTTTGCAGGAGGGCATACAGGTTCAGGAAAACAAGGCTTCCCCTGGATACACCGTGATGATGTTATTGGTTTAATAGAATTTGCCCTAAAAAACGATAAAGTGAGTGGCGTTATGAACGCTACCGCTCCCGAACTACTGACAAATAAAGAGTTTTGCAAAGTGTTAGGAAAAGTATTAAAACGCCCAAGTTGGTTTCCTGTACCTGCATTCATGCTCAAAATGATATTTGGTGAAATGAGTGCCGTATTATTAGACGGACAACTTGTAAAACCGCTTCGCAGTCAGGAATATGGGTACATGTTTAAATACAGTACTGCGGAAAGCGCTTTGAAGGCTATATATGGCTAATTTTCTGAAAAACTTATCTTTCGTATTCTGCCCAATCTACTTTCAGATTGGGCATTTTATGTATTTTTACGAATTATCAGCAGAACAGTATGTTTATAGAACCCATTCGTTACCATTCAGGGTGGATAGAAGTGATTTGTGGCAGTATGTTTTCAGGTAAAACCGAAGAACTTATCCGCAGGCTTCGCAGAGCATTGATTGCCAAACAAAAAGTGGAAATTTTTAAGCCGAGTATAGATAACCGTTACAGTGTAGAGAATATTGTTTCTCACAATGAAAATGAAATTCGTTGCACTGTGATACAAAGTTCGCAAGAATTACTGCTTTTAGGGCAAGGTATTGAAGTAGTAGGCATAGATGAAGCCCAATTTTTTGATGAGGGTCTGGTAGATGCTGTACAGTATTTAGCCAATCGCGGTGTGCGCGTGATTATAGCAGGATTAGACCAGGATTATCTTGGTAGACCCTTCGGGACTATGCCGAATTTAATGGCAATAGCAGAATATGTAACCAAAGTACATGCTATTTGTGCCGTTTGTGGCAATTTAGCTAATCACTCTTACCGAATAGCGAATAAAGAAAAAAACACCATTCTTATTGGAGAGAAAGACAAATACGAACCCCGATGCAGAAAGTGTTTTTTTGAGGGTATACACCAAAAATTATAACAGTTTTAAGATAGCACTCGGCGCAGTACGTTCCATAATGTATTGACGTACTTTGTCAAGGGGTATGCGTTCTTGTTGCATAGTATCTCTATCGCGAATGGTTACGCACTGGTCGTTGGGAGTGTCATAATCTATGGTTGCGCAGTAAGGTGTACCCAACAAGTCTTGTCTGCGGTATCTTCTGCCGATAGTGTCTTTGTCATCACGCACTACTTTGAAGTCGTATTTACATTCGTCTATAATTTTATCACAGATTTCGGGTAAACCATCACGGTTATTGAGCGGAAACACCGCCAGTTTGACGGGGGCTAATACAGGGTGAACTTTAAGCACCACTCTTAATTCCGTTTTGCCGTCTGCGGTAGGGGCTTGTTCCTCGTGATAGCCTTCAAAAAGAACCATTAAAAACGCTCTGTCTGCACCAATGGACGTTTCTACCACATGAGGCACATAACTTTTTTTGAGTTCGTTATCAAAATACTCTAATTTTTTACCGCTGTACTGAATATGTTGAGAAAGGTCAAAATTGCCGCGTGCATGAATGCCTTCCACTTCCTTAAAGCCAAAAGAGAATTGATATTCAATATCACAAGCGGCTTTGGCATAATGCGCTAGTTTAATGTGGTCGTGATAGCGTAAATTGCTGTCCGATATACCTATTGCCTTATGCCATTTCAAGCGTTTTTCTTTCCAGTATTCATACCATTGCATTTCTTCATCAGGAGCGACAAAGAATTGCATTTCCATTTGTTCAAATTCACGCATGCGGAACAAAAACTGACGAGCAACAATTTCATTTCTGAACGCTTTGCCAATTTGTGCAATGCCCATAGGTAATTTTCCCCTGTTCGTTTTAACCACATTGCTGAAATTGACAAAAATACCTTGTGCTGTTTCAGGACGAAGATAAATATCCATACCTTGACCTGCCACACTGCCCATTTCCGTTTTGAACATGAGGTTAAACTGCCTTACTTCTGTCCAGTTTCTTGTACCTGATACAGGGCAGGCAATTTCACATTCTATAATCAAATCATATACACCTTGCAGATTGTTGGTTTCTAAATATTGAGCAAGACGTTTTTCTATATTTTCTGCTTGTTCTTTTTTACCCTTTTTGCGTAGCTTTTCCGTGTATTCTTCCAGCAATACATCAGCGCGGTAGCGTACTTTGGAGTCTTTGTTGTCAATAAGCGGGTCATTAAAAGCGTCCACGTGTCCTGATGCTTTCCATGTAGTAGGGTGCATAAAAATAGCGGCATCTATCCCGAATATATTTTGATGCAGTTGCGTCATAGAAAGCCACCATAAGTTTTTGATGTTGCGTTTGAGTTCATTACCCATTGGTCCGTAGTCATACACTGCGCTTAATCCTTCATAAATTTCTGAACTTTGAAACACAAAACCATACTGTGAGCAATGCGCTACAATTTTTTGAAATATATCCTGATTTTTCATGGGGCAAAAGTAGTAATAAAACGAGCATTTAGAAAAAATCTGTATTATATGAGATATTTTTTGGGCGTTCCTGCTTGCTGCGCGGCGCAGTCGGCGTGCTACGGGCTACGCTATCGCTTCGGAGGCGTTGCATGCAATGCCTCTACTACGTACCCTCCGCATGCCTAACGCAATTAAAAAAACGGGTTTTTACGAGGGCGGGGGCGAAGCCCCCGCCCTCGTAGTTCATGCTTTATTTCTTTGAAAAAGAACGTATTACAAGGTTAAACAACGTTTTTTACCTTGTTTTCGCGTGAGGGATAGCAGCGAAAAGCCCGCAATGAGCGTAGCGAATGAGGACTTGCAGCGGATAGCCCGACCCGAAACAGAAGGGCACCAGCCCTACCTGCGAAGGGACACGCCCTAAAAAACAAAATACTAAACGTTATCTAAACACTTTTCCCATTCTTGGACTAATATATCCAATTCTTTTTTTGCAGTTTGATATTGTTTAGAAAGTTGTTCAAATTTTTCTTTGTTCTGATACGTTTCGGGTAAACTCAATTCCTTCTCTATTGCGGCAATATGTTGTTCTTTTTCAGCAATATGTTGCTCTATCTGTTCTATTTGCTTTTTTGTGTTGTTTTTAACCTTGTTTTCTTGTGTTGATGAAGTGTTGTTTTTTTCGGTTTTATTAGTGTTTTTGGTAGCATTTATCTCTTTCAAGGATTCTTGTCTTGCTTTATACCATTCTTCGTACTCCTGATAGTTACCGAGATATTCTTTGAGTTCATAATTGTCTATGTACCATATCTTGTTGGTTACCTGAGAGAGGAAATACCTATCGTGAGAGATAACAATGTACGTGCCTTCGTACTGCTCCAATGCCTGAATAAGCATATTTATAGAAACCATATCCAAGTGGTTGGTAGGTTCGTCTAAAAGTAGAAAATTGGCTTCGGAGACTAAGGTTTTAGCTAATGCCACACGGGATTTTTCTCCTCCTGAAAGCACTTTTATCGGTTTGAAAACATCTTCACCGCTGAACATAAAACAACCGAGTATGGTACGAATGTATGCAGTAGTCAAGTGTGGAGCGTGTTGTTCTAATTCTGTAAGAATATCATTATTGAGATTAAGACTTTCCAACTGGTGCTGGGCAAAAAAGCCCATTTTTACATTGTATCCAACCTGTCTGTTACCTTCAAAAGTTTCTGTACCTGCAATGATACGAAGCAGTGTAGATTTACCTTTGCCGTTTGCTCCAATCAAGCCTACTTTATCGCCACGCATCAAAATAGCATCAGAAGGAGAGAATACTTTTACTTCTCCATAAGACTTACTGATATTTTCTAACCGCAAAACATCTTTACCCGAAGTAGTACTGACTACAAATTTAAAGTCTATGTGGCTGTTGTCTTCTTCTACATTGTCTACTTTTTCCATTTTTTCCAGCATTTTTACTCTGCTTTGTGCTTGGGTAGCTTTACTGGCTTTTGCTTTGAATCGCTCAATAAAACGTTCCAATTCTTTAATTTTTTGTTGTTGATTTTTATATTGTGCTTGTTGTACAGCCATTCTTTCTGCCTTTTGCTCTACAAAACTGCTGTAATTACCGTTATAGAGGGTTATTTTTTCTTGGGCTACCTCTGCGATTTTATTTACCACACGGTCTAAAAAATTTCTGTCATGCGATACAATAACGATTGCACCCTGATAATTACGGATATACTCTTCTAACCATTGAATAGAAGGCAAATCTAAGTGGTTGGTAGGTTCGTCAAGAAGAAGGAGATTGGGTTTTTGAAGGAGTATTTTAGCAAGCATCACCCGCATGCGCCACCCGCCTGAAAAAGAGGACAACGGTTTTGATAAATCATGTCCTGAAAAGCCTAACCCTGCAAGTATTTCGGCAGATTTATGTTCCATTTCGTACCCTCCCAAATGGTCAAATTCTGCTTGTTTTTCACCCAACTGGTAGGCTAATTTCTCATCATAATCTTGCTCTAATGCTTCTATAATTGCATTTATTTCTTTTTGTAAAGCAAGTGCCTGTTCGTAGGCTTCCATAGCCACTTCCAGTATAGATTTATCCGACTGGTAGCTTAACAAGTCCTGATTGAGAAAACCTATGGTAATTCCCTTTATACTCGCAATTTGTCCTTCTGTACAAGAGTATTCTTTGGTTATCAAACGAAGTAAAGTAGATTTTCCTGTACCATTTGCACCAATCAAGCCAATTTTATCTCCGTCATGAATTTGAAAACTTACATTTCTGTACAAAAAACGATTTCCAAACGCAAATCCTACGTTGTTTAAGGTCAACATGGTCGCAAAAATAGAGAATATCTGAATAGATTTAACTTGCAACAGATATATTAACTGATGTTACGCATTATATAAAGTCGTAACTATTTAGGTGTTCATGTTTTTATGGGCGTGTCCTTCACTACGTTCAGGTCGGGCTATCCGCTGATAGAGACGTGGCATGCCACGTCTGTACTTCACAGGCTACGCAAGTTGCGGGCTTTCCGCTGCTATCCCTCACGCAGATACGCGCATGTATACACGTACACCCATAAAAAGAAGTGTTTTTAACCCTTTTACTCGGAGGGCGGGTGGCAGTAATGTTAAATTCTATGTAAATTTGTATATTTGTGGTTGTATTAACGTAATAAAGTTGAATTATATTATGGAATTTAGCCAATTTATCGCACAAACGAAAGATAGCCGCAGACTTCAAG
>Ga0272446_1006375_pt1 | contig 12338 bp, 9 predicted proteins | sample YNPCB0061_FD_194587 | JGI IMG/M metagenome (GOLD analysis project Ga0272446, IMG submission 194587) | Hot spring microbial mat communities from Yellowstone National Park, WY, United States - YNP-CB-006-1 | ecosystem: Environmental > Aquatic > Thermal springs > Hot (42-90C) > Sediment | place... | reverse complement strand
GCGCCAGATCCTGCGCCGAGACGGGGTTCTTCGCCCCGCCCCGCCCCTCCCCCCAGGCGAGGCCGGGCATCACCTCGGCCAGGACGAGCGCGATCAGATAGGCCTCGGTCGCGTGGCCGCTCGGATAGGCGGGATGGCCGGGCGGGTCTATGGGCGGCATCAGCGCGGGGGAGACCGTGCTCGGCCGGCCGCGCATGTGGCGCTTCTTGTGGTGGAGCGCGAGGAACTGCCCGACGCGCAGCGCGGCATGGCAGAGCGGCGTCGTCCAGGGATGCGAACCGGCCTTGAAGGTCAGCAGGCCGCGGAAATCGCCGACGACGTTCTCGCGCCGCTCCAGCGCCTCGGCCTGGACGCCGGCGCGGAACTCGGCGATCTCGACCAGCGCGGCGATCTCCGCCTCGATGTCCGCCGCCGCGGCGGGCGGCGGCGGGAGGGCGATGGCGATCCAGGCGCCGTTGCCCTGTGCGGCGAACTCCGTCAGCACCGCGACGGCGAAATGCGGCAGCGACCAGTCGGCGGGGCGGAAGGGCGGGGGGCTCGCGGCGCGGGTCCAGGTCTTCAGCGCCTCGCGATCCTGGGGCGGCCAGCGGTTGCCGCGGAACCAGTCCTCGCCGGGGTCGCGGTTGATGTCGGGGGAGATGCCGATCGGGCGGGCGCTCGCGCGGCCGCGCCCGCCGCCGCCGGCGCCGGCGTCGTCGGCGTGCTCCGCATTGTCGGCCGGTCCGATGCCGCTCATCCCCGCTCTCCCCCGCTGCCTCTCGCCCCGTCAGGCCGGCAGGCCCGCCGCCCGCAGGTCCCTGATCAGGCGCGCCCGGATCCGCTCGTCGCGGAAGGGCTGGCGCGTGCGCTGGTATTCCGAGAGCGTGACGCCCGGCTCGATCGCGAGGAGCCGCGCCGCGATCTCGCGCGCCTCCTCCGCCCGGTCCGAGGCGGCGAGGGCGGCGGCGAAGACGCGCAGCGTCGCGGTGAAGCTCGGCATCTCGGCGAACGACAGGCGGTACCACCTGATCGCCTGCTCCATGTCCCCGTGCGCGTAATGCGCGAGGCCGAGCAGGTTGCAGTAGCTGAACAGGCTCCGGTCGAAGGGCGAGAGGCGCAGCCCGTGCTCGGCCTGGCGGATCGCCTCCTCCGTGCGGCCGACATAGGAGAGCGTGGCCGAGGAGAGCAGCCAGGCCAGCGCGCTGTTGGGCCAGGCCGAGAGGGCGCGCTCGAAGAAGACCAGCGCCGTGTCGTCGTCGTGGAAGAGGAAGGAGCGCAGATGCGCATGCGTGGCGAGGGCGACCGCGTTCTGGCGGTCGAGTTCGATCGCGCGCGCGGACAGCGCCGCGGCCTGCTCCAGGTCGGCGCGTGGGTCGCCGGACCAGCCCTGGCCGACATTGACGCTGTGCCAGCGGGCGGCCCAGGCGGCGGGCGGGGCGAAGCCGGGATCGTGCGCCATGGCGCGTTCGAGCAGCCCGCCCGCCTCGGCGAAGCGGTCGGGGGAGAGGTCGTGGATCAGCGCGATGCCGCGCAGCGTCAGGTCGTAGGCGGTGAAGCTCTCGGGCCGCTTGCGCATCGCGCGCCGCAGCTCGGCGGCGCGGACATGCGGCACGACGCCGGCGACGATGCGCTCCACGATGCGGTCCTGCAGGGCGAAGAGTTCGCCCCCCGTCGCCTCGGCGCGGTCGCCCCAGAGGCGCGTTCCGCTCTGCGCGTCCACCAGCTCCACCTGCACGCGCAGCTCGCGCCCCGACCGCCGCACGCTGCCGGTGACGAGATAGCGCACCCCGAGCGCGCGGCTGACCGCGCGCAGGTCCCCCTCCTGCCCGCGCCAGGCCAGGGTCGAGGAGCGCGAGACGACCATCAGCTCCCTCAGGTTGCCGAGGGAGACGACGATGTCGTCCACCACGCCGTCGGCGAAGTAGTCGTCCTGCGGGTCCCCGCCGAGGTTGCGCAGCGGCAGCACCGCGAGCGAGGGCAGTGGCGAGACGTCGGGCGGGCGCGGCACCCGTGCCGCGACATTCACGCCCTGGCCGTAGATGTCGTGCTCGGTCGCCGTGACCACGCCCATGTGCAGGGCGATGCGAAGCGCGAGGGTGGGGGCGTCGGGTTCGGCGGCCTCGGCCTTGGTCATGCGGCGCTGCACCGCGAGGCCCCATTCGAGCGCGCGGCGGGGGGGGGAGGGGGGGGGTGGCGAACTCGGCCAGCACGCCATCCCCGGTGGATTTCGCGATGCGCCCGCCATGGGCCGCGGCGAGCGGCCGCGGCACCCCGTCCAGCGCGGCCATCCAGCGGCGGTGCGTCCGCGCCGCCTCGCTGGCCATGAGGATCGTGTAGCCGACCACATCCGCGAAGGCGAAGGCGGCGAAGCGCCGGCCGCCGCCACGTCCAGGCTCCGTCCGTGGTGGTCGGCCGACATCGCCGTGGCAGGGGCCAGGTTCGCGCTGAGGGTGCGTGACCGAGATTTCACGAAACGCGTCGGAAGTGCAAGGATCGCGGCGGCAGGCTTGAGGAGGCTGGCATGGCGGCGGAGGGGGAGGCGGATCGGCGGCCGGGGCCGGTGCGGTCGCGGCGCTGCTCGCCGCCCTGCCATCGCCGCCCGGGCCCTGAGGCGCGTCACTCGCCACCGCCGCGCTCCCGCCGCAGCCTCCCCCGAGGGGCGCCGGGCATGCGCCCGCGGAGGCTTGCGATGCGCGCTGTCCAGGATCCCGTCTTCCCCCATCTCGTGTGGCTGCGACCGGGCATGACCGACGCCTCGCGCCCCTCCTCCCTGGCGGATCTGCCCTTCTTCCGCGGCGCCGATCCCGCCATTCTCGCGAAGGTCGCGGCCGCGGCGCGCTGGCGCATGGTCGAGCCGGGCCAGGTGGTGGTGGACGAGGACGAGCCCTCCACCGACATCTTCTTCGTCGCCGCCGGCGCGGTGCGCGTGCAGCTCCGCGCCGCCTCGGGGCGGGAGGTGCTGCTGAACGAGTTCGGGGCCGGCGAGTTCTTCGGCGAGCTGTTCGCCATCGACGGCGCGCCGCGCGCGGCGAACGTCACCGCGGTGGCGCGCTCGCGGCTCTGCATCATCCCGGCGCAGGCCTTCCTCGACTTCGTCTTCGCCACGCCTTCCGCCTGCCACGCGCTGCTGCGCACGCTCGCCGCGCGGCTCAGGCTGCAGACCGAGCGGACGCTGGAGCGCGAGGCGCTGCCGGTGCGGCTCCGCCTGTTCTCCGAACTGCTGCGCCTGTCCCGTCCGCGCACGGGCGCGCCGGCGGAGCGCGTCGTCTCCCCCCCCGCCGCCGCATCACGAGCTGGCGGCGCGCATCGGCGCGCGGCGCGAGGTCGTCTCCCGCGAACTGTCCGAGATGACACGGGAAGGCTGGCTCGCACGCGACCGCCGGGCGATCCGCCTCCTCCGCGTGGCCGAGATGCAGCGGGCCGTCGCCGCCGAACTGCGCGCCCCGGCCGCCTGATCTGGACGCGCATCCCCTCCTGCCGCAGGCTTGCGGGAGGTGGGAGGGGATGCGCATGACCAAGCCGCTGCTGCTGCTCTGGACCGACGGGGCCGAGCCCTATGCGCGCGCCATCGAGGCGGCCGGCCTGGCCGGCAGGCTGCGCGTGGCGACCGTGCCGCGCGCGGCCACCCCCGACGAGGCGCTGCTCGCCGAGACGGAGGCGCTCCTGTCCTGGGGGCCGCCGCCCGGGATGCTCGACCGCATGCCGCGGCTGCGCTTCGTCCAGGCGCTCACGGCCGGGGTGGAGCACTGGCTGGCGCGGCCGGACCTCAAGCCCACGGTGGCGCTGTCCTGCGCGCGCGGCACGCACCGCGTGCAGATGCCCGAGAACATCCTCGGCGCGCTGTTCCACATCACCAAGCCCTATGCGGCGATCGCGGCGGACAATGCGGCGCGGCGCTGGACGCGGCGCGTCTCCTCGACGCTGGCCGGCCGAACCCTCGGCATCCTCGGGCTCGGGGCGATCGGCGCCGAACTCGCGCGCAAGGCCGCGGCGCTCGAGATGCGCGTGATCGGCACGCGGCGCGGCGGCGGGGATGTGCCGCATGTGGAGCGCGTCTTCGGCCCCGAAGGCACCGACGAGGTCCTGGGCGCGAGCGACTTCGTGGTGCTGCTGCTGCCGGCGACGCCGGAGACGGAGAATTTCATGGACGCCTCGCGTCTCGCGCGCATGAGGCGGAGCGCCTGGCTGCTGAACTTCGGCCGCGGGGCGCTGATCCGCGACGAGGACCTCCTTGCCGCCGTGCGCGCGGGCACCATCGCGGGCGCGATCCTCGACGTCTTCCGCACCGAACCTCTGCCCGCCGAGCACCCCTTCTGGGAGGAGGAGCGGATCATGGTGCTGCCCCATATCGGCGGGCTTCACCCGCAGCGCGACGAGATGGTGGCCGCGCTGCTGGTCGAGAATCTGCGCCGATTCGTCGAGGGCGCGCCGCTGATCCAGCTCGTCGACCGCGAGGCGGGCTACTGATGGCCTATCGTCCCTTCGACCTCCGCGGGAAGGTGGCGCTGGTCACCGGCGGCAACTCCGGCATCGGCCTCGGCATGGCCGAGGCGCTGGCCGAGGCCGGCGCCGATGTCGCGATATGGGGCACGAACGCGGCGCGGAACGCGGCGGCGAAGGAAGTTCTGGCCGCGACCGGCGTGCGCGTCCATGCCGCCGTCTGCGACGTCGGCGACGAGGCCGCGGTGGAGCGGGCGATGGAGGGCACGCTGGCCGCCCTCGCCCGCGTGGACGCCTGCTTCGCCAATGCCGGGACCTATGGCCGGAAGACGCGCTTCACCGAACTCGACAGCGCGGAATGGCACCGCGTGACGCGGGTGAACCTGGACGGCGCCTTCCACACGCTGCGCGCGGCGGCGCGGCACATGGTGGAGCGCGGCGGCGGCGGATCGCTGGTCGGCACCGCCTCGCTCGCGGCGATCGAGGGGGCGGCGCGCAACGCCCATTATGCCGCAACCAAGGGCGCGCTGCTGGCGGTGATCCGGGCGCTGGCCGTGGAACTGGCCCGCCACGGCATCCGCGCCAACGCCATCCTGCCCGGCTGGATCGAGACGCCGATGACGGCCGGGAGCGTCGCGGATGCGAAGTTCGCCGCCGCCGTCCTGCCGCGCATTCCCGCCCGGCGCTGGGGCAGGGCCGCGGATTTCGGGGGTCTCGCGGTCTATCTCGCGAGCGAGGCTTCAGCCTACCACAGCGGGGACTGCCTGGTGGTGGATGGCGGCTATTCGCTGTTCTGAGCGGCGCCGCCGCGCCGCGCCTTCGCCCAGTTGAGGAGCAGGACCGGCGTGGCCAGCGCCGCGCCCACGGCGGTCGACACGCCCGAGGGCGAGATCATGAGCAGCGAGCACGCGACCAGCGCCACCTGCGAGGCCAAGCCCATATGGGTGAAGGCGAAGCCGGTCATGCCGATGCCGAGGATCAGCACGCCGAGGGCGCAGGTCCCGACGGTGAAGAGGAAGGCCCCCCAGGTGAAGTCCGGCACCACGATCAGCATCACCGGCGCGTAGGCGAAGACGAAGGGCACGGTGGCCTTCGCCATGCCCAGCCGGAACGCGGTCAGCCCGGTGCGGAACGGGTTGGCACCGGCGATGCCCGCCGCCGCATAGGCCGCGACGCAGACCGGCGGCGTCAGGTCGGCGAGGATGCCGTAGTAGAGGATGAAGAGATGCGCCGCGATCGGCGGCACGCCGAGCTGCTGCACCGCCGGCGCGGCGATCGCCGCGAGCACGATGTAGAGCGCCGTGGTCGGGATGCCCGCGCCCATCGCGATGCAGACCAGCGCGACGAAGAGCAGCGTCATGAACAGCGTCAGGCCCTGCATCGAGCCGAAGCCCGCGGGCAGCGCCTCCACCAGCGGGCGGAAGACCTCGGCCGACTGCGCCGCCGCCTGGGTGACGATGAAGCCGATGCGGAAGCCCGCCCCGGTCAGCGTCACCACGCCGACCACGATGCCGACCGCCGCCGCCGCCGCCCCCACCGCCAGCGCGTAGCGCGAGCCGAGGTCGAAGGCGTCCCACAGGTCCTTGACCGTCAGCCGGTTCCGCGGATTGAGGAAGCCGACCACGATGCAGGCGGTGATGCCGGTGAAGGCCGCAAGATAGGGCGTGTAGCCCTGGACGATGACGGCGACGAGCAGCACCAGCGGGATCACGGTCGGCCATCCCTCGCGCAGCGTCGGCCGGAGGCGCGGGATCTCGTGCTCCTCGAGCCCGCGCAGGCCGAGGCGCTTGGCCTCGAAATGCACCTGCACGAAGACGCCCCAGAAATGCATCGCCGCCGGGATGGCCGCGGCGAGCAGCAGCGTGGTGAGCGGGATCTCGAGGAACTCGATCATCACGAAGGCGGCAGCCCCCATGATCGGGGGCGTGATCTGCCCGCCTGCGCTGGCCGCGGCTTCCACCGCGCCGGCGAAATGCGGCCGGTAGCCGATCCGCTTCATCGCCGGGATGGTGAGCGAGCCGGTGGTGACGGTGTTGGCGATCGAGGAGCCGCTGATCGAGCCGAACATCGCCGAGGAGACCACCGCCACCTTCGCCGGCCCGCCCGCGTAGCGCCCCGCGAGCACCGAGGCGAGGTCGATGAAGAACTGCCCGAGCCCCATGCGGGTGGCGAGCACGCCGAACAGCACGAAGTGGAAGACGAAGGTGGCCACCACCTTCACCGGGATGCCGAAGATCCCCTCCTGCGTCAGGTAGACATGGCTGACGAAGCCTTCCCAGGAGGCGCCGGGATGCGCGAGCACGCCGGAGAGGTGATTGCCGAACAGGCCATAGAGGATGAAGACGATCACGATCGCCGGCAGCACCCAGCCCATGGCCCGGCGCGTCGCCTCCAGCACCAGCACGATCATGAGCGTGCCCATCACCATGTCGGAGGCGTTGGGCATGCCGATGCGGAAGGTCAGCTCGTCGAAGACGACGGGCAGGTAGAAGCAGGCGGCGGCGACGAGCGCGGCGAACAGCCAGTCGTGGACCGGCACGCCGCCGATCCTCAACAGCCGATCGAGCCGTGTCGGGAACATCAGGAAGATCAGCCCGAGCACGGCCGCGAGATGGATGGACTTGTGCCAGTGCTCGGTGAGAATGCCGAAGCCGGCGGTGTAGTAGTGGAAGACGGACAGCGCGACGAGCAGCGTTGAGACGACCGCCGCCGTCGCCCCGCGCAGGTCGCGGAAGCTGATCTCGGTGTCGTACTTCCTCTCGAGCTCGGCCGCGGCCTCGAGGTCGAGCCTCGTCGCCGCGCCGCGCGGACCGGTGGCGGACACGGCCCTGCTCCGTCAGCGGGTCAGCGGAGAAGGCCGGCCTCGCGGTACCAGCGCTCCGCGCCCGGGTGGAAGGGCACGACGCCGCGGCCCTGCAGCGCGTTCTCGCGCACGATCTCGCGCCCCTTGGCGTGGCCGCGGTCGAGCAGGCCGCGGGTCGTGTCGGACCACAGCGCGCGCGTGATGTTGTAGACGAGGTCGTCCGGCAGGCTGTCGCGCACCACCAGCACGGCGGAGACGGTCAGCGTCGGCACATCGGCCTCCAGGCCCTCATAGGCGGTGCGCGGAATCACGCCGCGGCCGTAGAAGGGCGCGCGCTCGATCACCCGGTTGGCCTCGGCCTCGGGGATGGGCAGGATGCGGCAGCCGGTGCGGGCGCAGAATTCGGTGAAGGCGGCGGCCGGATAGCCCACCACCGTGATGGTCGCATCGAGGCCGCGGTCCTGCATCCTCTCGGTGCCCTGGGCCTGGTTCAGGTATTCGGCGGTGAAGTCGCGGCCGGCCTGGAAGCCGTAGGCGCCGAGGATGAGTTCCGAGCCGATGCGCGCGCCGGAGGCCTGCAGGCCGATGGCGATGCGCTTGCCGCGCAGGTCGTTGAAGGACTGGATCGGGCTGTCGCGGCGGACCACGGCGTGGATGTGCTCGGGGAAGAGGTGCGCGACGAAGCGGATGCGGTCCTGCCGCGGGCGGCCCTGGAACAGCCCCGTGGCCGTATAGGCCCAGTGCGCGACATCGGACTGGGTGAAGCCCGCCTCGGCGTTGCCGCCCTGCACCATGGCCACGTTCTGCACGCTGCCCTGCGTCGCCTGCGCGATCGCGACCATGCCGGGGATGCCATCCGTCGCGCCGGCCGTGTTGCACGGCGCGCCGGGCGGGCAGGAGAGCGCGTTCGCGATGATGCCGCCGATCGGATAGTAGGTGCCGCCGGCGCTGCCGGTGCCGATGCGGAAGAAGGAGGGCGCCTGCGCCGCGGCGAGGCCCGGCAGCGCGAGCGCCGCCGCGGTCACGGCGGCGAGGATGGAGCGGCGGAACGTCATGGACTGCCTCCCGACGGGGTTGACCGCCGGACCCTAGATCACTTCCTCCGGGGGGCAAACCCGGCCCTCAGACCGAGCCCCCGGTGCGGAAGCCGCCGCCGCCGTCGCTCCTGCCGCCGGTCGAGAAGCCGCCGCCCGACTCGCCCCAGCCGCCCTCCTTCGGCCCGCCGCCGCCGCCCGGGGGCTTGGCCGGCCGGCCCCAATAGGGGGCGGCGTCGTCCTCGCCCCACCATCCGCCGCCGGCGGGCGGCGTGCTGCTCCAGGGCCCGGGGGCGGGCCTCTCCCAGGGGCCGGGCAGCGGCTTGCCCCAGGGGCCGGGGCGGCTCGTCCCCTCCATCCGGCCGGGGCGGCGCTGGCGCTCCATCCGCTCCCAGAAGCCGTCACGGGAGAGGGTGCCGCGCAGCAGCTCCCCGAGCAGGGCGCCGACCAGCGCGCCGGAGGCGAAGCCCCAGTCGCTGCGCTCCACGCCGCGCCTGCGCATCTCCTGGCGCAGGGCCGTGAGTTCGGCAAGGCGCCGCCGCGCGCCCTCGGCGGCGGCCTGCGCCTCGGCCAGCGCGCGCTCGATGCGCGCGCGCTCCGCCACCGCGATCTCGAGCCGCGCCACGATCGCGTCGTCCTCGCGCGTCGGGGTGCGGGCCGCCTCCTCCCGCAGCAGGCTGAGCGGCCGCGCGCCGAGCGCCGCCGCCAGCGCGCGGATCGCCTCCCGCGAGGCGGGGTCCTCCCCGGCGGCGAGGGCGCTGCGCCTCGCCTCGGCCGCGGCGAGCGCCGCCTGGGCGGCCTCCACCGCATCCTCGGCCTGATCGAGCGCGGCGGTGGAGGGGCGGTCCTCGCCCGCGGGCAGGCCGGCGAGGACGCGCCGCCGCTCGACCATCGCGCGTAGGGCGGCATCGGCGGCGGCGCGCATCCTTTCCGCATGCGCGCGCAAGTGGCCGGGCAGGGCCTCGAGCAGCGCGTAGGAGCGGCGGGCGGGTTCGAACTCGATCAGCCGCGCGACCCAGCCGTCGATCATGCGCACGAGGGGGAAGGCGCGGTAGCGGGCGGTGCCGTAGCCCCGGTCCCAGAGATAGGCGAAGAGCGGATCGGCCCGGTAGGGCGCGCCCTTCTCCTCGAAGTCGTGCGCCGCGAAGCCGGCCTTCTGTTCGGCATGCTGGGCGATGCGCTCGGCCTCCTCGGCCGCCGCCGCGAGGCGCCGGAACTCCGCATCCCCGGCGGCCCTCTCCTCGGCGGCGCGGAGCGCGGCGGCCATCGCCTCCTCCGCCGCGCGCTGGCGCGCGGCTTCCGCGTCGCGCCTCGCCTCGGCCGCGACCAGCGCGTCGCGCGCCTCGAGCACGGCGCGCTGCGCGACCTCGAGTTCCGCGGCGCGGCGGCTGAGGCTCTCCTGCACCCGCGCCCCCGCCGCATCCAGCGCATCGAGCGCCGTCCGCCCCTCGGCGAGGTCCAGCAGGCGCAGGCGCGCCAGCGCGCCGAGCGCCGCGGCCTCCTCCGCGCGCAGCCCCTCGCGCTCGGCGGCCAGGCGGTCGGCCTCGGTCTGGGCGGCCGAGGCCTCGCGCTGCGCCTCGGCGAGGCGGGCATCCAGCTCCTGCAGGACGGCGATGCCGCTCACCATGACAGGATGGCCCCCCCGCTGGTCTGCACCGTCCATTCCGTCCTGGTGCTGCCGGCGGCCTTCCGGCCGATCACCGGCTGGTCGATGATGCCGTCGGCGAGCTTGTCGCGGCGCACCCGCTCGAACTCCGCCTCCGGCACCCGAAGGCCCCAGCGCGAGACGCGGGCGGTGCGGCCGTCCTCCTCGCTCGTGATCGTCACCTCCACCGGCCGGCCCTCGCGGTCGACCGCCTCCACGATCAGGTAGTAGTTGCGCGCGCGGGGATTGGCGGCGGGCACGCGCCAGACCGCGGAGGGCTCGCCCGGGCGGTTGACGATGCGCACGCTGTATTCGGCGGCGAGCCGGGCGGCGAGGGCACCGAGCGCCGCGCGCCGCGCCCGCGCCTCCGCGAGGTGGCCGGCGCGCGCCGCCGCCTCGCCCTCCGCCAGCAGGCGCGCGGCCTCGGCGCGCGGTTCCGCCTCCGTCGTGCCGGCGAGGACGCGGTCATGCTCGGCGCGGAGCGCGCGCGGCAGGTCCTCCCGCAGTTCCCGCGCGATGGCCGCCGCCTCCCGCTGCGCCGGCAGGGCGACGGTGACGAAATGCACGCCCCAGGCGGCGAGGACGGCGCCGAGCCCGATCAGCGCGAACTTCCCCCACCGCCCGCGGCGCACCCAGGCGAGGGCGAGGCTGCGCCGCCAGCCTTCCCCCTTCGGCGTGTAGGCGAAGCGCTTCTCCTCGAGCGCGGCGATGCCGGCATCGAGCACATGGTCCGCGACCTCGATCCCCTGCGAGGCGTAGATCTCGCGCAGGCGCTCGCGCAGCCGCGCCTGGCGCTCCGCGCCGGCGAGTTCCCGTTCCACGAGGCGTTCGGCGTGGCGGATCGTGTCCACCACGTCCATCGCCATCATCGTCTCGTCGAGCGCGGGGCCGCCCGCGCGGGCGTCAGGCATTCGCGGCGGCGATGGCGCCGGCGCGCTGCGCCAGCCTCGCCATGCGCTGCTTCGCCCCCTCGACCGAACGGCGGATCTCCTCGCTGTTCTGGGTGGCGGCGGAGCGCATCTCGTCGATGATCTCGAGCGAGCGCTCCTGGTAGTTGACCACGCTCTCGACCAGCTTCTTGACCGCATCGGCCTGGATGGTCGGGCCGTAGCCGGCGCGCAGCGCGGCTTCCTGGACCTTGCCGCCGATCTCGGCCAGCGTCTCGAGCGACTGGTTCACGCCCGCCTTCATCGCATCGAGGGTGCGCGTGCTCTCGTGCAGCCCGTGCATGCCGGTGAAGGAGGCGGTCAGCGCCGTCAGCACCGCCTCGTTGGTCGAGAAGAAGGAGACCGACTGCTGGTAGACGCGCTCCTTCGCCGTGGTCGTCTGCACGAGGCGCGCCATGATGACCTCGGAGGTGTTGTAGGACACCGTGAGGTTGTCCGCGAGGTCCTTGGCGATCTGGTATCTCGCCTCCTCGGCCTGGAGGTGGCGCAGCGCCTCGTCGCGGGCGAGTTCGAGCCGCGCGCGCTCGGCCGGCTCGAGGTCGGCGGCCGCCTCGGCCGCCTTCACGGCCTCGTCGACCCGGGCCTTGGCCGCGTTCAGGCGCCCCTCGGCGGTCTTCAGCACCTCGAGCGCGAGCACCTCGGCCTGCTTGAGCGCGCCGCGGAAGTCGCGATAGGCCTCGAGGATGGCGTGCTCGCGGTCGATGTTGTCCTTGGTGTCCTTCGACACCTCGAGATAGGTGTCGCGGATCTTGTTGAAGCGCGTCGCGATGTCGCCGCGCGTCGCCTTCTGCCAGATGTTGGACAGCCGCTCGAGCGTGGAGATCTTCCCGTCCTCCATCTGGGCGACCATGGCGCGCGCGTCGTCGCGGATCGAGTTGAAGGCGGTGGTGATGGTCTGGTAGCGCTCGCCCACCTCCATCGCCTTGATCTGCTCGCGCACCACCTCGTTGAAGGTGGTCGCCTGGCTGAGCACGCGGGCGATCACCGTCACGCGGTCCTGGTCCACCTCCATGATCTTGGAGAGCAGGCCGGTGATCGGGCTTTCCTCCGCCGCGGCGGCGGGCAGCGGCAGGCCGAGGTCGCGCAGCGCCCCCATCGCCTTGTCGAGGTAGCGCATGGGCTGCACGGTGACGGCGGTCTCGCTCATCCTGTCCGGTCTCCTGGCCTTCGCGTATCGGGCAGGGCTTCATAGCGCGCCGGGCGGAGCGGCGTCAGCCACTCATCTCGGCATCGTCCCGAACCGGCGGCGCGGCGCGGCGCCGCCAGGGCCGCCGCCGCTTCCGCGCAGGGGGGGAGGCCGCGGGCGGTCAGACCGGGCTACGGACGCCGAGGCGCGCCGCAGTGGCGAGGATGTTCGCCCAGGTGTCCTCGGGCAGCGGCACGCCATGGGCGAGGCGTTCGGCGCGGCGCTGCTGCTCGGGCTCGCCGGGGAGCAGCACGGGCTGCGCCGGATCCGCGGGACGGCAGGCGGAGACCCAGGCCGCATAGGC
>Ga0272446_1006373_pt1 | contig 12342 bp, 9 predicted proteins | sample YNPCB0061_FD_194587 | JGI IMG/M metagenome (GOLD analysis project Ga0272446, IMG submission 194587) | Hot spring microbial mat communities from Yellowstone National Park, WY, United States - YNP-CB-006-1 | ecosystem: Environmental > Aquatic > Thermal springs > Hot (42-90C) > Sediment | place... | reverse complement strand
AATGATATTAACCTATTATCGAGATCGTTTGGATTCAACACGGCAGTGAGTATGGCCACCAAGGCCATAGGGGCTGCCCATGTCGAAGCAAATGGCGCTCCCAATGGCATTGGCCTGGTGAAGCTCATGGGGCGCACCTCCGGCTTTATTGCAGCAAGCGCCGCACTTGGCAAGAGATATGCCAATTTTGTCCTTATCCCAGAAGCGGATTTTGACCTGGAAGGTCCGCATGGGTTTTTGGCCGCGCTGGAGGAAAGGCTCGCTCGGAGGAAGCACGCGGTTATTGTCGTCGCCGAAGGCGCAGGGCAAAAATACTGTTCTGCGCAGGGCGCTGACGAGTCTGGCAACCCCAAACTCGGCGATATTGGCATTTTTTTGAAAGAGAGGATCTTGCAATATTTTCACGCAAAGGGCATAGAGATCAATTTGAAATATATCGATCCGAGCTACACCATACGTTCTGTACCCGCCACTGCTGACGACTCGATCTTTTGCGGGTTTCTCGGGCAGGAGGCTGTGCATGCGGGTATGGCGGGAAAAACCAATATGGTAGTCGGGAGTCTGAATGATCAATTCGTGTACGTGCCGATGACAGAGATCGTCAAAAAGCGCAAGCACGTGGATCTCGAAGGCAACCTTTGGAGAAGCGTCTTGGAGGCGACAGGCCAGCCTTCATTCTTGAATGAAGAAAAGGGGGCTTAGCGGGCCGGCCGGCAAGAAGTGGCCGACCGTCGTCGTGTATAAAGAACCAACAGTTGGATAAACTGTCACATTTACTTATGAACCCATGGAGAACCAGGACTGTTCTCAGCGCATTTACGGAGGTAATGGTTATGAAAACAAAAAATTGGCTTATTGCCCTTGCAGTGGTTTCTGGACTGCTGCTCTGTTCGGCTTATGATTCGGACGCTTTTTTTGTGGCAACCGCCCAGAATTTTCGAGGCGCTCTATATCAAGGCTTTGGGCCAACCCCTGGCCACGCGTCGGAAATGGCCATCGTCAAATGCTCGCAGAATTCTTTTGCCCCAAGGAGTTGCCATGTCATCGAGGTGAGGATGGAATGTCCTCCTCCGCCGTGTCCTCCCCCCTTCCGGAAGCCCATGACCAAGACAAAGATGAGCTACGGACCCATGGGGCCGATGGCCGGACCGCCGATGCAATAAGTACAAATTTATCCGAGAAGAGCGTGCAGACGCTGTGACCATAGGGGGTAGCCATGTCAGTAGGGGCGGGATTGAAAAAATTGGGGAAGCTCATCGTTCTCGTCATCCTTGTGTTGCTCGCTTCCTACGGACTCGTCGTGATAGTGGTGAATAATCTCGATGAGCAAACCGGAACAAAGGCGGTGGAAAGCGTTCAACCATTTGTCAGCGGGGTCGCCTCTGCTGCAGGCAAAAAGGCCAAGGAATCGCTCATGGCTACTCCTGACAAACAGCTCGAGCAAGAAGGTGAAGAGCTAGGTCGAAAATTGTACCCGGCCACCAAAGGGTTCATCAAAGGGCAGCTTGAATCATTCGCTCAGGATCCCGAGCGAAAAGAGATAGGGAAAAAGATATTTGACACGTCACGTGATCTTTCCAAGGACGTGGTCGGCCCTTTTGGCGACAAGTTGGAAGAGCAATCCCAGGCAGTGCTTCGCGAGTTGGATCAGACCCTTCAAGGCGTAAAAAAGCTCAGGAATGATAACAAAGACCTCATCGAGGGGCTTGCGTCCGGCATAGAGACGATTCTCAAGACCCTCAAACAGGCTGCTCCGGCGCCTCAAAAGGAAGCGGGAGCTCCCTAACCTCGATGTTGGCTGCGTCGCGTTGTACGCGGGCGACGCGCAGCGGATTCTTTTCGGCATGTGAGGCAACCCCGCGGCGCACAACGCATCGATGTGGCCAAGGAAGAGGCCAAGAGTATCGCCAGAGAGACTGGAAATCGCCGAGGCAGCAAGGCGAGAGATGCGGTGAACATCATGAGTCGTAAAACCTCGCGTAAAAGAGGACGGCATTTGGTATGACCTTAATAATGACGAAGTGTGAAACATGATAGGGCATGATCCTAAATCCCAGGGGCCGCATTTTATCTCCCGACGCGCATTTGTTTTGGGGATTGGCGCATCATTGCTGTTGGGATCAACGGGGTTCCCTAAGTTCGCCCGCGCACAAAACCGACCCATCAAGGTAGGAATAATCTTGCCCGAACAAGGGCCTTTCTCCCAAGATAGTAAGTCGCTGGTCGCCGGATTCGAGTGCTGCCTGAAGGAGAAGGGACCGTCAGGGATCCAAGTGATACGACGCGATCCGGGCTCCAAGGACGAAAAGACGCTCGAGATTCTTGCCCAAATGTTGGTCGTTGATAAGGTGGATTTTGTGATCAGTCCCATGAGCCTCGATGGCGCGGAAAAAACCGTACATGGGGTGTCCGACAGTTCCGCAGTCTTGTTCGTGACAAACCCTTCTGTCAAACTGGTGGCAGGGGAATTGTGCCAATCTCGAAGCTTTCGAGTCCGACCGAATACGTACCAACGCTCCTCACCTCTTGCGCCGTGGGCGATCCAAAACCTCGGTCGTCTCGCCTTCATCACGGGGCCTCGCGATAAAGAGGGGAATGAGACGGCGGACTTTTTTGCCTATAGCTTTGACAGGAGCGGGGGAACCTTTGGAGATCGGGTCATGGTTCCTGTCGGTTCGGACAATTTTCGCAGCGTCCTCGATGCCATTGAAAAGACGAAAAACGACGTCATCTTTGCGGGGTTTGGCAAAAAGGACGCCCTTGGGTTTTTCAAAGCGATTGAGTCTCGCAAACACCGCCCGTGGCTGAAGCGCATCGTAGGCCCGGATAGTCTTGTCTCTTACCCTGCGGGCGCTGCTGCCCTGGGCAAAGCAGCGGACGGCGTGAAAACTCTCGGCTGTGTAAAAAATCCTTCGGATTTTGCCCAGCGGATTCGGAAAACAGTTGGCGTCGATGTTCCGGATATAGAGAGAGCCGCCGAAGGATACGACATCGCGTCAATCGTGCATCTCAGCGTAAAAGGGGTTTCCTGGGACTCCCAGACTCCTGCGTTGCCGCTCATTGAATACATCGAAAATTTGTCCGTCGAAGGGCCTCGAGGGGTAATCACTTTTGACAAAAATCATGAGCCAGTGGTTGATATGGCGATTCGGGAATGGAGCGTCTCGACCCATGGCCTGCAACCAAAGACCGTGCAAGATATAAAGGGTGTCCGATCTCTGGATTTTGGCTGCGGCAAGGTGGGTTTTCCCCAGAGACCCTCAGGGGAAACAAAGGAGGAAGGTCCCTTGTGGGAAGACCTCGAAGAATGAGCCATTTTTGTCGTAACAGGCGGCAAAAGCATGGTTGGCGAGGTTTTCCATTGACATCGAGGCCATAATGCTGGTATGCTTGCTGCACACGTGAGAAATATGTCGTCTCGGCGATCCATGCTGCCTTTTGGGGCTTACTGGCCAAAGGGCAGGCGTGAAGGAGGTAAAAGGATATGCGAATATTCACACTGAGCGTTGCGCTGGTCGCGCTGTGTCTAACCGTCATGATCGCACCCATGGCGTCAGCCGGGGGACCGGTATGTCCGCCCCCTCTGTGTCCACCGCCGATGTGCGCGCCCCCGCCCTGTCCGCCGCCTGCATGCCCACCTCCCTCGTGCGGACCTCATCCAATTGCAGCTATCCTGTCGGGCGCGTTGAGAGTCGTCACTGGGGTCATAGCTCTCCCATTCAGGGTTGTTGACTCGGTGATAGACCATCTCCGATGCGGCCCCAGGTTTTGCCCTCCGCCCGTCGCGATGTGTCCACCGCCTTTATGTCCTCCTCCGATGTGCGGCCCTGCTGGCTGTCCTGTACCTGCTTTAGGCTACGGGATGATGCCCCCACGACCAGTAGGTATGGGCAGGGGAGTCCCAAGAAGGTTTGCCCCCATGGCGAAAGAAACTGTCCTGCCAATGATGCTCTACGCGGCGCCTGCAGAAGGATTCTTCGGCGCGTACTGGTAGAAGGCCGCGTAAAAACGATAGAAAAGTCTCTTGAAGCGGGGATGTCTGCACCAGGCGCCCCGCTTCTCGTCTTAGCCTCAAGGGACGCGCCCCACTCGACGCTAATCCCACCCTCGGAGATGAAAAATCTTCTCCTTGGCTTCATTCACCGCCTTCATCATCTCCTCATCTCCGTCTTCTCCTTGCACATCGGGGTGATACAGGAGAGCAAGTTTCTTCCATGCCTTGAGGACCTCTTCCTTTGCCGCATCCACCGGAACTTGCAAAAGGACATAATACTTGCGCAGGGCGAATTCATACGGGCTGCCGGAAGAATTCCTATGCCGTCGCCTCAATTCGTAAGGGATCTCATCTGCCTCGTTTGCGACGGCCAAGCGGTGTTTCCAATCCTTGAACGCCACGGCGGACATCAAGAGGCGTTGGTATCGGACTTTATTGCGCCAATCTCTTCGGGTGGCCGGCTGTATTCCTTCTAGAGTGCGCAGCAGCTCCTGAAGGGTTTCGACAGCAGATTCCGCCAGGGTCTGGACGCTCGGATCCTTCGGTCCCGTCAGGAAATGAAGTCTCCGCGACAGGGCCGCCATTTCTTCGCATTCATAATGGGAATGTTCATAGCAGCGGCCATCTGGAAACAACACTGACTCATTACACTGACGAAATCCTCCCTCGCTTTCTCCGACCCAGTTCACGCCAGAACATAAGGAGGCGTCAAGCTCCACAATCCAGACGCCTCGCTCTGGATCGTGAACGATGACAGCGCCGTCCAAGTCCCGTTCAATGCGCCGGAAGATGCGGCGCAGGCGGTAAGAAGATAAACCAAACTGCTGTCCGAACCACGCTGCAGAAGAGCCGGGTCTCTCATGGAGGGCTCGGAAAACCTTTTCTTGAAGTGCGGAAGATTCCATGGCCATTGCCTGCCGGGGGGGACGTTTTGCCGACCACTATAACATGTTCATTGAATGGCGATATTCAAGAGGCCTCGCACGAAGGGAACGGAAGCAATTGTCGGTACGCTGCATAAAGAGAGCCCGACAAACACTCAGAGCGGGGAAAAACGGTGTTTGCCGGGCTCAATGCAGCCAATATACAGGGCAGGCAAGATCTGACGCGAGGCGATGAAGTCAATCGCTTCGAGCAACTCAGAAAATGAAACCTGCCTCCAAGAATCCGCCCTCCATGGCAGTATCGAACAATTTGAGGTCGCTGTATTTCTTCTTGAACGTGAGATAGCGGTAGCCTCCCTTTACGAAGCCCCAGCGACCGTTGTTCAAGGGAATGGTGTACCGCAGACCTGTTGACAGATCAGAACCGATGGAGTCATCTCCAAAGGCAAAGCCTGCCTTGCATTCAAGGGATAGTATGTTGAAAAGTCTGGTCGATTTGAGGCAGCGCTCGAGCTCCAATCCCACCATGGCCAGATTCAAATCATTATCAAAGGTGTTGCTGCCGCCCATCTGATAGACTTGCAGGCGCTCAGTGAGACGCACGTAATCCGCAAATACCCCAACCCTACTCGAAGGAGTGCGAATGCTATCGAATACAAGACCGATTCTCTGATCCAGGCGCTCCCATTTCACCTTCGTGTTGAGGCCAAATGTACCTACCGTGGGACCGAAGTTGAACGTCCTGGACGGGGAGGCCATGGCCTCTGACATGGTTGGCATCACCGAGTAGCGAATTGCCCATTTTGGTTTGAAGAAATACTTTGCCGTAAAAGCCCCAATCCATTGATGCTCAGGGATGCCGAGGTCAGAATTCAAATCGATATCGAGCTGGCTCGTCCCGTAGGCAGGGGTAAACAAGGCGTTTCCAAATCTGACGGTACCTTTGGTGCGGGCGTAAAACGCCTGCCCCTGGAGTTCCCAACCGCGTACTCTCCGGATGGGGAGCATGCAGGCGGGCAACGGAGGTTCGATCGTCTGGGGTGCAACCTGAGCTTGCGGCGGCTTGACCTTGACGATCTTCTTCTGCTTTACTTTGGCGACTTCATTTTGTTGCGGCTGTGTGTTTTGTGTTTGCTGATTTGATTGTGGGACAAATGCAGCTTCTCTGTAGTTCCATGCGGGGCATTCGCCGGCGCTCATGGTTACCAGAAACAATAGACATACCAATACAATAATGGGTTTTACTAGAGTCATACCCTCCCTCCAAGAGACAACGATTCGTTATCAGGAACAATTAGTGTTATATTTTATAATGTCAAGAAAAAAGTATAGAGAATTGGATATTTATCGCAAAAAACAAGAAATTAATTTCACTTTTTGAGGGCGATTGCTTCTATATGTTTTGAAGAAACGGCAGTAACCAGCTATTATTACAGATAAATAAACACCAGGATGTGCGCGCTTCGTCGGCGCGCTTCCACCAAAAAAACGCGCCTCCAACCCCCCCCTCGTCCCCATAGACCCAGTCAATTCAGTGACATTGTAAATAGTCTTGCATGGCCGCTCTGAGAAATACGACGACAGCGGCGCCTCCAGACGCCCTGACTTCTATGGACAATCAAGCAGGCGCAGGATTGACGCGTCGAGGTGACGAACTCTTATACTGGTTCCCGAAAATAAACGCGAATTCCATAGTGGTTAGACTCATTGATTTCTACGAGCTCAGATTGCCACGTCGCCTTCGGCTCCTCGCAATGACAATGTTTTCTTGCGTGTCATTGCGAGCGAAGCGAAGCAATCTCGTGATAACTTTTGAGAACGACTGTAGTTTGACATAGAATGAGGGGCCAAATTCCCCATGGCTTCACGCAGACGATCCGCCCAATACATCAGAAAGTATGCTACGGAGGGCCTCGGCATCGGGCAAGCCTTGTCTGCAATCCACGACCCGCATCTGATCAGACGGAACCCATGGCGCCCACACTTGAGGGTCTGTTGCGCAGAAAAATAAGAGACTTTTTATGCCAAGATTCGCGGCCATATGAGCGATCCCGGAGTCATTGCCGATGAACAGGGCCGCGCCCCCTAGTTCACGACAAAGCTCGACAATCGGCCGATTCATGACAAGACGATTTCCCGGCTCTTCCAAGAGCATCCGCCATTCGGACTGGGCGACGAGAAAGGAGTCTTGATCGGTCGCCGTGATCACACAGGGAAGCTTGTAATCGCGGCTGAGGACTCTGCTTATTGAAACGAACGTACTCAATGGCGCGCATTTCTTGGGGCCTCCGCTCCCAGGATGGAGCCATACCGCTGCAAGCCTGTCTTTTGGAGCGAGGAAGCGCAGCATGGGCTCTGGCTGGGGAACGGGCAAGCCGGCAAGGCGGTGAAGCGAACGCACCAAGTGTTCGTCCATGCGTTCCTGGGGCTGGACGATCTTGACCTTCTTTACGCCGCTTTGGATAAGATTGTGCGCCACGACGCCTGGCGAATGAAGGATCACGTAGGCGATATCGAAGGCGAACTCAGAGCGGGGATGACCATGGGGCGGGTCGGTAAAAAGCCAAAGGGAGCTTGCATCATCCACTGGCCGCGCCTGAACGTGGGGCGGAACCAGTGGCAAATACGCTCTCGCGCCCAGGAATACCAAGGCGCCGCTGGGGTCTTGGGCGCCAATGGTGTGCAGGAGCGGCAGAGTGAGGATGGTGTCTCCGAGCGCCCCGGGGCGCACCACGAGCGTCTTCATGTCGCCGCGCTGCGAGCGTTGTCATGCGCAGCCCGTGAAACGGGGATAAATCGGCTTTTCGTGGGCGATAGGAGGTTCATCGCGTCTGCGCCAAAACGCTGTTGAAACTTCAACTATTTTTGCAGCGGGAAGGTCTCTTTCATGAAAAGAGAGCTGATCAACGCAGCAAGAGAGACGACAAGAAGCACGAGAAAGACCGCTTGGTACCCCTCGAGGGAATATGCGCCGGTTGCCGTTTTGGGATGCCATTCAAGGACCCAGCCAAGGACGGGCTGCAAGATCGCGCCCCCCAAGAAGGGAAACAGATTCACTGTTCCCACCGACGTGCCTGCGATCTCCACGGGGAAGAGCTCTTTGGTCGTGGTGAAGCCGATGACTACGATTGCAGACGAAGAGACCGAGAATAAGAACATACCGATGTACAGCGCGGGGACGGACAAATGGTCCGGGAACAAATTCAGCATCGCCATGAGTATCACCAGGACGCCAGAAAAAAGCATCAGCACTTTCTTGCGACTGCGGAAAAAACGGTCAGACAGGGCGCTCATAAGAGGGCTGCCCACGATAAGTCCCACTGCAATCATATTGAGGATGTGACCGGCTTCCGCCCTACTCATCCCATAAACATGCATAAGGTACGGGCCAGCCCAAAGCCCGCCAAAACTGAAAAAAATCCCCACCAGGCAGAAAAACCACACGGCAATAGGCCAGAAATATGGTTCGGTGACGACCTTTTTTGCCCCTTCCCAAAGGGGTATAACTTGCGGCGGGGGCGGGGCCTCGGTTCCTATGTTGTCTATTTCAGCCAGCGAAGGCCATCCTCTGTCTTCCGGTCGGTTGCGCACCAAAAGCCACACAATCGCCGCGATGACAATGGTAGCAGCGCCGATCAATTCGAACGACAGTCGCCATCCAAAATATCCTGTCATGAGGGCGAGAGGCGTAGCCGCGGTCAACGCGCCGACGCCGCCCATGGTGTTGAGGATGGCCGTCATGAAGGCAAATTCGCGCACCCGGAACCATTGGGAGAGGATCTTCATGGTGGGGATGAACACCATGGACACCCCTATTCCTACGAGAACTCTTGACGCCACGGCGATCCCCATGCCAGGCGTCATGCCAAACACGATGCTGCCAATCCCTGCAAGGCTCAAAAAAACAGTCACGGTCTTACGCGGCCCTATGGAGTCGGAGAGGAGTCCGGCGGGGAGCTGCATGATGGCGTAGGGGTAAAAATAGGCCGAGGCAAGAAGCCCCATGAAACCGCCTGTCGCCGCCAGGTCTTTTTGGAGGTCAAGCGCGACCACGGCGGGGCAAAGCCGGTGAAAATACACAAACACGTAGGCCACAGCCATCACCCAAAAGATGGCCCAGCGATAGCGGAGAACTTTGCTCTTCAAGGACTCTTCCATAGTTTTCGGCTCTCAGTTCATGGCGATGATCAAGACTGCGAAAAAGGTGACGAGACGCCAAAAAACATACCAAAAAAGGTTCGAAATGTCGATTTATGCGGCTGCTTTTTTCTGGTCGATATGTTTTCTGCGGCAAATGGCGCAAAAACCGTTGGGCCATTTTTGACATAACCCCCTCCCCGTTGCTATACTTCTTACATAATGCGCAATACGCTTGCCCCATTTTGTTCCACGGTACGGGTGTCCTATGATGAAGCCCTTTTTTAACGTCGTCTCTTGCCAAGACGCCTTGGAATCTTTGAGAATGTTCAAACCGCTCGAGGACGAAAAGGAGCGCCTTGAAAATGCGGTGCATCGAGTCCTTGCGGAAACCGTGACCGCTTCGGAAGATTGTCCTGGGTTCCATCGCTCCACCATGGACGGTTTTGCCGTGCGGTGCGTGGATACCTTTGGCGCAACTGAAACGAATCCCGCGCTGCTTACGATTATCGGAGAGTGTTCGATGGGAGGGATGCCTACGGAAGTCCTGCGCAAGGGAACCGCCATGAGAATATTTACCGGCGGCGCCCTTCCCGTCAATGCTGACGCGGTGGTGATGGTGGAGCATACGGAGGAAGCGAGCGCAGACGCCATAGAGGTCCTGAAAGCGGTTGCGCCTTATGAAAACGTGGTCCGCAGGGGCGAAGATTTCAAGGCGGGTCAAAGGCTTCTCAGCAAAGGGCGCCGCCTGCGGCCCCAGGACCTGGGGCTCCTGGCGGCGGCAGGCAAATCAGAGGTGCGGGTATTTCGCAAGGTCTCTGTCGGCATTATCAGCTCTGGCGACGAAATCGTACCAATAGACCAAGAGTTAAGCCCTGGATGTGTGAGGGATGTGAACCGTTACGTCTTGGCCGGCGCTGTCAAGGACGCGTACGCCGCCGCGAAATGGATAGGATTGGCGCGGGACACGATGGCAGACATGACAAGCGCACTGAAAAAAGCCCTGGAGGCCTGCGACTTGGTCTTGATTTCAGGGGGCAGTTCCATGGGGAACAGAGACATCGCGCTGAATGCCATCCTGTCTTTTCCCGATTCGCAGGTGCTTGTGCACGGCGTCTCCATCTCGCCGGGCAAACCCCTCATCGTGGCGAGAGTCGGCATGCAGCCCGTGGTAGGACTGCCCGGTCACCCAGCCAGCGCCTTCATTTGTTTCGAAAACTTTGTCGTCCCGCTTATCCGGCAGCTCGGCGGGGAAGAAATTTTGAGGCCTTTTGCCCGGCCGAGTTGCGATGCGATTCTAAGCCGCAACATCGCGTCAAAGGAGGGTCGGAGGGATTTTGTCAGGGTGACGCTGCATACGGAGGGAGGCGCGCTTGTTGCCACGCCTCTCCCAGCCAAGTCGGGCATAATCTCTGCCATGGTCAGGGCTCACGGTTACTTGGTCATCGACGAAGGCTGTGAAGGGCTATACAAGGGAGATCCAGTAAAAGTCTATCTTTTCAGCAATGCAAGTGAGGATACCAGTGAGACGCAACATCTATCTCGACATGAAAACGCAGGCAGAAGCGCTGGAAATTTTTTTGAACCGAGTCCCCACGAGCGCCTATCCCGGCTCTGAATGGGTGTCGGTCCCGGAAGCCAAGGGCCGCGTCACGGCTGCCCCAGTGCACGCACGACTGTCTTCGCCTCGTTTTCATGCGGCTGCCATGGATGGTTTTGCCATAAGGGCGAAGGACAGCTACGGCGCGGGACCGGATACGCCTGTGTCCTTCGAGATTGGCAGGAACGCGTGGCCGATCAACACCGGTCAACCCATCATGGAAGGGGTCGACGCGGTGGTGATGATCGAAAATGTCCATTTCACCACAGACTCGGAATTTCAAATCGAAAAGGCGCTAGTCCCTTGGGAAAACGTTCGGAGAGTCGGCGAAGATTTTGTGGCGTCGGAAATGATACTGCCTGCGAGACATCAAATTACGGCGTACGATCTCGGGGCCTTGCTCGCTGCAGGCGTCACCCATGTGGAAGTGGTGGAGAGGCCTCTTGTCTGGCTCATTCCTACAGGAAGCGAACTCGTGGAACCTGAAGAATTCTCCGACCGCAGCGACAGCCGGTGGAAATCCATCGAATTCAACACAGTGATGCTCGCAGGACTCGTACACGATCACGGGGGAATAGCGGTCAGAAAGCCAATCGTGAAGGATGAATACGATTTGATCAAAGCCGCCATCCGCGAGGCGATAGCCTCCAAGGCGCATATTGTGGTGATCAACGCGGGGTCGTCTGCCGGCAGCGAAGATTATACGGCCGCGGCCATCAGAGAAATGGGCGAACTGCTGGTGCATGGGGTGGCCATGATGCCGGGAAAACCTACCATCCTAGGCGTTATCGACGGCAAGCCCATCATAGGGAACCCGGGGTATCCCGTGTCTAGTGTGCTCTCCTTCGAGCTCTTCGGCGCGCCTCTCCTCAGGCGGATGCAGGGATTACCCGGCTGGTCGAGACCGACCGTCTCCGCGGTTACCACGAGGAAAGTCTCTTCCAAATTGGGCCGCGAGGAATTCTTTCGGGTAAAGCTCGGCAAAGTCCGCGACAGGATCATCGCTGCGCCGCTGCCTCGGGGCGCAGGCTCCATCACCACCCTGACAAGAGCGGATGGCATCATCCGTATACCCTTGCGGTCAGAAGGGATCGACCAGGCAGCCGTGGTCACGGTGGAATTGTTGCGAGACCCCCGAGATATCGACAAGACCATCGTCTCTATTGGCAGCCACGACCTCATGCTGGACATTCTCGACGACGAACTGCGCCGCCGCAATCTCTTCTTGTCTTCAAGTCATGTCGGCAGCTTAGGCGGTTTGCTTGCCTTGAAAAAAGGCAACGCGCATGTCGCAACGGCTCATCTCCTGGACCCCGAAACAGGCGTATACAATTGGTCATATATCGAAAAATACATTCCAGAAATGAAGGTACGGATGTTTCACGGGGCCATGAGAGAACAAGGTTTCATCGTTGCCAAAAACAACCCCAAAGGGATACGGGAATTTCATGACCTCGCCAGAGAGGATGTCAGATTCATTAATCGTCAAGCCGGCGCTGGGACTCGTGTATTGCTCGATTATTGCTTGCAGCAGAGGGGCATTGATCCGGAGCATATCCAAGGATACGAGCTCGAAGAATACACCCACACCTCGGTTGCCGTTGCCGTGCTTTCAGGGGTGGCTGACGTGGGAATGGGCATACTTGCGGCAGCCCAGGCCCTTGGGCTCGACTTCATACCCGTAGCTACCGAAGAATATGATTTGGTCATTCCTGAGGAGTTTGTGG
>Ga0272446_1006372_pt1 | contig 12344 bp, 9 predicted proteins | sample YNPCB0061_FD_194587 | JGI IMG/M metagenome (GOLD analysis project Ga0272446, IMG submission 194587) | Hot spring microbial mat communities from Yellowstone National Park, WY, United States - YNP-CB-006-1 | ecosystem: Environmental > Aquatic > Thermal springs > Hot (42-90C) > Sediment | place... | reverse complement strand
GGGTCACCCCCCGGGCCACACAGGCAAAGAGCAGTGCCCCGGCAGGGGGGGTCTGCATGGCAAGTCGGTACTGCTCCAGGGCCCGCCGCAGGTCCTCGGCGGCAGTCTCCGCATCTCGGACGTGTAATTGAATCCGCTGTCCGGGTCGGAGGCGATCTCCCACGGCAATGGCTCCACTTTTGGGATCCAGACCCACGATCATGCGCACCAAAAAGTCTCCCGGTTGGGGATCCGGTTTGAAGGGATCCGTGACAATGCCCACAGCAATGGCATTGGCATAGCGAATTAGGTTTTGTTCCTGGGGAGGGAGTTGCTCCACCATGGCTTTGACGAGGGGAAGGGGGGGGCGATCCTCCAAGGAGGTGATCACATTCCCCTCAGCGCCAGAGACTCGCAGTGGGGATCCCACGGGACGACAGCCCTGGGCAACAACACTGTCCACACGGATATTCCCGGTTAGGGCCACTCCCACGATGCCCTGGCGATAAAGACGGTCGTTGAGAAAAAGGCCATGGGGGGAGGTTGCGGATGCAGTGCTCAGGAGGCCCCCCACTTTGGTGCCCTGGGGATAGGCGAAATCCAGCCCTTGCAGCAGATCGGTGACGCCGCCGCTGAAGCCATCGGCAAAGAGCACAAAGTGGGGCTGGGCCTGATTGGGGATGCCAATGTAGTCTTCCCACAGGGTGGGGCTGGCATCTAGATCCGGGAGGGTGCCCGGTTCCAGATAAAACGGATGCAGCCCCACATCAGGTAAACGAGCCAAGGTGAGGGAAATGGCGGCATCTTCTTCGATTTCCAGACCACCGCCGATCACCCCGCTGGCGGAGCAGCCCACGAGTACTTTGATCGGCAAAAGCTGGTGCACAAGGGGCAACACCCGCGGGTATTCACTCACAAAAGCCGAGGAAATAAACAGGATCCCTAAATCTGCTTGGGGAAGCTGGGCCCGGGCTTGGATGCCAATCTCCTGCAAAGCCATCTCCAGGGAAGTCTGTTGAGAGAGAAGGGTTACCCACTGCATAGGAGATGATTCCTGAGGCTCTCACTGATCTTAACTTGTGGATTGGAGCAGGCTGTTTTGGGCTGAGGCCCTGTGGAGGTCCCCAAATCTGCTCAAATGGCACGATCAAACCCTCTGAGAATGTCCCTCAGCCTCTCAAAAGATAATCTGGAGACAATCTGGAAAGAAGCCAAAGTATCCCAGGGTAGGCAGGCATTTCTCCTACGCTAGTCCCTGAACCAGGAGGAGCACAACCTATGACAATCCGGATTGCGATTAACGGCTTTGGCCGCATTGGACGGGCCTTTATGCGGGCCCTGATTGCGGATCCCATTGATGTGGAGGTGGTGGCGATCAATGACCTCACCGACCCGGATAACTTAGCCTATTTGCTCGAATTTGACTCAGCCTATGGCCCCCTCAAAGTTCCTGTCAGCCTGGAGGGGGAAAAAACCATTGTGGCGGGATCCCATCGCCTGCAGGTGCTCTCGGAACGGGATCCGGCAAAGTTGCCCTGGGCAGAGATGGGGGTGAGCCTGGTGATTGAGTCCACAGGGTTTTTCACCCATCGGGAGGGGGCTGCCAAGCACTTGGAAGCCGGGGCAAAAAAAGTGATTGTGTCGGCTCCTGCCAAAAAAGCGGATCTCATGGTGGTGATGGGGGTGAATGATCATCTCTATGACCCGGCGGCCCACGCTGTGATCTCCAATGCCTCTTGTACCACAAACTGTTTGGCGCCCCTGGCCAAAGTCCTGTTGGATCACTTCGGCATTGAAACCGGTTTTCTCACCACCTGCCATGCCATGACCAATACCCAGTCGATTGTGGATCGTCCGGATCCCAAAGACTGGAAACGGGGACGGGCCGCTTCGGTTTCGATTGTCCCTTCGACGACGGGGGCAGCCACGGCGGTTTCGGAAGTCCTGCCAGAGTTAGCTGGGAAAATGGATGGCTTGGCCTTGCGGGTGCCGACGCTGGTGGGATCCATTGTGGATTTTGTCGTGCGTACGGAGCGTCCTGTCACCCTTGAGGCAATTAACGCCGCTTTTGTGGAGGCTGCCCATGGGCCGATGAAAGGGATTTTGGGGATTGCCAGACCGGGTATGGTTTCGGCAGATATTATCGGCAATCCTTTGTCTTCGATCGTGGATACGGAAAGTACCATGATCCTTGGTGATAGAACAGCCAAAGTCCTCTCCTGGTATGACAATGAGTATGGCTATTCCAATCGGCTCAAGGACTTGATTGCCTTGATCATGGCTAAGGGGCTGTAGAGGGATATGATCAGCTTCAGGTGATACGGGCGGTGATATGGGTAAACAGTGGGGATCCCTACTGGTGATTGTGGCGGTGGTGGGGGTGGCACTCTATGTTGTCCTGACGCGTCCGATTGCGTTGGGACTAGATCTCAAGGGGGGATCCCAGTTGACGCTGCAAGCTCAGCCTACGGCTCAGGTGCCAGAAATCACGCCGGAGGTGATGCAGGGGTTGGTCAAGGTGATTGAGCAGCGCATCAATGGTTTGGGGGTTTCGGAGCCGCTGATCCAAATCAGTGGACGGGATCAGTTGTTTGTGCAGTTGGCTGGGGTGGCTGATCCGGACCGGGCCGTGCAGCTCTTGGGAGATACAGCCCAGTTGGAATTCCGCCGCCAACGCATTGCCACGGAGATTCCCCCGGGGGATGCCCCCATTGAGGAACTGCAGCGGATTTTTGAGCCAGTGGGCCTCACCGGCGCCATGCTCACCAATGCCCTCCCCCAACCGCCGCGCCAGGGATCCCAGTTTTGGGAGGTGGGGCTACAGTTTACCCCTGAGGGGGGAGAGAAATTTGCTGAGTTAACCAAATCCCTGGCGGGGACAGGACGTTCTATTGGTATTTTTCTAGATAACCGTCTGATTAGTGCGCCGGTGGTGCCGGCCCAGTTTGCGGCCACCGGGATTACCGGGGGACAAGCGGTGATTACTGGCACGTTTGATGTCAATGCCGCCACAGATCTGGCGATCAAGCTCAAGGCGGGGGCGTTGCCGGTGCCGGTACAGGTGATTGAAAACCGCACGGTAGGGGCGACCCTGGGAGCCGTGAGTATCCGTCAAAGTCTCTATGCGGGTGCCCTAGGGATTATCTTGGTGCTGGTGTTTATGGTGGTCTATTATCGTTTACCTGGGTTGATTGCCGACATTGCCTTACTGATTTATGCCCTGTGTACCTTTGCCTGTTTTCAGCTTTTGGGGGTGACCATGAGTTTGCCGGGAATTGCGGGGTTTATTCTCAGTATCGGTATGGCGGTGGATGCTAATGTTTTGATTTTTGAGCGTATGCGGGAAGAACTGCGAGAAGGCAAAAGTCTCTATAAGTCCATTGAAGAGGGGTTTGACCGCGCTTTTAGCAGTATCTTAGATGGGAATGTCACCACCCTTTTGGTTTGTGGGGTGCTTTTCTCCCTGGGCATCGGGCTGCTGCGGGGATTTGCCGTCACCCTAGCCATTGGGATTGTCGTTAGTTTCTTTTCCGCCCTGCTGTGCACCCGCACGTTCTTGCGCCTGTTGGTGAGTATTCCTGGGATCCGCCAACGTCCTGGTTTATATTATCCCAATGCTGCCGCCCATTCATGAGTACCCTGGCTTATTTGGGCCCTACCGGCACCTTTAGTGAGCAGGTGGCCCTCAGCATTCAGTCTCATTTACCGGTGCCGGCGGAGCCGATTCCCTTTCCCAGCATCATGGCCACAGTGACAGCCGTGGCTAAGGGGGAGGTGACCTGGGGTGTGGTGCCAGTGGAAAATTCCCTGGAAGGGGGTGTGGCGGCTACCTTGGATGGCTGCTGGCAAACCGAAGGAATCTTTATTCACCAAGCCTATATCCTGCCGATTCGCTATGCCCTCATCAGCACGGCTGCCCATGCCAGCCAAATTCGGCGGGTGTATTCCCACCCCCAGGCCCTAGGACAATGCCGCACCTGGCTCGAAGACTATCTTCCCCAAGCAACCCCCATTCCCAGCAGTTCCACCACAGCCGAACTCCATCAGATTGGGGATCCCGAAGTCGGGGTGATTTGTTCTACCCGCGCCGCGGAGATCTTGCAGTTGCCAGTGCTGACCTGCATTACGGGCCAAGACCACAATCAAACCCGCTTTTGGCTCCTCAACCGCAACCCCTCCCCTGGCGGATCCCTGACCTCTTTGGCTTTGAGTCTGCCTGCCAATGTCCCTGGTGCTTTGCTCAAGCCCTTGCATATCTTTGCGGAACGGCAGCTCAACCTCTCCCGGATTGAATCCCGCCCCACCAAGAAATCCGCCGGCACCTATGTGTTTTTTCTGGATGTGGAACACCCCAACCAGGGATCCCTCTCCCCCCAGGAGCGAGCGGATTTGGAAGCCGTCACGGAAACCCTAAAAATTTTGGGCAGCTATGAGGTGATGACCCTCTAGGGGATCCGGTGAGAAGAGTGGGGGATCCCAGCGGAGCAGGTTTGCCCTTGTATCTCTTATAGTGTGGTCATGACTGGTCATCTGGGGATCCCGATGCGTGTCTGTGTGATTGGTATGGGGTATGTGGGGCTGGTGACGGGGGCCTGTTTGGCCCAGCTTGGTCACTACGTCATTGGGATTGAGAATGATCTGCACAAGTTAGCCCTGCTTAAGCAGGGTCAAGTACCGATTTATGAGCCGGGGCTGGAGGCTTTGATCGAGCAGCAAACCCAAGCCGGGCGGCTGCACTTTTGCGAGGATTTGAGCGCAGGGATCCTCCAAAGTCAGATTATTTTTATTGCCGTGGGTACCCCCTCTCTCCCCAGTGGCGAAAGTGACACCCGTTTTGTGGAGGCTGTGGCCTTGGGGATTGGCCAGGTGATTGCAGCGGATCTACAAGCCCAGGGCAAGACAGACTACCGGGTGATTGTCAACAAATCCACGGTTCCCATTGGTTCCGGGGACTGGGTGCGCTCCCTGATTCTGGAGGGCATGGAGCAGATCACTCCCACTGCTGTTAGTTTGGAGCAGATGAAGCAGAGCTTTGATGTGGTCAGTAATCCAGAGTTTCTACGGGAGGGCACGGCAGTTTTGGACACCTTTCTGCCGGATCGGATTGTCCTTGGTTTTGGCACCCAAACGCTGCCATCAACGCCCCTCCCCTTGCCGTTAGCCTGGATGCAAGAACTCTATCAACCGATTATTGAGCGCCGTATCCCCGATTTTGCCAATCACAGTGGGGATCGGGTGCCTGTGGTGATCACCGATTTGAACTCAGCGGAGATGATTAAATATGCCGCCAACGCCTTTCTCGCCACCAAAATCAGCTTTATCAATGAAATTGCCAATATTGCCGAACGGGTGGGGGCAGACATTCGCCAGGTGGCTTTGGGGATTGGCTTGGATCACCGCATTGGGCAGGCTTTTTTGGGGGCGGGGCTGGGGTGGGGGGGCAGTTGCTTTCCCAAGGATCTTTCCGCCCTGATTCATATTGCCAGCGATTATGACTACAACGCCGGCCTCCTCAAAGCCGTCATTGAGATTAACCAGGGACAACGCCATCGCCTGGTGAAAAAAATTCAGGAGCAGCTCAAAGTCCTCAAGGGAAAAACCATTGGGCTCCTAGGACTAGCCTTCAAACCCAACACCAATGATCTCCGGGATGCCCCATCCTTGGCGATTGCTGCCACCTTGCATCGCTTGGGGGCACGGGTCAAAGCCAGTGATCCCGTGGTGCAGGAGCTCCCCCCCACCGTCAGTACCCCGATCAAGATCTATCGGGATCCCTACCGCATGGCCCAAGGCTGTGATGCCCTGGTTTTAGTGACAGAATGGGCGGAGTACATGACTCTTGATTTTAGGCAACTGGCTCAAGCCATGAATACCTTGGTTTTCCTGGATGGCAGGAATGTGTTGGATCCCAGTAAGGTAGAGAGCTACGGCTTCACCTACCTACGGATGGGCTAGCTGCGGACTTGGGGCAAGCATTCCCATCGCTCACAGATTTTGGCTGAGGGGTGTATCGAGAATCTCTTGGTTGAGGGCAATGACCTGCTCAACTTCGCTAAGACGAGCCAGGGTTTCTTCGTCCATGAGAATAGAAAACTCTTGTAGGACTTCAAGGGCATGGCAGCGGCTTTGCCAGGCTTGACACTCTTGAGCTAAAGCAGCTTTGCTGGCTTCGGCTTGGGCAAGGGCAGCCGTGAGGTGGTGATTCTGTTCGGTTAAGGTTTGGATCTGGGCTTGCATTGCCGCAATGGTGGCTTGGGCGGACTGGCTAGCTTCTGAGAGGGCGCTAATTTGCTGTTGTAGAGCTTGGTACTGATGATAGAGCTCGGCAAACTTGAGTTGGACAAGATCATAATTGCCCTGCAAATCAGCAAAGCGGTCACTCAGGGTGAGGTAGTGGTCACACAGGCGGAGATAGCGTTCGGCAACACTGTTGGCAGGAAGGGAAAAACTCATGGCGGAGCAGGGATGAAGGTGCCCTTATTATAGTGATGTCCGTAAAAAATCACTCCCTCTGTTTCGCCTGTGTTTTGAGTGTTTTCCCTGCCCATGTAATCGCTTTATGACACAGCATCCCCAGCCCGTTCCGTTGTGACCACCCCGGCGGGATATAATCCCCAGGCGGGCTCCTCAGGATGGGTGGGAAAACAGGTCAGTGCCCCCTGTTCGTAAGCCAAGATAACGTGATAGGGCACCTGCTGGAATTGATGAAGATCTACAATTTTGCCCCAAACCAGCTCTTCATGGAGCAACCCAGTAATCCAGCTTGACAAAGTCTCCGTCGAGATAGGCAGGGGTTCCACCCCCTGCGGCAGGGGGGAGGGATCGCTCACCACCACCCGGATGCGAGCCTGGGGATAGCGCCGCGCTAACTGACTGGCCAAAAGACGATTCACCCCCCCATTCACAGTCATCACCAGAATCGTTTGGGCTTGGCTGAGCAGCACAGGCACTTGCCCTTGTTCTTGCAAAGCATCCCCGACCAGGATCAAAGGTTCAACAGGGGATCCCTGCAGACCGGGAATCAAAGGGGATGGATTTTCAGCGCGAGTCAGGTGAGCAATCCCAAAGGCTTTTTCCCCCTGGGCATTGATGGCTTGGAGCAGATGCCAACTGAGGATGTGTTGCCCCACAATCACCGTCAGCCGTTCCCGATCCAGCCCTAGCCAAGTCCCCAGCCACCGCGCCGTCAAGCCCTGCACCACCACCGTCACCGCAATCGTGAGAAACACCAGAGCCTTCAGGGCATCCCCCCCGGTGATCCCATTGGCCGTCAGCACCAAACCAAACAACGAAGCCACCGAAGCCGCCACAATCCCTCGGGGAGCCACCAAACCCATGAAGAGCTTTTGCCGCCAAGACAAACCACTGCCCAAAGTCGAGAGAAAAACCGCCAAGGGACGGATCCCGATCATCAAGACCACCACCGTGGCCACAGATCCCCACCCCAAAGCCGCTACCGCCTTGAGGGAGAGATTCGCTGTGAGCAGAACAAACAACAAGCCAATGGCCAAATTCCCCAACTGGGACTGAAAACGGAGTAACTCCGCCTCTTCTGGAGTGGAGCGCCAGCGAATGATCATCCCTGCCAAGACCACCGCCAACAACCCCGACTCCGACAGGATCCCCTGACTAGCGGCATAGGTACCCAACACCCCTGCCACTGCCACCCCATTGAGCAACTTATCGCTGACCGACGAGCGGCGCAGCAACCAGTCCAAGGCAAAGCCCCCGGCGATCCCCACGCCAATGCCTACCCCCAACCGTTCACCCACTACCACAGCCAGTTCCCAAGGCGGCAACTGCGGCGACAACACCGCCTGCAACACCGTCACAGCCAGGATGGCTCCCAAGGGATCGATCAAGATCCCTTCCGCCTCCAAAAGGGTACTCACCTCTTGTCCCACCCGGGCCTGGCGCAAAATCGAACCCACCACCGTTGGGCCCGTCACCACCACCAAAGACCCATACAACCACGCCAAACGCCAGGGAAATTCCGCCAAATAGTGCGCCGCCACAGATCCCCCCACCCAGGAGATGCCCGCCCCCACCGTGATCAGATTCCGTAAGCTCCCGGACACCTGCCGCAATTCTTCCCAGCGGATATTCAGTCCCCCTTCAAATAAGATCAGGGCCACCGCCACATTCACCAGCGCCTGCAACCCCTCCCCAAAAACCTGGGGATGGAGCCAATTCAGCCCATCAGGCCCCAAGGCCACCCCCATGCCCAACAGCAAGATAATACTGGGGATCCCTAACCACACCGCCACCAACTGCGCCCCTGTGCCAGCTACCAGCGCCAAGGTCAACGCCAGGGTCAGATCAGAATTGCTTTCCATGATGGGACCCTAAAAACTTGGGCAGGACTTTGTCAAAGAGCGGGATCAGTGGGTAGTATAATGTCCTACTGAAGGAATTTTAGCTTTTCTTTATCCCCAGACCAGAAGGAGCCTCTATGCAAGCGAAGCCAGAGCGGGTTGTCATGATTGGAGTTGCCGGGGATTCCGGCTGTGGCAAATCCACCTTTCTGCGCCGCTTGACCGATCTATTTGGAGCCGAGCTGATCACCACCATTTGCCTCGATGACTACCACAGTTTAGACCGCTACCAACGCAAACAAACCGGTATTACCGCCCTTGATCCCCGCGCCAACAACTTTGATTTGATGTACGAACAGGCGGCGGCCCTCAAAGCTGGGGAAAGCGTCATGAAGCCCATCTACAACCACGAGAATGGCTTGATTGAGGGGCCAGAAAAAGTTGAACCCAACCACATTATCGTTTTGGAAGGTTTGCACCCCCTCTACGACAAACGGGTGCGGGATTTATTAGACTTTAAGATTTACCTGGATCTCAGTCCAGAAATCAAAATTGCCTGGAAAGTGCAGCGGGATATGGCTGAGCGGGGTCACACCTACGAAGATGTGCTGCGCTCCATTGAAGCCCGCCGCCCCGACTTTGAAGCTTACATTGATGTGCAAAAGCGCTATGCCGACGCGGTCATCGAGATCCTGCCCACCACCTTGCTGCCAGAAATTGACAAAGAACACAAGATCTTGCAGGTTCGCCTGATTCAACGGGAGGGAGTGCCGCACTTCAAGCCCATTTATCTCTTTGATGAAGGCTCCACCATTGACTGGATCCCCTGTGGCAAGAAGCTCACCTGCTCCTATCCAGGGATCCGCCTTCATTCTGGGCCGGGTATTTATTACGACCAGCCGGCTTCCATCTTTTCTATTGATGGGCAATTCGACCGCCTTGAAGAACTCACCTATGTGGAAAAGCACCTCAGCAACATTGACACCCGTTTCTATGGTGAAATGACCGAGCTGCTGCGCAAGCATCCAGAATATCCGGGATCCCGGAATGGCTCTGGGGTGATTCAGGTTTTGGTGGGACTGAAGCTACGGGCACTCTACGAAGAGATTACTTCGGCTACAGTGGGAGAACTGGTTACCGCCTAGCTCCTCGCATGACCTCTCATTCTGCAGCAAGCCCAGCCTCTCAGCTCACCCAGCAGTCGAACCAACAGTTTAATTTTGATCGGCGTCTGTGGCGGCGCTTGGTCACCATTGCTCAGCCTTATTTTGTGCCCCTGATTTCAGGAGGGGGATGGCTTTTTGCGGGTTTGCTCTTGGCGTCCACTGTCTTTGTGATTGGCTTGATGGTATTTGTGGAAATTGCCATCGCCAAAGGGGGGCAGGCTTTTTTCCCAGACTTTTTCCAGCGCTCAGCGGCGGGGTTCATTGCCCAAACAGAAGCCACCTTAGCATCTCCGGTTATTTTTGTGGCCCTGGCTGCCGTGTTAGGGGGATCCCTAGCCTTTGTAGCGGCTCGCCAGCACCTGCGGGGCAAGTGGTTGCAATGGGGGATCTTGACGACCTTATTATTTTTATTGCTTACGGTCAACCGTATCAACGTGATGATCAGCTTTGTGGGTCGTTTCTTTGATACAGCCCTACAACAAAAAGATGAACCTGTTTTTTGGCTTTATTTGTTTGTGTATTTGGGGATAATCATTGCTGCGATTCCCATCTTAGTAGGCTATGGCTATTTACGGCAAAAGCTGGGACTGTTTTGGCGGCGTTGGCTGACAAACTACTTTCTGAATTTTTATTTTTCTGACCGCGCCTACTACGAACTGGACTCCAATGCCGGCGATACAGAAATTGACAACCCCGACCAGCGTATTAGCCAAGATGTCAGCTCTTTTACCGATACAACCCTCTACTTTATTTTGGATATTTTAGATTCAATTTTGACCCTCTATGCCTTCACAGGTATTCTCTACAGTATTTCACCTACTCTGGCAGGTGGGTTGCTGATTTATGCCGGGGTAGGCACCGGAATTGCCATTATCACAGGTCGGCGATTGATCAAGCTGAATTTCAATCAACTCCGCCTGGAAGCTAACTTTCGATATAGCATGGTGCATGTGCGAGATAATGCCGAATCGATTGCCTTTTACCGGGGGGAACAACGGGAACAGCAGCAGGTTTTGGGGCGGCTGGATCAAGCCCTGAAAAACTTTGATGCCTTGATTATTTGGCAAGCTTTGATTGGGATTTTTCAGCGGGGCTATAATTTTCTCACTCGGATTGTGCCCTACCTAATTGTGGCGCCGATGTATTTTCGGGGTGAGGTGGATTTTGGTACCATCACCCAAGCTTTTATTGCTTTCAGTCAGGTTTTGGGTTCTTTATCGATCATCACCAATCAGATCCAGAGTATTTCTGGTTTTGCTGCTGGTATTAACCGTTTGGGGGCATTTCACGAACTGCTGCTTGATCGCCAGGCCCGCCGTGGCGTAGTCCAAGAAACTCGAATTCTCACCCAGGAAAACGGACCTCTCAGTCTTAAAAATCTCACCCTGAAAACCCCCAAGGCTGAACGTACTTTGATTGAAAATCTCACCTTGGCAACGGCTGAAGGACAACGACTCCTGGTAGTGGGCAGCAGTGGCTCCGGGAAAAGTTCTCTGTTACGGGCGATTGCTGGGTTATGGGACAACGGTCACGGCATCATTACGCGCCCCGCTAGTGATCAGATTTTATTTCTGCCGCAGAAACCCTATATGCTTTTGGGCACCCTCCGGGATCAATTGCTCTATCCCCACTACCGGGATGATTTGGATGAGAATGATTTGCAGGGGATTTTGGAGGAAGTGAATCTGGGATCGTTGGTGTCCCAATTTGGCTGGGATACAGAGCAGGATTGGTCGAGTACCTTATCTTTGGGGGAGCAACAACGCCTAGCTTTTGCCCGGATTTTCGTCAGTCGTCCCAAATACGTGATTTTGGATGAAGCCACCAGTGCCCTAGATATTAGCAATGAAAAGCGTCTCTATGAAAGTTTGCTCTCACGCGGGCTGAGCTATCTTAGTGTTGGTCACCGCCCCACCCTTGCCGCTTATCATGACCAGGTTCTGCAACTCAAAGAGGATCACAGCTGCCGCATCCTCTCCCCGGAGCAGTATCTTGCGGAAGTGCGGGCTTTGGCGACAGTCTGAGCAGTTTAAGAAGGAGAACTTTTTATGTCTGTGATCACTCAGACATCATCTGTCCTCAAAGTATGTAATCGAACGAGTATATTAGGTACAGTTCCTCTCGGACTCATTTTTCGTTTATCAGGACTAGCAGTGTTCTTTTTTATTTTTATTGGGCGGTTGAATATCCTTACTTGTGTGCAAGGGAATCCTGTATCTTGTACGCTCACCCGAGAAAGTCTTTTCACCAAAAACACCATCACAATTCAGGACTTGAAATGGGCAGAAATTCATGAACATGATAGTGATGACAGTACGACGTATCAAGTTCTTCTCATGACTGAAAGAGGAAAGCTTGGTCTCACATCCTATTCCTCCAGCGATCTATATGAGAAGCAAAAACAGGTGGATCAGATCAATGCTTTTATCCGATCTTCTCAGCCTGTGCTTGAGATTAGGCAAGATGATCGCCTCTCTGGCTATTTCATAGGTGGGTTATTTTTTATTTTTGGTTTGGCAAGCATGGGCCAGGTTTTTAATTCCCTGACAGCTGTTTTTGATAAATCCCAAGGGAAACTTTATCTCCATGAGGTTTCCCTCTTCTGGAATCGCCGTCATGAGTATCCCCTTTATCAGATCCTCAAGGTTGATGTGGAAGAAAAAACCGATTCGGATGGAGATTGTAGCTATCGCTTGGGGGTTGTGCTGCGCTCTGGAGAACGGTTACCCCTAACAGTGTCATTCGTGTCGCCCTCACAAAAACAGGATGAAGAAAACAAGGCCACCCAAATCCGTCAATTTCTGGGCCTGAGGGATGCTGATCCTGAGGAAGCTTAACTAATGAGGGGTACGGGGAGCTATAAGTCCCGCGCTGTATGCAAAGC
>Ga0272446_1006371_pt1 | contig 12345 bp, 14 predicted proteins | sample YNPCB0061_FD_194587 | JGI IMG/M metagenome (GOLD analysis project Ga0272446, IMG submission 194587) | Hot spring microbial mat communities from Yellowstone National Park, WY, United States - YNP-CB-006-1 | ecosystem: Environmental > Aquatic > Thermal springs > Hot (42-90C) > Sediment | place... | reverse complement strand
GCGCCCACGAACTAAACGATGCGGACCTTTTGGCGAAGGAGATTTCACGAGTCAGTATGTCTTCGTCGCTAACTCACATGACGAGATGGCTTGGCTTCGCTCGCAGTGACGCATCAATGACCTTTCTGTCATTGCGAGGAGCCGAACGCGACGAAGCGCCCTCGGCTCTCTCACCAATCGAGCGAAGAGGCTTGTGTACAGCTTGAGGTTCCCTTCGAGGGCTGCTACTCACACGCGTTGTGGATCGTACCCGACGACCCTCGTCAGCCTCAGGAAAAGCCGCCTGATGTCTTTCCACACGAAGACTGAGCCTGGGCGTCCAGTCCTGTGCAGGAAAATACCGACAATATTTTTGACGTATCTGTGGAACCGCAGACCGGGCATTCCGGCTGGCTGTGGTCCGACGCAAACATCAATCGCTCAAATTCTTTTCCGCAGTTGGAACACTTGAATTCGTAGATCGGCATGGCTCACCTCGTCATGAACAGCCGCACGCACCTGGGGCCGCATTTTCGAGTTCAGCCATAGGGCCGAAGATTCCAGATTTTATGGCGATGCCGCCTGCGTCTTGGATGATTCGGAGGGCAAATGGGTCAACGACCACGCGAAGGTCTTGGAGGGTGTAGGTTTCATCCCCATCTCTTGGCTCGTCCAGAGCCAAGCCCATGCTGGGGCCGCCTCAACCATAGCCGCCGAAAAACACTCTGAGGGCCTGCCCTTCTGCAAGTTTGCCTTTGAAATAGTTTCGAGATTCTTCATCGATGTTGAACATGTTGGTATCCCTTTCTTTTTTGTTGGCGAGTTTCTAATTCTGTTTAACAATATATATTCATATGATTATATAGTCAATGGGGCGGCGATCCAGCCGCCTGTCTTCTCAAAGTCCCTTGAGGTATCCTCGCTTCATCTTTCCGATGCCCCACGAACACTTCGGCCCCCAGCGCCTCGAAAGTGGTTCAGCCGCTTTGGAAAAGGAGCGCCGAACCACGGCGTCAATCTCACCATGGCGTCTAGCCCACTATTCGTCGCTCGTTACTCTCATTTTACCGGGTTGCGCCTCCGCATTCCCCGATGACGGCGCAGTCTTCTTTTGCGCGGCCTTCTGAGGGCCGGAGGAGGCTTTCTTTTTCTGCCGCGTTGCGGCTCCGCGTGAGACCTGCCCGCGATGAATCACGGCGTCGATTTTTTGTTCCAGGTTGGCTTTGATTTCAGCTTCGCCCATGAGGACCTGGCCGCCGATCACAATGAACGGCACGGCAGGGGGATCCTTGCGAAATCGCTGGCCAACGCGAACAAATTCTTGGTACCCTTTTTGTGTATCGACATCAACGTCTTTCACTTTTATATGATAATTCTTCTGGAACATTTGAATGAGGTCTTTCACAGCTTCACAGTGTGGACAGTCTTTTGCCCAGAAGAACTCCAACTGAACCGGCGCAGCGGCGTCAGCCCCGGAAAAGGCGGGTATGGCTGCGAGACAGAGGCGCATGATCCATAGGCCCACCACAAGCCTCAGAAGCGCACATGATTTGCCAGAAGGAGCGAGCGAGCTGGTCATGGAATGTAGAGTTTCATCTTCGACGGGATTGGATAAAAGAGATGGACATTCTTGTGGGTTCTAAAGCCGCAAGCCTCTCTCTGGATGAGCAGCCACGCCAAGGCATTCTCGGCCTGTTCCACCAGGGCGTTGTATTCTCGGATGGTCTGGTGAAAGGCCGGGATCAACACCTCTTTTTCTTCAGAGCTCACCCCCGCCAGGCAGGACTCCCATCGGTTTACTTGGTCGAGGGCCTGTTGTATCTTTTCCAGGAGGTCTTCCAGCTTTGCGCCGGCGCTGCCCAGAGACTCTGCCATTTCTTTGACCAGTGAGGGCTCTTCGGTCTCTACATCACGAAACATACCCATGGCAAACACCTCATACGTTTTTAGATATCATGTGGGAACGGAGAAGACAACAGCGGCAGGCTGCGGTCATGTCTGTCAGACATAATGAATAAAGACGAGCAAGGGAGATAGATAACTATAATTTACTTGACTTTTTGAATATAACTTACTATGTATAAAACACTTTAAGCTACAGGATTCTCGGAGAAGTCGAAAAGCCCCGAGGTCACGCGAATCCTTACGCCCCCGAGTGAGGAGGTCCCAAATGCCTGGGAAATATTGTGTCGCAGCGATTGTTGCGACAGTGCTTGCTTCCCTCGTGATAGTTTGTTTTGTATCCGTTCCAGCCTATGCCTATCGTGTCTGCACGTTCCGAGGCACCGTCGTCGATCATGGGTGGCGAAGTATGACGGTGAGGACGAATGGGCAATGCGCGGAGGTGAATGTGGGCTGGCGCACGAAATACATTCCGAATCACCGACCCTGCATCGGCGAGACCGTCGCAGTCGATTTCATACTGGAAGACGGGTATATGAAGGCCACCAAGGTGGTGAGTCTCTCGCCTCTGCCGCCGTCCCAGCAATGTTATCCTCCGGCGCCTCCGGCATCTTCCAGTTGTCGAACAGTGGGTGAGGAGCCAAGCACAGTCACCGACGGCTGTCCGCCTCCCAGAGCCATTATTTCGTCGAGACCGCCTGCGCACGTGGCCAACCCCGCTTGGAGCCCATCTGCTCCGCCTGCCCCAGCAGCGAAGCCTCCTGCCGCCCCTGTGAAGAAGCCCGCGCCCGAAAAGAGAGAAGCGGTTAAGACGCCTCCGCCGACGCCCGCTCCTGAAACGCCCCGGGAGGAAACCAAACCTCCGGCTCCTCCTGAAGATAAGAAGGCGAAGGTCTTGTCCGGCGAAGTCGTCGCCTCTTCGCCAAAAAGCCTTTCCCTCCGCGTCCTTGAAGAGGGAGAAGCAGCAGAAGTCGTCAACATCAAAGTGGGCTTGAAAACAAAATTCATCCCATTCAGGAGGCCGGCGGTGGGCGAAAAAGTACGGGTCGAGTACCGGCAAGAAAACGGGGACAAATTTGGCTACACCGTCCAAGTAATTCAGTAAGATCAATCGCGTCAGACACATCCCAGCTTCTCACACGCAGACGCAAGGGGCGGTTCATTCGAGAGCCGCCCCTTTCTCTGTCCCCTCATCTGGCTGGCGCGCCAGGGCTCTATATGATCAATTCTTGTGCTGGATCAATCGCGGCTGCATTGCATCGGGACGTCGTCCTCCCCGGGCTTGCCTTGGCGACGCCTCGCGCAACGTTTCTCCGTGGAATGCGAAAAAGGGCGACCCCAATGCGTGTCTCAGCCGAAGCAACAGCCCAAGAGCCTGAAGACAAGCATCACTTTTTGGACCCCTTAGGGGGCTCTGCGCCGGGGAGTTTCTTCATGCAGAAGAACCAGTCGTAGCAGTGGACGTCCTTGTCTTTGGTTTCCACTCGTTCTTTGGCGCTTCCGCAGGAACCGGGAGGCGGTACAATCACGGGCTGCCCCGGCTGCCAGTCTGCTGGCGTCGCTACCTTATGCGCATCGGACGTCTGCATCGCGATGAGGAGCCGTTTAATTTCCTGGAAATTCCTGCCGTTAGCCAAAGGATAATAAATAATAGCCCTGATCACACCTTCCGGATCGATGAAAAACACGGCGCGTACCGCCTTGGTGTCGCTGGCGGTAGGCTGTAGCATCCCATATTTTTTGGCCACTTCCATCTTGATGTCCTCGATAAGAGGAAAAGTGACCTCGATGTTCTTCATGCCATTGTATTCGATCTTTTCTTTGATGGTTCGAAGCCAAGCGATATGGCTATAGAGGCTGTCGATGGAAAGCCCCACCAGTTTGCAGTTCAGGGCTTCAAATTCGGGCGCCATTGCAGCAAACGTCATGAATTCAGTGGTGCACACAGGCGTAAAATCGGCCGGATGACTAAAAAGGATGACCCACTTGCCTTTATAGTCATCAGGGAAATTGATCTTGCCTTGAGTGGTATCCGCAGTGAAGTGAGGGGCCTTCTCGCCGATGATTGGCAAGCTCCGTTGTCCTTGCTCTGCTGCAGCCCCAGGCAAGGCCATCGCCAATACCACTGCGCAGCACGCCAACCACCTGATGATGCACAATTTCGCTCTCGACATGTTCCATTTCTCCTTTCGCATTTGGGTTTCAGGATGCGTCTATCGTCGATAATGACGCAGGCTCTCGTTATAATAATAGTTACTATAAGCGATAAGGATGGGCGCGTCAAGCGCGTTTGAAACTCATCACATTCACGACGCGGCAAACCTCAGTGCAGCGGAAATTCCCAGGCCCTGAACATGATCACCAATTCAGCCGCGGCTTTCGCGTCACATGTAATTTTCAAGAGGCAGTCTGCTGCAGGGGTCGGGGACCTTCTTGTGTCCAGCGTCCCTATCGCGGCCCACCTTGCCCGTTGCATCGAGGCTTCTTCAGGCGGACCACGACAGCGCCCCATCCTCCTGCTTCCAACGGCGCCTGCTGGAAGCTCTGCACTGAGGGATGGCGGGAAAGAAACGCATAGACTCTGTTGCGCATGGCGCCTGTACCTTTGCCGTGAATGATTCTCATGTCGAATATTCGGGCGTCGAGGCAGGCTTCTATGTAATCGGCAAGGAGATTTTCAATTTCCTGGGGCGGGAAGGTGTGGAGGTCCAAGACGCCGTCAATGGGCAAAGGCATCGGGGAATCGCAGCCCTCAGCGGGATCTTCAGCGCCTGGGCTATACTCGTCTGACCGCGGCTTTTTTGATTTCATATGGTGTCTCAAAAGTTAACATGAGATTGCTGCGCTTCGCTCGCAATGACGCGCCAGAGACTCTTGTCATTGCGAGGAGCTGAAGGCGACGTGGCAATCTCAGCCAGCATTAATCGATCAGTCAATGTCTTGTCGAATTCACGCTGACTTTCGAGAACCCTACAAACGCCTCGTTTCTTGTTCCTGATTGTGAATATCGTATGCTCCACTGATCAGTTGGTAAATGCTGGGAAGCGCGCGTTTGCAATGCCAACGAATTTCTTTGCTCTCGGTCAACTCCTGAGTTCATGTCCCGCGCTTTCCGCCACTGAAATCTGGTCGCCCGACCGGCGCAAAAAACCCTCATCAATAAGCGCATCGAGTATCTTGAGTGTGCGGCGCGGGTCTTTCGAGACGATCCGCAGCAAGTGGTTGACATCGGAGGCGCGCTCCAAGACCACTGCGCGGATGAGTCGGCCCCGTATTTGGCGATCCGAATCGTCGAACTTTCCTTGAGGGCGATAATGGACGCTCTTGGCGTGCACCCTGTAACCTTGGCCTTTTAGCATGACCCCATAGTCCATGAGGCCGTAGTACCAGCGACGCGGGTCTGCCCGGTCGAGGGTCTGTTCCACGAGCGGAGCGATTTCCCTGTCGTGAACGGCGTCCGCATCCGGAAAAAAGAAATGGATGAATACCGTCCTGATATTGGTTTCCACAAAAACGACCGGCAGATTGAAGGCGAAGGCGCAAATCGCGCCTGCCGTAGCGGGTCCTATACCAGGCAGACGGGCAAGCTCCTCGGCGGATGAGGGAAGGATGCCGGCAAACTTCGTGTGCAGGAGTTTAGCCGTTCGCGCGAGCGCCAAGGCGCGCCTATTATAGCCGAGACCTGACCAGGACGCGAGGACATCTGCCAGATCCGCGACGGCCAACGATTCCACGTTGGGGAACCGCCTCAGAAACTCATGGTATTTTGCCGCGACCCGCTGGACTTGCGTCTGCTGGAGCATAAATTCAGACACCATGATCTCGTAGGGATCATTTGTGGCTCTCCAGGGGAGCAGTCTCCCGTGCTGTACGTAGTATCCACGTATCGTCGATCGGAACTTGTCCACGGTTTCGGGGTCGAGCCTTTTCATCTCAGTTTCGGCGTTCCCTCCGCTCAAAGCGTTTCCATGGCTTCCTGTTCATCGTCGTCAGCAGGAGGATTGAGGTCAACATATCATGAAAAAAATTCATACATGGTTTTGAGCGCCAAAAAGGAGAACAGGGCGGCGATCAAACCATGGGGAAAAGATTCTTGAAGAGATTTGAGAGTTGAGGAGTGCCGAGCTCTGCCAAACCTGTACATGATCACCATGCTGCCGATCGCGCCGGCTACAATGAGGAACCGTTGGGCAGCGAGTACCCATGAGGGGGGCACGGTGATGACTAACTGCCGGAGTAATTCAAATTGAAACGTCTGCCATAAAACGATGGGGAGATAGACCCCCAGGTTCACGAGATAGTAAAGATGGAACGCCATGTAACTAGTCAGAACCAGCGGCAGCAACGCAAGGCCGTAGCGGGCGAAATTTTCCCCAGTAGTCTCGGATGCTACCCGCCGGGAAATTTGCGCGGCGATAAAAACAAGAGCATTTGCCGATGCGATGCACAGCAAGAAAAACAGCGTGAAGACCACTATACGAGGCGAGCCCGAAAATAGCTCACTCCATCGGTCGAATGCCACCGTTGGACGGGCGAGCTCGCTCATAAGACCAGCGAATAGGCTTATTACCAGAAACGCCGTGACGTACCCCACCTGTTTCATTTCCCATATTTCTCTGCCCGGGACTCTGAGGCTCAGGTTGATCGCATCGTGTGGGCAGTTTTTGACGCAATTTGCGCACAGTTTGCAGAAGCGATTTGACCGTAGTGTGGGCGCCATTTGGCCAAAAGGACATCCCTCACGGTCTTTGGTCCCAACGTAGCAGTCGTTGGTTGTGCATTGAGAGGCGCACACGTTTCTGTCCGCCCGCAGCTCAATGGGCGACACCTTTGCAAAAACGCCCATCATGCCTCCCAGAGGGCACAGGTACCGGCACCAGGATTGACGCTCAAAGATTACCGATACGATTGTGGCCAGCGCCAAGATCGTCAGAAGCAGGAGACCGGTATTGAAAGGGGAGGACCGCATGTCGGTGGCGGTTTCCAGCCAAATGATAAAGAGCGCAGACGCGCTGATGATCCAATCGCTTCGATGTTTGAGCCAAGGGGGGAAAGGGATATTGTAAGAGACTATTTTTTTGGAAAGATGACTCAGCGTGCCCATGGGACACAGCGTGCACCAGAACCGCGCCCAGAAGAACGCCCCAAAAATCATTGTGGGCCATCCGATCGCCCAACTGAACAGCCCCCCCAAATTTTTTCTCGGATCAGCAGGGCCGAGAAACAGCAGTACGAGCAGAATGAAGAAGAAGGGGGCTGCCATGCTTTGGAAAATGGCCGGGAATAGAGGACTTTTCAGGGCTGCCCTCAGAGAGGGGAGCCTCATAAGGTTCACCTTGCCATCTGCCTCGATGCGCCGAAGATCGAAATAGATGTCTTGAGGTCTGATTATTCCGTCTTCGGCCAAGAGCACCGCCCTTTTAAGGGTGGTGGCCAGCTCGCGATCGTTCCCCGGCCATGAGTAGTTGAGGAGCGTCTTTATGGTCTCTTTGGGAATGCGATGGATTTCTTTATGCAATTCTTGGCTGTACTGATTGACATAATGCTGGATGAGGGCGGGGATTTCCTTGCGCCGTTTCCTGAGAGGGGGAACGTTCAATGAATGGTCAGCAAGCCAGGCCAGAAGAGGGTGCTTCTCCTCATTGACCTCGGAGATGTCCAGGTTGGTGGTTCCGATGAGCCTGAAATTGCACGTCTGAACCGATTGAGAACCCACTTTCTGAAATGTGCCCGTGGTGAGGGTTTCTATCAACTTCCTCTGCATCGTGGGTGTAAGCTGTTCGATGCCCCGTACCAGCAGGGTGCCGTCTTCGGTCAATTCCAGGTAGCCGGGCGTCTCAATCCTCGTGTTGTCATCCTGTACGATTTCGGAACCGAAAAAAAGCCTCATTTGTTCGTCGGTAGGGTCTTCGTCAACTCGAGGCAATTCGCAGTAGTCTCCTGCGACGGAGGTCTGCGGCAGTGGTCGAAGCATGTCCAGACAAAGGAACACTCTCTTGTAGTGAGGACTCATTCCGAAGATGGCGTGTGCCATGAATTCTTTGCCCACGCCTGTTTCGCCAGTTATGAGAATGGGGCCGGGATAGGCGGCGAGTTCCTCCAGCTTGCGACTTGTGCGACGCCGGACGGTTTCGCCCACAAAATAGTCTGGGAACAGGTGCTCCTGCTTGCTAATCAGGGCCTGCAACGCCCTTTTTTTGCGGACGTTGTTGTACACGGTTCGGTCAAGCCGTATGACCTTGCGGGCCAAACTTCTCATGATGCTGAGGGCGCAGTCGGGACTTTGTTTGAGGAGGGATTCCAACTCGCTGATGGGGATTTCCAGCAGCCGGCAATTCTTTGCGGCTTCAACACGGAAGTGAAAGGGCGCAGGCTGATCCGTAAAAAGACCTATTTCGCCGATCACGTCGCCCGGCAGCAGCTCTTCCACCTGAATGGCGGGACCATCTGGTTCGACCAGCAGGACACGCGCGCAGCCCTCCACCAGAAACGAGATCTTGTCCTTGGAGTCGTCGGCGGGCCATATTTCTGACCCTTCGGTGAATTCCCTGACATGCCCGGCGCCCCAGAGGGCATCCCGAAGCTGAGGGGACATCCCCTCAAAGGGATCGTTTGAAGGGAATTCCTTCCGTGATGACTGTTCTGAAGGCAAAGTCATGCGCTTAATCGGTTTTTGCAGCCGTCTGTAGTTTGATGCCGTACTTTTCTATTTTCGCGAGCAACGTCGGTCTCGACAGGCCAAGCAGCTTAGCGGCCTGAGATCTGTTGCCGTTTGTTATGTTGAGGGCTTCGGTGATCAGTATGGCGGCAAATCGATCCGTGATTTCATGAAAATTTTTTGATCCGGTTGCCGACGAAAGTTCTTCCCTGACGCATTTGCGAAGAGGTTCTTCGTGGCTGCGGGGATCTCTGAGCCGCGGCGATTTTTCTCCTCTGATGGCGAGGGCAATTTCTTCGCCAGTGATGGGAGAGCCCCTACTGAAGATGATTGCCTTTTGCACCGTGTTGGCAAGCTCCCTCACGTTTCCGGGCCAGGAGTATTGTTCCAAGGTTCTCTTTGCATCATGCGTGAGACCTGGATTGTCGATGTGCATCTCCCTGGTGCATCTCTTGAGAAAATACTCTGCCAGCATGGGGATGTCGCCCTTTCGTTCACGAAGGGGCGGCAGCCATATGGTGACGACTTTGAGACGATAATAGAGGTCGGCGCGAAAACGCCCTTCCTCCAATGCCTCTTCGAGGTCACGATTCGTGGCCGCAATCATCCTCACATCCACAGGAATATGTGAGTGTCCTCCCAGCCTCTCGATGCTCTTTTCCTGAAGGAGTCGAAGGATTTTCGCCTGGATGGTAAACGGCATATCCCCTATCTCATCGAGAAATACCGTCCCGCCGTCTGCCTGCTCGATTTTCCCGAATTTCCTGTGGGAAGCGCCGGTAAACGCCCCTTTTTCGTACCCGAATAGTTCACTTTCAAGTAAAGTCTCGGGTATTGCCACGCAGTTGATCACGAGAAAGGGTTTGTCTTTTCTTGCGCTGTGGTGGTAGATGGCGCGGGCGACGAGTTCTTTACCAGTTCCTGATTCACCCCGGATGAGAACTGTTGCGTCCGTGGAAGCTACTCGTCCAATGGCCTTGTAAACTTCCTGCATTGCTCTGCTTTTCCCCACCAGGGCGTCGGCAGAATCAATGTCTTGCACGGCATCGATCTCAACACGAGATCGCATCACGCGGCCGGCCTCCAGGGCCTTTGAGACCGTAGCCAGCATCTCTGGTATATCAAAGGGTTTCAAGACGTACTCGAACGCGCCCAGCTTGGTGGCCTGGATCGCTGTCTCCGTCGTGCCGTAGGCAGTCATGATGATCACGGGAAGTTTTGGCTGCTTTTCGTGGATAGCCTTGAAGGTTTGAAGGCCATCCATGCCCGGGAGACGGACGTCCATGATCACTAAGTCCGGCTGCTCAGCGGCGACCAGCTTGAGGCCGCCCTCCCCTGTCGCAGCGGTCTGCACAGCATGTCCTTCCGCAGACAGCAGCTTGGCGAAACTGTTTCTCAGTTGCGCATCATCATCGACTATGAGGATTTTGCCCACTGATCAATCCCTCTGATCGGCAAGGTTATCACAAATCGAGCCCCTTGTCCTGTCGGAGAATCCAGATGGAGACTCCCGCCGTGCTCTTCAACGATACGCGCTGCTATGCTCAGTCCAAGGCCTGTCCCTTCCTCTTTGGTGCTAAAGAAGGGCTGAAACACTCTGTCTCGAATCTCCTGCGGTACGCCTGGTCCGTCGTCTGCCACTTCGATGCAAATGCGAGACCCGTCATCTTCCAGGGCGTAGGACTTTTCCGTTATGGTAATAACGCCGCCGTCAACCAGGGCCTCGCAGGCGTTGGCGATCAAATTGACGATGACTTCCTTCAATTGATCTGGATCTCCTCTCGTCTCGGGCAGCCTTTCCTGACGAAGCACCTCCACCTTCACGTCGTAGGATTCGAGCCTATGCTTCATCAGTCTGAGTGCTGCGTCCACGAGGTCTGAGGGGCGTATCGCCTGCATTCTCAGGCGCGGCGGGCGAGAGAATTCCAGAAAGTTTCCGACGATGGTGTCTATGTGACGGATTTCTTCGGCAATGACTTCAAAATCCTCTTTTTGACTGGCGGTCAGCGCAAGGTCCCTTTCCATTGAAAACAATCTCATCTTTACAGAGGTCAACGGGTTCCTCACGCTGTGGGCGACGCCAGCAGCCAGCTTCCCCACGAGCGCCCATTTCTCGGCCTGCGCCAGGTGTTCTCGGCTGCGCTCTAGTTTCGTCTTGGTCTGATCGACGTCTTCTATGAGGTCTTGAAAACGAAGGCTGAGAACCTTGACTTCGTTCTCTTCCTCGATTTCCACTTTCTTGGTGTACGCTGCTGCAGCCAGTTCACGGATGGGGCCGAGCACTTCCTTGAGCAGTATATAAGCTAAAATGCTGGCAAAGGTGATTGCCAAGCACAAGCCAAAGAGCGTCGCCGCGTTGCTCAGGCCGACGCGATCGCTGAGCCGTTGTCTCGCGGCGGCGATGCTTTGGACAAAGGCTTCTTTGAACAGCCGACACGTCGCCGCAATGCCGTTGAATTGCGTTCGCAAGTCCTGATGGAGTCGGAATCCCTCTTCTTTTCTTCCTTCTTTGTAAAGACGGATGACCTCGTCCCGCGTGTCGCAGTACATTGCGTACTGTGCGTACACGTCTCGGAGCAGCCGTCGCTCCTCATCGTTTGCCGTCCATTGACGCGCTTTGCGCAGCCAACTCTCAAACGCAAGATGGTATTTCTCCAACTCCTTGAGCCAGGCTTCGTCCCCGTCTTGGAAATAATAGGTGACATAGCCCTTCTGCATGACCAAGGCATTCTCCAGCTCCTGGGCGGCTTGCATGGCTTCCAGGTCAGATTCGATGACCGAAGAAAAGGTGCGATCCATGATATACGAATTGATCATGGACATGAGCCCTCCGCCGACGGTTATGGACACGAGCAGGGCAAGCGCTACCAGGATGCGGGTTCTGAGACTGAGCCTTCGCCACATGGCTGCATGATTCTCCTTTCCAGGGTCTTTATACCACGAGGCTAATGAGGTGAACAGCGGGCAGCGACAAAGGAAACGACCTAAACAGTCGCTTTGGCCACAAAACAGGAAAAGGCGGCAGCCCTTGAGGAATGTTCTCGAGGTGAATCGCGAATTTGGACAAAAGCTTATCTGCTTGATTCAGGTCAGCTGAGATGGCTTCGTCGCCGACGGCTCCTCGCGCTGACAAAAACGTTCTTGAAGCGCCCATGCGAGCAAAGCCATATCGTGAAAAAAGGTCAAAAAACCTATATTGACGAAGCGATACTATGTGAATGTACGTCAAACCGTGAAGGGGCATTGCGAAATCTTTTTTCAATTGATAATATATGACATCCGCAAGATAATTTCTCAAAGGAATGATACATTGAAAGTATTGCTCGTAAGTCCTGACTACCCTCAGACTTTCTGGTCCTTTAATCGCGTCCTGAAAATGACGGGTAAAAAAGCTTTGGTTCCGCCCTTGGGGCTCATAACGGTCGCCGCATTGTTGCCTTCCGACTGGCGCCTCGAGCTCGTGGACATGGTCTTTCAGCGCATCTCCGACTCGCAGTGGGACGCCTGCGATATGGTTTTCATCTCTGGCATGGGTGTGCAGGCCCAGGGCATCCTCGAAGTCACCAGAGAAGCCAAGAGAAGGGGCAAGAGGGTCGTGATAGGCGGACCGTGGGTATTCCACTACCCTGAGGATGCCTTTGCCGCCGGCGCCGACATCGTGGTGAAGGGGGAAGCCGAGACCGTCATCGATGAACTTCTCGCAGCCATTGCCGACGAGGCGTCGGGCAAAATCATTTACAGCGAGGATAAGCCAGACCTGCAAAGGAGTCCTGCGCCGCGTTTCGACCTCTTGGACATGAAGAGTT
>Ga0272446_1006369_pt1 | contig 12348 bp, 8 predicted proteins | sample YNPCB0061_FD_194587 | JGI IMG/M metagenome (GOLD analysis project Ga0272446, IMG submission 194587) | Hot spring microbial mat communities from Yellowstone National Park, WY, United States - YNP-CB-006-1 | ecosystem: Environmental > Aquatic > Thermal springs > Hot (42-90C) > Sediment | place... | reverse complement strand
CCCTGCGTCACTTCGCGTCGGATGTCCAGCGTCTCACCTGGTTCCCAGACAGCGATCGCCTCTTCGTCCAGCTCTGGAAGCCGGAAGGCGACGGCGACAGCCGGCACCGAATCCTGCGCGTGTCGGACCGATCCGTCGCGGAGGTGAACCCCGGGCCCGACCACCCGCTCCGGTCCGCCGAGAGCGCGACGCTTTCGCCCGACGGAAACCGCATCGCCTTCAGCGCCACGCCCGAAGGCCAGACCTACAGCCTCCTCTTCACTTGCGCGCTCAACGGCGACGATCTCCAGCAGGTCACCGACCCGTAAGGCCGGCGCGCGGCGGGATCACCGCGCGCCCAGAATCCGAATCTGCGTGCTGGATGGGAACCAGCGGCCTTCGATGGTGTGCGACGTCTCGCCGAACGCCGCCACATAGCCGCTCGCGGGCCGCGGCAGGTGCGCCACCCACGCGTCACCCTCCTTCTGCATCGGCGCCGAAACCCACTTGCCCTTGCGGAAGTCCTTGGTGTCCGACGTCACCGTCCAGAGCCGCGCGGACGACGCCGGCGGCGTCGCCGTGATGCGCAGGGTGGCGCCACCATCGGTGGCGTCCTCCCACTTCCAGCTCACCTTCGGCGGGAGCGTGCCGGCGGCCAGCGCCCGAATGAAGCCCGCCGCCGCGGAGAGGACAGGCAGCCGGTTCTCCATGCCGTGCCCGGAGTTGGGCGAGTAGAGGATCCAGCTCGGTCCGCGCAGGTCGCTCCAGTAGAAGTTCAGCGCATCCTGCGCCCAGTAGGGGTCGTTCGTGCCGTTCATGATGAGCTTGGGCAGCGTGATGGACTCGCGGAACGTGTAGGGGTCCACGATCTCCACCAGCTTGCGCCCGCGCGGCTCGGACTCCATGCGGGCCTGGAGCCCTCGCCGCGTGTAGTCGTCGATCTGCTCGCTGTACTTCCCCCAGCTTGCCAGCTGGTTCGGCATCTGGGCCGGGATGTTGAGGTTGTCGTAGACGATGGGGATGATGCCCGCGATGCGCCGGTCGCCCGTCGCCGCCGTGAGCCAAGTTGTCCAGCCGCGCTTCGACGCGCCGGTGACGATGAAGCGCTCGATTCGGCGCGGGCCCTCCTTCGCGGAGTAGGCCTGCAGCGCATCCATCGCGCGGACTGCGGCCTTCGTCATCGGGAACAGGAGCGGCCACGTTGCGTCGCCCGTCTCGAGGTACTTCTCGAAGGTGTGCGCGATGAGGTCGTCCTCACGAAGGTTGCCGAAGAGCGGCTGGTTCGGAATGTTGAAGAGGATCGCGACCGTGACGCCCGTTGCGTTGAGGAACGCCTGCCCGAGGACGTAGTCCTCCGGGCCGCCGTTGCCGCCCGTGATGACCAGCACCGCCGTCTCCGGGTGCTTCTGCTCCTTCGGCTGGAACACCAGCACGCGGTGGTCCCACCGGATCCCCTGCCAGACCTGGCTCGTCATCTGGAGATCGGTCACCGTGCCGAACGGTTTCTGCTCGGAGGTCCGTTTCTCCCAGCGGAAGGATGCGTCCGGCCGGCGCACGTACGCCAGCAGGTCCGCGCTCGCCGGAACCGCACACACGACCGCCATCACCGCCGCCAGCCACACGCGTCGCATTCTCACCCGTCTTCCTCCCTGAGCCCGTCGGGCGCGCACGGGCGCGCGCCGGTACCTGTGCTCGTTACGCCCCGGCGCTGTGATCTGTTCCACAGCGCACCCTGCACAGGAAACGGCGGTCCACCCTGGCCCGTCCGTATGCCGGGAACTCCATGACCAGGAGCCGCGCCATGCGATCCGCACGACCCGTCGCCACGATCCGGAAGGCGCCCGCCGGGCTGCCTCGTGTTCGCGCCGCCGAGCGACCGCGCGGAAGCGACGTCGATCTCGGCCTGCGTCTGCTCCTCGACCGGCGTGTCTCGCGACGACAGAAGGGCGAGGCGCTTCTTCTGGGCCTCGCGCTCGGCGCGCCGCTCGTCGCCTCCGTCGCGCTGCTGGCGGCGCTATCGCTGGGCGCCCCGTGGTCCGCGCTGAGCAGCGTACCGCTTGCGCTGGCCGCGATTCAAGCGCTGCTCTTGAGCGCCGCGATCGCCGGCCTCCACCTCATCCGCAACGCGCCACTGCCGGTCGTCTCACGGGTCCACGTGGAGCGCTACAGGGTCATACCCATCCGCCCACGACCCGCCACCGCCTCGCGCCCCACCACCCGCTAGTCTCGGGTAACGCGCTACCCGCGCAGGAGCAGGCCCCTGCCGGTCGACGCGAAGCCCGCTGCCAGCAGGTCGGCCGCCACAGCCGCGTCGCCCGGCGCGCCGCCGTCGATCTCCTCGAACAGCCAGGCCCGTCGCGCGCCGCTCCGCACGGCATCCGCCAGCGCGCCCGCCACCGCACGGAACGGTATTTCGCCGAGCGCGTCGGGGAAGGTGAGCAACGCGCGGCCGTCGCGCGAGACCCAAGCGCCCAGATGGCCCTCGGCCAGCGCGACGAGCGCGCCCGGCACCCGCGCCGGCCTCCGGCCGTCGTTTCGCTCCGGCCAGGGCAGAGCAGCGCCGTACGGGTTCGCCGGATCGGCCGCACCGAGAAGGACGCACGCCGGCGGATCGGCGGGCTCGCGCAGCGCGCGCAGCCGGTCCACCACCTCCGGCGCCGCGAACTGAGACGCGCCCAGCCCCTCCACGAAGTAGCCGCGCCGCACGCGGCCCGCGTCCTCCATCGCCGTCAGCACCGGGTACAGCCCGCTGAACCCGCCCTCCACCTCCTCCGACACCGCGGCGTCGCGCGTCAGCACCGCGTGCCGGTCCAGCAGCTGAGCGGCCCAGGCGGCGAGGCGGTCGGTCGCCGGGGGCGCACCCCCGAGCGCTGTCTCGACGAGCCACCACCGGCCGGCAGCGTCTGCCGGCTCCGGTCGTGCGGGCGCGAGCCCTCCCCGGCCGGCGAGCGGCCGGTAGCGGCCCAGCACGCGGTCGCCGCGCGCACGGGCCTCGCGCAGCCTGCGGTCGCGGTGCGGGCTCAGGCGCGCGCGCAGAGGCTGCAGCGTGTCGTTCGTCACCTCGCCGGCCCAGACCAACTCCCAGAGCGCCTCGAGCACTTCCGGAGCGAAGCCTCCGCCGGTCGCCGCCACGATCTGCGAGAAGAACGACGGCCCGCGCTCGTGAAGGCGCTGCCGGATCGCGTCGGCGAGAGGTCCCTCCGGACGCCGGGGCATGGGCACGAAGAGCGCGGCCATCTCGTCGCGCAAGTACAGCCGCACGCGCCCGTCGCGCGGCGCCGTCGCGCCCGCTCCGACCCAGACCACCTGGCCCGACGCGAGCAGCAGATCCAGCTCGCGCGAGTCGTAGCCCTTCAGTCGCGCCGCAAGGAGGTCGCCCTCCAGCGCTGACGCCGGCAGATCGGCGCCCTGAAGCTGGTGGACGACGTCGAGCAGCGCGGGCGGCGACATCGGGCGGGCCGCCGGACCCAGGCCGTGCCACTCCAGAAGCAGACGCGCCAGAGCCGCCTGCTCCACGGGCTCGACCTCGCGCCGAAGGACCGCGAGTGACCGCCGCCGCAGTGCCCGCAGGACGTCGGCATGGCACCACTCCACCCCGCTGCCGCCCGGCCGGAACTCGCCGCGCAGCACGCGTCCGGCCTCCTCGAGCCGCCGCAGCGCGTCCGCCACGGGTGCGACCCCCACCCCCCACCGCCGCGCTGCCTCCGCGTCGTGGAACGGGCCGTGCGTTCGCGCATAGCGCGCGACCAGCTCGGTCAGCGCGTCGGGCTCTCCCGTGAGGAGCGCGGCCGGCAGACCATCGGGAAGCGCCGCGCCTACGCCGTCCCGGTAGCGCGCGGCGTCCTCCACGGCCACGTGACGCTCTTCTCCGGCGAGCGTGAGCGCGATGACACGTCGCGCGCGGCCGAGCGCGTCCAGCCAGCCGGCGGCGCTTTCGGGCGGATCGCAGCGCCGCGCGATCTCCTCCGCGGTGAGGTCGCCGAGCCGCAGGAGCATGTCGTGGAGCGCGTCTGCGTGACGGCAGCGGCGGTCCTCCGTCAGGCACTGGAGCTGCGCCTCCACTTCCGCCACGGCGCCAGGGTCCAGCAAGTCACGGAGACCGGCGTCGCCCAGCAGCTCCCTCAGGCGAACCGGGTCCACGGTGAGCGCTTGCGCGCGGCGCTCCGCCAATGGCGCGTCGCCCTCGTACATGAAGTTGGCGACGTAGTGGAACAGAAGCGACGCTGCAAAGGGCGACGGCGCATGCGTGTCGGCGACGACGACCCGTATGCGGCGCGCCTGAATGTCCCGCAACAGGTCCGTGAGGGCGGGCAGATCGAACACGTCCCGCAGGCACTCCCGATAGGCCTCCAGGATGATGGGGAACGACCCGAACTGCGCGGTGGCCCCGAGCAGGTCGGCGGCGCGCTTGCGCTGCTGCCAGAGCGGGCTTCGCTTGCCGGGCCGCCGGCGCGGCAGGAGCAGCGCGCGGGCGGCGGCCTCCCGGAACCGGCTCGCGTACAGCGCGGTCGCAGGGGCGCCCTGCTGCTCCTGGCGCGCGCCCGTCCCTGAACCGAGCTGACGCACGACGAGGCTCTCCACCTCGTCCGGGTCCGGCAGGAGCAGGTCCGCGGGCGGAGGCGTGTCCACGTCGGGCTGCCGCACCACGATGCCGTCGTCGCTGTAGAGGACATCCGGTTCGACGCCGGTCCGATCGCGGAGGGAGAGGGCGATGGCCATGGCCCAGGGCGCGTGAACGCGCGCGCCGAAGGGGCTGAGGATGCAGGTGCGCCAGTCCCCCATCTCGTCGCGGTGCCGCTCCACCACGATGGTGCGGTCGTCCGGCGCGGCGCCCGTCGCGCGGACCTGGTCCTCCAGATAGCGCAGAAGGTCGCGCGCTGCGGCGGCGCTGAGGCCATGCTTCGACGTGAGCCGCTCGACCGCCTCGTCCTCGGAAGCCTCCAGCAGGTTTCGCGTCAGCTCGCCGATGGCGCGACCGAACTCGAGCGGCCTGCCGATCGTCTCGCCGTGCCAGAAGGGCATGCGTCCGGGCGCGCCAGGCGCGGGCGCGACGACGACGCGGTCGTAGGTGATCTTGACGATCCGCCAGCTCGATGCGCCAAGCGTGAACACGTCGCCGACCCGGCTTTCGAAGACCATCTCCTCGTCCAGCTCGCCCACGCGGCCCTTGCCGGGCGGCGCGCCGTGGAGGAAGACGCCGTAGAGGCCGCGATCCGGGATGCTCCCGGCGTTCCCGATGGCGATGCGCCGGGCTCCCTCGCGGGCGGTGAGGCGGCCGGTGTCACGGTCCCACGTGACGCGCGGCCGAAGCTCCGCGAAGCGGTCCGACGGGTAGCGGCCCGAGAGCATGTCCAGCACGCCCTCCAGGATGGAGCGCGGCAGGTCCGCGTAGGGGGCCGCCCTCCGCACCACGCGCTCCAGCGCCTCCACCGTCCAGTCCTCGACGGCGACCATGGCCACAATCTGCTGCGCGAGCACGTCGAGCGGACAGCGCGGGTAGCGCATCGGCTCGACGGCCCCGGCGTGCATCCTCTCCGTGATGGCGGCGCAAGCGAGCAGGTCGGCACGGTAGCGCGGGATGATGACGCCCTTGCTGGCGTCGTCGATCCGGTGCCCGGCGCGGCCGATCCGCTGCATGGCGCTGGCGACGCCGGGCGGCGCCTCCACCTGGATGACCAGGTCGATCGCGCCCATGTCGATGCCCAGCTCGAGCGAGGAGGTGGCGACGAGCGCGGGCAGGCGGCCGGCCTTCAGCGCGCCCTCGATCTGCAGGCGCTGCTCCCGCGCGATGGAACCGTGGTGCGCGTGGACCACCTCGCTGCCGGCCAACTCGTTCAGCGAGGCCGCGAGCCGTTCGGCCAGCCGGCGGCTGTTGACGAAGATGAGCGTCGAGCGGTGCTTGCCGATCAGGTCGAGCAGGAGGGGGTGGATGGCAGGCCATACGCCGCGCCGGTCCGCCGCCGTGGCGCCGCCAGCCTTCGAAGCGACCGCGCCGGCGTCCACGAGGTCGGCCAGCGCCGACTCCACCCGCAGGTCGAGCCGCTTGCGCGCGCCGGCGTCCACGATGCGCACGGGTCGTTCCCGCCTGCCGCGGGCAGGGGCGGGCGCATGCTCGAGGACGACGTCCAGCCCCTCCTCGACGGTCCGCACGCCGGGCTCTTCGACCGGCCCGGCCTCCTCGAAACCGCCGAGAAAGCGCGCGACCTCCTCGAGGGGGCGCTGCGTGGCGGAGAGGCCGATGCGCTGCAGCGGGCTGCCCGTGAGCTCCTCCAGACGCTCGAGCGAGAGCGCGAGGTGCGTGCCCCGCTTCGTGCCGACCATCGCGTGGATCTCGTCCACGATGACGCTGCGCACGGACCGCAGCACGGCGCGCGCGCTGCTCGTGAGCAGGAGGTAGAGCGATTCGGGCGTCGTGATGAGGATGTCGGCCGGGCGCTTGAGGAACCGGGCGCGCTCCGCGGAGGGCGTGTCACCGGTGCGGATGGCGACCGCGGGCTCGTGCGCGGTCCAGCCCATCGCTTGCGCCTGCGCCAGAATGCCCGCGACGGGCGCCCGCAGGTTCTTCTCGATATCGACCGCGAGGGCCTTGAGGGGCGAGACGTAGAGCACGCGGCAGCGCTCGAGGACGGGCGGCGGCGGGTCGAACAGAACGCCGTCGATTGCGGACAGGAAGGCGGCGAGCGTCTTGCCCGAGCCGGTGGGAGCGAGCAGGAGGGTCGACTGACCGCTGCGGATGGCTGGCCAGCCGAGGGCCTGCGCGCGCGTCGGCTCGCCGAACGTGCGGACGAACCACGCGCGTACGGGCTCACGGAACCCTTCGAGCGACCGCCTGCCGTCGTCCGAGCCCATGGCCCCTCCCTGTTCGGCCGCGCACGGGCGCGAGCCAGCGCCCGTGCGCGGTCAGTTACGCCGCACCACGCGCAGAAGCCTGCCGGGGCGGCGGCCTCACTCCCCCGGGTGCCGCGCCCACGCCACGCGCCCGTTCCGTCGAAGCCCAGCGTGCGGCGGAGCGGGTTCCCCGACGCCTTGCGGGTTCTTTTCGCGCCCGCCAGGACCATGCGGCCGAACCCGTCGTGCAGCTGCGCCCTGCGGAACCGCGCGGCGTGCGGCCATAATGGGAGTGCGCTCGTACGGGCGCGGGGGGCTCGGATGGCGAAGAAGAGGCCGGTTGCCGCGATCGCGGCGCTCTCGCTGTCGCTTGCTGTGCTGATCGCCATGGCGACGGCGTGGCGGCTCGGGCTCGCCGCCAACGAGGTGGATCACCGGCTCTACCACATGAACGAGACGTTGGAGCAGATGCGCGCCGCGGTGGCCGCGCTCGAAGACCAGCGGCGCGCCGAGCGCCGGACCGAGACGAGGGCCGCACGATGAGCGAGGAGCAGTCTCCGATCACGCTGCGCTCCGCGCTCACGCCGGGGCAGCCCGCCTTCTCTCCGGCCGTCCGCGCGCGCCTCGTTTGGATCGCGCCCCTCGTCAGCCTGCTCGCGTCGGGCGGCATCGTCGCGCAGTCGCGCGCGCGGCTCGAGCGGGCGCGGACCGGGCTGGCGGCCGCAGAGACCGAGATGCGCGAGCTGCGGACCCGGTACGCCGCACTGGGCGGCCGCATCGTCGTCGAGCACGACCACACCACCTGCGACGGCAACCACTGATCCTGCAGAGGATGCTCTCCGTCGCGGACCCCTGACCCTGCCGGCCTGCGAGCCGTACGCGCGCTTCCCGCCCGAAGCGGTCCGATCCGCGGCAGGAGTGCGCCTGCCAACCGGAACCCGAAAGCCGGCCGAAAGGCAGGGAACGCCCGCGCCCGCGTCGAACCAGAGGTCACAGCCGCCGGTCCCGTTGCCGGCGGCTTGGCGCAGGTTGCGGAGGAGGTCGGCCGAGTGCGGGTAGGAGTGCCGAAGGAGACGTGCGCGGGCGAGCGGCGCGTGGCGTTGGCGCCCATCGCCCTGGCGCCGTTGCGCAAGGCGGGCATCGAGGTGGATGTCGAGGCGGGCGCCGGGATCGCTGCAGGCTATCTGGATGCGGCCTACGAGCAGGCGGGCGCGCGGATTGTTCCGTCGCGCGACGACGTGTTCGCCGAGGCGGATGCTGTGCTCATGGTGCGCGCGCTGGGCGCGGACCCTGACGGCTGGCAGGCGGACGCCGAGCGGGTGCGGCCCGGCCAGACGCTCGTCGCCATGATGGACCCGCTCTGGGCGCCGCAGCCGGTGCCAGCCTTCGCGGCAAAGGGCGTCCTGGCCTTCGCTCTGGAGCTGGTGCCCCGCATCACGCGCGCGCAGGCGATGGACGTGCTCTCCTCGCAGGCGAGCCTCGCCGGCTACAAAGCGGTGCTCCTTGCCGCCGAACGCATCGCCAAGGTCTTCCCGCACATGACGACGGCGGCCGGCACCATCACGCCGGCGAGGGTCTTCGTCATCGGGGCGGGTGTGGCGGGCCTGCAGGCCATCGCCACCGCGCGGCGTCTCGGTGCTCTGGTGAGCGGGTACGACGTGCGCGCCGCCGTGAAGGAGCAGGTGGAGAGCCTCGGCGCGCGGTTCGTCGTGCTGGAGATCGACGCAGGCGACGCGCAGGACAGCGGTGGCTACGCGAAGGCGATGGGCGAGGAGTTCTACCGCCGGCAGGCCGAGCTGCTGGGCGACGTTCTCGCGCAGATGGACGTCGTCATCACCACGGCCGCCATCCCGGGCCGCAAGTCGCCCGTCCTGGTGACGAAAGCGATGGTGGAGCGGATGGCGCCCGGCTCGGTCATCGTGGACATCGCCGCGGAGCGCGGGGGCAACTGCGAGCTGACGGTCGCCGGCGAGACCGTGGAGCACGCGGGCGTCTGGATCCTGGGGCCGCTGAACCTGCCCTCCACGCTCGCGACGCATGCGAGCCAGCTCTACGCGAAGAACATCGCGACCTTCCTGCTGAACCTGGTGAAGGACGGCTCCCTCGCCGTGAATCTCGAGGACGAGATCGTGCGCGAGAGCCTGCTGACGCGTGACGGCGAGGTGGTGAACCCGCGCGTCCGCGAGGCGCTCGGCCTGCCGCCACTCGCTGAACCCAACGCGCCGCCGGCCGAGGCGTAGCCGCCGGTCGTTCGCACCGCCCACATTTGGAGGACCTGTCCTGTGGACTCCCTGATGTCCAATCTCTACGTCTTTCTGCTCGCCACCTTCCTCGGCCTCGAGGTGATCCGGCGGGTGTCGCCCCTCCTGCACACGCCGCTTATGTCGCTGACGAACGCGATCTCTGCCATCAGCCTCGTGGGTTCTATCGTAATCCTGGGCGAGCAGCGGAGCACGCTCACGATGGTGCTCGGCGCCATCGCGGTGGTGGCCTCGACGATCAACGTGGTGAGCGGCTTCCTCATCACGGACCGGATGCTCCGCATGTTCAAGACCCGCGGGCCGCAGCCATGAGTGAGGGGCACGGGGCCGTGGCGGGCCTTACCATGTCGCCGCAAGAGATCGTCGCGCAGACCACCTATCTGGTGGCGGCCGCCCTCTTCGTGCTCGCGCTCAAGTGGCTGAGCGCGCCGAAGACCGCTCGCCGCGGGGTGTGGGCGGGAGAGATCGGCATGCTGCTGGCCATCGGCGGCACGCTCGCGCTACCGGACATCGAGGCGTTCCACTGGATCGTCATCGCGATCCTGGTCGGGAGCGCGATCGGCATCCCCATCGCGATCCTCATGCCGATGACGGCGGTCCCGCAGCGGACCGCGCTCTCCCACAGCTTCGGCGGTCTGGCGGCGGGCCTCGTGGGCACCGCCAAGTACTACCTCTGGCTGTCGCAGGAGCCCGAGAAGCTGACCAGCTTCACGATGGGCGTCATCGCCTTCGAGGCCTTGCTCGGGTACCTGACGTTCACCGGCAGTCTGATGGCCTTCGGGAAGCTGCAGGAGCTCTTGCCCACCCGCCCGATCGTCTATCGAGGGCAGAACTTCATCAATCTGGGCCTGCTCGCTGCCGCTATCGTGATCGGCGTGGCGCTGACGGTGAACCCGGCGCAGCCGGCGCTCCTCCCGATCTTCATCTTCCTCTCGCTGCTCTTCGGCGTGCTGCTTATCATCCCCATTGGCGGCGCGGACATGCCGACCGTCATCTCGCTCCTGAACTCCTATGCGGGGCTCTCCGCCTCCGCGATGGGCTTCGTGCTGAACAACAAACTGCTCATCATCGCTGGCGCGCTCGATGGGTCCTCTGGCTTCATCCTGTCGATCATCATGTGCAAGGCGATGAACCGCTCCTTCACCAACGTCCTGTTCGGCGCTTTCGGCCAGGTGACGGGCGCCAAGACGGCGGGCGCGCTGGAGCGCCCCGTGCGCAGCGCGATGCCGGAGGAAGCGGCGGCCATCCTGGAGTCGGCGCAGTCGGTGGTCATCGTGCCGGGCTACGGCATGGCGGTGGCGCAGGCCCAGCACAAGGTGCGCGAGCTCTTCGACGTCTTGACGAAGAAGGGCGTGGACGTGAAGTTCGGCATCCATCCCGTCGCCGGGCGGATGCCTGGCCATATGAACGTGCTTCTGGCGGAGGCGGACATCCCGTACGACCGGCTGCTGGAGATGGACGAGGTGAACCCCGAGCTGCCGCAGACCGACGTGGCGCTCGTCATCGGCGCGAACGACGTGACCAACCCGGCCGCCCGGAACGACAAGGGGAGCCCTATCTACGGCATGCCGATCATCAACGTGGACCAGGCGCGCACCGTGATGGTCATCAAGCGCAGCATGAGCTCGGGGTTCGCCGGCATCGAGAACGAGCTCTACTACATGGACAAGACGCTCATGCTCTTCGGGGACGCCAAGGCGTTCGTGGGCGAGGTGGTGAAGGAGCTCTCCTCCTCCGACCGCTAGCGCGACGCGCAACAGGAGCGCAAGGGGGCCGCTCCCCAGCGGGTGCGGCCCTCTCGTTCGTCTACGCCTTCGAGCCGGGCTCCGGCTCGGCCTCGTCGGCCGGCTCGGGGTGGAACATGAGGCGCCAGTGCGTCGTGTCCGAGTCGCCCTGGTCGGTGGCCTGGAACCCGTTGCGGATGAGGATGTTCAGCATCCGCGTGTTGTCCGCCTGAACGTAGGCGTCCAGCCCCGCGAGACCCTTCTGCTTCGCCACCTCCACGAGCCGGCGCGCCAGGAGCGACCCGATCCCGCGGTCGTGGAAGTCGTCCCGCACCGTGAAGGCCACCTCGGCGACCCGCGTTTCCTCGTCCACGTAGTAGCGGCCGACGCCGAGAAGCTCGTCACGCCCTTCGTGCCGCAGCAGCACGACGATGGCCATCTCGCGGTCGTAGTCCACGTTCACGAGCTTCACGCGCTCGCTGTGCGGCAGCGCCTTGAGCGGCCGGCGGTAGCGGCGGTAGACCGTTTCCTCGGAGAGGCGGTAGTGAAACTCGCGGATGAGGTCCTCGTCCGTCGGCCGGATGGGCCGCACGAAGGCCTGCGTGCCGTCGCTCAGGGTGAGCCAGCCCTCCAGCTCCTCCGGGTAGCGCGGCGTGAGGGCGCGGTCGGTCTGGTCGGGCATCACGAGTCGCCGGCCCTTGGCCGCCGCGAGGAGCTCCGTCCGGAAGTCGGGGTGCGCGATCATGATGAGCGCCATGGCGCGTTCACGGATGCTCTTGCCGTGGAGGTACGCGACGCCCCATTCCGTGACGACGTAGTGGACGTCGCCGCGCGTCGTCACGACGCCCGCGCCGGGCATGAGGTGCGGGACGATGCGCGAGCGGACATCTCCGTCCGGCGTGCGCGCGACCGATGGCAGCGCGATGATGGGCTTGCCGCCCTTGCTGCGCGCCGCGCCGCGCATGAAGTCCGCTTGCCCGCCGAACCCGCTGTAGAAGTAGTCGCCGAGCGAGTCGGCGCACACCTGACCGGTGAGGTCCACCTCCATCGCCGAGTTGATGGCCACCATGCGCTCGTTCTGCGCGATGATGTACGGGTCGTTGACGTATTCGGAGGGCCGGAACTCGACGGCGGGGTTGTCGTGGACGAAGTCGTAGAGCCGCTGCGTGCCCATGCAGAAGCTGGCGATCATCTTGCCCGGGTGGAGGGTCTTGCGGCGGCCCGTCACCGCGCCGGACTCCACAAGGTCGACGAGCCCGTCGGAGAACATCTCGGTGTGGATGCCGAGGTCCACTTCCTGGGTGAGATGCTTCAGCACGGCGTCCGGGATGCCCCCGATCCCCGCCTGGATCGTGGCGCCGTCCTCGATGAGATCGGCGACGAAGCGGCCGATGCGCGCGGTCTCCTCGGTCTGCGCGACGGGCTGGAGCTCGAGCAAAGGGCGGTCGCTCTCCACGATGGCGTGGAGCTGGCTCACGTGGACGAAGCTGTCGCCGTGGGTGCGCGGCATGCGCTGGTTCACTTCGGCGATGACCCGATGCGCGCTCTCAATGGCG
>Ga0272446_1006368_pt1 | contig 12348 bp, 11 predicted proteins | sample YNPCB0061_FD_194587 | JGI IMG/M metagenome (GOLD analysis project Ga0272446, IMG submission 194587) | Hot spring microbial mat communities from Yellowstone National Park, WY, United States - YNP-CB-006-1 | ecosystem: Environmental > Aquatic > Thermal springs > Hot (42-90C) > Sediment | place... | reverse complement strand
CTGGGTGAGAATTTCAACCTTCCAGCGCTGTCTTTCGGCGTAGCGGTTGTACATCCGAAACAGATCCCCGGCAAACAGCCCGGCTTCCTCGCCGCCGGTTCCAGCCCGAATTTCGAGCAAGATGTTTTTGTTGTCGTTGGGATCTTTGGGCAACAACAACTTCTTGAGTTCGACTTCCAACCGCTCCTTCTCAGCCGTCAGCCGCTCGATTTCCTCTCGGGCCATTTGACGGATGTCCGACTCTGCCTCCCGCAGCAGCTCTTCGCTTTCATCGATCCCCCTTCGAACACGCCGGTATTCCCGATATACCTCGACAATCGGAGATAGCTCGTTGTGCTCCCGGAGGTATTTCTGATACAGCTCCCGGTCCTGAACGACTTTCGGGTCGCTGATCGTCTGTTCGATTTCAAGGAATCGCTTTTCTACATGCTTGAGTTTGTCGAACATAGGTATAAAAGGCCAAACGTCAGGAGGCAGAAGTCGAAAGAAGAAGGCGATGGACCATGAGCAAGCGGCTACGGACGATGGGCGATAGCGGGAGGCCGTTTGTATCTTCGTCGTGCATGAGCGCCTCCTCGCGCACCCATGCCATCAGGCCCTCCCGCCCAAAGTCCCTTACTTCTGAAATTTCTCGTATTTCTTTCGGAACCGTTCGATGCGGCCGGCCGTATCGATCAATTTTTGTTTTCCTGTGAAATAGGGATGGCACTTGGAGCAAATTTCCACGGCAATGTCGGGTTTTGTGGATCCGACTTCAATGACGTTCCCACAGGCACATTTAATGGTCGTTTGATGGTATTTCGGATGAATATCGGGTTTCATGCGCTCACTCCTCGATGTCCGGCAACCGCAGGCCGCCGATTCGGTTAACAATTCCAACGGACTTCCCCGCTGAATCACGCTACAAAGGCAAGCCGTTGTCCCCTGTTGACAACCATGGTTCAGGGGGCGTTGTCCCAACGCGTATCCAGATGCCCCCATTAGGAATTCATGGACATTAGAAACTGCTTATTATCCTTCGTTCCACTCATTTTTTCAAGCAGAAACTCCAAACTGTCCACCGGATTCAGAGATGTCAACAATTTACGAAGGATCCACACCCGGTTGAGGGTGTCTTCATCCAGCAGCAGTTCCTCTTTTCGGGTTCCGGATTTCTTGATGTCGATGGCGGGGAACACCCGTTTTTCAGCCAATTTTCGATCCAGCTGGATTTCCATGTTTCCGGTGCCCTTGAATTCTTCGAAGATCACCTCGTCCATCCGGCTTCCGGTATCGATGAGGGCCGTGGCGATGATGGTCAGCGATCCGCCTTCCTCGATGTTTCGAGCGGCACCGAAAAAGCGCTTCGGCCGCTGCAGCGCATTGGCGTCCACACCACCCGAAAGCAATTTCCCGCTGGGTGGAACGACGGCATTGTACGCCCTTGCCAGCCGCGTGATGGAATCGAGCAGGATGACGACATCCTTTTTGTGTTCCACCAACCGTTTGGCCTTTTCAATGACCATTTCCGCCACTTGGACATGCCGCTCGGAGGGTTCATCAAAGGTGGAGCTGATCACCTCGGCATTGACGTTCCGTTCCATGTCCGTCACTTCTTCGGGCCGCTCGTCGATCAGCAGCACGAAGGGCATGACGTCCTTGTGGTTGGCGATGATGCTGTTGGCGATGTTCTGCAACAGCATGGTTTTTCCGGATCGAGGCGGTGAGACGATCAGCGAACGCTGTCCGAACCCGAGCGGGATCATGAGGTCCAAAATCCGGCTGGAATAATTGTCCGGTGTGGTTTCGAGATTGAATTTGCGGTTGGGGTAGAGCGGAGTGAGGTTGTCGAAGAGGATTTTGTCCCGGGCCACCTCCGGGTCTTCGTAATTGACCGATTCCACCTTGAGCAGGGCGAAATACCGTTCCGATTCTTTCGGCTGTCGGATCTGACCGGATATGGTATCGCCGGTTCTCAAATTGAAGCGACGGATCTGAGAAGGAGAGACGTAGATGTCGTCCGGTCCGGGGAGGTAGTTGGAGCTGGGTGCCCGAAGAAAACCGAATCCGTCTGGAAGAATTTCGAGGGTTCCTTCACCGAACAGCAGACCGTTCTTCTCGATCTGGGACTGGAGAATGGCGAAAATCAACTCCTGTTTGCGCATTCCGGCTGCGCCATGGATGTTCAACTCCTTGGCGATTTGGGTCAATTCTCCGATTTTCTTGTCTTTTAAATCATTGATGTTCATGAATGGTTTTCCTCACGACACTCCTGTGGTTTCAAAGAGGTTGGCATACGATCCGGGGCGACGGAAGGGCGATGCAAGGATCGACCTGCACACAGCAGATGGTTGGATATCGCGATTTTCGGGAAATCTGGTATCTTGCAAACCCATGGGGGCTTGGCTCGTTTACTGGAATGGGTATTGAGCGGTTCGAATCAGGCGTTTTCGATTCAGCAAATGCGGTCGACGAAACGATCTTTCTCGGCTTGTTTGGATTTGGACGATTCGGGTCGGTTCACATCCAGGGAAAGAACGGGATCAGGCAAGCCGGTATCGAGAGGTGCAAATGCCATCTTGGGTGGAAATCGAGCGGTAGCCGCCGGTTTCCGTGGCTTGAGGTGGCGCAGGTGATGGGCCGTCCGCGAATCGAACGCGGAACCATCTGATTAAGAGTCAGGTGCTCTGCCTAGTTGAGCTAACGGCCCGTTGCGACCATCAAAGACGTTGGGCTTTTTAACAGCATCCCGTGCCCATGTCAATATTTTTTGGCCATCCATGCCTTCATCGAGGTTGTCCTTCTTTCTTTTGACCTGTTTGCTACGCCTCTTCTTGCATTTGACTATCCCCATCCTTTTCGTTATAGGAAAGCCATTGACGATTCCCCGTCTTCAAAACCCCTTTTCCCCTCTGGAGGCACCATGGTACGAACCGAAATCTCCCTGTTTCTGAAAAACATTCCCGGCGAACTCGGAAGACTGGCTTCCCTGCTGTCGGAAAACGGTATCAACATCGACGCCCTGACGATTCAGGATGCCTCGAGTTACGTCAAGGAGTTGTTTCAGGCCCGAGGCAAATCCCTCAAGCGGATTGCCTCCGTCGCCAGTTACAATTCGATTCGAAAAGATTCTTCCGAATTCGCCCTGATTCGCATCCTGGTCAACCAGACCGACAAGGCCATCGATCTGCTCAGCCGAAACGAATATGTCTTCGACATCATGCCGGTCATTGCGATCGAGCTCGAAAACCGACCGGGAGAGTTGGCCAAAATTGCCGGCAAGTTCGGCCAAGAAGGCATCAACATCAATTACGTCTACGGATCGGTCTCTTCTCCGGACGCCAAATGCCTGTTTGTGTTCTGCCCGGAAGACATCGATCTGGCTGCGAAGATTTTCGCGCCTGAAGCCGGATGATTCGAAAGTCGTCGTCCCGAAGCGGGGGGCTGCTGGACGGCATGCTCTTTGTGCTGGCCCTTGCAGCCGCAGCCGCCTTTTTTTTCGGCGGAGAAAACGCTACGGACTATCCATGGCAATGGTACCGCATTCCCCGGTACCTTGTGGAGCGATCTGTCGATGGATGGCGTTGGGGCCCTTTGATGCAGGGCATGGGATTGACCATCGCCCTGTCGGGGGTCAGCCTTGTCCTTTCCTGCACCATCGGCATCACGGCGGCTCTCATGCGTCTGTCTCATTCGATCGTGGCCGCAGCCATCTCTCGGTGCTATACAGAGTTCATTCGGAACACCCCTCTCCTTGTCCAGTTGTTTTTTATCTATTTCGTTCTTGGACCGATCTTCGACATCCCCAAGACGACGGCGGCCATCACGGCACTAAGCCTTTTCGAGGGCGCCTATGCCGCTGAAATCATCCGATCCGGCATTGCCGGCATCGACAAAACGCAGTGGGAATCGGCCTACAGTCTGGGAATGAACCTTTCCCAGACCTACCGCTGGATCATCCTGCCCCAGGCCGTCCGTCGGGTACTTCCGCCGCTCACCAGCCAGGCTGTCTCCCTCGTGAAGGATTCTTCTCTGGTCAGCGCCATTGCGGTCGCAGACCTCACCCTGCAGGGCCAGATCATCATTGCAGACACGTTTCTGACCTTCGAGATATGGTTCACCGTTGCAGCCATGTATCTGATCGTCACCACCTCCCTGTCTGCTGCAGCCTCCAGGCTCGAAGTTCGTATGGATCGGAGTCTTCGCAGATGAGACTTGATCCGTCTTTTCGATATCGGCGCATCCACCGGCTTCGCCGCTGCTTCACCCGCTGGAGCCGTCTCGACACGATCCTATTGACGATTCTCGTCACTACCATGGCAGCCGTCGGCTGGATCGTCGCCATCCGACTTCAGTACCGCTGGAATTGGCCCACCCTTCTCGAGCATGTCCTCCGATTCGACCCGAACACCGGAAGTCTTGTCCCCGGAGCTCTTCTGCATGGGTTGGCAACGACAATCCGCCTGAGCATTTGGGCCATGCTGGCCGCAACCCCGATCGGACTCGCCATCGCGCTTCTGCGATCGAGCCGAAAACGTCTCTGCCGCTGGATCAGCAGGACCTTCCTGGAACTCGTTCGAAACACCCCGCCCATCGTCGTCATCTTCATCGGGTATTATTTCTTCAGTGAACGTCTTCTTTCGCTTTTTGCCGTGACAGATCCTCTGCAGGATCTTCCGGAATCGATCCTTCTTTGGATCGAAGCAGGCTTTGGCCCCCGGCCTCATCTTCCGGCCTTTTTATCGGCAACGGCCAGCATCGCCGTCATTGAGGCGGTCTACATCGCCGAAATCATCCGGGGCGGTATTCGAAGCATCGATCACGGACAAATCGAGGCATCCGAAGCCCTTGGGCTGAACCGGTTGCAGCAATTGCGCTACGTCATCCTTCCCCAGGTGGTGCGCACCATCCTGCCGCCGCTTTCCGGTCAGTTCGTCTCCACCATCAAGGATTCGGCCATCGTATCCGTCATTTCCATCCGGGAACTCTGCTTTCAGGGCACCGAAATCATCTCCGCCACCTACCTGCATTTTGAAACGTGGATCACGGTCACCTTGATGTATGCGGTTTTGACATTTACGCTCTCCTATGGCATATCCAGACTGGAACGCCGGGTGAAGAAACATTCCGGATCGGCCCTTTTCGACAAACGGATGACTAGGGAATGAAAGGAGAGAGGACATGATCGACTTATGCAGGTGGTTTCGAAAACAAGAAAGGGGAGAAGAAAGCCGGAAAAGACAAATGGAGGAAAATGGTTTTTTCGCCACATCCATCGGGAGCGAGCGGGGTTACAGCCTTTTCCGATGGCTGGCACTTTTTCTAGGAGTTGTCGTGTGGAGCTTGGCGGATGGAAAAACGGTTGCTGCAGGAGAGACACAAAACAAGCTCGTTTCGGAGAGCATGATCGAGCAGGTCATGAAACGCGGAACACTGCGGGTAGGCATGTCCACCTTTGTTCCCTGGGCCATGACAGCCAAGAACGGTGAGCTGATCGGCTTCGAAATCGATGTCGCCAAGCGGCTCGCTCAGGACATGGGCGTCAAAATCGAGTTCGTTCCTACCAAATGGGCCGGCATCATTCCGGCGCTTCTTACCGGGAAATTCGACATCATCATCGGAGGCATGGGCATTCGGCCAGATCGAAACCTCAAAGTGAACTTCACCATTCCCTACGACCATACCGGCCAGTCCATCGTGGCCAACAAGAGCCTTGCCGCGGGATATCACGCCATCGAGGACTTCAATCGGCCCGATGTCACCATCGCTCTTCGCCTCGGCTCGACGGCCGTCACCGCAGCCAAACAGTTTATGCCGAAGGCCAAGCTGACCCTCTTCGACGACGAAGCCCAAGCGTATCAGGAAGTGCTGAACGGCAAGGCCCATGCCGTGGTGGCCTCGGCGCCGACCCCGGCCTTCTATGCCATAAAATACCCCGACACCCTCTTTCTGCCGGTTCAGGGAACCTTCACCCAGGAGCCGATCGGTTTTGCCGTCCGCAAGGGGGATTTCGATTCGATCAATTACCTCAACAACTGGATCACGGTGGTGGCTGCAGAAGGCTGGTTGAAGGAGCGAAAGCACTACTGGTTCGAAACGAAGGATTGGGAAGCCCAGGTGCAATGACCGGCGGATCATTGCATCTCTCCCATACATCCCCTCACCCACCGATCGCGGGCGAAGGGTTCTTCGCCCGCCCCACCATCTCCCGCTCCTACGCCCTCACGCCCTCATGCACTTCCAACCTCTCGCTTTTACCGATCTCATGCCGCACAATTTCCCCGTCGATGAGGTAGACGACTTCCTCTGCGATGTTCGTGGAATGATCGGCGATCCGCTCGATGTGACGGGAGACGAGCAACAGGTTGATCAGGTATCCGACATGATCCGGATGCAGACGCATGGCCCCCTTGATTTGATCATAGGCTTCACGCTTGATGGCATCGACCTCATCATCCAGAATCAATACCCTGTAGGCACGATCGATGTCCATGTTGACAAGGGCATCGAGGCTCTGCTTCAGCATAAATTCGGCTTTTGCAGCCATCGTGGAATAATCGAAGGTAAAGGCGATGCCCTTTTTCCGGCTGATGGCCTCCACCCGTTGGGCGATATTGACCGCCTCATCTCCGATCCGTTCCAAATCGTTGTTGATCTTGATGACGGCCACCAAAAACCGCAAGTCCACTGCCACCGGCTGATGCAGGGCCAGCACCTTCAGACATTCCTCCTCCACATCGACTTCCATGTCGTCGATTTCGTGATCCTTTCGGATAATACGCTCCGCAAGTCGTGCATCGGTCTGCGTGATTGCCTGAACCGCCAGCTGGACTTGTTCCTCCACCTGCGCTCCGAGGGTGAGGATCATCTTCTTGATTTTTTCGAGTTCCTTGAGAAAAATGCGAGTCATGATTGTTGGTTCCTGTTTCCCTTCTATCCGAACCGGCCGGTGACATAGTCCTGTGTACGCTGGTTCCTCGGCTTGGTAAAAATCGTATCGGTCTTCCCGTATTCAATGATGCGGCCCAAATACATAAACACCGTGTTGTCGGATACTCGGGCCGCCTGCTGCATGTTGTGCGTCACGATGATGATGGTGTAGCGTCCCCTGAGCTCGTTGATCAAGTCTTCGATCTTGGAGGTGGCCAGCGGATCGAGGGCCGAGCAAGGCTCGTCCATCAACAGCACCTCAGGGTCGGCAGCAATGGCCCGGGCGATGCACAAGCGTTGTTGCTGCCCGCCCGACATCCCCAGGGCGTTGTCCTTGAGACGATCCTTGACTTCCTCCCAGAGAGCGGCAGCCTGCAGGGAGCGCTCCACCGTCTCCCGCAACACATTTCGATCTCTCACCCCATCCACTTTCAACGGATAGGCGACGTTGTCGAAAATGGACATCGGAAAGGGGTTGGGCTTTTGAAACACCATGCCCATCCGCTTTCTCAGAGCGATCACATCCACTTGCGGATCGAAGATGTTCTGACCGTCGAGTCGCACTTCTCCAGCAATACGCAGTCCCTCGATCAGATCGTTCATTCGGTTCAAAGACCGCAGCAGGGTGGATTTCCCGCATCCGGAAGGCCCCACCAGGGCCGTCACGAGTCCTTTTTCGACGGTGATCGTGTTATCGAAAAGGGCCTGTTTCTCGCCGTACCACAGGTTGAACCGATCGATCTCGAGGATCGGCGGATCGGCCCCCTTCTGGGGATGATAGAATGTCTTTTCGCTCCCCGGTTGAAACGAAACGGGTTCAGCCATATCAGAAATGTCCTGTCATGTATTTGCGCTTCAGGCGGTTTCGCACGAAAATCGCAGTCGCATTCAACACGGCGATCATGCCAACGAGAATGAGGGTGGTCACGAAGACCATCGGTTTTCCGGCTTCGGAATTGCGCGACTGAAAACCGACGTCGAAAATGTGAAAAGCCAGATGCATGAAGCTTCGCTCCAGGTGCAGAAAAGGAAAGTTCCCGTCGATCGGAAGCTCCGGAGCCAACTTGACGACACCGACCAACATGAGAGGCGCCACCTCTCCGGCTCCCCGGGCCATCGCCAGAATGAGCCCTGTCAGAATTCCGGGCATGGCCTTGGGAAGCACCACGTACTTGATCGTCTGCCATCGGGATGCACCGCAGGCCAAGGATCCTTCCCGAAGCGAATCCGGAACGGCGGAAAGGGCTTCTTCCGTCGCCACGATCACGACCGGAACCGTAAGCAGTGCGAGGGTCAGCGCAGACCACAGCAGCCCCCCGGTGCCGAAGGTGGGATTGGGCAGTTTTTCGGCAAACAACAGGGAATCGACGATGCCCCCGACCGTATAGGCAAAGAAGCCCAGCCCGAAGACCCCGTACACGATGGAGGGAACCCCTGCCAAGTTGTTCACGCAGACCCGAACAGAAGATACGAGCAGGCCCTGCCTGGCATATTCTCTCAGGTATAGGGCCGCCATCACCCCGAAAGGCGCCACAACGACCACCATCAGCATGGTCATGACGAAGGTGCCGAAGATGGCCGGGAAAATGCCGCCTTCGGTATTGGCTTCCCGCGGCTCTGCGCTCACGAGCTCCCACCACCGATCGGCATAGACGCCAAGTCTGCCCGCAGTTGTCAACCCATTGGCCGGAATCCGCCGGACGATCTGGGAAATCGCCATCTCCTTCTGTCTGCCCTCGACATCGGCCAGCACCACCCGAAACCGACTGTCCTCCGCCTTTCGAGCATCGACTTCCCGCTCCAGCACTTGGTAGCGCTCTTTCCATTCCGCCATTTCCTGGTCATGACGCGCCTGGGCAGCTTCCCTCTCGGCAGCCCCGACATTCGGTTTCATCAATTCCTTTCGCAGGGCCAGCCGCGCCGCCTCCATGCGGTGGTTGACATCCCCGATCCGATCCCGCTCGATGGTTCGAATGGCCTCGAAACGAGCGCATGCCAGCTGGATCTCATCGTCGATGCGCCGTACAATTTCCGACGGATCGGAAATCTCCTTTCCGTCGATTTTCAGCATTCGGATGGTGCCGATGAAGGGTCCCCATTCCCTCCGCTCAACCATCACCAGATCATCCGGGGTTTCCATCCGTTCGATGTCGTCGTCATCCACCCACCGATAGTCATCGTTGTAAAGGTCGAAATTGCCGGTCTTATAAAGCCATCTGCGGGAATATCCTCCTCGGTCCATCACCATGCGGCGCGCCTCCTCCGACATCTGCCCGAGTTTCTGGGGATCGATCCGGTAGAGCTCGCTTCGAATGGGTTCTCCGGCCATCACGCGTCCGTTTTTCAAGTGAAGCAACCGGATCGGGCCCGGGTAGAAAGCGACGAGTCCATTCCAGAGGATCAAGACCAAGAAGGCAACGATCATGAAGATTCCGATGGCCAGGCCGCCTGCCATGCTCCACACGAAGGGTTCACCCTGAGCCGTCAGGTTGCACCCGGTCTCGAAGACCGAGCGTTTGGAGGAGGATATCGTGGAAGAGCGCATCGTCTATATTCCTACAATTGGGCCGCCCGTTTGCGAAACCGCAGACGGACGATTTCGGCAACGGTGTTGATGACGAAGGTCATTGCGAAAAGGACCAACGCAGACAGAAACAGCACCCGATAGAGCGTTCCGCCTTTGACGGCCTCGGGTAACTCGACGGCAATGGTGGCCGACAGAGATCGCAGTCCGTTGAAAATATTCCAATCGAGAATAGGCGTGTTTCCGGCAGCCATCACCACGATCATGGTCTCCCCGACGGCGCGCCCCAATCCGATCATGGCAGCCGAAAACACCCCGCTCATGGCCGCAGGCAGAACCACAAAGAAAACCGTCTGCCATCGCGTGGCACCACATGCAAGGCTTGCCGCACGCAGGTGATTGGGAACCGCATTCAACGCATCTTCTGCGATGGAAAAAATGAGCGGGATGACCGCAAAACCCATCGCAAATCCAACGATCAAGGTATTTCGTTGGACATAGGTCCCCACGATCCAGCCTCGCGCATCGAACCCGAGGGCTGCAACAGCCGAGGCAATCGCAAGATTCAGGACGACGGCGATTGCCGCCAACCCCGCCCATCGCAAGGCATCGTAGATCCGGGCGGTTTTGAGGGAAATGCAGCTATAGAATCGGATCATCCAAGAATTGATGAAGCGATGATATAAGAAACCCATCAGAACGACCGTCACAGGGAAAAAAAGGATAAACAGCATCGGGGTTGCCTGCATCGGTGACTGCGTCAGCCACATCTTGAAGTCCCCACCGAAGAAGGCGGACTCGAACCAGGCAGACCCCTCGATAGAGCCCCACATCGCGAGGCAGATCACCAAACCGGCCCCGCCCATGCGCGCCCAGCCGCCTGAGTATTCGGCGAAATGCTGCGGCACCCACTGCCAGAGGATACTTGCCGCAAACAACAACACCGGAAGGAGCATAAAGGTCATCATGACGGCAGCCACCCAATTCTCGACGACAGGAGCCAAAACCAGGGCAGCAATGAATCCCAGGACCACCGACGGGATGGAGGCCATGATCTCCATGGTGGGCTTGAGCATGCCTCGAACTCTGGGATGAACGAATTCGGATGTATAAATGGCCGCAAGGATGGCGATCGGGACGGCAAAAAGCAACGAATAGAGAGCGGCCTTCACCGATCCGAAAATGAGCGGAACGAGGCTGAACTTCGATTCGAAGGAATCGCTTCCGGAGGAGGACTGCCAGGTGAAGGTCGGCTGGGGATAGCCTTCGTACCAGACCCGTTCAAAGAGGGTGGCAAAATCGGTTTCGGGATGGGGGGCCGAAAAGCGGACAAGATCGGTCGAACCGCTTCGAAACAGCGAAAAAACGGCATCCATTCGGGGCGATAGGATCGTTGCCGTGGGTGGATCGGATGCAGCGGGTACGACATCGAGAAGCGTTTTCCTGCTGGTGGCGTGGATCACGCGAACATGGCCGGACGCCGTGGATACAGCGAAAGTCTTTCCGCGGGAGGCCGGGCTGATCTGTACGACGGCATCCGGAAGAGGATCAAATCGTCTGGCTTCCACAAGCACCCGTTTGTCGGGAGTTCCCATCGTTTCTTCGTTGATCGGGAAAAAGAGGCGCAGGGAACCATCAGCACCTCCCACCAGAACGGCCTGCCCACCTACCAAGTAATGAATGGCTGTAAGCCGTACACCTTGGGGAAGCACTCGGATAGTTTCGGCCAACACCGGCTGATCGGGCTTCTGTAGGTTGTAGCGGAACACCCTCCCGTCCATTGCAGCGATCAACAACGTATCGGCCTGCTCGGAAAGACACATGGAAAAGAGCTCGACATTGTCCGGCAGGCCGGGAAGTTCGGTGTTCTCGATGACCGTCTTCATCTGGCCGGTCATGAGATTCAAGCGCCGCTCGATCCGGTTTAGGTTCAGCAGACCGTCTTCGGTCCGAGTCACCAGAATCGAGGTACTCCGTTCGGCCTTTCCGCCGCTTTGAAAGGCGATCGCCGTGACCGCCCGGTCGGATGTTCCCAACGATACAGGCTCTTCCATGATTGGCGTAAAGCGCACCACTCGAACCTGCTGACCCGGCAGAAGGGAATACACAGATTTGCCGTCCGTCCGATCCCGGGCATTCAGAGAAGTCAACCCGGTGGCAGGAACTTGTCCTTCTGGAATCACCTGTACATTGAATTTCAAGTCCACCATTTGGACCTTGCCGTCGGAATATCCAATGGCCAGATGTTCCCGATCCATGGTTTCCGCAACGGACCGGATCTCAACCCCTTCCCGTTCGATGGGAACGGATTCGAGATCCACCCCCGTTTCGGCATGAATCACCCGAATACTGCCCTCTGGCAGAACGAGGTAAACGAGGGTGTGGTATTCGTCCATTCCGGAGGCAAGAACGGCGGTTGGTGGATTGGCAAGCGTACGGCGCGAGCTCTCCATAATCCGGGCGCCGGAAAACAACGGCATCACTTCAACAACCAGAAAAACGAGAATTCCCAGCACGGCGACGATCACCGAAATACCGCCGACCGTAATCACCCGGTCTGCCAGGCGATCGGCCCACAGCACCGTTTTGCGAACTGTCTTTTCCCGCCGCAAGGTCATGAGGTTATTTTCCATGTTCAATGAAGGGCTACGTGTTACACCCGGACGTCAGTATGGCGGATTGTGACATCTGTCGTGAAAACAGGAGTCAGAAGTCAGAAATCAGAAGAAAAGCGGTTGTCGCCTGTTTTCAAGATCAATGCGCTTAGCGGGGGTTGCCGCCCCCGTCCATGAAAATGTGTTGGCGATATCGGGCGAAGGGGGCATGGTCGTCGCCACCCCCGGGGATAAAAATGTCGGCTGGTGTAGGGGCGACCGGGGCGTCGCCCCTACGGTTCCACTGGCCAACAGATGGGT
>Ga0272446_1006366_pt1 | contig 12350 bp, 9 predicted proteins | sample YNPCB0061_FD_194587 | JGI IMG/M metagenome (GOLD analysis project Ga0272446, IMG submission 194587) | Hot spring microbial mat communities from Yellowstone National Park, WY, United States - YNP-CB-006-1 | ecosystem: Environmental > Aquatic > Thermal springs > Hot (42-90C) > Sediment | place... | reverse complement strand
GAAGCTATCGCTATGGGTTATGAAGAATTAAGCCGTTATCCTGTTACCACTGTACGTTGGGATAAACCTTTGGGTAAAGTAAACGCTACCTTAGACAAACGTTTTTATGTTGTACCACGCGGTATAGGTTTGGTAATAGGTTGTTCTACTTTTCCTGTATGGAATACCGTACCTGGTGTATATGCCAACTTGATTACAGGTAATCCAACCATTGTTAAAACACACCCGAAAGCTGTTTTACCTATGGCAATATGGGTAGCCAAAATGCAGGAAGTCCTCAAAAATGCAGGTTTTGACCCTCATATTATTCAACTTGCTCCCGATACTACCCAAAACCCTGTTACCAAACAACTGGCAGAACACCCCGCTATCAAACTGATTGACTTTACAGGTAGTTCACATTTTGGTAGTTACATAGAAAGCATACCCAACAAAACTACTTTTACTGAAAAATCAGGTGTAAATTCCGTCATTATAGACTCATTTTTAGATGTAGAAAATGCTTTGGATAATTTAGCGTTTTCTGTTTCTTTGTACAGCGGACAAATGTGTACTGCACCTCAAAACTTCTTTATCCCCAAAAATGGCGTAGATACCAATACTGGTCATCTTTCTTTTGAAGAAATTGTTCAAAAGTTTGCGGATAAAATTAAAAATCTTGCTCAAAATCCTAAAATGGGGGCAGGTGTATTGGGCGCTATCCAAAGTGAAGATACCTATCAACGTATTCAAAATACAAAAAATGCAGGATACAAAGTAATACTAGAACCTCAACCTATTCAAAATCCTGAATTTCCCAATGCACGTACCAGTAGCCCTCTTTTACTTCAAGTAAATGCCTCCGATTATGAAAAATATGCTCAGGAACTTTTTGGTCCTATTGCATTCATTGTTCAAACTGAAAATACTGCTGAAAGCATAGCGCTAGCCAAAAAATTAGTGGAAGACAAAGGAGGGCTAACCTTATCTGTATATACTTCCAAACCTGAAATTAAAGAACAGACCTTACAGGAATTGTTACCCGTATCCGTAGCTATGGCTTTTAATTTATCAGGTCCTTCATGGGTTAATCAATCCGCAGGGTTTTCGGACTTTCATGGTACAGGAGGCAACAAAGCAGGAAATGCCGCTTATACTACTCCTGAATTTATTGTAAAACGCTTCACCGTAGTCGGAGTAAGAGAACAAGTATAGTTTTATCTGAATATCATTTTTGTAAAAAGAGCAGATAATGTATCCTATAACTGCTCTTTTTTTTATATAAGACCTCTTGCATAATTGAGGAAAATTAACCCCTGCTAACAAGTACAAATGATAATTTCGCAAGATAACAATTCTAATGTGTATGCTATTTGCGACTATTCCTTGATTAACTTGAATATTTTATCTTCTGTTCTTAGAAGGTAAAATCCATTAGGGAGATTACCTAAATTAACAATATTAAGCCCGTTAATCAATGTTCCTGTTTGAACAATTTTACCTGTTATATCTACAACCACATAAGTATTTTCATGTTTTATATGATTCAGATAAAATGTTCCGTTAGAAGGATTAGGATATATGTTAGGAGAGGTTTCATCATATATAATATTTTCAATTTCTGTGGCAGTTTGTCCCATTTTATGAATAAATGCACCTGAATAAGAAAATGTTGTTATACCTAAATTAAATATTCCTGTTCCAGGGTCAAAATCTGAGCTACCTATAAATTCTCCTGCGGTATGTATGTTCCCTATGTTATCAACTACTATACAATATCTAAAAGTATTCATATAATAAGAACCTAATGTTATTTGTTTAGCCCATATAAAATTACCATCAATATCTAATTTAGAGAAGAAAATACCATTTCCAACCAGGTTATATACGCCTGGACCCGGGTCATAATCACCTCCATTAAAAACGCCAGTAGTGTATACATTTCCAAAAGTATCAGTACAAACGGAATAAGCAATGTCATGGTTTGTTGAGCCACCCATCTGCTTAGCCCAGACCAAATTACCATTGTTATCCAGCTTAACGACAAACATGTCTAAAAAGCCTACTGATGTTAAATTAAAAACACTTGTTCCCGGGTCAAAATCTACAGTATTTTCAAAACTTCCGCTGATATGTATGTACCCGGGAAGGTCAACATTTATGGAGTAACTTACTTCATCTTTAGCACCACCTATTTGTTTAGCCCATATAAAATTACCATCAGTATCAAATTTAGAAATAAAAATATCAGAATAAGCCCCTGGAGCTGTCATATTGAACACACCTGAGGTTGGGTCAAAATCTGCTGTTCCATAAAAATATCCTGTTACATATACATTTCCTGCATTATCTACATCTATGGAATTTCCTTCGTCATAACTAGATCCGCCCATATTTTTAGCCCAAACAAAATTACCGTTGGCATCTAGCTTGCAAACAAAAATGTCTGCATTCCCTATTGGAGTTAAATTAAACACACCAACACCAGGGTCAAAATCTATTGTGTTTTGAAAACTACCTGTTGTATATACATTGCCTAAACCATCAGTGGCAATAGAGTAACTTTTATCTAATCCTGCACCTCCAATGCTTTTTGCCCATATAAAATTACCATCAGCATCTAACTTTAATATAAAAATATCGTTGTATCCTGCTGATGTTAAAGTAAATGTACCAGCATTAGGGTCAAAATCTGCTGAATTTTCAAAATACCCTGTAATACATAAATTACCAGATGGGTCAGTACATATATAGCGACCATAATCATTACCTGTACCCCCGATTTTTTTGGCCCAAACGAAATTTCCAGATGCATCTAACTTGGAGATAAAAATATCTGTACCGCCAGATGAGGTTAAATTAAATGTATTTGAACTAGGGTCAAAATCAGCAGTGCCTCCAAAATATCCAATAGTATATACATTTCCAGAACCGTCAACAGTTACAGAATAGCTTCCATTGTGCGAATATGAACCACCAAAACTTTTTGCCCATTCAAAATTCTGTGCATGGACTTTAATGCCTATCATTATACTAAAAATTAGTATAAAAAATTTGGTTTCTTTGTTTTTAATGTATTGTTTCATAATACTAAATATTAAAATTGTAATTTTTATTCCTTAATTAGTTTGATAACTTTATCCTCAATTCTCATCAGATAAATTCCAACAGGTGCATTTTGCAAGCTAACAAGATTAATTCCATTATTTAATACACCAGTTTGTATAGATTTGCCTAGTACATCAGTTATGACAAAATTAACTTGATGATTTTCAGTGTAATTCAGGTAAAACATTCCAGTAGAAGGATTAGGATAAATCTTTACGGGAACTTCATAGTTGTTTGCATCTTGAATTCCGGAAGGGCTTTGACTCATTTTATGAACAAACATATCCGGGTAATTATTTGCAGTTACATTTAGGATGAATACTCCTGGACCTGGGTCAAAATCTGAATTTTCAGTGAATTCGCCAGTAGTATAAACATATCCTGCTGCATCAATGTCTATGGCACTATTATGGTAGGATGAGCTTGAAAAATAATGATTTCTACATAACGTTACAGCCCATATAAAATTGCCATTATTATCGTATTTTGAAACAAAGATACGCTCCATAGACAAACCTGTTAAGTTAAACACTCCAGGACCTGGGTCAAAATCCGTTAGGCCTTCGTATGTTCCTGTAATGTATATGTTTCCTATATTGTCAATCGTTATATAATTGCCAATTTCATCAAAGTCGCTAGTTCCTATCTGCTTAGCCCAGATAAAATTACCACCACCGTCAAGCTTAACAATAAAAATATCATTACTTACAGGTGAGATTGAAGTAACCGTATTCATATTAAATACACCTGGTCCCGGGTCAAAATCTACTAAAGATTTAAAATGTCCAGTAATAAATATATTACCTGCATTGTCAATAATTAGAGATTTGTTTTCCGCACTTCCATGACCTCCTGCAAAATCTTTAGCCCATACAAAATTTCCTGATGGATCTAGTTTGAGTATAAATGCATCTTGACCATAGCTTGGGTTACTACTTAAGTTAAATACACCTGAACCCGGGTCAAAATCTACTGCACCTGTAAAATTTCCTACAGCATATATATTTCCTGAAGCATCAGTTGCTATTGCGTTAGTATTATCATTTTCCGTTCCACCAATTTGCTTAACCCAAATAAGATTTCCATTAGCATCCAGCTTGGTGATGTATATATCGTTGCCTCCTGCTGTGTTAAGCATTAAAGTACCAGGACCTGGGTCAAAATCTACTGTTCCATTAAACGTTCCGGTAATACAAATATTCCCTAAACCATCAAGAACAACTGAGTTTGCTGAGCAGCTGGCAGCGTGTTCTGACATTTGTTTAGCCCATACAAAATTTCCGTTATAATCTAATTTAAGCACAAAAGAAGCTGAGGGACCTGCTGATGTTAAATTAAATATTCCAGGACCTGGGTCAAAATCCATAGTGCCACTAAATATCCCCACGATGTATATATATCCTGAATGATCAAGTACCATGGAAGCCGCACTTTCACTAGTAGTAGTCGTTCCTCTTCCTATTTGTTTAGCCCATACAAAATTACCGCTTGCATCTAATTTGGAGATAAAAATATCCATGTCTCCAAAGTAACCAGCAGACATACCGTATGTGGTTAAGTTAAATACACCCGGACCTGGGTCAAAGTCTACTGTATGAGTAAAATGACCTGTGGTATATACATTCCCTGAACCGTCAACTTTTATTGCAGCACTATATTCCATACCATGTCCAGAAGAATTAGCTATTTTTTTTGCCCATTCAAAATTTTGTGCAATAGTAATGTTAATCACCACGACACACATACACAACATTAAGAGTGTTGTTTTACTTGGATACAGCTTAGGTATTTGAAAATCCAAGTTTTTGATTTTAATAAACTTTTTCATAATGACTTGATATTGCATATATTATTATACAAATATACAAACAAATTTTGATGTATATTTTGTTTTCGACATGAACTGTCAAAAATAGTGCATGAACTGTCCAAAACGTTACATGAACCGTCCAAAACGTTACATGAACCGTTTGTTGGTTTTTTACAATTATTCAATCAATGTCAGTTCAAAAATTATGTTTCTTGATGCTGCTATTCCGCTGTTTTTGTACCATAAAAACCTGTGGCACAGCCAAAAAAGTAGGATTTAAAGAAAGTTTTCAAACCTGTTTGCGGAAATATATCTTTGGTATGCATGGAATTATCAAATTTTTTGGTATACTGCCAAAGCATTCTGTATTCATCAGGGTTTCCAAGTAATAATCGCCCCGAAAGCGGAACAACCTTCGCAAGATGAAACGCATACAAAAGTTTCATAATTCTGTTTTTGGGTTTGGAAACTTCTATAAACGAAAATTGCCCACCCTGCTTTAAAATCCGCTTGGTTTCGGAAGCCAAAACATGTAACTGTTCAGTATTAAATGTTTTAAGCCCAAAAGCGCAGGTGACAAAATCATAGTGATTGTCAGGTAATTGATTGTTTAAGATGTCTTGTTGCAATACGTTAACCTCATTGTTGAATTTTAAGTTACTTTTCTGTTTTGCATATTTCAGCATTCCGTCAGAAAAATCAAGAACCGTCAGGTTGGAATTGGGGAATTTGTTTCTTATTCCTGTCCATGTTTCTCCCATGCCTGTAAGCAAGTCTATAATTTCAACCTTGTTGCTGGTTTGTGTGAGGGTTTGCAAAAACTGTTTTCTCCAACGAATGGAAAAACCAAAAGATGTGATATAATTTATCCTTTCATAAGAACTACTCATTCTGTTAAATAATCCTTTCACATACTCTGGATTATAGATATTGTATTCCATACTAAAATCACCAAAAATAAACACTATTTTTCTTTCCTGACACACTCCTGTATCAAATATCTTCGCAGTATATCTGCCTGATACATGGTGTAGGGTTCAGTGATAGAAAAGTTTATTTCCATAGTTTGGTTACCTGTGGTTACAATATTTAATACGGGGTACTCATACCAATAACGACTCCTTCCTGTAGATTGTGACAATCTGCTTTCGGTGCATAAAAGTATATCCTTTATTTCCTCCGAAGGAGAAAGATGTATAGTTTGATTCTGAGATTTTATCCAAGCGAAAACAGAATTTTTTTCTGTAAAGATGATACTGTTTTTGGATATTGCGAGTTCTTTTTCTGCTTTAAGACTTTCATAAACATACAACGGTGGGAGCATTACAGAGCATAATCCAATAAAAGCCGCAAAAATTTTAGGTCCTATAGGGGTATCTTTTCGGCTAATAATAGTTAAACTTAATCCTGAACCTAACAAAAAGGCAATTATAGCCAAGATAATAGTTTTTGTACTTATCCCATCTGAGTTTCTGAGGATAGTAATGGTGTTATTATATTTTTTGATGTTGTATCTTTTTACGGGGGGAAGCGTGTCCGCATTACCTATAATTTTTTTCAAGTTTTTACTGTATTGGGGTAGTTGATAATGTGTGATTTTTTTTAATAATATATATTCCTGCTTTTCAGTAATGAGAACTAAACTATACAAAGTATCTTTAATGATTTTGCGTCCTTCCCGAAGTCTGCGAACAAACACACTTTCCATAAAAAAATCTATTTGATATTTTTGGTCTGATGTCTTTATTTCAGTACCTGTTTGGTGTAAAGGCTTTTCAATTCGTATTATTACTTTGTCTGCATAAATATCAACTATTGTTTTTTTCATGGTTTCAGAAATTATTTCGTAAAAACTATATCCATACACTAACCCCGAAAGCAAAAGAATATTCAATAAAGTTGAGTTTGCTTTTTTTCTGTATTTACCATAAACAATTCCCAAAGCGATACATGAAATTAAACCTACAAAGGCGAAAACGGCAATACGATACCCGTTGCTTTTGTTGGAACTAAAAACTACATGATTATCAAACAAATTGCTGAAAACAGCTAGCTTCTTTATAAAAATGATATAAAATAAAATACTTGCCCATAAAAAAAACAGTACGGGCATAATGACCTTGAAAACTATAATGGTATTTTTTGAATTCATACCTGATATAAATCTGTAAATGTGCAGTAAATATAAAAAAATTATTGCAAGGCATCAATAGCTTCCAATGCGGCTATGCGTACCACTCGGCGGGGGTTATTGATGTATTTTTGAATAGTAGAAAGGTGTTTTTTATCCCCTCCCTGACCTAATGCCTGTAAAGTACCTGCCTGCAAACTTGGAATATTCAATAGCATTTGAATAATATTTTCCAGCCTGTCATCTTTTTGCTGTATCAAAAAAGTGAGGGTATTACATACATTGGTTTCCAATTTAAGTGCTTTGAACCCTGTTGTATCATGCTGAATGGTATATACGCTTTGTTGTAAATACTGAAATACCCTGTCCTGAACCTGAACATCATTTTTAAGCGGAGGCAAAGCTCTGAAAATATAGGTATTGTCATCAGCAGATAAGCTGTCTATGAGTAATTGCTTAGCTGTATTCGTTCCTAATTTTGCCAAGGCAATGGCTACTTCATTCCTTACTTTTTTATCCCGCTTAAACCATTGTATAAGGGTTGTAACCACAGTGGTATCTTTCCATTCTGCAAACATTTCCAAAAACGCTTTTTTTACTACAAAAACGGTATCTTTGGTATAGGTCTGCCGTGCAAATTCTTTTACCTTGTCAGTAGAATAATACTTTAACCGCTGTATCGCAGTGCGTCTTAATCCTGCATCTGTGGTATCTTTGGCATATTTGAGTAGATATTCATCTGCACCGGGGATACGCTGTTTCGTTATCAAACTGTCATACAAAGTGAGTTCTTCCGTGTATGCTACTTCCTGCAAGCCCCACTTGACCACCTCAGGATTGGGGTGTATACTCATCAGTGCGTGTACTTGCCTGCGTATGTCTAAATTGGTTTGTTTTTTAACCAATGCAATGTATCTGTCATAAGCATCATAATGTTTCAATTGATAGAGCGAAAATAAAATCTGGCGAATATTCCATGCCAGCTGTTCTTTATCTAAACTTTCAATCAGGTATGGTACTACTCCAATATTTTTGAAATACCCTAAACCACCCTGAACAGAAGCTCTTATGTCTGCATCTTCATGTTGCAATAATGGTACAACATCTAATATCTGAATATTTTTGGGGGTTTTATCGGGTTTAAGTAGGTTTGTTCCTGCTAATCTTTGTACAGCTTTATCAGGGTGATGTTGGGCAAGACGTAATAAAGTGCTATCAAAATAAGTGTATAAATGTTTGGTAATAGCTAATAACAGCACTCTGCGCTTCTGTAAATTCAGGCTATCCTGTATAAGTTGTTTATGAATGAACTTTATGCTAGAAGTGTCCTGTAAATAAGCTACTATCTGGCAGGCAAAATCTACATCTGCTTTATAGTTTTGAGGGTTAAATTCTTGTTTTAATTGCATGAGCAGTAAACTGTCCTGACTATGTCCCGCAACCGTTTGCAACACTTTGAGCGTTTCAGTACGTATAACATGCGTATTATCTTTGATAATGTTCGTTAAAAATGGAACAGCAAAGGTATTATTTTCCCATTCCATTGCTTTAAGGCAGGCAATCTTTGTTTCAGGATTGGTACTTTCCTGGTAAATTTGTGTGAGTTCATTATGAAAACTTTCCGATAATTTTGGGGCAAGTTTTTTTTGTTTGAGGCACAATGTAATAAGGTCTAAAAAACTCGGTGTAGTATGCTTCAAATGATTTTTTATGATATATTCAAAGGTTTTAATGTAGTGGTCAGATAAAATCAAACTGGGTTTGAAAACGCCTTCATTTAGTTCAAGAATGGTAAAATTTACCTGTTTGGTATCCGTTTCCTGTGATAAGGCAATAAGTTCATATTTATTATCCTGATTAAGGTCTGTGAGGGCATATTCTACACCAGGGTCTGTACCCCACATAAGGTCTAAAAGCGTATCTTTCTGCCACTGATAGATAAAAATATTTCTTGGCGTAATACCTTCCGTATCTCCTATCACAATAATCTCATCTTTTTGGTTGAAATCTACATCTTGTATCCATACGGTACCTGAATTGATAAATTCAAGGTGTGTATTCATTCCATAGATAAATTTTGCTTGTTTTGTAGTAGTATTGTAGCTAAAAAGTGTGATAAAATAATCTCTGTATCCTTCACCTATATCATGAGAAAATTGTATAACGGCTTCTTTTTCAGGTGTGCTGTCTAATTGAGCATAAAAGACGTCTGAAATTTTATCTCCTTCGTTATCTTTGAAAAAGGCGTGATTTTTAAGTGCTTGTATAAAGATATTTTGTGCAGGCTGTGCATACCCGTATAAAAACAAACAGTAAAACACAGCTGCCGTGATACACTTTAAATAGGACATGCTTCAAAGATAGTAATTTTTGAACAAACCCTGTAAAAATTCAAAAAACTTGTACTTTTGTTGTTAATTATGGGATTTTTCAGGGATAAAGTGGTAGTTATTACAGGTGCTTCTGACGGCATTGGTGCGGCATTAGCCAAAGCACTTTCCAAACAAGGTGTGAAGTTGGCAATTTGTGCAAGAAATGCAGATAAACTCAACAAAACTGCAACACTGTGTCAAGAATTGGGGGCAAAAGAAGTATTGGCTTTATCGGTTGATGTAAGCAAAATAGAAGAATGCAAGCATTTTATAGAGGAAACCATTAAACAATTTGGCACAATACACGTACTTATCAACAATGCGGGTATTTCTATGCGTGCCTGTTTTGCAGATACAGAGATAGAAGTAATAGAAAAGGTAATGAACATCAATTTTTGGGGTTCTGTGTATTGTACTAAATTCGCTTTACCTGAAATTATTAAAAACAAAGGTTCAATTGTGGTTATATCCAGTGTGGCGGGATTTAAAGGTTTACCTGCACGTACGGGATATTCTGCATCAAAATTTGCGTTACATGGTTTTTTTGAAAGTCTTCGGTGTGAATTACAACCTGATAACGTCCACGTTTTGATTGCCTGCCCGGGGTTTACCAACACAAATATCCGTAATACTGCCCTCACTGCCACAGGAGAAACCCAAAAAGAAACTCCTTTGGAGGAAAGTAAACTCATGTCGGCAGATATGGTTGCCCTCGCAGTTTTGAGAGGAATTGAAAAACGCAAACGCACTATCGTACTTACCACAGAAGGTAAATTAACCGTTTTGTTGAATAAATTTTTTCCAAAGTTTATTGACAAAAAAGCCTATCAGAAATTAGCCAAAGAACCGAATACGCCGCTTAAAAAGTGGAAATAGGATACAAAACAAACTAATATTCCTTCTTGAAAAATATGAAGGGTTATATATTGAGATAAAAAACTATATTTGCACTCTTATAGAACATGAAAAATATTACTGCTGCTATCACCGCTGTTGAAGCATATACGCCTGAATATATTTTAAGTAATCAGGAATTGGAAAAAATGGTAGATACCACAGATGAGTGGATTAAAACACGTACAGGCATAATGGAACGCAGAATTCTCAAAGGTAAAGGATTGGGAACTTCTGATATCGCTGTTCAAGCTATCAATAAATTATTAGAAAAAAGAGGCATAAGCCCATTGGAAATAGACTTATTGATATGTGCCACAGTTACTCCTGATATGCAATTTCCTGCCACTGCCAATATTATTTGTGATAAAGTCGGTGCAAAAAACGCATGGGGATATGATGTAAACGCCGCCTGTTCGGGCTTTATATATGCATTGGTTACAGCGTCTAAATTTGTAGAAACAGGTGCATATAAGAAAGTTGTGGTTGTAGGTGCAGATAAAATGTCGTCTATCATTGATTATGAGGATAGGAACACTTGTATTATCTTCGGAGATGGAGGGGGTGCTGTACTTTTAGAACCCAATACGGAAGGTTTGGGCGTATTAGATGCATGTTTATACAGTGATGGCGCAGGCAGGCATCATTTACATCAAAAAGCAGGGGGAAGCGTAAAACCCGCCACCATTGAAACCGTCCAAAATAAAGAGCATTTTGTGTATCAGGAAGGACAAACCGTATTCAAGTTCGCGGTGGTAAAAATGGCAGAAGCTGCGGCGGAAATCATGGAACGCAATCACCTTAAACCCGAAGATGTAGCGTATTTAATACCTCATCAAGCGAACTTGCGTATCATTCAAGCAACCGCAGACCGTATGGGCATTGGTATGGATAAAGTTATTGTCAATATCCAGAAATATGGTAATACTACCAATGGCACTATTCCCATCTGTCTTGCAGAATCTCAACATTTGTTCAAAAAAGGAAGTAATTTGGTACTTGCGGCTTTTGGCGGTGGATTTACGTGGGGTAGTATCTATGTCAAGTGGGCTTATTAAAACAATCCTGTTTACAAGCATTCTATTGGTTGTATTATTGGTTTCAGGGTGTTGCTACTCTTTTACCTCCAAAACCGTAGACAGCCGCATCAAAACATTTTCTATTGAAACCTTGCAAAATCAGGCAGAAGTGATAGTTCCTGCTCTTAATTTTGAGCTTACCGAAGCCATAAGAGAAACTTTTTTACGTCAAACCTCACTCAAATCTGTAAATAAAGAAGGTGATTTTCACTTCTCAGGGGTTATTACAAGATATTATATCACACCTATTGCTATTCAGGGAACGCAAACCGCCAGTCAGAACAGGTTAAGCATGAATGTAAAAATTACTTTTACCCATAAATTTGATGAAACCAAAAACTACGAATTTGAATTTTCTAACTTTGTAGACTTTCCCGCTACTGCGGATTTGGTCAGTGTTCAAAGCTCGCTTAATGCGGAACTCAATAAAAAAATTGCTCAGGATATTTTTAACAAAACATTGGGGGACTGGTAATATGAATAACAACATAAAAGGAACATTAAAAATTGTGGGTATTGCTTTTGTGGTATTAGTCATTGTTGCGTTAATTCAAACCTATCTGGAACGTAAATACAATGATAATTTCAGTAAGGCAGAAGAAATGTTTAAGCAAAAACACTACAAACATGCTTTTTACTATTACGACCAGGTTCCCAAAGATGACCCCCGCTATACTGCCGCACAACTTAAACGAGAACAATGTGCAAAAATATTAGACTCTCTTAAAAAATCCGATAAAGGCACACATTAGAACTAATTGTTCAAAGAATATTCTGTACGTTTTTACGTTCTAATAGTGCGCAAAACAAGGAATAAATAAAAGGGCGTGTCCTTCACTACGTTCAGGTCGGGCTATCCGCTACAAGTCCTCATTCGCTACGCTCATTGCGGGCTTTCCGCTGCTATCCCTCACGCGGATACGCGCGTACCCACACGCTACGTACCTGCGTTAGGCATGCGGAGGGCATGCGTTAGC
>Ga0272446_1006365_pt1 | contig 12351 bp, 8 predicted proteins | sample YNPCB0061_FD_194587 | JGI IMG/M metagenome (GOLD analysis project Ga0272446, IMG submission 194587) | Hot spring microbial mat communities from Yellowstone National Park, WY, United States - YNP-CB-006-1 | ecosystem: Environmental > Aquatic > Thermal springs > Hot (42-90C) > Sediment | place... | reverse complement strand
GCTTCACCGCGAGCCGCCGCCGAACCTCCAGTTCCTGCTTCGTGCCTGTAGGTCTCATCCCATCGATAGATCAAACTCCGCCTCACCGCGCAAGTTCCTGATCCTTTGCCCGGTCGGAAGGTCAATAACGGACAAGGCGCCGGTCTCCGAAGCCGGGCATCCGAGTTCGACTCTCGGCGAGAGCGCGACATGCCGGGCAGATCACCTGGGGGTGATTGCGGTCCCACAAACCGATTGCGCTGGGTTCGATTCCCAGGCCCGGTACCGACGAGAAATGGAAGATGAAGTCGCTTTGGAGCGACCACCGCCTCGAAAGCGGACGGCCCGAACAGGGTGGGGTTCGAATCCTCCGTCTTCCTCTTTGTTTGTCGGGGGCTCCGCCCCCGAACCCCGCGCGCGCTCGACCTTCGCTTCGCTACGGTCTCCCCGCGCTCGGATGTGCTGCATCGAAACCTGGAGAGCGTCGTCGCTGTGGAGCGACCGCCGGTTGCTAATCGGATCGGGGCGAAAGCCTGGGGTTCGACTCCTCCGCTCTCCGCAACGCCAACCCAACACACCAAGAGGACGATCATGGAGACGCTGGTTCTTTCGAACGGCTTCGAGCCGGTCGCTCGGGTGAGCTGGAAGCGCGCCATCACGCTCCTCTTCGAGGGCAAGGTGGAGGTGGTCGAGGAGTACGAGGACCGCTTCGTGCGCTCGGTCACCGTCGAGCTCAAGATGCCGTCGGTCGTGCGGTTCCTCCGCTCGATCCGGCGCCGCAAGCCGCAGGTGAAGTTCAGCCGCGAGAACGTGTACGCGCGCGACAAGCGCTCGTGCCAGTACTGCGGCCGCGCCGTCGCCCGCCACGAGGCCACGTACGACCACGTCGTCCCGCGGTCGCGCGGCGGCAAGACCGGCTGGGAGAACATCGTCATCGCCTGCGTCCGCTGCAATCAGGACAAGGGTGGGCGCACGCCGGCCGAGGCCGGGATGCGGCTCCGCACGACGCCGATCAAGCCGACGTCGCTGCCGGACACGATGCGCTTCGTCTTCGGCTGGGAGAAGGGCATGCCGACGTCGTGGCGCGCCTGGCTCCGTGACTTCAGCTACTGGAACGGCGAGCTCGAGAGCGACTGACCTCGCGCCGGGCCGCTAGACAGAAAACCTCTCGCCGCATGCTACCCGGCGAGCCGGGCGCCCGCAGCCGGACATCTGCGGGCATTCCCCAACGCATCCCCAAGTTTCGCGAGGCGTTTGGGCGGGGCTCCTTCGTTGATACCGAAGACCAACTCCTCGCCTGCAGTCCATCCTCGCACTTTTTGCTAGACACTTTTCACACGGAGGAGCACCACGATGTCGCGTATCAGCCAGCTCTTTGGCCGGCTCGCTCGCCCGAGCGCGCAGGCACCGTCGGTGAACCGCGAGGGCTACCCGGCATGGGAGCGCCCGCTCGAGGAGCAGTACCTCCAGACGCTGCTCACCAACACCTTCGGCAACACGTTTTATGTCAAGCAGAAGGATCTCGTCGTCGAGGCGGCGGCGCTGCACGACGCCATGCTGGCGAAGGACCCGCAGTTCGTCGCCGACGCGCTGGTCTACGCCCGCACGCGCGGCTTCATGCGGTCGCAGCCGCTGTACGGCCTCATGAAGCTGGCCGGCCATCCGCAGGCGGGGCTCCTCGAGGGCGCCTTCGACGAGGTGGTGCGCACGCCGGACGATCTCGCCGACTTCACCCTGCTCCTGCACGCCGACCGCGGCGGTGAGGGCGGGCGGCGCGTGAAGCGCCTCGCGGGCCGCTGGCTCGCCGAGCGCCTCAGCGAGTACTGGGTCATGAAGTACGGCGCGTCCAAGAAGGCGGGCGCGTACGCGCTGCGCGACCTCGTGCGCGTCTACCACCCGCACCTCTCGGCGAAGAAGTCGCTGGCCGACGTCCTCCTCGGGCGGCGCACGCCCGACCTCTCGACGCTGCCGCAGCTGGCGGCGCTCGAGCGGCTGAAGCGGGCGGCCACCGACGAGGAGCGGGTGGCGGCGATCACCGTCGGGCGGCTGCCGCACGAGGTGACGACGCCGTTCGCGCGCTCGAAGGCGGTGTGGGCGGCGATCGCGCCGCAGCTCCCGATCTTCGCGCTCCTGCGGCACCTGGCGACGATCGAGCGGCACGGGGTCCTCGACGAGGTCCGCGCGCAGATCGAGCGCACGTTCGGGAGCCGCGAGGCGGTGTCGCGGTCGAAGATCCTCCCGTTCCGCTTCGTCGAGGCGAGCCGCCACGTGCGGAGCGCCTGGGCGAAGGACGCGCTGCGCGACGCGCTCGAGCTGTCGTTCGCCAACGTCCCGGATCTCGCGGGGCGGACGGCGATCTTCCTCGACCGCTCGGGGTCGATGGGCGCCTACGTGCAGACGGCGGCGATCTTCGCCGTGAGCCTCCTCAAGAAGGCGCGCGGCGACGGGCGGCTGATGCTGTTCGACGATCGGCTGGAGGAGCTGGCGGTGTCGATGCGCGACAGCGTGCTCACGCAGGCGGAGAAGGTCGACGCCCGCGGCGGCACGGACACCGCGCTGCCGATGAAGCAGCTGCTGCACGAGCGCGATCGCGTGGACACGATCGTGCTCATCACCGACGAGCAGCAGAACAGCGGCACGCCGTTCGCCGACGCGCTGGACGAGTACCGGCGCAAGGTGAACGGTGACGTGCGGACGTTCATCCTCGACGTCGCGCCGTACCGCAACGCCATCGTGCCGGAGCTGCCGAACACCTTTTTTGTCTACGGGTGGTCGGATCAGGCCCTCAGCTACGTGTCGATGGCGAGCCGCGGGTTCGGCGGGATGGTCGAGGCCGTCCGTCGCGGCCTTCAGTAACACCCGGGCCCGAGAGGGCCCGGCTCCTCAGGACGTAGCTCACTGGCCGAGCACCCGCTTGCCAAGCGGGAGGTGCGGGTTCGATTCCCGTCGTCCTGACCATGCGCGAGGCGCCTGGAGGGGTTCCTTCGTGGCACGCCATCACAGGCATCAGGTTCGACCCCTGACCAGCGCCGCAAAGGCGCTGCAGAGACCTCTCCGACTGCACCACTCCTCGCGCACTTTCCGTCTAGCACCACCCGAGGGCGTAGCTCATTGGTCGAGCGCTCGCTTCCCAAGCGAACGGCACAGGTTCGATTCCTGTCGCCCTCTCCATTTTCGTCTATCGCAAACAACCAGGAAGGAGGGAGCCCATGCTGCTCCGCCGCATCTTCGCCTGGATCTGGATGGTCCTCGGCCTCGTCGGCTTCCTCCGCGCCCTCCTCGGCTGACCGAGGCGACCTATGTTCGGGCGCGGAGGAGGTCGCCCGTGCATCGCGCCACCGTCGCTCTCGTTTCACTCGTCTCCGTCGTGATGTTCGGTCTCGTCGGGTGCTCCGGCTGGACCATCCGCGCGCAGGAGAACCCGAACGTCTCGCTCGGGCGCTATCACACCTGGGCCTGGCTGGTGCCGCCGCGCGACAGCGCGGAGGCGGCCATCGCCGGGTCGCCGCTCGATCACGCCGTGCGCGACGCCATCGTCGAGGAGATGGAGGACAGCGGGTTCACCCCCGCGCGTCGCGGGACGCGCCCCGACCTCCTCGTCACCTACCGCGTGTCCGAGCGCGAGCGCGTCGAGGCGTACGACTACTACGCGCTCCATCAGCCGTTCGCGTACACCTTCGACTACCCCTACGGCTATCCGTACTCGTACGCCTATCCCGGCTGGGGGCCGGTGACGGAGCTGCGCGAGTACACCGAGGGGACGCTGGTGCTCGAGCTGCTCGACGCGCGCACCGGGCAGGTCGTGTGGCGCGGCAGCGCGACGCGCGCCGAGGACACGCCGGCGCAGTCGCCGGTGCGCGGCGCCGAGGCGGTCTATCGCCTGTTCGAGAAGTTCCCGCGGCTGGAGGCGGAGCGCTGAGGCGCGGCGCTACGCGGTCAAGACGACCACGCGCCCGTCGACGTTGAGCGCCTGCGCGCCGCCGCGCACGTCGGCGAGCGGCGTGCGCCAGTGGACGTGGCCGCACACGACGAGGAGCTCGCCGGAGCGATCGAGCGCGTGGCGCACCGCCTCGTGACCGCGCAGCGCGCCGCGCTCGGCGTCGGGGCCGTGGTGGAGCACGACGACGGGGGGGCGCTCGGCGAGGACCCCGCGCAGCGCGCGCACGAACTCGCGCTCGTCGCGGCGGGCGGGCTTGTGCGGATCGCCGATGATGCCGCCGACGCCGCCGATGCGTAACGTGTCGAGCTCGGCCACGTCGCCGTCGAGGAGGTGGACGCCGAGCTCGCGGCGGAAGCGCGCCTCGTCGTCGCGATCGCCGAAGGTGTCGTGGTTCCCGGCGACGCCGGCGACGAAGCGGCAGCGCGCCGCGAGCGCCCGCCACACCGCGCGCACGTCGCCGGTCGCGCCGCGGCGATCGGCGTTGGGCGCGCTGTAGAGGTCGCCCGCGAGGAGGACGCCGACGCGCTCGAGCGGCGGGAGCTGTCCGTCGCCGGCGAGGCGCCCGAGCTCGTCGGCCAGCGCCTCGCCGAGGAGGCGGCGCGCGCCGCCGAGCTCGATGCCCTGGAGGTCGGAGGCGACGACGAGCGCGTCGAGCGACGTGGGGAGCGCGTCGACGCGCCCGCGGAGGATCGGGAGGGAGAGGGTGGCGGTGCCGCCGCCGGACGCGGCGGCGAGGTAGCGGACCGTCGAGAACGGGGTCGATTCGAGGGAGGTGATGCGCATTCGGTGCTGTTCGGTCGCGCGGCAAGGTGACCATCGCGCGGCGGCGACGCAAGCCGAGGCGCGAGGAGCGGGCGCATGCCGCTGGCGTCGCGCCGACGCTGGCGCTACCGTCGCGCCGTGACCGCGATCCGCCTGCCCGCCGAACAGCGCTACGCCGCCGAGCTCGCCGCGCTCGCCGCCGCCGACAGCCACCCGCGGCCGCCGGGCTGGCGCCTGTCGCCGCGCGCCGTCGAGACGTACATCCTCGGGGCCGAGGCGCCCGTCGGCGGCGTGACGATCACCCCGAAGTACGTCGGCGATCGCGCGCTCGTGCAGGTGGCGATCGCGGCGCTGGCCTCCGATCGCGCGCTGATCCTCGTCGGGGAGCCGGGGACGGCGAAGAGCTGGCTGTCGGAGCACCTGGCGGCGGCGGTGAGCGGGGACTCGACGCTCATCGTGCAGGGGACCGCCGGGACCACCGAGGAGCACGTGAAGTACGGGTGGAACTACGCGCTGCTGCTCGCCGAGGGGCCGTCGGAGCGGGCGCTCGTGCCGTCGCCGATCCTGCGCGCGATGCGCGAGGGGCGCGTGGCGCGCTTCGAGGAGGTGACCCGCGCGGCGTCGGAGATCCAGGACGCGCTGGTCTCGCTCCTGTCGGAGAAGCAGATCGCGGTGCCGGAGCTCGGGCAGCTCGCGGCGGCGCAGCGCGGGTTCAACCTGATCGCGACGGCGAACACGCGCGATCGCGGCGTGAACGAGATGTCGGCGGCGCTCCGGCGACGGTTCCACTTCGTGCACGTGCCGGTCGTCGACGACGTCGAGCAGGAGATCGGCATCGTCATGCGGCGCGAGGCCGAGCTGCGCGACGAGCACCAGGTGGGCGTGGCGCCGCCGGCGGAGCTGGCGCGCGTGCTGGTGACGATGTTCCAGGAGCTGCGCCGCGGCGTGACCAGCGACGGGAAGACCAAGCTGCGGCAGCCGGCGGGGGCGGTGTTGTCGACGGCGGAGGCGATCAGCGTGCTGTTCCAGAGCGGCATCCTGGCGTCGTCGTTCGGCGGGGGCACCACGCGCGCCGAGGACGTCGTCGGGGCGCTGCTCGGATCGATGAGCGCGGCGAGCGAGCGGGCGGTGAATGGCCGCGAGGACCTGGTGGCGCTGCGCGAGTACGTCGAGACCGTCGCCAAGGCGCGGCCCGGCGCGTGGAAGGAGCTCTACGCGGCGGCGAAGGCGCGGCTCGCGCGCGCGTAGGGATGGCGCGGGCGCGGATCATCCCGGTGCGGCACCACTCGCCGCGGGCGGCGGCGGTGGTCGCGCGCGTCCTCGACGAGGTGCGGCCGGCGCGCGTGCTCGTCGAGGGGCCGGAGGACGCGAGCAGGCTGATCCCGGTCTTGACGGATCCGGGGACGGTGCCGCCGGTGGCGATCCTGGCCTATCGCACAGACGGGGCGGCGCGCTCGTCGCTGTGGCCGTTCGCCAGCTACTCGCCGGAGTGGGCGGCGCTGGCCTGGGCGCGCGCGGCCGGCGTGGTCGCGCGCTTCATCGACGTGCCGGCGGCGGTGACGCTGGCCGACGTGGCGCCGGGACCGACGGCGGGCGCCGACGTGCGGAGCCTCGCGACGCGTGGGCTGCCGGCGGACGAGGCGGCGGCGCGCGGGCGCGGGATGCGCTCGTTCGAAGAGCTGTGGGAGGCGGACTTCGAGGCACCGCCGCACGACGCGGCGTCGTTCGAGGCGGCGCTGTCTGCGTACGCGCGATTGGTCCGCGACGAGGGCGCGGGGGCCGGCGCACGCGAGCGGGCGCGCGACGCCTGGATGGCGCGGCGGATCGCCGAGGCGTGCGCGGAGGTCGGCGCCGAGCGTGTGGTGGCGGTCGTCGGGGCGGCGCACGCGGCGGCGCTCGAGGACGGCGACGTCGTCGCGGGGGCGGAGCGCGCGCTGCCGTCGCCGGCGCCGGTCGCGTTGACATTAATTCCCTACTCGTATGCGCGGCTGGCGGCGGACCTCGGGTACGGCGCGGGGAACCGCGCGCCGCGGTACTACCAGCGCGCGCACGAGGCCGGCTGCGACTTCACGCGCGCGTCGCTGGAGCTGCTGATCGAGGTGGCCGAGGCGCTGCGGCGGCGTGGGTTCGGCGCGTCGCTCGCCGACGTGCTCGACGCCTATCGGCTGGCGACGACGCTAGCCGGGCATCGCGCCAAGCACGCGCCGGGGCTCGACGAGGTGCGCGAGGCGGCGGTGGCGACGTTCGGGCGCGGCGAGCCGGGGCGCCTCATCGAGGAGGTGGTGGCGCAGGCGGCGCGCGGGCGCACCGTCGGGCGCGTGAGCGAGCGGGTGGGGCGCAACTCGCTCGAGGAGGAGTTCTGGCGCGAGGTGCGCGCGCGCAAGCTGCCCGACGGGGACGCGCCCGAGACCTTCACGCTGGCGCTGGCCAACGAGGTCGAGATCGGGACGTCGGTGTTCCTGCATCGGCTGCGGGTGCTGGAGGTGCCGTACGCGGCGTACGTCGGCGCGCAGCGCGCGCGCGGGCGCGACCTCGACGAGGAGGCGGGCGGCGCGGCGGCGCTGGCGCGGGTGCGCGAGGTGTGGGAGGCGCAGTGGACGCCGGCGACGGACCTCGCGCTGGTCGAGGCGATCGTGCTCGGCGAGACGCTGGCCGACGCCGCGGGGCGGGTGCTCGGGCGGCGGCTCGCCGAGGCGCGCACGACCGCGGCGGCGGCCAGCGTGCTGCTCGAGGCGGTGGTGACGGCGGCGCACGGGATCGCAGACCAGGCGCTGGCGGCGTGCGCGCGGCTGGGCGCGGTCGACGACGAGCTGCCGTCGCTGGCGGCGGCGTGCCGCGCGCTCTCCGGGCTGGTGGCCTATGGGTCGTCGCGCGCGGCATCGCGGTCAGCGGTGCACGGGGGGCGCGCGGGGGACGAGGCGCTGGCGCCGCTTCTGTCGTCGCTGTACACGCGGGCGGTGCTGCGGGCGCCCGAGGCCTGCGTCGGCGACGACGAGGCGGTCGCGCCCGCGCGCGAGGCGCTGCGCACGCTGCACGAGCTGGCGACGACGCAGCCGGCGGTCGACGGCGAGGCGTGGTGGGCGACGGCGCGCGCGCTCGCCGACGACGAGCGGGTGCACGCCAGCGCGGCGGGGCTGGCCGCGGGGCTGCTCGCGCTCGGCGAGCGGCTGGCGACGGCGGACGTGGAGCGGCTGGTGGCCTATCGGCTGTCGTCGACGGCGGAGCCGGCGGCGGGGGCGGCGTTCCTCGAGGGGTTCCTGTCGGCGAGCGCGCTGGCGATCGTGAAGAGCCGCGCGGTGGTGGCGACACTCGACCAATTTTTGTCTAGCGTGCCGGCGGAGCGATTCGTCGACGTGGTGCCGCTGTTGCGCCGGGCGTTCGCGCCGCTCGGGCCGACGGAGCGGCGGTACCTCCTCGAGAACCTGGTCGCGGCGCGCGGGTTGGCGGATCGCGCGCGCGCGGCGCAGGCGGTGGTGAGCGAGCGCGATCGCGCGCGCCTCAAAGAGATGAGCGCCGAGCTGGCGGCGGCGCTGGATGACCTCGATGACCTCTAGCGGCGACGGCCTCAGCGACGAGGATCGCGCGGCGCTGCTGCGCTGGCGGCTGGCGCTCGGGCCGGAGGCGGAGGCGCAGGGCGGGTCGCCGTTCGGCCTCGACGCCGGCGCGCGGGCGGCGGAGGCGGCCGGGGTCGATCCGCGTCGCGTCGGGGAGCTCGACGCGACGCTCGGCTTCGTCTACGACGAGCGGCCGGCGCGCGGGGCGGGCGGCGCGCGGCGCCCGTCGCTGCCGAGCTGGCTGGCGTCGCTGCGCGAGCTCTTCTCGCACGAGGTCGTGTCGGTGGTGCAGCGCGACGCGATTGACAGAAAAGGGCTCACCGAGCTGCTCTTCCAGCCGGAGACGCTGCCGCTCCTCGAGCGCAACGTCGAGCTGGTGGCGACGATCCTCCAGGCGCGCGCGCTGGTGCCGGACGCGGCGCGCGAGGCGGCGCGGGCCATCGTCGCCGAGGTGGTGGAGGCGCTGCTGCGGCGGCTGGAGACGGCGGTGCGCACGGCCGTGCTCGGGGCGGTGCGGCGCGATCGGCGCAGCCCGATTCGGGTGCTGCGGAACCTCGATTGGCAGCGGACCATCCGCGGCAACCTGAAGACGTGGGATCGCGAGCGGCGGCGGCTGGTGCCCGAGCGGCTGGCGTTCGCCGCGAACCAGCGACGGCGGCACGAGTGGGACGTGGTGCTGCTCGTCGATCAGTCGGCGTCGATGGCCGAGAGCGTGGTGTACGCGGCGGTGATGGCGGCGATCTTCGCGTCGCTCGACGTCTTGCGCACGCGGCTGGTGCTGTTCGACACCGAGATCGTCGACGTGACGGAGCTCCTCGGGGATCCCGTCGACGTGCTCTTCTCGCTGCAGCTCGGCGGCGGGACCGACATCCAGCGCGCGGTGGCCTACGCCGAGGAGCGGCTCGTCGAGCGGCCGGAGCGGACGCTGGTCATCCTGATCAGCGATCTGTTCGAGGGGGGCGATCGGCAGGCGCTGGTGGCGCGCCTGCGGCGGCTGGTGGAGTCGCGCGTGCGGGCGCTGGCGCTGCTGGCGCTCACCGACGGGGGGCGGCCGGCGTACGACCACGAGCTGGCGCGCGAGCTGGTCGAGGTCGGGGTGCCGGCGTTCGGCTGCACGCCGGCGCTGCTCGTCGACGTCGTCGAGCGGGCGCTGCGCGGGGATGACCTCGCGGGGCTGGGGACGGCGCCGTGAGCGCGGGGGCGACGGCCGAGCCGCCGCGCGTCGACGACGCCGGGCTCGGCGAGGTGGTGCGCGATCCCGTCGAGCTGCAGAAGGGGATCGCGCTCCTCGAGGCGGGGGCGCTGGTGCACCTGGCGCGGCACGGGGCGGCGCTGTTCGCCGAGGCGCTGGGCGGCGGGATGGCGCCCTACAAGGTGACGGTGCGGTTCGGGGCGAGCGCGACGGAGGTGAAGGCGCGCTGCGGCTGTCCGGCGGCGCGGACGCGGCCGATGTGCAAGCACGGCGCGGCGCTCATCGTCGCGTGGGTGCGGATGCCCGAGGCGTTCGTGGTGTCGGAGCGCGCGCCCGTCGACGCCGGGCGGCCGCGGCGGCGCGCGGTGAAGCGCGGGGCGGCGGCCGTCGCCGACGAGATGCGCGCGGGCGTCGAGCGGCTGCAGACGCTGCTCGCCGAGCTGGGGCTCTCGGGCGTGGCGACGCTGGGGAGCGATCGCGCGGCGCAGATCGCGATGCTGGGGGACACGCTGCGCGATCAGCGGCTGCGGCGGCTGTCGGGGCGGACGGTGGCGCTGGCGCAGCTGGTGCGTGCCGAGCCGCCGCCGGCGACGGCGATCATGGAGTTCGTCGCCGATCTGTCGCTGTCGGCAAAGAAGGTGCTGCGCCACCTCGACGGGGAGGCGCTCGAGGATCGCTACGTCGAGGTGCTGATCGGCAAGACGTGGCGCAAGGCGGACCGTGCGCCGGTCGGGCCGCTCGAGCTCGTCGAGTACGCGCACGCGACGTGGGAGACGGCCGACGGGTTCGTGGTGCGCGAGAGCCGCTTCGTGGCGCTCGGCGACGGGGCGCACTACGCGGAGAAGCAGATCGTGCCGGGGTTCCTGGCGCGGCGGACCGAGCCGCTGCCGCCGCGCGGCGGGCTGGTGCTGGGCGGGGCGCGCGGGAGTCAGTACCCGGGGTTCGCGCCGCTCCGGCTCGACCTCGAGGCGATCGAGGCGCCGCGGCCGCTCGACGCGGCGGCGTTGGCGCGCGTGGTGGAGGTGGCGCTGCCGTCGGCGGGGGCGGCACTTTCCGCTTTACAGGAAAGGCGGCGGGACCTGTTCGCGCCGTCGCGGCTGCCGGTGGCGTTTCGGGTCGAGCTGCTGGTGGCGCGGGGCGGGCGGCTGTTGGCGCTCGACGAGAGCGGGCGGGCGCTGTTCGTCGTCGACGACGCGGCGCTGGCGGAGCGGATCGCGGCGGCGCTGCGCGGGCGGCGGCTGCGGGCGCTCGTCGGAGAGCTGGACGTCGTCGACGCGCTACCGACGCTGATCCCGCAGGCGGCGGTCGTGGCGGGGGACGACGGGCTCGCGCTGGTGCGGCTGTCGACGGGGGGCGGGCTGGCGCCGCCGGCGGACGAGCGCGGGGGGCACCGCTGGAGCGACGCGGCGCGCGCGGCGGGGGCGTCGGCGGCGGCGGTGTCGCTGGCGGAGATCCGCGAGGAGCTGGCGGACGCGTTCGCGACGGGGCTCGCGTCGCTGGGGCCGCGGGTGACGGCGCCGCTGGTGGCGCGGCTGGGGGATCTCGGGCTCGACCGGCAGGCGGCGCTGCTCGAGGACATCGCGGGGCGGGCGCCCGAGGCGCGGCTCGACGATCTCGTGAAGCTGTACCAGGTGCTGGAAATCGCCATCGTGCGGCTGGTGGCGACGCCGGAGATCGACCGCGCGGCGCTGGTGGCGGCGCCGCTGTGGCCGTCGGTGCTGACGGCGCCGCTCGGCGGGGAGGCGGCGGATCCAGCGACGGTGGCGGGGCGGCGGGCGCGCGGCGAGCTCGACCGCTATCAGGCGGCGCTGCACCACGAGCGTTACTTCGCGGGGCTGGATGATTCGCGCTTGACGGATATTGCGCCGGCGGCGTTCGCCGACGGGAGCGCGGGGCCGTTCGTGGTGCGCGCGGTGGTGGCGCGAGGCGAGGCGGCGCTGGCGCCGGGTGGGCCGCTCAGGCGCGTGCTCGAGCGGCCCGTCGGGCGGATGGCGAAGGCGACGGCGATCGCGGCGCTGGCGGAGCTCGAGGGCGACGCGGCGGCGCGGCTGCTCGGCGAGGTGTTGCTCGCGGCGGAGGGGAAGGCGCGCGACGTGGTGATCGCGCGGCTCGCGGCCGACGCGCTGGACGCGCGCGAGGCGCGGCGGCTGCCGGGCGCGGCCGAGGCGCTCGAGACGAATCGGCGCGCGCGCGCGGAGGCGCGGCGACGGCTGGAGCAGCAGCTCCGGCGCGGCCCGCGCGCGGATCTGCGACGGGCGGCGATCGAGGCGCTGGTGGCGCTCGGCGATCGCGAGGCGATCCCGTCGCTGCGCGAGGCGTACGCGGCGGACTCCGCGGCCGAGGTGCGCCGCGCCGCCGCGACCGCGCTCGGGGCGCTGCTCGACGCCGACAGCGTCGATGCGCTCGCCCGGACCGTCGCGCTGCGAGACACACCGAGCGTGCGCGCCGACGAGGCACGAGCCTCCGCGTCGGCGCTGGCGCTGATGGGCGACCTCCGCGCGCTGCCGGCGATCGTCGAGGCGATCCTCGCCGGCTGGCGCTCCCCCGCGCTCGCCGACGCCCTCTCGGCGATGGGCGCCGCCGCGGACGCCCCGCTCGCCGACGCCGTCGCCGCGCACCCCGAGCTCGCCACCCGCAAAGCGGTCGCGCGCCTCCTCAAGCGGCCCGCCCCGCGCCCTCGCGCCGACGGAGCGCGCTCGACCTGATCCCCGGCGACGCCCCCCGACGAAACCGCCCTCGCCGCGTCAGCCCGCTCATCCCAAGTCGCCGCCGCTCAACTTGGTCACTTGGTTACTTGGTCACTTAGTTACTTGGTTACTTGGTTACTTATTGACGTTACAGACGGTCAAAGGAACAAGCCGGCGTGTCGAAAGAAGCCCCTGAGGAGGTCTTGGTCGCCGCCCTGGATCGTGAGCGCAACTGCG
>Ga0272446_1006364_pt1 | contig 12351 bp, 14 predicted proteins | sample YNPCB0061_FD_194587 | JGI IMG/M metagenome (GOLD analysis project Ga0272446, IMG submission 194587) | Hot spring microbial mat communities from Yellowstone National Park, WY, United States - YNP-CB-006-1 | ecosystem: Environmental > Aquatic > Thermal springs > Hot (42-90C) > Sediment | place... | reverse complement strand
ATGGGGGTGAGCTCCGGTCCCTGAAGCCGGCCGCCGGGGGTGAGCAGGCGGGAGGAGGCCTCCTAACTTAAAGAAAAAAAAGAGGCAACCAAAACCAGCAACCAGCCCAAAAAGGAGTCAGAAAGCAGCAAAAACAGCCCAGAAGAACCAACCAATCAGCAAAGACCACCAAGAATTCCCACCAGTCCACTGAGCTGCCACTCGAAGCACGCCCCAGCTCTGCCCATCCATGCAGCACGCTGCCGGCCTTCACCCGCAGCACGTCCCAACTCCAGCCCCAGTCGCTTAGGTCGCCCAACCCGCACCTGCGCCAGGATCAGCACGAAATTGGTTTCGAAACGGCAACCTGCCGGCGCCGCACCCGGCTCACGAAATGCGTGGCTGCTTGAGTGAACAGGTTGGGATTACTAGGCAAGTAAGGCGGGGCCGGAACACGCACGCGCACGTTCCGCTTTCCCATTGGTCGGGGCGGAGGGATTTGAACCCACGACCCCCTGCGCCCAAGGCAGGTGCGCTACCAGGCTGCGCCACGCCCCGATCCAAACTTCATTATAGTGGCCCAAGCCCCGCCGCTTCAGAATCATTCTCGGATTGAGAAACGCGGGTCCGCTTTCCAGCCGCGCCGCGCGCCCGCTCATGCCCCCGCCGCCCGCGCCGACAGGCTCCGCAGCTTGGCCGTCAGCGTCGTCCGCTTCAACCCCAGCATGTCCGCCGCGCGCTTTTTGTTCCCGCCCGTCTTCCGCAGCGCCTGCTCGAGCAACTCCCGCTCGAACGCCCCCACCGTTGCTTCATAGTCCAGGCCGTCGTCGGGCACCGACACCACCGGGGCTGCGGCGCCCCGCTGGGGCTTCGTTTGCGCCGCCGAAGGCAACGGGAAGTCGCTCGGATACAGCACGGTCCGCTCCCCGCTCAGCGCCACCGCCATCTCGACCGCGTTCTCCAGTTGCCGAACATTGCCCGGCCAGGAGTAAGCGCACAGCCGCCGCAACGTCTCAGGCTCAACCCGCTTCAGCGGCAGGTTCTCCAAGCGGCACACCTTTTCCAAGAAATGCTCTACCAGCAGCGGCACATCCGAAAGCCGCTCCCGCAGCGGCGGCATCGTCAACGGCACCACATTCAACCGGTAAAACAGGTCCTCCCGGAAGCGCCCCTGCCGCACGCGTTCCACCAAATCGCAGTTGGTGGCGGCAATGACGCGGACATCCACCCGGATCGTCTCCGAACTGCCCAGCCTCTGAAACTCGCGCTCCTGCAACACCCGCAGCAGCTTGGCCTGAAGCTCCAACGGCAAATCGCCGATCTCATCGAGGAATAGCGTTCCCCCGTCGGCTTGCTCGAAACGGCCGGCCCGGCTCTGCACCGCTCCCGTGAAGGCCCCCTTGACGTGGCCAAACAATTCCGCCTCCAGCAAGTGCTCCGGCAGCGCGCTGCAATTGACCGAAACCATCGTCTTCCGGCCCCGCGGCCCTGCCAGATGCAGAGCCCGCGCAGCCACCTCCTTGCCCGTGCCGGTTTCGCCCGTGATCAACACCGTGCAGCGCCGGGCGCCCACCAGCCGGATCACCTCCACTACGTCCCGCATGGCCTGGCTTTCCCCCACCAGAAGCTGCCGCCACGGTTCGGAGTTCAGCCCCGCCGCCAGACGCGCCAGTCCTTGGCTTTCCCGCTGCTCGAAAACCGCCTCCAAACAAGCGGCCAGCTTCACAGCCTCCAGCGGACCGCTCAGATAAGCCGCCGCACCCAGCCGCGCCAGGCGAAAGGCCTCCTCCGGATCCCCTTCCCAACGGTGCACAATCACCGGGGCATCCCGGCGCACCCGCCGGAGTTCCTCCAGCAGTTCTTCGGGGGTCCAGTCCTCCAGTGGGACACACGCCAGCACCGCCTCGGCCCCCGTCTGGCGAAAAAAATGCAGTCCCTGATGAACATCACTAAAATGCTCTACCCGGCAGCCGATGAGAGCGTCCGAAAGGGAGGAGTGGAACGCCGCAGAGCCGCCGATCCAAACAAGCCGTTTCAGGTAAGACATAGCGTTAGAGCGGAGAAATCGGCCGGCCTCGGCTTCACTTTACGGGCAGCGCCAAAAAAGTGGCGCGTGTCAGGTATTTGGCGGCCTTTCCCTAAAGTTTTCGCGGGAGCGGCCGATAAGAAAGGCAGAGTAGAAGCCCAGGCGGGCGAGCCATGAGAGTTGATGACCGCTACATGAACAGCAGTCAGGCCATTCAGCCTGGCAAGGCCTCCGGAGCCCAGGAAGTCGACCGCCAGTTGGAGACGCGCAGCGGGGAGCCACGCTGGGGGCTAACCTCGGACCGCGTGGAGCTTTCCGAGCTGACCGGCGGATTGGCCCGTATGCTCAGCGCTGCGGCGCGCCAGCGCGCCGAGCGCGTCGAAAGCCTGCGGCAGGATTACGCCGCCGGGCGTTACCAGGTCAACGTGGCCGAACTGAGCCGCAAGATCGCAGCCGAGATGCGCGCCGGCGCCAGCCAGCCGCCCGCGCTTGGCCCCAGCCGCAGCCCATAAAGGCTGCCGTTTCCCGGCAGAAAGGACCGCGCCGTTGAGTTGTGGCCCGGCTGGGTGGCTGCGGAGACCGGGCGTCAAGCTTGACCGCAACGCAGCCTCGACGGGGCGTGGCCGGGTGCGCGTACAAGTCGGCGCCGGCTTGCAGCCCGGTTGACGTTAGCCGAGGCGCTTACAGACAATGGCCGTCGGCTTGCATGCATCATGTCCGGGGAAATCGCCATGCCAGTCGAGCACCTAGTCGAGGCTCAACAGCTCCTCCAAAAAGTCCAGGCGTTAGCTGCCGCCCCAAGCCCGGCCCGCTTGGAAAAGAGCCAGTCGCTCTTAGAGGAGGCTCTGCGCCAGATGCAACTGCTCCGCACGCAAACCTCCGAGCCGGACTTCCAGCCCACCCCGGCGTTCGCCGCTGCCGCCCAAACCCTACAGCGCCAACTTCAGCATACCCAGCGCCTGCTCGAGCAGGCCAACCTGTTCTTTGAAGGCTGGGTGCGCCTGAAGGCGAGCCTTATCGGCGGCTACGACGCGCACGGGAATCCAGCGCCCGCCGAAGAGATACGCAGAGGATTGGCGGAGGCTTAACCCATGTCCAACCTGCTCACTTCCTTGATCAGCACTGCCCAGGCGCTGGGCGTCTTTGAGCGCGCGCTGGAGGTCTCCCAAAACAACGTCGCCAACGTCTCCACGCCGGGCTACGCCGCTCAGCGCATGCTTCTGCATGCGGCCGAGTTCGACCCGAGCACCGGGCTGATCGGAGGGGTGCAGGCGGGGGAGATTGAAACCGCCCGCAACCTTTACGCCGAGCAGAACGTGCGCCGCCAGTGCGAGTCACTGGGCTACTACACGGAGCTGGCCCACAGCCTGGCGGCGGTCGAGAGCTACTTTGACGTCACCGGACAGCAGGGAATCCCGGCAGCCCTCAGCAACCTCTTCCAGGCCTTCTCGGCCTGGAGCGTGGAACCGGGCAGCCTGCCCGCCCGCGAGCAGGTCATGCAGCGGGCCGGCGAACTGGCCGACGCCTTTCATCAGGTCGCCGAAGGGATGGCCCGGGCTGCCACCGACGCTGATCGCCAGCTTCGCCAGACCGTAGACAAAATCAACCAGATCGGCCAGCAGCTCTACGAATACAACGTCGCCCGGCGCAGCGGAGGCATGGACGATGCGGGCTTGGACACCAAAATCCACGCGGCGCTGGAGGAACTCTCGGAGCTGGTCAACATCAGCGTCCTGCACCAGACAGACGGCTCGGTCACGGTGTTGATCGGCGGCCAGTCCCCCCTGGTGATTGGCGCCAGCCTCTACCGCATCAGCGTTCAGTTCGATTTGCCCGCCGACCCGCCCCCCATCTATGCCGCTGCACCAGCGCCTGCCCGGATTGTGGCCTCCGAAGGACGCGACATCACCTCCTTGGTGAACCAAGGCTCTCTGGGAGGATTGCTCGAGATGCGCAACCAGGTGCTGGCTCCTCTGGCCGGGGACGCTTACCACGCGGGTGACCTCAACCTGCTGGCCAAGGCGGTGGCGGACCGAATCAACGAGCTGCTCACGAACGGCTGGGTTTCCGAAGGCCCGCCGCCCGCGAGCGGCGTCCCGCTGTTCACCTACAACCCGGCCAGCGACGCCGTCGTGGCCCAAACCTTGGCGTTGAACCCGGCCGCGAACGCGCAGAATCTGGCCGCCATCAGCCCCGGGCCGCCCTATGTGGGCAACGGCGTGGCCCTTCAGTTGGCGGAGCTGGCCGAACCCCGCCGGCAACAGGACATGATCAACGGCTACAGCTACGCTGCTTTCTTCGGGCGTCTGGCCGGCTCGGTCGGATCGCGGTTGGCGGATGCCGAGGCGAACCGCGCCTTCCGCGCCGATACGGCCGCGCAAGCCCGCGAGCTCCGGCAGCAGCTTTCCGGCGTTTCTCTCGATCAGGAGGCGATCCTGATTCTCCAGTTCCAGCGGGCTTATCAGGCCAACGCCAAGATGCTCAGCCTGCTCGGTGAACTCACCGAAGCGGTGCTGGGGATGATCCGATAAGCAATGCATATGGGGGCATTATGATCCGTAATCTTGATCCATCCTCGGAACGGTTTCTGGCTTCTCTGGAACGCATCCAGCAAACTCTGGACCGCGCCAACCGTCAGATTTCGTCGGGACTTCGCGTCAACGACCCCTCCGATGCGCCGGACGAGATCAGCGACATTCTCAAGCTGCTGGCTTCCCTGAGCCGCAGCGATCAAATCCGCACCAACTTGGCGCGGGTCCAGTCTGAGGTGCGCGCCGCTGAGGAGGCGCTCGAAACGGCCATCAAACTGGTGGAGCGGGCCCGCGTGCTGGGTTCCCAAGGCGCCAACTCCACCCAGACCGCCGAAACACGGCGCATCATCGCAGGCGAGATCCAGGGCCTGCTCGAGGAGATGGTCACCGCCAGCCAAGCCATGATCAACGGCCGCTACGTCTTCAGCGGGGACCGCGACGACGCGCCGGTGTATGAACTGGATGGCAGCCAGCCCAACGGCGTGAGCCGGCAATTCATTCCCCAAGCCACGCGGCAGATTCTACACCCCAGCGGCACGACCTTCTCGGCCTCCAGGACGGCGCAGGAGATCTTCGACAGCCGCAACCCGGACGACACGCTGGCGCCGGAGAACGTCTTCGCCGCGCTGAACGGGCTCCGCCTCGCCTTGGAAAACAACGACCAGGCGGCCATCGAGAGCGCGCTGGCCTCGCTGCGTCTGGCCGGAGACCATCTGAACATCCACCTCAGCTACTACGGGCTGGCGCAGGGCAAAGTGGAATCCGCCATCGACTTCGCGCAGAAACTGGAAGTGCAGCTCAAAACTGAGCTCAGTAAGCGGCGTGACGCGGATTTGACCGAAGCCGCGCTGGAAATTCAGCGAGCCAAGACGCATCAAGAGGCTGCCTACACCAGTCATTCCGCCACGCCGCCGCGCAGCCTCTTTGACTATTTGCGTTAGCTTGGGCGCGCTGGGCGGCGGGCGGCTTGTGCTGAAGGCGCTGGCGCAGAACGGCGGCCGGCGCGCAGGCTTTCACGCCGGCCTTGGGCCGTTCAGGAAGCCGTCTTTTGAGAAGGCTGACGGCGCCCGCTCTGAGCCGCTGCGAGAATCGCCCGGCCGATGCTGCCCAAAGGCAGCACCTGCGCGGCCGCGCCCAGCCGGATCGCCTCCCGCGGCATTCCGAAGACCACGCATGTGGCCTCGTCCTGAGCGATCGTGTGAGCGCCGGCCTGTTTCATCTTGAGCAGTCCTTCGGCCCCGTCCGCTCCCATGCCCGTGAGCAGCACCCCGATGGCGTCCGGCCCGTAAGCCTCCGCAACCGAAGTGAACAGCACATCTACGGAGGGCCTCTGATAGTGGACTCTGGGTCCGGTCTTGACTTCGACCCGGGCCGCCATGCCCGAACGCCGGACAAGCATGTGGTAATCGCCGGGGGCCACCAGCGCCCGCCCGGGAACCAGGAAGTCCCCGTCGGCGGCTTCTTTGACCTCCATCGCACAGATCTGGTTGAGGCGCTCGGCGAAGGCTTTGGAGAACACGGGCGGAATGTGTTGTGCGATCACGATTCCCGGACAGTCGGCCGGCAGCACCGAAAGGATTTCCCGGATCGCCTCGGTTCCTCCGGTAGAGGCGCCGATGGCGATGACCGCGGTGGCGTCCAGCGAACCTGCCGGAACGGCGGGAACAGCCGGGGGAGCCTGCGGCTCGGCAGGGGTTCGTAGGGCCGGACGAACCCGCGCTGCGGCCGCCGCCCGGATCTTGGCCGCCAGCGTGTGCCGCAGCTCTCCGACCGAGTAGGGCCCGGAAGGCTTGGCCAACACCTCGACCGCGCCCAGCCGCATCGCCTCCAGGGCCAACCGGGTGGAGGATTGGCCCAGCGAGCTGATCACAATCACCGGCATCGGATGGAAGCGCATGAGCTTGTTGAGAAAGGTCAGCCCATCCATCCGGGGCATCTCGATGTCCAAAGTCAGGACATCGGGCTCCAGCGCCAGGATCTTATCCCGGGCCACATAGGGATCCGGCGCCACCCCCACCACCTCCAGGCCGGGTTCGGCCGCCAGGCACTCGGAGAGGATCTTGCGGACGATCGCCGAATCGTCCACCACCAGCACCCGGATTTTCTTGCCGGCGCTCATCCGCGACTTGAATCCAGCCAGAGGCGCGCCTCGGCGCCTCCGCAATCCAGCGTCAGGATGCAGGCCGCGTCCGGCTGCCGGAGCGGAGCGCCCTCCAGCAGGCGCGGGCTCGACAACTCAAACGACCGTCCGTTTTCCAAGCGGCTCAGCGTGGCGCCGCAAATCATATTGGCCATCTCGCGCAGCACATTGACCGTATCTTCCCTTCCAACAGCCGCTCCAGGTTCGGCGCCCAAAAAGTTCGCGGCGGCCGTGGCGGCTGCCTCTTCCGAGAGGCCCAGATAGAAGCATCCGGAGGGATCCCCGCGGAAGTCCACCTCAAGCCACCAGGAGGACCCGGGCGGGGGCGCGGAAGGATCCGGCTCCTCGACAATGAGGAAGAACATGGTTTCCAGAACCTGCCGGGCGGCCTCGCACAAGCAGGTTTGAACCGGGTCAGGACCAGTCTCAGACATGAGGCACCCCCAAGAGCCGCTCCAGCTCGGCGCGCAGGGCTTCGGGCGTAAAGGGCTTGGCGATGTAACCCTTCACCCCCAAAGCCAGCATGTGCCGGATCCGGGCGTTGCTGCTGTCGGTGGAAATCACCAGAACCGGGATGGAGCGCAGGCAATCATCGGCCTCCAAGCGGCGGACGAACTCAGCGCCGTCCATGCCCGGCATATTGATGTCGGTCAGGATGAGGTCTACCCACTCCCGGTTGAGCACCGCCAGGGCTTCCTGGCCGTTTCCGGCCTCCAGGCAAACGCCGCAGTCGAAACCCGAGATTTCGATGACGCGGCGGATGAACGACCGCATTGAAGGAGAATCATCTACGATCAGGACACGGTACGCCATTCCACAACTCCTTGCGCCAAGTGGACCGAACCGGTCATCTCCCGTTCCGGCTCGCCCGTGCTGCGGCACCACATCCGGCCCGTGCCCACCTCCAAACGGACCGTGCGGGAGCTGAAACCTCCCAGCTCCTCGCCCTGAAGCAGGATGCCGGCCTTCCACAGAATCCGGCGAAGCGCCTGAGAGTTGCGCTTGCCGATTTGGAATACGCCGTCGGGGTCCATCACCTGAGCGGCTCCGGCCGCGCGCACCACCAAGCGGTTTTTGACTGCGCCCAACGCGTAAGCCCGGCGGAACAGCTCCGGGATCCCCGTGTCGGCGAACATAAAAGGGTTCCGCAGGGCCCGCTCGGCGTCCAGCCGGCTCTCCGGCAACATGTAGTGCAGCAAACCGCCCACCCTCGCCACCGGATCGTGGATCAGCAGACCGATGCAGGAACCCAGCGCATGGGTAATCAGCACAGCGTCCGGGTCATTGCTCACGGCGCAATCGGCGACGCCCACCACGATCGTCCTCATCGGCGCCCCTTCCGAGACCCCGCCGGCGGCTCTCCCGGCGCGGGCTTGCGATAAACGGCCGGGCGCACGTATTCCAGACCCGTTTTCAAGCCCGCCAGGCTCTCGGCGTGCCCCACAAACAGATACCCGCCCGGCTCCAGCCAGGACGCAACGCGCTCCACCACCATCTGGCGGACCGGCCGGTCGAAGTAAATCATGACGTTGCGGCAGAAGATCAGTGCGAATGGTTCGGCGTGGCTGAAGGGTTCGATCAGATTCAGGCGGCCGAATTCGATCAGCCGCCGGACCTCGGGCTTTACTTTCATGAGCCCTTCATGGCTTCCATGCCCGCGCAGGAAGAATCTGGGCAGCCAGCCGGGCGGCAAATCCCGGAGCCTGTCGGCCGGGTAGATGCCGCGTTCGGCGGCGCTCAGAGCCCGGGTGGAGATGTCGGTGGCGAGGATGTGAATCTCCAGGCTCCAGGTTGGCGGCAGGTGCTCCAGCAGAGTGCAGGCCAGCGTGTAGGGCTCCTCGCCGCTGGCGCAAGCGGCACTCCAGATCCGCAGACTCCGGCGGTCGCGCCAGGCCGGCAGCAGGTGCTGGACCAGGAACTCGAAGTGGGCGGGCTCACGGCGGAAGGAGGTGTAGTTGGTGGTCAGCGCGTCGATCATGCTGACCAGCGCCTCGCCGGTGCGGTCCGAGACGACGTATTCGTAGTAGCTGCGGAACGAGGGGAAACGCCCCTGCCGGATGAGTCTCCCCAACCGGGCCTTGACCAGTTCTTCCTTGCCCTGGCGCAGATCCAGGCCGAAGCGCTCGCGCGCCAGATTCCGAATGAGCTCGAACTCGGCCGCGCTCAGCGTCAGCCCGCCTTCGGCAGCCTCTAACAGATCCAGGGCCGGGTTCACGCCTCTCCTTTCCAGGCGAAGATGGCTTCGAGATCCAGAATGAGCCCCACCCGGCCGTCGCCCAGGATGGCGCCGCCGGCGATCCCGCGCACGTGGCGGAACATCGGGCCCAGGCTCTTGATCACCACTTCCTGTTTGCCGATAAACTCATCCACCAGAACCGAAAAGCGCTTGCCCTCCTGCTCGGCCACAACCAGCAAGCCTTCGGAGGGGTGCCGGGCCCGGGCTTCGACGCCGAAGCGCTCGTTCAGGCGGATCACCGGCAGCAGGCTGCCCCGCACCAGCACCATCTCGCCCTGCTCGGGGGCGGTGGTGACCGAATCCCGGCTGGGACACAACATCTCGACAACGGAGTAGATGGGGATGATATAGCGCTGGGCGCCCACGCCGACCACCAGCCCGTCAATGATGGCCAGCGTTAAAGGCAGCTTTAAGGTGAACGTAGTCCCCTGTCCCGGCTGCGAGGCGACCTCCACCTTGCCGCGCATGCGCACGATGTTTTTCTTAACCACGTCCATGCCGACCCCGCGGCCCGAAACTTCGGTGACGCGCTCGGCGGTGGAAAAGCCGGGCTCGAAGATCAGGTTGTACAGCTCCGCCTCCGAGGGCGTCACTCCCGGAGGCACCAAGCCCCGCTCGCGGCCGCGCTGAAGGATTTTTTCCCGGTTGAGGCCGCGGCCGTCGTCGGAAATTTGAATCACGATCTGGCCGGATTGGTGATGGGCGGCCAGGGTGATGCGGCCGCACGGATCCTTGCCCGCCGCCGCGCGCTCCTCGGGCGACTCGATGCCGTGGTCAATCGAGTTGCGGAGCATGTGCATGATGGGATCGGCGAGTTCTTCGACGATCTGCCGGTCCAGTTCCGTCTCCTCGCCGGCGGTGACCAGCTCCACTTGCTTGCCGGTTTTGCGGGCCAGATCGCGGACCAGGCGTCCCATGCGGCGGAACAGGGTGCCGATGGTGACCATGCGCAGGCCCATGGCGGTCTTTTGGACGTCGCTGGTGATGCCGCTCAGCAGAGACAACGTGCGCTGGAGGCGCGGGCTGCGGTTGAGGGCCAGGTCTGGGTCGTGGCGGAGCATGGATTGGGCGATCACCATCTCGCCCACCATGTCCACCAAGTGATCCAGCTTCTCGGTATCCACCTTAATGGCGCGGTTTTCCGCTGAGCCAGCCAGGGCGGCTGAGGCGGAGGGGCCGGAGACCTGAGGACTGGCCCGTCCGGATTGCGCGGCCTCCGCGGAGGCTTGGCTTTCGTCGCCGGAGGCGGCGGCCGCCATGCGCAGCATCCACAGCAGGTTGCGGTTATCGGCAAAGGATTCCAGCGGACGGCCGTCCAAGGAGGCATCGACCTGATTTATGGCCGCTTTCAAGTAGTCGGCCGCTTTGAGAACGACGTCGATCCGCTCCGGGGTGACGCTCAGCTGCTGGTTGCGGGCCAGATCGAGCAGAGTTTCCACCTCGTGGGCCACCTCCTGAATCGCAGCGAACTCCAAGAAGCCGGCCAACCCTTTAATGGTGTGAAACCCGCGGAAGGCTGCGTGCAGGGACTCGGCGTTGGCTGGATCCTGCTCCAGCGCCAGGAGGCTGGATTCAATGTTGGCCAGATGCTCGCGCGACTCAACCACGAAATCGCGGACGAGCTCCGGGTCCCGCGCCAGCGGCTGGCTTTCGCCGGCGGACGGTTCCGGTTCGGGCGGCGCCGGGGATGGCCCGCCCGCAGGCGCGACGGCGGAGCCTTGGTTGGCCTCCTCCAAGGCATGCTGTAACCGCAGCACGCCTTCACCGATGAACTCCCAGGGCGAAGGCGACCCGCCCGGGCTTGCGGCGGCGGCTTGCGAGAGCTGGGCCAAGAGCGAAGAGGCCTCCTGCGCCAGGCGCGGATGGCCCGCGCGAGCCGCCTCGCTTTCGACCTGCTTGAGTACGCGCAGCGACTGGTCCAGGTCCTCCGCCAGGACGGCCTGCATGGCCAGGGTTTCCAGGTGGGCGCGGAGCTTTTCCTCCACCGAATCCGGTTTGCTTCGTTTGGCCATAGTGGTCTATTCGGGACGAGGACCTGGTCAGGATTCCGCTGTTTGCAACACCGCTTCCAGTTTGTGGACTTCCTGCGTGGACAGGACCTGATCGATGTCCAGCAGGATCTTGACCCCTTCCTTGGTCTTGGCCATTCCCAGCAGATAAGGGACGGTGATGCCGTGACCGAAGTCCGGAGTGTCTTCAATGTCGGCTGCCGTAAGGGTGAGGACTTCGGAGACGCCGTCCACGACGATGCCCATGAGCATATTGCCGGATCCGTGGGTGACCTGCACGACGATGATGCAGGTGCGCTGCGTGTAAGCGGCCTCGGGGAGGCCAAACTTCAGGCGCAGGTCCACGACGGGGATCACCTTGCCCCGCAGGTTGATTACTCCTTTGACGTAGTGCGGGGTCTGGGGCACGGCGGTGATCTCCTGGACCCCCATGATTTCCCTTACTTTAAGGACCTGGATGGCGAACTCTTCCTGCCCCAGTTGAAAGGCCAGGTACTTTCCTGCGCGGTGATCGGACTTCTCGGTTTGCGCTGCTGGGTTCAGTTCCACAGTTCCGGTTTGCATGTGCGCTCCTTTCATGAAACTCCGGGCAGCACGCGCCGCGTTCGGGCGGAGGGCGTGAGCCTAGGGGATGTATCGGATGGGACGGCGGGAAGGTTTAGCGGCCGTGCGCGTTATACTGAGCAGGAACCGGGGTGTGATGTATGCCTGAGAGAACGTTCCCCTTTGGGCGCAAGGGACCGAAGTCCGGGCGCCTCCGCTCCGGCCGATCACGCTGCTTGAGGGCCGGTCAGTCTCTGGCGGGCAGAGAACCGGCAATAAGGCAGATGATCAGCGCCGGGTTAGGAGGGGAACCTGGCATGACAAGAGCCGGACGGCGCGGCTGCGGGTCAACTGATTTGGGTTGCTCATTGACAGCCGCCGGAACCGTCCAGGTGGACGGCGGCAAGGGAGTGATCGAGCGCCGACTATCTCCTGCCGGCCTCCCGGTGACTTCTAAAGCCGGGCGCAGCCCGGGATGAATCCTAACCGGAGGATCGTCATGCTGTCCGTCACGGAAGAATTACTCGCCAACGTTGACGCATCCGTCTCAGAACTGGGATGCAGACTGTTCACGAAGGTCCGCCCCGTCCTGTCCGGCGTGGTGCGCCGCGGAACAACCGGCGAATTCGTTACGCTCGTCGTGCGGCTTTCGAAGGGCGAAGAGTTTCTGCTCTCGGATAAGGCTCTCGACCAGTTAACCAACATCACCAAAGTGCCGCGGTCTCTCATCAACGAGTTGCCGGACGATCTGATCTTGGGCACACTGACGGCCCAAATCCGGAAACGTTGGAGCAACTTCACGGGAGCCCTCGTCTCCGGACATGAGGTCATCGCCTGGGTGGCTCCCCACTGGGAGGGGATCAATTTGCCGCCTTCGGAGGTCATTA
>Ga0272446_1006363_pt1 | contig 12353 bp, 12 predicted proteins | sample YNPCB0061_FD_194587 | JGI IMG/M metagenome (GOLD analysis project Ga0272446, IMG submission 194587) | Hot spring microbial mat communities from Yellowstone National Park, WY, United States - YNP-CB-006-1 | ecosystem: Environmental > Aquatic > Thermal springs > Hot (42-90C) > Sediment | place... | reverse complement strand
CGAGGGCGCAGAGAAGCAGGGCAATATCTTGTTCTCCACTCGTCGAACATACTTTTCTCTGCTCATAATTTCTCTGCGTTCTCCGCGCTCTCTGCGCTCGTTGTTAAAATGTTAGACAACTCCATTGGTAGTAGTGCAGTTTTGCAAGAATGTAGGTCGAAAAATACTGAAAATTCCCCATTTACTTTGCATTGCTCAGACGCTAAGTTTGTATCCGAAACGACACACACACTTACTATGGTAAAAACGTTCATATAAATTACGCTCAAGGTCGAGGGCGTATGCCTACAAGGAGGGCAACCCAGCCAACAAAGAGAGGAGAAATGACAATGCTCCCCAAAGCATTGAACCCATAACGCCGCCCGACGGACGCTTGTTCTGTTGGGCAGCGTTGTTTTAGCGGTTTTAGCGATTATTCGCCCGTTCGGCTATCAAAAAGTACGTTTTCAGCAGTCCCTTGCCCTTAATGTCCACCACACCGCGCTCTTCAAAGACGAAGTGTTCACACAATGCGGCATATATTTCTTGTGAGCAATGAATTTTTCCCGCTATGCCTTGAGATTCCATGCGGCTTGCAAGATTGACCGTGTCGCCCCAAAGATCGTAAGAAAACTTATTTTTGCCAATCACGCCCGCTACGACAACGCCTGTGTGCATACCAATTCTGAGTTGCACGTCAAATCCCATCGTGGTTTTGAGCCGCTGGATAACGTTCATCATCTCCAACGCTGCCAGTGCCACGCGCTCAATGTGCTGTTCTTGTGGTTCTGGCACACCACCCACGAGCATATAACAATCCCCAATGGTTTTGATTTTTTCCAAGCCAAAATGCGTTGCCACAGCGTCAAAATCGGAAAAGACGGCATCCAAAAACTCTACTAACTGCTCTGGCGAAAGTTGTTGCGACAGCGTGGTGAAGTTGCTGATGTCAGCAAACAACACCGTTGCAGCATTGAAGCGGTCAGCAATCACCCGCGAGCCGGCTTTTAGGCGTTCTGCAATGCTTGCTGGCAGGACGTTCAGTAGTAAGCGTTCGGACTGCTCGCGTTCGGCTGTAAGAAGTGCGTTTTGGCGTTGAAGACGTTCTTCAGACTGGTGTTTAAGTTTGTACTGACCATAGAGCAACAGTGCCACAATCACTACCAGCACTATCACCGCCACAAGCGCATTGCGCTGAAGAGTTTGGCGTTCTTTGTCGCGCTCAAGCAGGGCAATAGTTTGGGCTTTTTTGTCTGTTTCAAATTTGGTGGTGAGTTCGGCGGTTTTTTGGCGCGTGGCTTCGCTGAGCATGGTGTCGTTTAATGCAGCAAAACGCTGATGAAAACTCAGTGCTGCTTGGTAATTGCCCATAGCCTCGTAAATGCGGGCAAAAAGACGATAGGTGTCACGAATTTCTAAGCGCATGGCAATCGTTTCGGCTTCATGCAGCGCACGTTCGGCGTTGTAGAGTGCTTGGTCGTAGAGTTTGAGTTCCAAGCACGAACGGGCAATTTGTTGGTAACAATTTGCCATACCTTTGCGGTCGCCTGCGTAGTCGTAGGCTGCGAGAGCCTTGCGTTGGTACTCTAGAGCTTCTTTGTGGCGTTGTTGTTCGGCATAGGCTGCACCAATGTTGGTGTAGGTTAGTGCCAGACCGGACTTGTTTGTGCCGCTTTTGAGCAGTGCGAGCGCAGTATTGTGTGCTGCCATTGCGCTGTCGAACTGGCGGCGTTTGCGGTAAATAAGCCCGATGTTGTTGTTCGCAAGAGCAACGCTGTTAGTGCTGTTAAGCTCACTATAGGCTTGGCGGGCGCGTTTAAGGTATTCCAAGGCTTTGTCGTATTGCTCCTGAACGTTGTAAATCAAGCCCAAATTGTTGTAGGAGTTTGCTATGCCACGTTTATCACCAAGAGTTTCACGCAGTGCGAGCGATTGTAAATAGTAGCCTGTGGCAATATCGTACCAGCCTTGATAGTAGTACAACACGCCGATAGTGTTCAATGCCTCAGCCCGCCCGCGTGTGAAGCCCGCCCGTTCAGCTATATGCAAGGCAGAATCTGCATACACTCGCGCCCGACTAATATCATTTGACCAATATGCACGGGCAATATTATTGAGTGCCATTACCCGTGCGCTATCGGTTTGCGCATGCTGAAGAACCTTTTGAAGGCTGTCCATACGTTCTTTCAGCCCTGCGGCAGAGGGCGGTGTCTGTGACTGTGACGATAAATGAGTACATAGCCACCACGTGATACCCATACACATCGTGCTTACGATTCTCCAAACCCTCATACATTTCTCCTAACAGTGTACATTTGATGACTCTCAAGAATGTCTCTGCGAAGACCGTTTGGTTTGCGATACCTTTGTGATGACGAACCGCGAAAAATACAGAAGTTTTGGTGCATGGAAAAGGGAATTTCATCGCCAATCGTCGGCAAAACCGTATCAGTAGAACCATCTATGCAGAATCATCTGTATAGAACCGTCTGTGCAGAACATTGTGCGGGCAGCCATAAAAAAAATTGTATATTTGACCTGAACAATCACAACACGTCAAGGAAAATGGCGTTTGCAAGCAGTCAGCACTATAACCCTGTAAACTCAGCACCATAAACACTATGCTATCAATCCTTCGCGCTTCATGTTCATAGACCTCCGCAGCGACACCGTGACCAAGCCCACTGATGCCATGCGTGAAGCTATGGCACAAGCCGACGTAGGCGATGATGTATATGGTGAAGACCCGACGGTCAATCGCCTACAAGAAACAGTTGCCGAACTGTTTGGCAAAGAAGCCGCGCTCTTTGTGCCAAGCGGCACGATGGGCAATCAACTTGCTATCAAAGCCCACACACAGCCCGGCGACGAGGTTTTGGTGGATGCCGAAAGCCATATTGTTCACTACGAAACGGCTGCCCCCTCGATTATTTCTAACGTGCAACTGCACTGCTTCCACAGTGATTGGGGGCAATTGTACGACGCACACATCGAAGCGTTGGGTAATGCCGTGCGTCCCAGCACGTATTATTTTCCGCACACACGGCTGCTTTGCTTGGAGCAAACGCACAACCGCTACGGTGGCGCGGTGCTGGAGAAGGAAACATTCCTGCGTGCTGAGGCGTTTGCGCGTTCACGCGGGCTGGCGTTGCATTGCGACGGCGCACGGCTCTGGAACGCTTGTGCTGCAAGCGGTGTGAGTCCTCGTGAGTATGCCAAGCACGTCGATACGCTCTCGGTGTGCTTGTCCAAAGGGTTGGGTGCGCCTGTGGGGTCGGTGTTGGTTGGTAGTCGCAGGCACATTGAGATTGCCCATAAGTGGCGCAAAATCTTGGGCGCAGGGATGCGCCAAGTGGGCGTTCTGGCGGCAGCAGGACTGTATGCGCTGGAACATCACTTGCCGTTATTGCACAATGACCATGTTCACGCGAATACATTTGCCCAAATGCTTGCCGCGTCAGGATTGGTGAACGTGAATCTTGCTCGTGTGCAAACGAATATCGTGGTCTTCACGCTTGCAGAAACGCTGAGAGGAGTGTGTTCGATGGAGCAACTCGTTGAACAATGTGCCAAACGTGGCGTATTGATAGCTTCTATCAAACAAGGCGTGGCGCGTGCGGTGTTCCATCATCAAGTTTCTTCTGCGAAAGCTGCCGAAGCGGCGGCGACCATTATCGACGTGCTTCGAGCGTGTGCCGAACGCTCTGCATCGCCCAACCATATCCACCACAACGCATAACAACCATTATGACGACACTGCCACCTGCATCGTTTGCTGCTGCTGCTCGTGCGCTCAATGCTCCGCTACGCCTGCAAATAGCCCAATGCCTGATGCTGCGCGTGAGTGCTGAGGCGTATTGGCATGATGATGACGCACGCCGTGAACTTCACGACCTTATCAAAACTGAAGGCATTGGTGGCGTGTGTGTGTTTCAAGGCTCTGCCGTCGAAACCGCAAAAATGCTTACGGAACTACAACAGCTTGCACGGCAAGCACCGCTTGGGCTGCCGCTATTGGTTAGTGCAGATTTTGAGCATGGTGTGGCAATGCGCTTGGAAGGCGGAACAGCGTTCCCACAAGCGATGGCACTTGGCAAAACAGGCGAACGGCTGGGTAATACGTCCATGACCAGTGCTGTGGCGCAAGCTATTGCCCGCGAGGCACGAGCCTTGGGAGTGCATTGGAACTTCGCGCCCGTCTGCGATGTGAACTCCAATCCGTTGAATCCTGTGATAGGCGTGCGCTCGTTTGGCGAAACAGCCGAACACGTTGCCGAACACGTTCAGGCATATATTCATGCTCTGCAGGGCGGTGCTACGCTGCCAGCACAAGAGCGCGTGATGGCGTGCGCGAAACACTTTCCCGGTCACGGCGACACGGCACAAGATTCCCACGAAACACTGCCAACGCTTGCACACAGCCTTGAGCGACTTGAAGCAGTAGAATTTGTCCCCTTTCGGGCGGCTTTGGAGGCTTCGGTGCAGTCCGTCATGCTGGGGCATCTGGTAGTGCCTTCGTTGGAGGCTCAAGGGTCAAAATCTCAAGAGCTAAAATCTCAAGGAGCGAGTGCTGTTGCTGCTTCGCTCTCTGCGAACGTTGTGCGCTGGCTGCGAGAAACGATGGGTTTTCAAGGGGTGATTGTTACCGACGGGTTGGACATGAAGGCTATCACCAAGCACCACACGCCCGCAGAGGCGGCAGTACGAGCCTTCACGGCTGGTGTGGACGTACTGCTGCTGCCCCCAGAGCCACGGATGGCGTTAGACGCGCTTTGCCAAGCCATGCTCAACGGGCAACTGCAACCAAAGCGAGTGGAAGAATCTTGGCGGCGTGTGCTGCAAGCCAAGCATTGGTGCGGCTTGTTGGATGATGCCGTGCGTCCCGTTTGGCAAACGGTATCCATGAAATCGTCCATGAAACCTGAGCAAATGAACAATCATCAACTCTTGGCAATTGACGCTGCCAAGCCTGCTTTGCGCTGGTTTCCGGGTGCAGCCACGAATGGAGATGCGAGCGTAGATACGAACGAAAATACTTCCATGCACAACCACGTAGGCGCGTACCAACGCCGCTTGCCTTCACTGTTGCGCTTTGGTCACGTTGCAGGATTTGCCATCGTAAGCGCACCGCAAGGCGATGCTTCGTCTGCTGCTTTGCAACGTGCCGAAGAAGAGATGAGCGCGGCAACAAGTTTTTTTCGCTATGTGGCGCAAATCTATCATGGCGATTGCGATTTTGGCTTTGTGGATGAAACGCTTGCAAGCCCAAAAAACGCTGCTGACCTTGCAGCGTTGTTGGATGGCACACGAAGGGCTGAGGTGGTCATTTTTGCCGTGTTTGTGCGTGGTGCTGGTTCTCAGCGTTTGAAGATTTCGCCAGCATTAGAAACAGTGGTGCGGCATTTGGCAGCAGGGAAACCGTCGGTTGCTGTTCTGTTTGGAAATCCGTATCTTCGTGGGGCGTTTCCAGCCGATGAACTTCTGTGCGCGTTTTCTGCATCTGAGCCGTCGTTGGGAGCGGCAGCCGTAGAACTCTGTGCTGAAGGATAATGTGTGATGAGCAATGAATACGGAAAACATCGGCTTGGACGTGTCGGGTTGATAGCCTGGTATGTAGCATTGTGTCTGAGCGGGATAAGCGTGTCAAGCGAGCTTCCTGCTCAGGGCTTCAACTGGCAGTACTCAGCACGCGAGCCAACGGGCTATCCGACGCTGTTTGTGGGCGTTGCGGGGTCGCGTGGATTGTTTGAAAATTTTGCCGAACTGGAGTATCGTCAGACAACCGCTGCCATCGATAATTGCTTGTGTGGTGTGTTCCGACGCGGCAATGGCAATATGTGGAACTTAGGGATTCACGCCGAGCAGTGGTTGGAAAGCGGCGATGTGGCGATATACGCTGGCTTGCGCTATGAGCAATCCAGTTCTGCCATGAGCTATCAAGAGTCTGTGGAACGCCGACTACCCGGACGCAATCCGTATCAGCTAATCACCGAATGGACATTGCAATCAGACATAACCCATTTGTTGCTTGACGGTGGCGTGAAAGTGAAACTGTATCCAACACACGTGTACCTGAGCGCAGGTCTGCAAGCGGGAACGGTTCTCGCCGGCGTAAGCGTTCAGGAAGAGCGCACGGTGTCGCCAGATTTTGACCCGTATCGCGGCACACGGCTTACAGAGCCATTTCCGCGCCTCAGCCCCGTTGTGCTGGGTGGGAAAATCGCTGCTGGTATAGACATTGCGCTTGCAAAGGGCTTGTATGTGTCGCCTGCGCTCTACGTGTCTGCTCCTGCGCTGAGTGTGGCGCAAGATGCCGCGTGGCGGTGGGTTCAGTACGGCGTACAAGTGGTGGTAGTCTATGGATGGCTTCAAGAGCCGTAGGCAAGAATCAAGCAAGAATCACAATCAGCAATCAAACACTGACAAACTCACAACGAAACAACGAAGACTATGGTACAACCGGCACAACGACACTATCGCTGGCAGAGAGCAGCTACCCTGTTATTCAGCGTTCTTTTGATGACCTATACTGCAAACCGCGCACAAGCACAAGGGCGTTTGGAATTTGAACGTGGACAATTGTATGATTGGGGTGTGGTTTCAACGCCTGTGGTTACGGCGGAAATTCGCATGAAAAACGCGGGTTCAGAGCCTTTGACTATCACCAATATTCAAACTTCATGCGGTTGTATGGTGGCGCAACCACAAAAAATGACGCTTGAGCCGGGCGAATCTACGGTGATAAATGCGACCATGACGATGCTTTCCCACAACGGCGAACATTACCAAACCGTCACGCTTACTACCGCACCTGTGCCAGCATCATACACTCTCAATCTGCGAGCAGTATTGCGCAGACCGCTTACTATTGAGCCTCCTGCGTCGCTCGGTCTTGTCTATGGCAAAGAAACATCCGCAAGCGCGAAGGTTATCAACACAAGCGATTCTGCAATCGTCATCAAATCCTTGCGTTCATACAATGGCGTGACGGTGCTGCCAAACCTTATCAAACGCTTACCACTTACGCTGCAACGCGGCGACACGCTCGTCGTGCCGTTCACCATTAAGCCCGAACAGCAAGAGGTGAACTATTTCATGTCCACCATAGATATTGAGACCAACCAGCCCACGCAGCTTGCCGACGGTATCAACCTCCGGGCTGTGATTCAGCCCGCTTTTACTGCGCCTTCTGCTGTGTCAGAGGCAAAACCCGTGCAATCCGTACAATCATCACCTCAATCACCACCTGCTGCGCGAATAAAAAAATCTACGACAACAAAAAAACGATAATAAGACGGGATGCCTTCCTTGTTGGTCAGAATCTCGCGAACGAACAAGCATGAAGAACAAGAATGGGGCTTTCGCAACAGGATGCTGCAAAGTTGTTGCGTTCATCGAAAAAAAATTGTAAGTTGTGTCGTCATTTAAGACAAACTTAACCGTTTACTTTCGTATGGGAGAGAACTATGATTGACTACGGTTATGGGTTTGAGATTGCTGTGTTTGCCGTTGCTGGCATATTACTCACAGTGGTCATTGTCCTTGCTTCTAAAGCTCTGGAGCGCGATGAACTTATGCACCAGAGCGAACGCAAGTGAACAAACGGGTGCCCGAAGGAGAACGCATAACGCCGTTGAAGTCTCAGTACTTCGACGGCGTTATGTGTTTCTTACCTTAACAGGTGTTCTGCCGTTCTGCTGGAACAGGCTACAACTTTTTTGCATAGTCTTGGAGAAATTTGCGCTCAGCAGAGGTGAGTGAGCCTTGACCTTTTTCGGTAATTTTGTCCAAAATCTCGTTCAAGCGGTCTTCATCCAAATACGCACTGTCTTCTGATGTGTCAATAACAGGTAGTGAAAGCGAGCGGTCTTCGTCGTGTGCTGTGCTTTGGAGTGTGGGAAACGCTGAAGCTGTCGAGGTAGCAGTTTTGCGTGGTGCAGTCTGTGGCTGTTTGCGTGTAAGCGTGAACGAATCATCAGAGCGGCTGCCAAAATATAAGTAGGCGAATAAAAAACCGGAAAACACGCCAAAGAGTTCATCAGCAAAGACGTGTATGAATCCGATAGGGCTTAGTGGCTGCGAAAAAAGCGGCATGAGCAAAGAAATGACCACCATTCCAGCCAAAAGTATTTTTGCTCGAAGGGAAAACAGCCCAAACAGTGAGAGTTCACCAGAAGGGTAAATGTATGTGTAGAGCGTAAGGACAAACAGCGAAGCGGCTGTCGGACCAGCCAGTGGCAGATTGGAAGACCACATGATAGGAATATAGACCACAGCGTGTGCCACACCGAACAATGCTAACCCTATCACAAATTTTCGTGCCGAAAGAATACGTTCCACTTCTGGCGCGAAAAAGTAGAACACTGCGCTGGCACTAATGATTGACCAAAAACTGTTAATCGCTAATGGATAGGTTAGCACACGCCAGTACTGCCATTTGCCCAATGTTTCGGAGGGAACAAGCGCAAAGAGATTGGTCAAGTATCCGTGCAAAGCCACCACATTGACAAAATAGAGTGTACCGAACACCAGCAAAATTCGGTGCGAAGTCGGAAGCAGTCGCCAGAACAACATAATGAGTGGTAAGGTTAAGGTGGAGAATATCGTCTCTTAGAGCTTCATCGCCATCGTTGGTATGGTGCAAGCACTTATTCGGCGATGGTTATTTTACGAGTTTGCGAAAAACCCGTAGAAGTTACCATCCGATACAAATAGACACCATTACCCAAGCCTGAAACATCGTGCGTAAGGCGGTATTGACCGCTTGATTGGTGTTTATGCAGCAACTGCATAAGCTCTTTGCCCAAAATAGAATACAGCGTGATAGTTACTGTACAGGGTTCTGCAAGCGCGTATTCGATGTGCATTACGCCACTTGCTGGATTGGGATATGCCTGACCCAATGCCGAACTTCCCACACTGCCATTATGGACGCTTGTTGCCATAAATTCTGGAATATCCACTTGCACAAAATCGCTACCTGCCGTAAAAATCGTGCGAAACGAGCGCAAGTTCGCCCGTGCCGGACCGCCTGTGCGAACACCACGCACATCAAATTCTGAGCCGTGGCAATCACACACAAAACGCTGGTTAGCAGCATTGAACGTATTGATTGGACAACCGTTATGAGTACAAGTTTCTGAGACAGCTGTACACTCTGTTTGCGAAGCACGAGTAACGATAATGTTGTTTGGCAACCCCATAACTGCAATGCGCACTGAGCCATTGACGTTGCGGAGAGCAGGGTGCTGGGAAAACTGTACCGTAAAAATGCCTGCTACGCTGGCGTTACGCTGTTTGTCCAGATAGCGGTCGTCGTCATTGGTCATAGCAAAAAGAGTGTGCGAGCAAGAAGTGGCTGCAAGAACCGTTGCCGTCGCGCTTTTCAAAAACTCACGTCGTGAGCTATCCTGAGTGTTGTGTGGTGTTGTCATAGTCTCAAAACAAATAGGAAATACGTAAATGCTGAGAAATCGTGTATGTGGTGGTAATGTGTTGTCGGTTATAGTGTCTGCTGCTCAACGCTTTCAATTATCTATCGTTTCTATCGTTATGTTTGCTCACGATATGTTCGCTTGCGATACGGTGGAGAGCAGTCGGTCGAATTCTTCCACCGACAGGTTTTCGTAAAAATCTTCGTTAATAGCTATCATGGGCGCACCACCACAGGCTCCCATACATTCGACTTCTTCCAGCGAAACACTGCCATCGCTTGTACACTCGTTATGACCAATGCCAAATTGTTCTTTGGCACGCTGATACAGTTCTTCACCACCGCGCAGCATACAGGCTACATTTGTGCAAATCTGTATGTGATGTTTGCCCATCGGTTTTTTGAAGTACATCGTGTAAAACGAAGCCACACCTTTGACGTGTGCGTAAGGCAAATCCAACACTTCGCCCACATAGCGCATGACATCATCGGAAAGCCAGCCCCATTTTTGTTGTGCCATCCATAGCACAGGCATAATTGCTGCCTTTGCTTGTGGGTAGCGCGACTTATATTGCTCAACTTGATTCAACTCTTCAGGTGAAAACGCAATGTTCATAACTGTACTGTGTGGATGAATAATGAAAAACAAACTGTTGGCGTTGTTGCTACCGTCGTTGGAGCAAACGGCTTTTTGCCCATAATCGCAGAGCAATCAGCACCTTATGCGACGTAGAGACAGAAATTTTTCGCTGAAACACGTTGTACTCTGCCAATTCGATTTTTTCCAAGAGTCGGTAGTAGATAGCATCCATAATTTCGGCAGCAAACATGGTGATGCTTTCGTCTGGACGCAAGGCAGCGCGGGCTTTGTGGTAAAACTCACGGTTGCGGCGCGTTTGAAAGCGCATCATCTCGATAAAGTTTTCGTTGTAGCGTCGCGCCAGAAGGTCTTCTTCGGAATAATGAAAGCGCTGCAAATCTTCAAGTGGCAGATAAATACGTCCTTTGTTCATATCAGCACCAATATCGCGCAAAATATTGGTCATCTGCAACGCATATCCCAAATTGACCGCATATTCACGGGTTTCATCGTATTTGTAACCAAAAATTTCAATCGAAATCAGCCCAACAATGCTTGCCACACTGTAACAATAGTCTTTGAGGTCATTGAACGTGTGATAGCGGTGCTGCACAAGGTCGCGCTCGCAGCCGTCAATCAGCAATTGCAAATACTGCTGCGGAATGTTGAAGCGGCTAACAACGCTACTCAGCGGCTTGAGAATCGGATGGGTCGATGTACCTTGATAGCATTTTTCTACCTCCGAACGCCAACGTTGAAGGCGTTCGCGCTTGCGTTGGATGAGGTCTTTCTGCGCCAGTGGCGATGAAACGCTCACCACGGCATCGTCATCTACAATGTCGTCGGTGTAGCGGCAGAAAGCATACACCGTGTGCATTGCTTCGCGTTCGTCTTTAGGTAAAAACGAAAAAGAGTAGAAAAAATTTGTTGTGGTCTGCTGTGGCATAGGCAGAAGGTCGGCATCAAGCACAATTCCTTGGGGAATGTCGGCTTGGTGCAGAACGCTTGTTGTATGCGTTGTCAGCGTGTTTGGCACGGTACTGTTCATACATACCTCAACCGAAAAGCGTGTAGTAAATGCCTCGTTATGGCGTGGTGCTGTGAGTACGCGCAGAGTTTCTTCTCCAAAACGACGCTGCCATCAATCCTACCCAATGCCGCGCAATAGAAAGCCCATCCTTTGTGCCAAGTGCAGGGCGCGTAACGAGAATATTGTTGCCAAGTGCGGCTGTTCGCCGAAGAATCTGTGTGCCGCCAGCTATTGTCAGTGCAATCTCTGCTCGAAGCCTCAACGAGGGCAATAATGGCAGAAGTTTTGCTCCGTCTGTAAAAAGGTTCATCGTAAACTGGCACAACTCTTGAACACATGCTTCCAAGCAGGCTCTTTCTCTGTCCTCCCGTTCGTGTAATGGTTCCTTCTTCAAGAGGTGTTCAGCCTTCAAATGATGACGCTCTAACCACGTTGCTGGGATAAACAGGCGACCTTTTGCTCTGTCCAATGCGATGTCTTGCCAAAAATTCGCCAGTTGTAACGCCGTACAAACAGCATCAGAATATGCACGGCGTTCATCATTCCACAAACCAAAAATGCGCAGCACCAACTCGCCCACAGGATTTGCTGAACGTTCGCAGTAGAAGAGCACGTCTTCCATCGTGCGTGGAGCAGTAAAGGTGCTGTCCATTCTAAACGCCTCCAAAAGCCGTTGGAGAGGAGTATAAGGAATACCGCAGGTGTGTATGGTGTGAGCCAGTGCTGCAAATACTGGGTTGCCTGCGGTTTTTTCAGAACCCGTGAGCAATCGTTCTACCATATCCAATGCACGCAGGCGTTCTTCTGGCGTACAATCGTGTTCGTCGGCAATATCGTCGGCAATGCGGGCAAACGCATACACGCTGTACACATGAGGCTGTAAATGTTTTGGCACAAGCAGTGAGCCTACGGGAAAATTCTCATAATGTGTCCTTGCTATACGCACACAAAAGTCTTGTGCCTCTTGGAGCGTCGCCACTTGAAACTGACCACCCGTAGGCGTTGCTAACTCTTGAAGTTCTAAGGATGAAAACACCTAATGTTCTTACAGTGTTCCTGCAGTGAATGACCATATGAAACCACACGAAAGTTACAAAACTTTCTGTTGGCAACAAAGAAGCAAAGTAAAACAGTTGCAACAAAAAATCTCTTTCAAAAGTGCTTGTTGATAATGCCCTCACCCGCTTTGCGCTTCGCTTCAAGTACCCTCTCCCAATGGGAGCTATCCATTACCCATATCTTATGAGTATATTGGCAAATCCAAGCAAAGAGGGCTTTGGAGGAGGAAAAAACAGATGTACAATTATTATTTTTTGTAACTGGTCAGGTAG
>Ga0272446_1006362_pt1 | contig 12354 bp, 11 predicted proteins | sample YNPCB0061_FD_194587 | JGI IMG/M metagenome (GOLD analysis project Ga0272446, IMG submission 194587) | Hot spring microbial mat communities from Yellowstone National Park, WY, United States - YNP-CB-006-1 | ecosystem: Environmental > Aquatic > Thermal springs > Hot (42-90C) > Sediment | place... | reverse complement strand
CAGCATCTCCTCGTAGGCCTCTGTGTAGGCGTCCCACAGCTCGCGCTCGCGCCAGTCAGCGACGGCCAGCTTCCATGCCTTCCGCGGGTCCTTCTCTCGATCCAGAAGGCGCTTGGCTTGCTCCTCCTTGCTGATGTGGAGCATGACCTTCACGATGATCGTTCCCGCGTCCATGAGGCAGCGCTCGAAGGCGTTGATATGCTCGTAGCGCCGTGACCAGACGTGCTCAGGAACGAGCTGGCGCACGCGCACGATGAGGACGTCCTCGTAGTGCGAGCGATTGAACAGGGCAATGGAGCCCCGCGCGGGCGCCTGCTGGTGGATACGCCAGAGGAAGTCGTGCGCCAGCTCGGACGGCTCCGGGGCCTTGAATGGCACGACACGGCAGCTCTGTGCATTCACGAAACGCAAGATGTGACGGATCAGACCATCCTTGCCGCTCGTGTCGCGCCCCTGGAGGACGACGAGAAGGCTGTGCGTGCCTGCCGCAAACAGGAGGTCGTGCAGCTCTCCCATCTCCTCGCCGAGGTGCGCAGCCAGCTCCTCTGCGTGGTCGCGGTCGAGGCCTCCGTTCTGGTCGGCAGGGATGCGATCAAGCCGGACATGCTCCTTGGCTCCCACACGAATGGCATAGCTCTGGTCGCTCATGACGATGAGACCTCCCTGGGCTCGCCGGCTGCCGAGCCCGGCCGTCAGTGTGTGCTACACTCGATGTTGACCCATCAGCAAGGTTGCGGAGCGCGATGCACATTCCCGATGCTGCGATCAGCCCCATGACCGCTGCGGTGGCTGGCGGAGCCATGGCGCCGGTGTGGTGGCTCTCGGCTCGCCGCTTGCGCGGGGCGATGGGCTCGCGTCAGGTATCCCTGCTTGCCCTTGGTGCGGCGTTCTGCTTCGTCGTGATGATGTTCAACGTTCCGGCCATCGGAGGTACGACCGTCCATCCGATCGGCGGGGTGCTGGCAGCGATCCTCCTAGGCCCCTGGGCCGCGGCCATCGCCGTGACCGTGGCGCTCCTCATCCAGGCATTGTTCTTTGCCGATGGCGGAGTGCTGGCTCTAGGGGCCAACGCGTTCGCTATGGCGTTCGCGATGCCCTTCACAGGCTACCTGGTCTACCGAGCCATGGGTTCGCGTTCGCCCGCCGGCTCGGCGCGGAGAGCCTTCGCGGCTGGGATCGGCGCCTACGTAGGTCTCAACGCTGCGGCCCTCACCGTTGCCGTCCTCTTGGGCGTCCAACCGTGGCTACATCACGAGCCCGATGGCCGCGCGCTCTACTTCCCATTCGACCTGCGCGTCACGGTTCCTGCGATCATGTTGCCGCATCTGCTGATCGCCGGTCCGATCGAGGCCATCGTGACGGTGGCCGCCGTCCGGGCCGCGCGGCGCATCGGCGTGCGCATCTATGGCGAGGATGAGGCTCAGGCCGCCGGAGGCAGGCGCGAGCTGGCTTGGGTCGGGCTCGGAGCTGCCCTTGCGCTGACGCCGCTCGGTCTGCTCGCTTCCGGGGACGCCTGGGGCGAATGGTCGGCGGAGGACCTGACGGCGCGGGCCGGGTATTTGCCGCCAGCCCTCGGCAAGACCGAGCGATCAGGCTGGAAGGGGTTCAACCTGATGCCGGACTATTTCGGCGACCGCGGCCCGGCCTTCTACGTGCTGGCGGGGCTGATGGGCGCCGCGCTGACGGCCGGGATCGGGGCTGGCCTCGCCAGGGCGGTCGGCGCGGGCGGCCCTGGACGGGAGGAGCCTCCCGCTCCCACGACAAGCGGCGCCGGTTCAGGGGGTGACGGCGAGCTTCCGGACTGGATGGCGAAGCCCGGCGAAGACGATCCGCCGTCTTCGAAGGCACGGGAGGCTAGGCGATCGGTCCCCGCGCTCCTCCGTACCGACTTTCTGTCCCGGAGCATCGAGGAGCTCGCCAGGAGGAGCATGGAGGCGCTCGCTCTGGAGGAGTGGTCGCGGCGCGAAGGCTGGCTGCAGCGGCGGGACCCGCGCTCCAAGGTGCTTGCCGCCCTCGGCATCGTCATCGTGGCCGGTCTGTCGAGAAGCGCGATGGCGCTGGGCGTTCTCGGATGCGCTGTCCTCGTCGCGGCCGTGGTGTCCCATGTGCCGTTGAAGGTGGTCGCCGCGCGGGTAGCGCCGGCCCTGCCGCTCCTGGCCGTCGCCGTTGCGGCGCCGGCTACGCTGAGCCTGACGCACCCGGGTCGTGCCGTCATCGTCCTGTGGTCGCATCCCACCGTGGCCGTGACAACTAGCGGCCTCTGGTACGCAGCCGTGCTCCTGGCGAGGGCCTCCGTGGCCGTCGGCGCGGTCGCCCTGCTGGTGCTGACAACGCGGTGGTCCGACCTGCTTGGTGGCTTGCGCGGTCTATGGGCGCCGGGGCTGCTGACGATGGTGCTGGCCTTGACGTACCGATATCTCGCCGTGCTGCTGCAGGTGGCCGCAGAGGTTCTGCTGGCTCGGCGCAGCAGGACGGTGGGTCGCGTGAGCCACGCGTCGAACCGGCAGTTCGTTGGCGCGGCCTTTGCGGGGCTTTTCGGTCGCGCGATGTCGCTCGGCGGAGAGGTTCATGCCGCAATGGTGGCGCGTGGTTGGACGGGGACCGCAGCGGCGCTCACTCGCCACCCCATGAGCGCCTCCGACTGGTCGCTGCTGGTTGCGGCGGCGGCCGTCGGCACCGTCGCATCGGCGCTCTGACATGAGCCTGCGTGACGCTCTCGCCGAAGGTTCCGGTTCGGCCCCTCCGCGCGGGTCGCGGGGCGGGACGCTCTTCCGGCTTGTCTCCGCCGGTTACTCCTATCCCGACGGCCACGAGGCGCTGCGCGATGTGTCCCTCGCCATCCTTCAGGGCGAGAGCGTGGTGGTACTGGGTGCGAACGGGTGCGGCAAGTCGACCTTGCTCTGGGTGCTTGCCGGCCTTCGTTTCGTGACCACCGGTTCGGTGGAGGCGTTCGGAGAGCCATTGACCGAGGCCGCCTTGCGTGACGAGGGCGCGGCAAGGATGTTTCGGCAGCGAGTGGGCCTCGTGTTTCAGAACGCCGATGCTCAGCTCTTTTCGCCCACTGTACGGGACGAGCTCGTCTTCGGTCCGCTGCACCTTGGGCTCCCTCCGGCGGAGATTCACCGGCGGGTTGAAGACGTGGCCCGTCTGCTCGGCCTGGGGCGCGTGCTCGACCGCTCCCCCTATCACCTGTCGGGAGGAGAGAAGCGGCGCGCCGCGATCGGCGCCGTGCTGACGTCGAACCCACAGGTTCTACTGCTTGACGAGCCGTCGGCCGGTCTCGATCCCCGCAGCCGACACCAGATCGTCGAGCTTCTGATACGACTTCGGCGCGCAGGCAAGACGATCGTGACCTCCACGCATGACTTGGAGATCGCAGAGGCAATTGGCAGCCGAGCAGTGGTGCTTTCTGAGGACCATGTGGTGGCTGCAGACCGACCGATCGCGGCAGTGCTCGATGACCTGGAGCTCCTGCGGAGCGTGAACCTGGTGCACGACCACTGGCATCGCCACGGCGACGCGGCACACGCTCATGACCACGCGCACGTGGGGGAGCATGAACACGATCACCACAGCGATGCATAGGCTGGACCTTGCGTCGGCCAAACGCCTGATCGGTATGGTGCACCTTGGGCGCCTGCCGGGCAGCGGATTGGGGGCCGCACCGATGGACCAGACCGTCGCGCGCGCCGTCGAGGACGCTCGCGCCATTGCAGAAGGCGGCTTCCACGCCGTTCTGGTCGAGAACTTCCACGACGCGCCGTTCGCGCGTGGTTCAGTTCCCGCACGAACGGTCGCGGCGATGGCCGTCGCCGTTTCGGCGGTGCGGGCGGCGGTTGATCTGCCCGTGGGAGTGAATGTCCTGCGCAACGACGTTCGCTCGGCGCTCGCGATCGCCGCCGCGACCGGCGCGTCCTTCGTGCGATGCAATGTGTACGTCGGCGCAGCGGTAGCGGACCAGGGCATTCTGCAAGGGGCCGCGCGGGACGCGATCGAGGAGCGCGGACTGCTTGGCGCTGACATCAGCATCTGGGCGGATGTGCACGTCAAGCACGCCGCTCCGTTGGGAAACCGTTCGATCGCCGAGGAGGCGCGCGACGCCGTCGAGCGCGGCCATGCGGACGCCGTCATCGTGAGCGGCTCGGCAACGGGGAGCGAGACCCCTCTCGATGACCTGCTCGCCGTACGCAAAGCGGTGGGCTCGGCGCCGGTGCTGATCGGGAGCGGCCTCACCCTGGAGAACATGGCGAGGCTTCTGCCGCACGCGGCCGGCGCGATCGTCGGCTGTGCGCTGAAGCCCGGAGGAGACCCTGGCGCACCGGTCAGCTCCGTACTCGTACGGCGTCTCTGTGAGGCTGCGCGGGGGCTCTAAGCCTCCGACCGGTGGCGCGGAGGGTCATGGGTCCGAGGTCGCGTGTCGCATCGCATTGATCGGAGGTCAACCGCCATGCCAGCTATTCGTTCCGTTCACGATCGCCGACCGACCCGTTCGGTAAGGGTGGGTTCCGTGGTCATCGGCGGAGGACATCCTGTCGTGGTGCAGTCGATGATTACCGAGGAGACGCACAACGTGGACAGGGCCGTCGAGCAGATCATCGCCATGCATCGCGCCGGCTCGGAGATTGTCCGCGTTACGACGCCGAACCTTCAGGAGGCGCGGTGTCTGCAGGAGATCAAGAAGAAGCTCCGCGACCGCTACATGGAGGTGCCGCTCGTCGCGGATGTGCACCACCAAGGCTCGGAGATAGCGGTCGAGGTCGCCAAGTACGTCGACAAGATCCGCATCAACCCGGGGCTCTTCGTCTTCAGGAAGCCGGTGCAACGCACCGAGGAGTACTCGCAGAGCGAGGTGGATGCCGAGCTCGAGGAGATTGAACACGCCCTGGCGCCGGTGCTTCGCGCCTGCTCCGATCACGGGCGCGCGTTGCGTATCGGCGTGAACCATGGCAGTCTTGCCGAGCGGCTCATGGTCATGTACGGCGACACGCCAGAAGGCATGGTGGAGTCGGCGATCGAGTACGTGCGCATCTGCGAGCGCCTGGGCTTTCGGGACATCGTGATCTCACTGAAAGCGAGCCGCGTTCCGGTGATGATCGCGGCGAATCGCCTTCTGGTAGAGCGCATGGAGGCGGAGGGCATGGACTACCCGCTGCATCTCGGGGTCACCGAGGCCGGCGACGGTCCCTATGCCCGCGTGAAGAGCACGGCTGGCATCGCCACGCTCCTCGCGGAGGGCATCGGCGATACGATCCGTGTCTCGCTCTCGGAGGATCCGGTCAACGAGCTACCGGTGTGTTACGACATCCTTCAAGCGTTGGGGCTGCGCAAGACCCGTGTCGAGTTCATCGCATGCCCGTCCTGTGGGCGTACGAAGTTCGACCTGCCGACCGTGCTTGCCGAGGTGAAGGCAGCGACCGGCCACCTTGTGGGCCTCGACATCGCCGTCATGGGCTGCATCGTCAATGGTCTGGGAGAGATGGCGGACGCAGACTATGGCTACGTCGGCAAGGCGGGCGGCAAGATATCGCTCTACAGGAAGCGGGAAGAGGTGAAGACGGGAATTCCCCAGGAGCGGGGCGTCGAAGAGCTCGTGGCGCTCATCCGCGCCGACGGCCGGTGGGTCGATCCGCCCGAAGGCGCCGCGCTGCCCGCGCAAAAGCGTCGCTACGCGGATCGGATCCAGATTGACCTGTCCGAGCGCGATGGGTAGTTGGCCAGCCGGCGCCTACGGCGTCGCGTAGGCCCTGCGTCGGCGGCTGATCTGGTACACGTACGCGAGCACCTCCGCGACGGCGGCGTAGAACTCACCGGGTACCTCGCTGCCGATCTCCACGCGGCGGAACAGGCCGCGAGCAAGGGGAGGGTTCTCGACGATGGGCACGTCGTGCTCGCGGGCGATGGCGCGGATGCGCTCTGCCACCACGTCAACCCCCTTGGCCACGAGCCTTGGCGCCGCCATCTCCGATGGGTCGTAGCGCAGGGCGACCGCGAAGTGCGTGGGGTTGGTGATCACCACATCCGCCCTGGGGACCTCCTCCAGCATGCGCCGTCGGGCCAGCTGGCGCTGCCGGGCGCGGATCCGGCTCTTCACCAGGGGGCTCGCGTCTTGCTGCTTGGCCTCGTCCTTCACCTCTTGCTTCGACATCCGCGACTGCTTCTCGAACTGCCAGCGCTGCACGAGGAAGTCAACGGCTGACAGAACCAGCAGCAGGAGCCCGATCCGGATCGCAAGCCCGTAGAGTATTTCGCCCACCACCCCCATCGCCGGCACGACGTCCATGCGAATGGCCTGCAGGAGCCGCGGCGAGGCGTCGCTGATCTGCACGGCGGCCACGTAGGAGACGATCAGTATCTTCAGGAACGCCTTGGCCGTCTCGATGAGCCCCATGGCTGAGACGAACCGCTTCAGGTTCGGCAGGGGGTTCAACCGGCTGAACTCCGGGCGCAGCGCCTTGGGAGAGAAGAGCCAGCCCGTCTGAGCGATGCTCGCTGCCATCCCGAGGAGCAGCGCCACCGCCACAATGGGACCAACGACTCGCAACACAACCATGCCTGCTTGCGAGCCCTGCACCAACAAGGCGTGCTGATCCAGTGTCCGCTCGTGGGTCGTGGAGAGCGCCTGTCGGACAGCGCTGGTGAGGGCGTCCAGGGCGCCTCCGCCCACGCTTCTCAGGCAGAACACGATGCCGAGGAAGGCGACGACGGAAGCCAGGTCGCGGCTCTTGGGAACGTCGCCGCGCTCGCGGAGTTCCTGTCGACGCTTCGGGGTTGCGGGCTCGGTCCGGTCGGATGCCGCCATGGCTTAGCGAACCGCGCGCAGGATCGCGTACGTGGCCCTGGCGACGTCCTGCGGAACACCTTCGGCAACAAGCGCGACGCCAGGCACCGCGAGCGCCAGGGTGAGGAGCCCCACGAGCGTCTTGACCGGCAGGCCAACGATCAGGATGTGGATCTGCGGCACCATGCGCGCGATGATGGCGAACGCGACATCCACGACCAGGAGCGATGCCGCGATCGGCAGGGCCAGGCGCAGAGCCAGCAGGACCATCCCGGTCGCCATACCGGTGACAACACCCATGCCGTCACCACCGAAGTGCGCCGCCCCGGGTCCCGCTATCTCGTAGCTGGTGGCGATGGCACCAATCAGCAGCAGATGACCGCCAGCCACCAGGAAGAGGGTGAACCCCAACTGGTAAAGGAAGCGACTGACGACGGCGCCCGTCTGCTCGCTGAAGGGGTTCAACACGCTCATCATGCCGAAGCCGATCTGAACGTCGACGAAGTGCCCGGCAGACTCGAACGCGCTGAAGACCACCCGAGTGAGGAACCCAATGAAGAGCCCGACCGCAGCTTCTGCCGCCAGCTGGCCGAGCAACCCAAAGAGGTCAGCGGGAGGCCGGACCGCCACCGCTGGGATGTTGGGCGCGATAGCGACGGCGAGCAGGGCGGCGAGTCCCACGCGGGCCGTGCGCGGTACCGCTCGCGACGAGAAGATGGGAGCCGTCGCGACCAGCGCCACGACGCGCGTGAACGCGAGCGTGAAGGTCCAGAACTCGGTGACGCCTACGGACATGATCGACCGCCTGCGGTGCCGCCCTCAGCTGGGAGTGACGGGAGGCATCCGCGTGAACACGTGAACCATGAAGTTCACGGCAGTGGCCAGCATCCACGGGCCGAAGATCACGATGGCGAGCACGACCGCCAGAAGCTTGGGCACGAAGGTCAGCGTGAACTCCTGGATCTGCGTGACCGCCTGGAACAGGCTCACCACGACGCCGGTGACCAGTCCGAAGAGCAGCACGGGCAGAGCCAGCTTCAGCGACGTGACGATGCACATCTGCGCGATGTTGACGACTTCGCCCTCGGTCATCTTCTCACCGGAACCCCTGCGCGAGCGACCCAAGCAGCAACGTCCAACCGTTGGCAAGCACGAACAGAAGGAGCTTTGCTGGCAGCGAGATCATCGTTGGGGGCAGCATCATCATGCCCATGCTCATCAGAGTGGATGCGACGACCATGTCGATGATGAGGAAAGGCAGATAGATGTAGAAGCCGATGATGAAGGCTGTCTTGAGCTCGCTGGTGACGAACGCAGGGACCACTACGGTGAGCGGCACATCGTCCTGCGTGACCGGCGGCTTCTTGAGCTTCGCGAGGTTCACGAAGAACTGCATGTCGCGTGTGTACGTCTGCCGGATCATGAAGGCCCGAAGCGGCCGTATGGCGCGGTCGGCAGCGTCTTGGAACGTCATCCGGTTCGCGAAGTAGGGCTGCAGCGCCTCTTCATTTATCTGCTCGAAGGTGGGCCGCATCACGAAGAGCGTCAACATCAGCGCCAGGCCCACCAGCACCTGGTTGGGCGGAACGGACGGGAGGCCCATCGCGCTTCGGAGGATCGACAGCACGATCACGATCCTCGTGAAGGCGGTCGTCATGATCACAATGGACGGCGCGAGTGTCAGGACCGTCAGAAGGAGCAGCACCTGAAGCGTGACGCTCACATCCTTCGGGTTGCGCGCTGCGTCCAGCCCGACCTCGATCTTCGGCAGCGGGATGGTCGTCTGCCCCTGTGCCGCAGCGGGAGAGCCGATGATCAGAGCAGCGCACACAGCGGCCAAGGCGAGCAGGAACGCGAGGCCTGCCCGACGCGCTCCGGGTCCCGTTCGCTGCCTGGTTGCCGTCGCTGGCTCCCGCGAGTGCATGACTGCGTCGCTCGGCTTCAGCGAGCCAGCCCGCCCTGCCGGCCCTGACCGCGGACCGACGGGCCGGACTGGCGCACCCGGTTCGCGCTTTGCCCCAGTGTCTGGCGTGCCTGTCGTAGCGCGCTGTCCAGACCGGAGACCACCGATTGGACGGTTGGTTCGCGACGATCACGGGAGGGAGGGGCCTGGGCGACCGCCGCTTCGTTCAGCAATGCCTGGAACTCCTCGTTGAAGTGGTCGCGCGCCGCGCCGAGATCGGCAAGCGTCTGAACCCCCGAAGGCCCGTTGCCCAGCAACAGGAGGCGCCCGCGCACCTCGACGAGATGGAGCGTGGTGGCGCCGAGTCTCGCGGAGCCGGTGACCCGGATGGGAGACGGTCGCCCGGGGCGCGATGCGCCCGGCGACAGGTTGGCTCCGTCCGCCGTGAGTCCGCCCCCGTACCTCTGCTGCAGGTACTTCATGCCCCACAGGGCGCCTACCACCAGCGCGAGCACCGGCAGCAGGTACAGGAGGAAGCGGAACCCGCTCACGATCAGGCCTGCGGTGTCGTCCTGGGTCTCGGCAAGCGGGTCGGGCCGCGTCCCCGCGAGTGCTGGCGACACGGTTTCGCTCTGCTGCGGGGAGGCCGCGTTGGGCGGCGACGCATGAGCCGGCCTGTCTGGCGCCGCGGGCCGTTCGGCTGCCGACGCTGGTGGCGGGGTGCTTGGTGCCGGTGTCGGCTCTGCCGGAGGCGCACCCGGTCGAGCAGCGGAGGCGCCGCCAACCGCCACGAAGTCACGGCGCACCCATCCGTGCGCACCGGAGCCGAGCCGCACGTGGACCCAGTCGCCGCTCGACCCCTCGACACGCACCGGCCTGCCTCGCTCCAAGTTGGCGATGGTGGCGCCATGGGGTCCGGGCGCGTCTCGCAGGTTCACGTCGTCGGCCCCGATGCGTGCCGATTGAGCGGCGGATGCGACGGGAAGGACGAAGAGCGCAGCGAGTGCCAGCGCCGTGGCGCGGGAGGACTTCATGCTCTGATCTCCTGACGTCATGCAGAAGCGGGGCAGACAGGCGCCGAGCTTACTTGCGTCCGAGCGAAGCGATCCGGTCGGCCGGCGAGACGATCTCGGTGACTCGAACGCCGAAGTTGTCGTCGATCACCACGACCTCGCCATGGGCAACCAGCCGGCCGTTCACAAGAAGATCGATCGGCTCCCCTGCAACGTGGTCGAGCTCGACGATGGACCCGGCCTCCAGCTCAAGGACGTCCCGGATCAGCATGCGAACGCGCCCCAGCTCACAGGTCACCTCGAGCGGGATGTCCATGATGAGATCGACCCCTCTCGGCAGCGTGTCGCTGGCCGGAGCGGGATCGAAGGCCGGGAAGGGCGACGCCGCTGGCGCGGTGTCCGGGGCGGGCGCGGCCGGCGCCTCCGGCGGCCCGGATGGAACTGCGGCGGCGAGGTAGGCTCGGGCCATGCCCGTCGTGAAGAACAGGCGAAACGAGCTGTCCAGGACGTCCGCGATGTGGAACGGCATCACGGCCATGATCACCTGGCCATCCAGCGCCACGGCCGGCGGCAAAGAGAGCGGCGATGCCGTGGTGCTGATGTCGGTGACCTGCGGGTTCACTCCCAGAGCGTTGCCGATGGCGTTGCCAAACCCCTGGACGATGCCGGCCATTGCATCGGCCAGGCGGTTCATCTGCTCGTCGTCCAGGTCGCGCGGAGCGTCCGCTCCCGTGCCACCTGAGATCAGGTCCGCCATGACGCAGGCATCCGCCTGTGTGAACGCGAGCGCGCACTCATCGGTGCTGAGGACGGGTATGGCGAACGTGGTCTGCACCACGGGCTCCCGCGCCTGGAGAACCACCTCCACGTCCTCCACCGTCAGCTCCGGCGGATCGATCGTGACAAGCTGATTGAGGTTTTCGGACAGCGCCAGCGCGAACGCGTCCGTGAGCCCCTGCAACTGATCCCGGAATGCGGTCAGATCCTCAGCGGTGTACTCTGCCATCGGCGCTAACCTCGTTGACCCTGTCGCGTCGCGTGTCGCTCGGTGAGGGGACCGCGCTTATGCTGCGACCGCTGCCTCGTCCCGAACCACCTGGTTGATGCGTATTGCCACTTTCCGCCCGCTCGTGCCCACGCTGCCGGTGAACTTCACGCGGTCGCCGAGCATCAGGTCGGCGTCGGCCCCCTTCAGCCGATCCAGCACGATCGTGTCTCCCACGCGCAGGTTCACCAGGTCGCCCACGCTGATCTGCGCGGTTCCGAGACGGCATACGCACGTGACGGCCGTGTTCTCGATGCGCCGCATCAGAAGGCGAGCATGCTGCGCATGGGACTTCTTCTGAGAAGTGGCGATCCAGCGCTGGGCCGCGAGCTTGCCCGCGATGGGCTTCAGCATCATGAAGGGCAAGCACAGGCTCATCGCCCCCCGCTGATCGCCGATGCGAACTTCGAAGAGAACGGACACCACGATGTCGCCGGGTGGAACGATCTGGATGAACTGCGCCTGTGTCTCGATGCGATCACGCTGTGGCGTGAAGTGGGCCACACCTTCCCAGGCCGAGCGGAGGTCTCTCAGTGCCCGGTCCACGATGCTCTCCGTCAGAGCCTGTTCGATCTCCGTCAGCGCAGAGGTGCTCTTGACCATGTTGCCGGGACCGCCCAGCAGCCGGTCGATCATGGACAGAACGATGCTGAACTCGAGCTCGAGCAGCGCCTGGCCTGCCAGAGGCGGCATCGCGAAGAGCGTGATGATGGACGCGTTCAGCGAACGCATGTACTCTTCGTAGGGCACCTGCTCCACCGAGACGAGGTCGAGGTGCGTGGACACGCGCAGGTAGGCGGAGAGTGATCCCGCGAAAAGCCTTCCGAAGGTCTCGTGGAGCATCTGCAGGGTTCGCAGCTGCTCCTTCGAGAGCTTGTCCGGCCGGCGGAAGTCGTACAGCTCGTAGGCTATGGCCGATCGTTCCGCCTTTGGCTGGGCGTGGTGCTCGCCGAACGATCCAGCCGCCGCCTCCGGGCCGGACACAGTCCCGGCTGGCTCCGGTTCGACCACCGACCCATCCGAGGCCAGCGACGACAGAAGCGCCTCGATCTCGGATTGGGAGAGGATCTCCACCAAGCTGGCAACCTCCAATGGCGGCGGTGCGGGGTAGGGCACATGGGCGCCAGTGGAATTGTCGGCGTCGTCGGTCGGAGTCTGTAGGTCCGCAGCGAGCCTCGGACACAAGCAAAGGGGCGCCCTCTGTGGGGCGCCCCCGCTCAAGCTTGTTCTATGAGGCGCAACGTTCTACTGTGTCGTGAAGGCGGTGAAGTAGACCGCGAGCACTTTCTCCCCCTCCAGCGCTTCGTTCACGCGCTCCAGGATCTCTGCCTTGAGAGCGTCACGTCCTTCCTGCGTTCGAAGCTCTGCGAGCTTCTTGCTGCTGAGCACGGAGACGATCGCGTCGCGGATCGGAGCGTTCTCCTCCTCGATGTCCTTCTCTGTGACATCCTTTGCGAGGCCCAGCGCGATGGTGGTGCGGAGGTAGTGGTCGTTGTCGGCGAGATTGACAAGGAACTCCTCGAGGGCGACCTTGGCGCCGATCTCGACGGTTTTCTCCTTGTGAGCTTCGGACTTCTTCTTGTCACCGCCGCCGGAGGCCATGACGCGACCGACG
>Ga0272446_1006361_pt1 | contig 12355 bp, 10 predicted proteins | sample YNPCB0061_FD_194587 | JGI IMG/M metagenome (GOLD analysis project Ga0272446, IMG submission 194587) | Hot spring microbial mat communities from Yellowstone National Park, WY, United States - YNP-CB-006-1 | ecosystem: Environmental > Aquatic > Thermal springs > Hot (42-90C) > Sediment | place... | reverse complement strand
CGCGAGGCGATAGCAGCACGGCGCGCGCTCCTCATTGAAGAGCGGGAACGCTTCGCGCAGGCGCTCGCAGAGCTTCCCGGGTTCCATCCGCATCCATCGCGCGCTAATTTCCTGTTCGTCGAAGTGCCGGGACCGGAACGTATCGCGCAGACGCTCGCACAAGAAGGGATCCTGGTGGCACAGGGGAGCGCGCTCTCGTTCGATGCCACAGCCCGCGCCCTGCTCCAGAACGGCCTGCGCATCGCCATCCCGTCGCCTGCCGATAAAGAGGAGGCAGTAAGTGCACTGCGTCGTTGCAAAAGCTTATAATGTCTGTTATAATAAAACTTATCTATGAGCGTCTCTCGAGAGTTCGCCATTGAAAGATCCGTCAAGATTCCGACGAGCATCATACGCCCCTTGCCAACCATTTCGATGCTGCAGAAGCGCCGATCGGCAGCCTGGACTGAAGAAGGCGAAGCTCACGATATCGCAACTTTCCAACATGTAGTGAAAACGGTGCCGGCCTACAAGCAATTCATCCAGAAGAACGGCGTCCGAGCAGCGCGTATAAAAAAAGGAGCGGATCTTGCATCCATCCCTCCTGTCACGAAATCAAACTATCTTCGCGCGTTCGAGTGGCACGATCTCATATCGGGAGATCTGTTGAACGATGAACATCTCGTCCTCGCGGCCACTTCCGGTTCGACAGGCAAGCCGTTCTATTTCCCTCGCACATCGGCGCTCGATGAACAGGCAACGCTTTTCCATCAGCTCTTCCTGCTCAATAGCGGTCTCTCGCCGAGAAAGAAGACCTTGGTTCTCGTATGCTTCGGTATGGGCGTATGGATCGGCGGCATCATCACCTACGAGGCGTTCAGCAGGGTGTCACAGTGCGGTTTTCCGCTTACCATTATGACGACGGGTCCGAACAAGCACACGATATTCGAGGCGCTCAGCGAGATCGGCTCGCACTACGAGCAGCTCATCATCTGCGGATACCCGCCCTTCATCAAAGATGTCGTCGAGGAAGCAGGGAGTCACAGTATCGATTGGAAGCGATGGGAGACGCGAATCCTGTGCGCCGCAGAGCCCTTCTCGGAGGACTTCCGCGCGCATCTCGCGAAGATCGCCCGTATCGATGAACCACTGAGAGGAATTATGAACATCTACGGGAGCGCCGAGCTCGGAACGATGGCCATCGAGACGCCGCTCTCGATACAGGTTCGTCGCTGGGCGATAGAACGCCCCGCGCTGTTTTCCGATCTTTTCGACGAAGCGCATCGCCTGCCGACATTCGCCCAGTTCATACCATCATGCGTCAATTTCTCCACGCACGACGGATCAATACTCTGCACCTCGGATAACGCGCTCCCGCTCATCCGCTATGAGATAGGGGACAGAGGAGGCGTAAAGACATACGAGGAAGTTGCGACTATCTGCAAGAAGCATGGGATCAATCCGGAAAGCGCCGCTAAAAAGCTCGGGATTAGCGATACGCTGATGGAGTTGCCGTTCGTCTACATCTATGAGCGCTCCGATATGGCGACGAAGCTGTATGGGGCGCTCATCTTTCCCGAGCATGTGCGCGCAGGGCTCACTCACCATTCGCTTGCGGACGACCTCACGGGGAAATTCACTATGCTCACCAAACACGACGATCATCATAACGAATATCTCGAGATACATTTCGAACTCAAGCCGGGCAAGCAGGGAGATCCGGAGCTCGAGAAACGTGTCGCGGAGAAGGTCGTCGAGGCACTTCTCGAGAAGAGCGATGAATATAGGGATGTAACCCGCAATGTAAAGGAGCGAGCGATACCTTCCATCAAGCTGTGGCCGCACGGGGATCCGACTCATTTCCAGACGGGGATCAAGCAGAAGTGGGTGAAGAAGGCTGTGGACAAAAAATAACGCTTTTCGCCAGGTTATACTGAGGGTACCCGTTTATGAGCACTGACTGGCCCGCTCTCAATGAGCTTCTCGCCGATTCTCCGGAAACGAAGCCCGTATTCTTCGATCTCGCTTCGAAACAAGACCGCGCGCAGATCGAGGAGCTGAAGCACGACGGCAAGCTGCGATTCGCGACCGATGACTACCTGGAACAACTGCGCGAACTCTATGGGATCCGCAATCCGACGGCAGTATATGCGCCCGGCTTCGAGGATTCGTTCCGCAAGCATGTTTCCGAATTGGAGAAGCAGAAGCCGTTCATCGAGCAGGGTGTCTGGGTATATTACCCCTGGCGCGGGCAGATCGTGCATATCCTTACTGAAGAAGACTATTTCGACGTTCGCACGGCGCGCAATCAGAATCTCATAACGAAAGAGGAGCAGCGCACGTTCTATGATGCCACGATCGGCATCGCCGGATTATCGGTCGGTTCTTCCGTCGCTCTGGCGATCGTTCTCCAAGGTGGGGGCAAGAGGCTTCGCCTCGCCGATATGGACCGATTGGCATTGAGCAATACGAACCGCGTCCTCGCAGGCGCCGACAGGCTAGGTGAGCTGAAGGTCGTCTCCGTAGCCCGCGCCATATACGAGCTCAATCCGTACGCGCAGCTTGAGCTCTTTCCAGAAGGACTGAGTCCACAGAACGCCAGCTCATTCTTCGACGGACTGGATGTCGTGATCGACGAGATCGATCAGCTAGCCGTGAAGTGCCTGATCCGCGAAGAGGCGAAGCGCCGCAAGCTCCCTGTCGTCATGGCCGCCGACAATGGCGACAACGCCGTCGTCGATATCGACCGCTACGATCTGGATCCTGAGCTCGAGTATTTTCATGGTCGCATGGGCGAGGTCGATTACGAGATGCTCTCGAAGCTCGACAAGTTCGGCATCGGTAAGAAAATCACCGAGCTGATCGGAGCCGAGAATGTCACGCCGCGTATGCAGGCATCGCTTCTTGAGATGGGAAAGACAATTGTCTCGTGGCCGCAGCTCGGTGGTGCGGCGTTGCTCAATGGCGCAGCAGTTGCGTATTGCGTACGGAAGATCCTGACCGGAGGACTGCTCGAGACGAACCGGGCACTCATTTCCATGGATGAGAAACTTACCCCTGGCTACCAGGATGAGGAGCAGATCGAGAAGCGCCGCGCATCTTCCGTCGAATTCGCCAAGAGGTTCGGAATCGAGCTATGAATCCGGATGTCGAGCAGATACTGGAAGCCGCTATCCGAGCACCGTCAGGAGAGAATAGCCAGCCGTGGCGATTCATCGTACGAGGAATGGTGATTGAACTCTGGTGCGTACCGAATCGGGACAGGTCTCCCTATAATTGGTCGCAGCGTGGTTCATTCATGGCATTGGGAGCAGCGCTCGAGAACGTCGCCATCACCGCACGCTCACTCGGCTACGAGGCCGCCATTACCTATATGCCGAGTGCGCCTGAACATGTTGCGACCGTCACACTATCGAAGAGTAGCATGGCGGGTGATCCGCTCGCTGCGGCGATTGAGCGACGCGTCTCGAACCGCAAGCCATACAAAGCTGAAGCGCTATCGGAGAACGAGATATCGGCGCTGAAAGATGCGGCACAGCAGGCGGGTTATGGATCGCTCGTGCTTATCGAAGACCGCGATTCCATAAAGAAACTCGCCGCGATAGGAAGCTTGAATGAGCGGATCATGCTTTCGAACGATTCGCTGCACTCATTCTTCTTCAGTCACGTAAGCTGGACGAAGGCAGAGGATGACGCAAAGAAGATCGGTTTCTACATTGAGACGCTGGAATTGCCGCCTCCAGCGCGCGTTGTGTTCCGCATACTGCGTCTTCCGCGCGCTATCCGCATATTGCGCGCACTTCGTTTCCCGCGTCTCGTCGCGTTGCAGAATGCATCCGTATATGCTGCGGCGGGAGCCATCGGCGTGATCATCGGGGAGGGAACATCGCCGCTCGATTTCGTAAAGGCCGGCCGACTTCTTGAACGCGTCTGGCTCACGGCGACCAGCCTGAAACTGAATATGCAACCTCTTGCTGGGGCGCTCTTCCTGGCGCTCGCAGTACGTGCCGGAGAAAAAGGCGATCTGCTGAGTTCAGACGCGGTCGATCTCGCTAAAGCCTATGATGAATTGCAGACGACCGTCCCGACGACGAATCCCGTACTTTTCATGTTCCGCATCGGCCATGGAGACCCGCCATCAGCCCGATCGAGCCGCTTTCCGCTCTCCGATTCCGTTGAGATCGGATCCGTATGATCATAAGCAATCTCGTCGCCATACATGCAGATCTCCTCGCTGTTGGAGTAGCGACAGCGGCTATCGCCATACTCGGCATCGTCATCTATCTGGATAAACCGGCGAGCGCGACGAACATCGCATTCGCCGCATTCGCCGGTCTTACCGTGATGTGGAGTTTCTCTAATTATGCCGAATACCAGTACGGTACCGGACTTATGACCCTTTGGGCAATGCGCATTCATCTATTCATGTCGACGCTCCATGCGCTCTCATTCTTCACTTTTGCGTATGTTTTCCCGAAAGATCAAATCGAGTGGCCTCGCTGGTATGTCCGCGCTCTTCTGCCAGTTACAGCCGCGACCGCACTTCTCACTCTTACTCCTGCTGTGTTCACCGGCGTCTCGGAACTCACGAATCCAGGACAGATAACGCATCCCGATAGGGGACCGGGGCTTCTCCTGTTCTCGATACTCACCTTCGGCATGCTCATAGCCGGATCGTATGTCCTAATCCGGAAATTGCTCGCACGCGATACGGAGAATCATACATCTATGGTGCTCGTAGCGACGGGCATGACGCTTACCGCCATCTGCATCCTGATCTTCAACGTGCTGTTGCCGGTAACGTTCCGCAACGCGGAGTTCATTCCTTTTGCAGCGCTCTTCTTCCTCCCGATGATTGGTCTCATCTCGTATGCGATATCGCGGCATCACCTGTTCAATATAAAGGTCGGCACGGCCGGGACGCTGGTATTCGTCCTTGCGATCGCGAACCTCGGGCAGATCTCGCTCACCGACGACCCGACCGCCATCACGTTCGGCATCATGACGCTCATACTCGTACTCATCGCGGGCATGCAGCTTATCCGCAGCATATTGAAGGAGATACACCTTCGCGAAACCATTGAGCAGCAGAAGAAGGATCTTGATGTCGCAAACGCGCAGCAGGTCGCGCTCCTCCACTTCATCAGTCACGAAGTGAAGGGGACCCTCAACAAGGCGCAGGGCATATTCGCAGGCCTCATTGATGGCGATTACGGCCCGCTGAGCGACGGCGTGCGAGACATTGCAACACAGTCACTGCAAGAGGTAAGGGCCGGTATCGCGATGGTGATGGATGTTCTCGATGCATCCAACCTCAAGAGGGGAACAATGTCGTTCGAAAAAAAGCGCTTTGATGTGCGCGTTGCAGTCGAGAAAGTCATCGACAGCGCAAAGCCCTTGGCTCAGAAGAAGGGCTTGCATCTTGAGTTCGTGATACCACCCGCAGGAGCGCTCGAAATTGAGGGCGACGAAACAAAGCTGAGCCGCCACGTTTTTCGAAACCTGATCGAGAACGCCATCTACTATACCCAGCGCGGCTTCGTGCGCATCTCGCTTTCGCGCATTGGAAACGTCGTGCGCTTCAGCGTCGAGGATTCAGGTATCGGGATTACGCCCGAAGATATGGCACGTCTCTTCACTGAAGGCGGCAGGGGAACGGATTCACTCAAATTCAATGTCAACTCAACCGGATACGGGCTCTTCATCGCAAAATCCATCGTCAACGCCCATCGCGGCACGATCAAGGCCGAGTCTGCCGGCGCCGGAAAAGGCTCACGCTTTATCGTCGAATTGCCTATCTGAATCATTCATGTCCCGCGCAGACTCCGCCACAATCGATGAGGTGCCAGCACAGTTCGATACAATGATTCAGAGAGAATCTTGCGCGGCGGATTCATACGTGAACCCGCGACTTTTTTCTGCTATATTTCCCCTATGAAACCCCGTTTGCTCACCGGTCTGCAGCCTTCTGGCAGCCTTCACATCGGCAACTACTTTGGCGCGCTCAAGCCATTCGCGGCTCTCATGAAGCATTACGATCCGATGCTCATGGTCGTCGATTACCATGCTCTCACCACCCTCAGGGATCCGGCGGCGTTGCGCCAAAACATCATCGATGTCGTGAAAGATTACCTCGCCGTCGGCGTAGACCCGAAAGAGGCAATTATCTTCAAGCAGTCAGACATCTCCGAGCATACAGAGCTCGCATGGATCTTCGAGTGCCTCGTTACGGTGCCATTCCTCGAGCTCGCGCACGCATACAAAGACAAAGTTGCCAAGGGTCTTGAGGCAAACGCCGGACTCTTCAACTACCCGATGCTCATGGCTGCCGACATCCTCTTGTACGACACCGATGTCGTACCGGTCGGTGCCGATCAGCGCCAGCACATCGAATATGCGCGCGAGGCCGCCTCTAAATTCAACCGTGCCTACGGGCCACTCTTCAAAGAACCGAAAGAGAAAATTCAGGATGAGGTCTCGATCATCCCCGGCATCGACGGTAAGAAGATGAGCAAGAGCTATGGGAACACGATCCCTCTTTTTGCCTCGCGCGATGAGATTGCGAAAGCGGTGATGTCGATTGTTACCGACTCTGCGGGCGACATGCCGGAGAACGTGTATGCAATCCACCAGCACTTCCGCCGCAAAGAGGATCTCGAGCCGCTGTACGAGCAACACAAGGGAAAGTACAAGGCGCTCAAGGAGGCCCTCATCGAGGACATCGATGCGGCGATTGCCCCCATGCGCGAGTTGCGCAAGAGTATCACCGACAGCGATGTGCGCCACGTCTTGGCCGAGGGGGGAGCACGGGCTAAAGTGCGCGCGACAGAAAAAATGCGGCAGGTCCGCAATGCCATTGGCGTAACTATCTAATATGGAACGGGTACTCATTAGTGATCTCGGTAAGCACATTGGGGAACAGGTCTCAATCAGCGGCTGGATCTCGGTGCGCCGCGACCAGGGGAAAATGGTGTTCCTCGACGTTCGCGATCGCACCGGCACCGTGCAGGGCATCGTCCTTCCCCAGAGTTCCGCGATCGACGCCGCGAAAGAAGTCACGATTGAGAGCGCGGTCACAGTGGTCGGTACCATTCATACACGTCCCGCGAAGAACATTATTGCGGGTAAGCTGAATGGGGACATTGAGCTTATCGTCGAGAATCTGACGATACTCAACAAGGCGCACACGCTTCCATTTGATCTGGATGCGGAGCTTAATCTCGACACTCTCCTCGACAACCGCCCCCTCATGCTCCACACGGAAGCGCAGCAGGATATCTTTCGCCTACAGGCGACGATCGTCCAGGCGTATCGCGCGGCACTCATCGCGCGAGAGTTCACCGAATTTCAGGCACCGGCACTCGTCGGCGGCGATGCAGAAGGAGGCGCGGCGGCATTCAAAGTTCAGTACTATTACGACACCACCGCATTCCTCGCAACATCGCCGCAATTCTACAAAGAGCTTATGGTCAACGCATTCGAGCGCGTATTCACGATCGCCAAAATCTTTCGCGGCGAGAAGCATGCGACGCCGCGCCACCTCTCGGAGCTCACACAGATGGATTTTGAAATGGGATTCATTAATGATTTTCGCGACGTCACGCGGGTTCTCGAAGAAGTGATCCGCGAGGTTGTAAAGACAGTTGGGGAGAAACATGCTGATATCTTTGAACGTTTTGGCGTTGAGGTTCCGCAGGCACCCGATCCATTCCCGATGCTCTCGCTTACCGAAGCGCAGGAGATCATTCGCCAGCAGTTCAATCGCGAGATCGAAGACGTGCACGACATGTCGCCCGAGGATGAACGACAGATCTGCGAGTGGGCCAAGCGCGAAAAAGGATCTGATTTTATCTTCATCACCGGCTACCCCACCAAGAAGCGCGCTTTCTATACCTATGAGCACATCGATCAGGCACCATTCTCGAGTGGATTCGATCTGCTGTTCCGCGGACTCGAGATTAATAGCGGCAGCCAACGCATGCACGATTACGAAACCATGATTGCTCGCATGAGGGAGCGCGGACTGGATCCCGAGAAGTTTGGCTTTTACCTCCAAGCACACCGGTACGGCATCCCACCCCATGGCGGCTGCTCAACCGGCCTCGAACGCTTCACCATGAAAATGCTCAATCTCAAAAATATTCGCGAAGCAACTATCTTCCCGCGCGACATGAATCGCATCGATGTGAAGATCTCCGAATAGCATGGCATTCTCGCTCGAGACTGAATTTCACCACGGTCCCTTAGAAACGCTGTTAGCGCTTATTGAGGCGCGCAAGCTCTCGATCACGCAGGTTTCGCTTGCCGAAGTCTGCGATGCGTACCTCTCGTACGTCGAGAAACTCCCGGAGCTCCCGCTCGATGAAACATCGCAATTTGTGCTTGTTGCCTCTACACTCCTCCTCATCAAATCGCGCTCGCTCTTGCCGAGTCTCTCGCTCACCGAAGAGGAGGAGGAGAGTGTCGCCGAACTTGAGAAGCGCCTCGCCATGCTCAAGACAACAAAAGCCGCTGCAAAACTGCTACGCAAAGAATGGGGCAGAGCGCCGTTCACAATCGAGCGCCGCACGCCTGCGCGCGAGACCATCTTTGCGCCAGCCGAGGCGAGCACTGCGACGATTTCCTCCGCCATTAATCGGCTTATAGCGCTTCTCCCCACTTCCGAAACGCTGGCGGCGGCGGCGGTTGCACCAGTCTTGGCGCTTGAGGTTGTCGTCGCGAATCTCAAGGCACGTTTAGCTTCTGCCGTACGCACCACATGGAGCGAGCTCACGAGGCACGCTGATCGGGGAGAGCGCCTCGTGCAATTCTTGGCAATACTCGAGCTCGTGCGTCATGGTTCGCTTTCGGTAACACAAACAGCGCTTTTCGGCGATATGGTCATCGAATCCGAAGATGTCTCCTCAGCGCCGCGCTACGGTGTATAGACATCTACGACGCATGAGGTCTCGGGAGCCCGACCAGGGTAACGCCGAACTCTTTTCGAGCACAAAAAAGCGACTCCGTTTTCATCATGAGCGACGATTTTTTGAATTCGATGTTACAATATTTATATGCCACTTTCGCAGAGAATTGAGGCGCTTCTTTTCGCAGAGGGCGGACCACTTTCTAAGAAAAAACTTATGAATCAGCTTGGCTGTACGGCCGAGGAACTCGCAAATGGGCTTTCCGAACTTTCCAAACGATATGAAGGGGGCGGCTTGGCGCTCATCGTCTCCGATTCCGAGGCGTCGCTCGCAGTCGCTCAGGCAGCGCTCGAGACAGTCCGCACGGTTCACGAGAGAGAACTCGGCAATCAGATAGGTGATGCGGGGCTCGAGGTTATCGCTATCCTCCTCTATCGCGGCCCCTCGACCCGCGCGCGCATCGATTACATTCGCGGCGTAAACACCACATCGACGATCAGAAATCTTTTGGCGCGCGGCCTCATTGAGCGTGCAGGAAACCCCGATGACGGCCGCGAATACCTCTACCGGCCAACCACGGAATTGCTGGCGCACCTCGGCGTTCGCGAGGCGCGCGAACTCCCCGAATATGATAAAATAGCGAGTGAATTGGCCTCTTTCGAGCGCTCTCAAGCGGCGCAGGAGCCATTCGCCGACCATGACCGAACTTCCGATTAGTCCACTTCAAACAGCTGAAAACCTGCGCCGATTCCCCTTGTCCATTGGCAGAAATATCTTTCTCTCCGTGGTATTCATGGCAGCCGCCTGTGGCGTCTATGTCTACCTCTCAGATGAGTCGGTAGCAGCAGTGGCCCAGACCCAGGCTGCCAACGCCGCACTCGCGGCACAGGAGAACGAAAAATCTGCTGCGGCTCGGGCTTTTTCCGCTGTCACGCTCCAGGCAGAAAGCGCTATTGTTGTCGACGACACGACGCACGTCGTCCTCTTCGCGCGAAATGCCACATCCCAATTGCCGCTCGCATCACTCACCAAGGTTCCGCTCGTGCTGGCCGTGAGCGAAGCACTGCCGCCCAATTCGGTGATGACACTCGTGCGCCCTATTCTCGGATCCGGTACCACGCAGAGTATCCCCGCTGGCACGAGCTGGACGACGAAGGATCTGATCGACTTCACACTCGTCGGATCTTCCAATGACGGCGCACAGGCGCTTGCCGAAACTGCCGACGAATCGCTCCGTGCACGGTATCCCGAGGCCCCCAAAGGCGCAGCGGCGATCTGGCTCATGAACAAGCTCGTGCACGATCTTGGCCTTACGCACACCTATTTCCTTAACCCGACCGGGCTCGATGAGAGCGCGACACTTTCGGGCGCGTACGGCAGCGCCGCGGATATCGCAACAATCTTTGCGTATGCCGCTTCGACCTCTCCCGATCTTTTTTCTGCAACGTCACTCAAGAGCATTACCATCAGTTCGATGGACGGTCGCACGGCGACTGCATGGAACACCGATGCGGCACTCGACGACATCCCCGGCCTCATGATGGGTAAGACCGGCTATACCGACCTCGCGGGTGGAAATCTCGCCGTCGTCGCCACTATTGCTCCGGGGCACCGTATCATCGCCGTCGTCTTAGGCTCAACGCCCGACGGCCGTTTTTCCGACATGCGCGAACTCATTGCTGCCGCACAGGCGACAGTCACACACTAAATCTATGTATCTCGCCTCATCAATTCTTACGATTCTCATCCCAGCGACGAGCGCATTCGTCATAGGACTTCTCATCACACCGATCGTTACACATTACCTCTACCGGCATAAAGCCTGGAAGAAAACTGCCGGCAAGAGGGCACTCGACGGTTCTGTCGCACATGTCTTCAACACTCTTCACCGCGAGCACGAGACGAAGGCGCCACGCATGGGCGGCATCGTGATTTGGGCGAGCGTCATTTTGACGGTCGTACTTTTTCGCGCGCTCTCGATCATCGTCGAGAGTCCCAGTTTTTTTACGCTCGATTTTCTCAGCCGCAGCCAAACATGGATCCCGCTCGCGACGCTCCTCATCGGCTCCCTCGTCGGTCTTGTCGATGATCTCCTTGTAATCCGCGAGGGAGGGGAGGGCCTGCGCCTGAGGCTCCGTCTCCTCATCGTAGTCGTGCTCTCCTCGTATGTTGGCTGGTGGTTTTATGCGAAGCTCGGTATGACCGCGATCAACATACCCCTCTTTGGCATGCTCACGCTCGGAATGGGCATCGTTTTGCTCTTTGTACTCGTCTCGCTCGCGCTTTACGCTTCGGGCGTCATTGACGGCATCGATGGCCTCTCAGGCGGCGTATTTGCGTCTATCTTTGCGGCGTATGGCGTTATTGCCTTCGCTCAAAACCAGGGCGACCTCGCCGCACTGTGCGCCACGATCGTAGGTGCACTTCTCGCATTCCTATGGTTCAACGTCCCTCCAGCCCGTTTCTACATGTCCGATACTGGCACCATGGGGCTGACGCTTGCCTTGGCTGCTATCGCGTTCCTCACCGATGTCCCCGGCGGCGGTGTCGGGGTCTCTGTTTTGCCCATCGTCGGCATGGTGTTAGTTGCCACGGTACTCTCCAACATGCTCCAAATATTGTGGAAGATGGTGTTTAAGAAAAAACTTCTGCGCGTCGCGCCGTTGCACCATCATTTCGAGGCGATCGGCTGGCCTGGCTATAAGGTAACGATGCGCTACTGGATTGTTTCTGCCATCTGCGCGTTTCTCGGCGTCATCATTGCCCTCGCTTCTCTCCGATAGCCATGCGAACCAAGAAAGCACACTTTGATCACGTGCTCACACTCATTCTCGCAGCACTTCTCATTGGTGGCGCAATGATCTTCACGTCGGCTGCATTCGGCCTCCTCGCGCGCGGATCGCTCAACATGAGCTCGGTGTTCATCAATCACCTCGTGCTCGGAGTCGGGATTGGACTCGTTGGACTTCTAATCGGCATGCTCATTGACTACCGTCTGTGGCGCACGTATGCCCCGTATCTATTCTTCTTTGCGCTTATTCTCACCAGCTTGGTATTCATTCCACACCTCGGACTCGAACATGGCGGCGGGCGCCGTTGGCTCCTCATCGGTCGCGCCTCGTTCCAACCTTCCGAGGTACTCAAGCTCGCGACCGTCATCCTCGCGAGCGCCTATTTCGCAACGATCCGCGGCAAGGTCGGCACGCTTACGTGGGGACTCGGCGGATTTCTCGCGATCATCGCGGGTCCCGCACTCATTCTTTTCCTCCAGCCGGACATTGGCACTTTGGGCGTCATCACACTTGCGACACTTGCGATTTTTTGGGTTGCTGGCGCACGCCTGCGCGATATGGCACTCATCGCCCTTTTAGGTACTCTCGCATTTTCGATCCTTTTCCTAACCAAGCCGTACATACGCGACCGTGTAAACACGTTTATTGATCCGAGTCAAGGAAGACAGGCGGAGAGTT
>Ga0272446_1006360_pt1 | contig 12355 bp, 9 predicted proteins | sample YNPCB0061_FD_194587 | JGI IMG/M metagenome (GOLD analysis project Ga0272446, IMG submission 194587) | Hot spring microbial mat communities from Yellowstone National Park, WY, United States - YNP-CB-006-1 | ecosystem: Environmental > Aquatic > Thermal springs > Hot (42-90C) > Sediment | place... | reverse complement strand
TGACAACTGTAAACCAGTTTTCGCCTGCATCAGTGCTGACTATAAATTCTTTTTGAAAAGTTCCCCATATTTCAGTTGCAGTTCGCTTATCAATTCCTCTAGAAACTCCATAATAAGGTATTTCCTGATGAAACCAACTATTACCCAAATCAGTTGTTTTGAAAACAGCACTCGGAAAACTTCTTTCAATATCACTTGCAAGAGCAACTACTGTAAGTGAATCAATGAATGCCATATCAAAAAAAGGATCTGCATAAGCTGAATCTGTCATCCAATTCAAGCCTCTATCAGTGCTGTGCCAAATAACACCGCCTCTGTCAAAAATACCGCCTACAGCAAAACCAGTTGAATCATTTGTAAAGCGAATTTTACGAATTGGAAAATGGGAGAAAGTTGCTGTGTCTCTTGGAATTTCACTCCAATCTGCTCCTCTGTTTGTAGTTATTGCGAATAAACTATTATCACCTCCAATAAATCCTGTTTGATAATTTCGGAAACAAATTGAATATAAATTAACATTATCAGGTCTGAATCTGGTTGAACTCCAGTTTAATCCACCATCTGTTGTGGAAAGGATAAAGTTCGTAACATTGATACTGTCTAATGAGCCGTTTTCTATTGCCCAACCATTATCTTTATCTAGAAAAAAGATATCGGTTATTTCAAAGTCATAATTAAAATGTTGAATTGACCAGGTTTCACCTAAATCACTTGAATATAAAATATAACCACTGTCACCAGCGGCCCAGATATTTAATGAATCAACTGCATAAATATATTTAAGATTCGCAGTTAACGGTGTTTGAATTTTAATCCATTCAGCAGTTTGTGTAAAAGAGATAGTTGTAAAGAGAAAAAGACTTATAAGTAATTTCATTAGTAAATTTTATTAAATGCGTTGCATTATAATAAAAATTTCAGAGTAAATAGAAAAGAATATTTTTATTACTTCTTGAAAATTATTTCATAGGTTATCAGAGAAAGCATAGTGAAATATGAGAGATAAATCATTGAGGATGATACAGCCATCAGATAAACAAAATTTGGATTTACAAATCTCATCAACCATAAGCTTCCGAATGAAATTACAATGGAAATAAATGGTTCGATAAGTAAAAAAGTTTTCCAAACACCATTGAGCACTGATGAAAAATAAAATATTATTGCCACAACTGTAAAAATTAATGTAAAAGCAATAACATGATTATGAGTAGTTATAAATATTTCGGAGATTGGTTTAGGATAATTCTCTGCTATTTCAAATTCATCACTCGCCTGAGAGCCATTGTATCTTTCAATGGCTCTCTGCGGTGAATAAGAAGTTGTGTAATAAAGGAATCCTAATCCAATGCAAATACCAAATGTAAGACTAAATAACATAGCTAAAATAAGCTTTTTCAATTGAGTTGGGAACTGATATAATTTCAGATTCATTTTGATATAATCTCATTTAATAATAGTGTTAATTTTTTTATTCCTTTGGTAACTGAATTAACTGATATTGTTGCACCGCTTATTCCACTAACATCTTTTCCAACTACAAAATCTGACTCCATATTCTTTCCTTTGAATTGATCATTCCATTCCTTGCTTTGAATCGCACCACCATACGGTTCACGATATTTAATTATTTCGGAACATAGAATTTTACCAGTGTTATCATACATCACCAGAAATGTAATTGGTAAAGATTTCCCATAAACATTATCAAGCAATCCATAGCCTATTAATTTTTTGCCAATAAAAATTTTGTAGAGATAAACTTCATTAGAAAAAAATTTTTGACCAGCTTTTTTTTCAATGGAATTTTTCAATTCATTTTTTATTTGAAGTTTCTCAAAATCAATTTGAATATCTTTCACAAAACAGTTTTGTAATGACATATTCACTTTCTCTTGGATGTCCTGTGAATATGCGACAAAGCTAATTAGTACTGTAAACAGAATTTTTATGAGCATAACTACTTTTGATTAGATTAGAACATATATCCGACGCCAAAATTTATGAATTTACTTTTTCTATCATCGAGCTTTCTTACTTGCTCGCTGTAATCAACTTTAAACACAATATTATCTATTGGTTTTACATTCAGACCAATCATCCATTCGTTAAAATGATATCTTTTTTCATTGTCACCACCTGAAAAAGTTTCTGCTGCAGTATTTATGTCTGAATAACGAACAAATGGAATTATCTTTGTATTTAATTCAAAAAAAGAAGCAATATTATAACCTAAATCAATGTAATAACCTCTCGAAGCTCTGAGTTCTCCGGAATTATATGAAATATTTCCAAACTCGAAAATTGCAGTAAGATTATTTGCTTCATACTTAGCGTGAAATTCAGTGATTGTAACATCAACATTTGTTGTATCACCTTTAGCATTATTGAATGAGAATGACGCTCCAATTTTTAATCCTGGTATATTCAGATAATCCAATCTTGCACTGTATAAAAATCTGGAAGCATCAGTTTTATATCCTTTCATTCTTCCTCCTCTAATTCCTTGTGAGAAAGTAAATTTATCACTATTCAGCGTTTCAAAGAGCATTAGTCTGTAATCAAAACCATTAATGTTTCCGTAAACAGAAGCACCACTTCCGAACCAGGTTGTTGGAATTATTAGATTGTGATAAACTGGTCTTTCGGTGCCGAAAAAAAGAGGTGGTTCATGATATTCATTAATCAAACCAATTGAAGGTAGAATAATTCCAACATTAAATCCGAATAAATCTGAATGATGGTAATTAATATAAGCTTGCTCTAACTCAAGTTCACCTTGACCATTTTTTACAAAATTATGTTCTAATTCTACTTCAGATTTAAAAGACCATTTTTCAGACCAACTATATCCAAAGAAAAGAACAAATCTGTGGAAATCCCAAATAGCTTTTGAAGGAGCATCCCCAATTTTTTCATTATTATAATGAAGTTCTCCATAACCAGCGATTGTAGCTTTGGGCTCAAAAAAATTATAATCCTGAGAATAAATTGATTGGGTTAAAATCAATAAAATTGAAAAAAGAATAAAATGTTTCATAATTACTCCATTATTAATGATAAGTTAATGATTTTATATTTATTAAGACTTAATCTAAATTACAACTCAAAAATAAAAATAAATTACTTAATTGCAACACTGTTTATTAATTTATTTGAGTTATCGCACAGTAATTAAATTTCAGAAATTAAAATTATAATTTAATTGGGAGCTGAAGTTAATTCTGATTTTTAGAATGTAATTAGATTCAGTATTATGTTGAAGGGTTGTTTTTTAATGAATGAGCATTCTCAAACATCTTTTCCAATTCCTGAACATTAAGATCTTTGCGTACACCATAAATTTTCTTTGCGTAGTCGGTGAAGTATGAATGACTTTTGTTAAAATGAATTGTTATCTCTAACCAGTCTAAATCAGTAAAATGCTTTTTATGACTAAATTCTATTTCAGAGCGAAGACTATTTCCTACTTCAAGAAAATCTTCTGAACCAAGATGATGAAGATCAGCGTCACAAACAATCATTTCTAATTTATTCTTCGGCTGTTGAGGAATTTTTGTTGCTAAAATACAAGAACTGATTTGTTGAATTTTATTTTCAGGATAATTTTCTTTTGTTAGAAATTCTTTGGCATAAGAACAACTAACTTCTTCATGTCCCTCACACAAATCAATATATCCGATATCGTGGAACAAACAAGCAAGAATAATTATCTCCTTCTCTTCATCACTAACATTCTCGTGATCAGAGATTTGAATTGCTGCTTCAACAACCTTTTGAATGTGATAATAATTATGATATTTATAGTAAGTCGGACATCTATCCGCTAAAATATTTTTTACATATTCTTCTGACTTACTAATTATGTTTTGATTCATATTAAAATATTATTTTTGAATGCATGCAATTCATTAACTAATTTCGTGTCGCAACTTAATTTCTTGAGAGTGCTTGGCAAATGATTATTATCACAATGGTAGAAGTTTATGAGACAACTCATACTTATCAGACACGCTAAATCAAGTTGGTCTGATCCTGCATTAGATGATTTTGATAGACCTCTTAGTAAACGCGGTAAAAGAGATGCTCCATTTATGGCAAAATTAATTTCAGAAAAAAAGATTCACCCTGATTTGATCATTTCAAGTCCAGCAAAAAGAACAAAGCTTACTGCGTTAGAATTTGCAAAACAGTTCGGGATAAAAAGTGAAAACATTTTATGGGATGATAAATTATATCTTGCTACTTTCACTACTCTTATAAAAAAACTAAAGCAATTAGATAATAATCTTAAAACGGTTTTTCTTGTTGGTCACAATCCCGGGTTAACTGATCTTCAAAATTTTCTTTGTAAGGAAGAAATTGAAAACATTCCGACATGTGGCATTGTAAGTATGAAGACTGATAAAAAATGGAGTGAAATTTCGTCTAAAGATTTTGAATTGGAATTTTTTGAGTATCCTAAAAAATATTTTAGATAAGGCTTGTTTAATCCAGAGGCAATTTCATTTTTTGCAAAAGTAATTTAAATCTTTCATCCTCGTGAATATCTTTCCAGTTTCTGCTTCTTATAAATATTAAAACTCCTAGTTTCTCTTCAAATGCTTTTTCAAGGTACTCAAAAACTTTATTCAATTCACCGAGACCGAGATAAATAAGAGCATAATCCATCGTAAAATTTGAATCTCTTTCCTTTTCTTCAAGACTTTTTATTTTATTTAAACACTCGATTGCTTCTTCAATTCTGCCAAGCTTTCCTAATATATGTCCAAGTGTTGCAACAGAACGAAACTCATCATTAGTAAATTCTTGTGCTTTTTTGAATAGCTTTAATGCTTCATCAACATTACCGCTATGAAAGTAAGCCCAACCCAATCCATTTATTGCAGCTCTGAATGTAGGATCTAGTTCTAATGTTCGATTATATTGTTCGATTGCATCCAAAACCATCCCTGCATTCAGATACATGTCACCAAGGAATGAATTAATAGGAAGAGAAAGTGGATCAAGTTCGTGTGCTTTCTCTGCTTCAATAACTGCTTTGCGGGTGTTATTAATAGCCATCATATAATATGCAAAATAATGATGAGCATCGGCATTATTTGGATTTAATTCAAGAGCTGTCTGGAAAGATCTATATGCTTCATCCCATTTCCAGCTAAATAAGTTTGCCATTGCAAGAGAAAGATAAGTGTCTGGCAATTGATCATCAATTGAAAGTGCTTGCTGAGCAAATTCTTTAGCTTCAGAAAAAGCAATGGAACTTTTCATCTGTCCAATTGCACCAAGATAAACATAACATGCAGAAAGAGATGAATAAGCCTGAGCAAAATTGGAATCTATTTGAACTGCTTTTTTCAGAAGTTGTAATGCTCTGTTAATATCTGATGGAGTCCATTTATTCCAGAAATAATTTGCTTTAAGGAAAGTCTGATATGCATTAAGATTAGTTGTAGGAGTTTTTATCAGTGGTTTTTCTTTTATCTGAGCAATATTTAATGACTTCTTTAAAGTATTTACAATTGTAGAAGCAATTTCATCCTGAACTTCAAAAATATCTTTAATATCCCGATCAAAAGAATCTGACCATTTATGATATCCGTCAAGTGTGTCAATTAACTGAGCTGTAACTCTTACACGATTTCCAACTTTACGAACACTTCCTTCCAAAATATTTCTTACTCCTAATTGTCTGCCAATCTCACGTATGTCTGAGTTCTTGCCTTTGAAAGCGAATGAAGAAGTTCTTGAAGTAACTCTTAATCCATCAACCTTTGATAGTCCGTTAAGAATTTCTTCAGTCATTCCATCAGAAAAAAACTCATTCTCCGGATCACCGCTCATATTAACAAATGGTAAAACCGCTATCGAATTGTTCCTTAAAACATTTCTGGATTCAAAATCAGATTTGCTTGGAACAATAATATCGGAGCTATTTAATGCAAAAATTTCAATTGGATATTTTACATTCTTTAGTTCAAACAGTCCCAAAGATTTTGTTTTAAATTCAGTATGATTTTTTAATTCATCATTAACTTTGGAAGAAAAGAGAACGCATCCACCTTTACTTAGAGATTCGATTCTTGAGGCAATGTTAACTGTATCTCCATAAACACCAAAATCATCATAAACAATTTCACCAGCATGAATTCCAATTCGCAAATTAACTTTGGGTTCTTTCAGAAGTTCTGATTGGATTTCTTTTGCACAAATCACAGATTCAATCACGCTGCCGAAAATTGTTAATGCTCCATCACCGAAATAATGTATCACTTTGCCGAGATGTTCAAATACTTTTTCTTCAAGAACTTTTCTGTATCTGTCTCGTAGTAGTTTGGCAGTCTCTTCGTTCTCCTGCATGATTGAAGTGTACCCGACCATATCAGTAAACATCACTGACGCTAGCATTCTTATTCCATCTCTTTTAACCATAGAATCTAAATTTTATTTTCCACTAAAAATATTTGTAAAAACTTTAAAAGGAAAAATATGTTATACAAGCGGTAAAAAAAGAGCCGGCTAATTTACCGGCTCTGTTAAGAAATTGTTAAATCTTAATTTTTATTACTTACCATTTTTTTTCTGGACTCTGCATCAACAACTGCAATAGCTGTCATATTAATAATATCATCAACTGATGCACCACGCTGCAAAACATGAACAGGTTTTTGCATTCCTAAAAGAATCGGTCCAATTACTGTTGCCTGACCAATTCTTGCCATTAGTTTATATGCAATATTTGCTGAATCAAGATTCGGAAAGATCAGAACATTAGCTCCGTTTTTAATTTCAGCAAATGGGAATGTTTTCTCAATAATTTCCGGAACAACAGCAGTATCAGCCTGCATTTCACCATCAACTATTAGCTCGGGCTTTCTTTGTTTTATAATTTTAACAGCTTCCTGAACTTTTATTGATTCAGGATAAGGTGCGCTGCCAAAATTACTGAATGAGAGCATCGCAACTTTTGGCACAACATCAAATTCTTTAACGGCATCTGCCGTAGAGATTGCTATTTCTGCTAACTGCGAAGCTGTTGGATTTACATTAACTGTACAATCAGCAAAGAAATATGTTTCCTTCTTCGCTATTACTATGTACATTCCTGATACAACACTTAGTCCTTCTCTAACACCAATGCATTGCAGAGCTGGTCTTATGGTATTTGGATAACTAGTTGTATATCCGCTTATCATTGCATCAGCATCTCCCAAAGCTACCATCATTGAACCATAGTAATTAGGTTTTTTTATGAGGTTTCTTGAATCATAAAGTGTTGCACCTTTTCTTTTTCTTCTATCGAAGAATGCTTGAGCATATTCTTCACATTTATCGCAATTTTCTGGATCAATAATAGTGAAGTCTTTTACATCGAAACCTATTCTTTCAATTTCACTCTTAATAGTTTTTTCATTTCCCAAAAGAATTGGTGTTGCGATACCATCATTTAATACAGCTTGCGCAGCACGAATGATGTTTTCTTCCTCACCTTCAGGATAAACAACTTTTTTAGGTTTCTGCTGTGCCTTATGAATCATCACACGAATAATTTCTTTCGAAAGTCCTAATCTCTCTTTTAGTTTTTCGCGATAAGCATCCCAATCCATTTCTTTCACTTTTGCAACTCCGGTTTCGATTGCAGCTTTCGCAACAGCAGGAGCAACATACCACAAAACACGTGGGTCAAAAGGTTTAGGAATTATATAATTTCTGCCAAATTCAAATTCCTCACCTCCATAAGCTTTCATTACCATTTCAGGAACTTTTTCACGGGCAAGTTGAGCCAAAGCTTTTGTTGCAGCCATTTTCATTTCATCGTTAATTTGAGTTGCACGAACATCAAGTGCACCGCGGAAGATGAAAGGAAATCCAAGAACATTGTTTACCTGATTTGGAAAATCGCTTCTGCCTGTTGCCATAATTAAATCGTCACGAACTGAAACTGCTTCATCATACATAATTTCAGGATCGGGATTTGCCATTGCAAAAACTATGGGATTCTTTGCCATGGATTTAACCATATCTTTAGTAACAACTCCGCCAACTGATAACCCAATGAAAACATCCGCACCTTTCATTGCATCTGCTAATGAAGCGAAACCTTTTTCCTGCGCAAATTCTTGTTTGTATTTATTTAAATCTTTTCGATCTTTTGTTACACATCCCTTTGTATCAAACATCCAGATATTTTCTCTTTTTACTCCTGCACGAATATAATGTTTGCAACAAGAGATAGCTGATGCTCCGGCACCATTGACAATAATTCTAACTTCATCAAGTTTTTTTCCAGCCAGTTCAACCGCGTTTATTAATGCAGCACAGGAAATAATTGCAGTTCCGTGCTGATCATCATGGAAAACAGGAATTTTCATCGTTGCTTTCAGTGTCTCTTCGATCTCAAAACATTCTGGGGCTTTAATATCCTCAAGATTGATTCCTCCAAAGGTTGGTTCAAGCAATTGGCAAACTCTTATAACTTCTTTAGGATCATGTGATGCAACTTCAATATCGAAAACATCAATATCAGCAAATCGTTTAAATAATACTCCTTTACCTTCCATCACAGGCTTTCCGGCTTCTGGTCCAATATCACCAAGGCCTAATACAGCAGTTCCATTTGAAATAACTGCAACCAAATTTCCCTTTGCAGTATATTTATATACATCCTCAACATTTTGATGAATTTCACGGCAAGGTTCGGCAACACCTGGAGTGTATGCAAGTGACAAATCCCTTGATGTTAGACAAGGTTTGGTTGGTATAACTTCTATTTTACCAACTCTTTCTGAACTGTGATAAAATAGAGCTTCCTCTTTTGTAATTTTCATATGAACTCCTTAAGAATTTCATTATTCTTAAAATGATTTATTAGTGGTTTAATTTTTATATTATTTTTCTTCTGGTGAGATTGGTAGAAATGATTTATTATAAATGATGCCCGATTCACTTCAATCCTTAATAAAGCAAGTTTAAATAAACTCAACAATTTTCTGTATCAAATTTACAGAATTAATTCACTACTTAAAAAAGTTAATTTATGTTAGAGTTGCTTCATATTGAAGTTTCTCTGAAAGTTCTCTACCCAAATATCTATCAATCGCGAAGTGAAGCAAATAAAGAAGTGGGGTTAGAAAAACAGCAATTAAAAATTTATAAATATAGTTTACAACACCAATTGCTATAACTAATTTAATATCCCAGCCAGCTCCAATATAAAATGCTATAAACAAAACCACGAAGCTGTCAATAAACTGCGATACTAATGTTGAGCCAGTTGCGCGTAACCAGATTTTCGAACTTCCGGTTATAGATTTGAAATAATGAAATACAGTAACATCAACTAATTGACCGATTAGAAAAGCAACTAAAGAACCTATAATTATCCAAAGTCCTTGTCCAAATATTGTGTTAAAAGCTAAATTCATATTAAGTTTACCCAAATTAGTATCGCGATAGATCCAAAAATCGGCTGGAGTAAGCGCCATTGAAAAGTAAACCATTAAGTATGCATAAGCAATCAGACCTGCAGCAGTAAAGGAAAGAAATCTGACTCCTTTTCTGCCGAAATATTCGTTTATTATGTCTGTCATTATGAAAACAATTGGCCAAAGTAAAACTCCGGCAGTAAGATTAAACGAAAGATTTTCGTAACCAAACAATTTTAGGTTTAATGGATCAATACCGAGAGTTTTTTCAAGTGAAAAAATCTTAACCCCAATAAATTCTGCTAATAAAGCATTAGCAATGAAAAAAGCACCAAGGATATAAAAAAGTCTATTTGATTTTTCCTGCATAAGTTTATCCAATTTTGATTCAAAATTATTATTGTATGAATCAATAACAAAAAAGCGGTACCAAAAGTTTGATACCGCTTCGGAGAGAGATGAGATTTTAATTTATCGGGTGCGTTCGGTGGTTTTGTTATTTCTACTTCGTTCAGAACTATTGTTTTGCTGTTGAGTCTGAGTTCGGTTTGTTTCAACTCTTCTTTGAGTATCAGTACGATTTATTTCCTGAGTTCTTGTTTCATTTCTCTTGTACTCAACATTATTCCGTTTATCAATCTGCTCATTTCGCTTGACTTCATTTCTTTGCTGTTCAACTGTATTATCATTTCTTCTGAATTCAAATGATCTGTTATTTTGATTTGATTCATTTCTTTCAGTTTGGATTTCTCTGTTTCTTTCAACTCTAGTGTCTATGTTTGTTTCTCTTCTCTTCTCAAGATTTCTTGAATCATTTGTTCGGGTTCTATTCATTTCGTCAGTTCGTTTTTTTTCTTCCAATTGACGAGTATCATTTCTTTTTTCCATTTCTCTTTGTTCTGTCTCAATTCTAACTCTCTCCTTTTCTTCTCTTTGAACATTCCGATCCTGTTCCATTGTCTGTCTTTCCCGAACTTCATTGCGATCATTTGTTCTGCTTCTTTTTACTTCAGCAAGCTCTACTCTATCCATTTCAATATTTGGTCTGCGTTCACTTCGTTCAATCTTTACATCTCTTAATGCATCTCTATCTCTTTCAATTTCATTTCTGTCTGCAATAAATGTTCTGATTCTATCTTCATCGCGTCTTTTGATGTTTTCAAATTCTCTTGGATCATTGGAAGTAATCAAATCTCTTTTAACAATCTTTTGACCAGAGCGTTTTCTAATTATATCAAAATCTACACCTTCGTTTCTGACTCTTCCGTTATAATATCTATAATCATTTCTGTACTTAGTCCTTCCGTAAACTCTGTATTTATGTTTTTCAGGAATGTAGTAATTATAAACATAAGGATTACAGAAATGTTTATAAGTAACAAAGTGCCAATGAGTGTAAGGAACATTGTATTCGTAAGTTATACGAATTCCAAAATCAATTGAGAAAACAGCATAAGGATGTAAAGGAGCCCAACCGATATAATCATCATCGTATCTCCACTCTACCCAGGCAGGAGCCCAGTCATAGTCAGGAATCCATATCCAGCCGTAGTAATCATCGAAGTACCATCTTCCATAATGAAATACAATGTGTCCAAAAGGTTCGTAAGAATCCCAATACCAACCATAATCTGTCCAGACCCATCTGCCAAGTTTATAAGGTGCCCATCCTCTTACCATAATTGTAGGCCTCCAGGCAATAACTCCGTTTCCGATTTCTATCCAGGTTCCATAAGGAGTGAGATTTGTGTAGAAATATCCTCCTACTCTGTGATAGTAATTTGTACTGGTTTCTGCATTTGCAGTTAAACCGAGGATTAAAAACGTTGAAATTAAAATTAACTTTTTCATGACATTCTCCTTTCAATTGCAGTTACAGAAAGCCAAGTTCCATGCCATCAGTGATAAATGATAGTTTGAAATAAATAGAAAGATTGAGTTAATGATTTGTACTTTTAAATAAACAGCAGTGTTTAATTTAACGGCTTAAAGAACGACCTTTCCACTGATAATTGCCAAAAGCTCCGCTTAATCCTGCTATAATTATGTAAGGAATGTGTAAAAATTCTGCGATTAAAAAGATATCCAATATGTTTTTTATAAAGAGTAATTCAATTCCCTTTCTCAGGATCATATATTCAAAAATAATTTTAAGAAGAAAAGAGATTATAAATAATGTGAAGAATAGTTTATTAACTAAAAGTCCTAGAATTGGTAAAACGATTATTGACAAGTAGAATAAAAAAATCAAAATCAGCTTAAGTACGAGTAATTTATTTTTATAAAACAAACCTTTGCTCGCCCATCTTTTTCTCTGATTATAAAATTCTTTGATGGAGCTATTCGCTTCAGTTTTAACAATTGCGTTTTTATCCAATGCAAAAACAATTTTATAATTTGTGTCGTGGAAAATTTTCTGCATTAGTAATTCATCATCGCCAGAGGATAAATCCATTTGAAATGCAAAACCGCCAACTTCATCAAAAACTTTTTTTCTGTAAACAATATTAGCTGCATTACAGATTATTGGAGTATTATTTCCTATCAATCCAGCACCTGTAATGACTAAACCGGCAAATTCTAATTTCTGAAATTTTTCAAAAAGATTTTTCCCGTTAATAAATTCAACCGGGCCTGAAACAAATCCAACATCATCTTTCATAAATGATAAAAGAGTTCTTAACCATTGACTTGAATGGACACAATCCGCATCTGTTGTTACAATAATTTCTCCTTTAGCATTTTCAATTCCATATCTTATAGCTCTTTTCTTATGTGCTTTTTTCGAGTATGCTTCAGGTACTGAAACAACTTTGAAATTACTTTTTCGGGTGTGACTTTCTAAAATGTTTTTGGAATTATCAGTTGAATTATCATCTATAAAAATTACTTCAAATTTTTGCTCAGGATAATCTTGTGATTCCAATGAT